>Ga0137306_102150_pt1 | contig 17297 bp, 12 predicted proteins | sample Inofroosms_March_FD_97187 | JGI IMG/M metagenome (GOLD analysis project Ga0137306, IMG submission 97187) | Mouse cecal microbial communities from Vienna, Austria - N-Acetylneuraminic and N-Acetylglucosamine D2O microcosms_March | ecosystem: Host-associated > Mammals > Digestive system > Large...
AAGAAGAAGCCTATAGACATCGCGAACGATGTGGTGGAAAAACTGGCAGGGAATCCTGTCTTTTCCCAGGTCATGGCCGTGATGCCCGGATTTATCAATCTCCGCATCAGCGAGGACTATCTGGCAGATCACATGAACGCCATGGAGAAGGAGCCCAGGTTCGGCCTGGAGCAGCAGGGCCACGGAGAGACTATTATCGTGGATTACGGCGGAGCCAATGTGGCCAAGCCTCTCCATGTGGGCCACTTAAGGTCGGCTATTATCGGGGAGAGTATCAAGCGTATGGGCCGTTTCCTCGGATATCATATGATCGGGGATGTGCATCTGGGCGACTGGGGGCTTCAGATGGGGCTGATCATCGAGGAGCTTCGGGACAGAAAACCGGATCTGGTGTATTTTGACGAGACATATTCCGGGGAATATCCCAAAGAGCCGCCCTTTACCATCGGAGAGCTGGAGGACATCTATCCGGCGGCCAGCGCCAAGTCCAAAGAGGATGAAGCTTTTAAGGCCAGGGCTCAGGAGGCGACCCTGAAGCTGCAGAGCGGTTATGAGCCCTTCAGGGCTGTGTGGAGGCATATCATGAATGTGTCTCTGGCAGATCTTAAGAAAAATTACGCCAATCTCGGAGTGGAGTTCGACCTGTGGAAGGGGGAGAGCGATGCCCAGAAGTATATTCCCGGACTGATAAAGGACCTGGAAGACCGGGGGCTGGCTTACGAGAGCCAGGGAGCCCTGGTGGTAGACATTGCCAAAGAGACGGACTCCAAGGAGCTGCCCCCCTGTATCATCCGCAAGTCCGACGGTGCGGCTCTGTATGCCACCTCGGACCTGGGGACCATCATCGAGAGGGAGAAGGAATATGCGCCTTCCAAATATATCTATATTACGGATAAGCGGCAGGAACTGCATTTTATCCAGGTGTTCCGGGTGGCAAAAAAGGCAGGGTACGTGAAGGAAGACACCCCCATGGCCCACCTGATGTTCGGGACCATGAACGGGAAGGACGGAAAGCCCTTTAAGACCAGGGAAGGAGGGGTCATGCGCCTGGAGAATCTGGTGGCGGAGATCAACGATGCCGTATATGAGAGGATCATGGAGAACCGTACCGTGTCTGATGAAGAGGCCAGAAAGACGGCTGCCATCATCGGCCTCGCTGCTCTGAAATACGGAGATCTGTCCAACCAGGCGTCCAAAGATTATGTGTTCGATATGGAACGGTTCATTTCCTTTGAGGGCAATACGGGGCCTTATATCCTCTATACGATCGTGAGGATCAAGTCCATACTGGCCAAGTACAGGGAAAACGGAGGCAGCACAGCAGATAGTGCCAGGATTCTGGGGGCAGTGTCGGAAGAAGAGAAGAACCTGATGCTCCAGCTGGCCCGGTATCATGAAGTGATGGAGACAGGTTTTGCGGAGACGGCGCCTCATAAGATCTGTCAGTTTATCTATGAGCTGTCCGACGTATTTAACAAGTTTTATAACAGCACCATGATCCTGAAGGAAGAGGACAAAGACCGTCAGGCCAGCTATATCAGGCTGATCACTCTGACCAGAGGAGTTCTGGAGACCTGTATTGATCTGTTGGGCTTCGAGGCGCCGGAGCGGATGTAGACGGAAATAAAGGCAAGGGGGTAATCGGTGGAGATAACCAGGATGCAGACCAGGATGTTCTGGAAAGGCGAAGTGGGGATCGAAGGCCAGGTAAAGGACCGGGAACAGCTGTATCATGTGAGATTAGAGATCAAGGGTAGCTATGTCAACAGCTACTCTTGTTCTTGTAGTCGGGGAAATTCTTATGAGGAGATGTGTGTCCATGAGAAGGCTCTGCTGGAATACTACAGGCAGCAGGAAGCCGGGGCATCAGAAGAGCCGGTGTCCACTTCCTCCCAGGTCAGAGCCATGATCCGGGAGTATACCAACAGGGAGGTGGCCGGGATCCTCCGGGAGAACCGGCAGGAGCCCGTAAGATTTGTTCCCAGGCTCTTCATCAGCCGCCGCGGCATCAGAGCAGAGTTCCTGATGGGAAGGGAACGGATGTATGTGGTCCGGGACCTGGGAGCGTTTGTGAAAGCTGTGAAACAGGGGGCTCATGTGGAGTACGGCAGGAATCTGGCATTCCGCCATGGGACAGAGGCGTTTTCGGAGGATTCCCGGGGAATGCTGGCGCTGGTGACGGAACTGATGGGAACCTATGAGGAATACCGGGAACAGTTTCAGAAGGGCTCCGGCCCCGCGCCGGTGCTCCGGGAGATGAATATCAGCCCTTCCAACCGGGACAGATTCTTCGGTCTGCTGGAAGGAACCGAGGTGGAGACAGAGGATCAGAGAGGCAGAAGATATGCCATGAGGGTGGTCAGGGGGAATCCTCAGACGGCCGTATCTGTCAGAAAAGAAGGAAAAAACGGGCTTAGGGTATCTGTGGAAAAGGATATCTTAAGCTTTGAGGGGGAGTCCGGCCTCTATGTGCTTTATCAGGATGTGCTTTATATCTGTGACCGGGAATTCGCGGAAGACGGGGCGGTTTTTTTCCGTCAGATGACTCAGGGGTACGATGCGCCCTGTGAGGTGACGGTCAGTGAGAAAGACGTGCCTCTGTTTTATGAGCGGGTCCTGAGGAAGCTGGAAAAGTACGGGATCCTGGATGAAAAGGGCGTGGATCTGGAACAGTCCCGTCCGGTGCAGCTGAAGGCAAAGTTTGTTCTGGAAAGCCCGGGTCCCTGGGAGCTGATCCTCCATCCTACACTCAGTTACGGCGATTACAATTTTCATCCCGTGGAAGATGACCGTGTGCCCAGGACGATCTGCAGAGATGTGCCGGGAGAGTTCCGCATCAGCCAGGTACTTCTGAAGTATTTCCGGTACAGGGATCAGGAGACCGGGGATCTGATCATCCGGGATGACGAAGAAGGATTCTTTCGCTTCCTCTCAGAGGGAGTGGAGGAGCTGAGAGAACTGGGAGAGGTATCTGTTCCCCGGGATATTCCTTATATGAGGATCACAGAGCCGCCTTCGGTCTCGGCAGATGTGAGGACCGGGGGACAGTGGCTGGACCTGACCATCGATGCCGGAGATCTGACGAACCGGGATCTTATGGAGATTCTGAAGGCTTATGAGCTGAAAAAATCCTTTTGCAGGCTGAAAAACGGCGAATTTTTAAAGCTTGAGGACAACGGGCTCATGACGGTTGCCCGGCTGGCAGAGGCCATGACGCTGCCCAAAAAGGAGCTGGCCGGAGGACGGATCCGGATCCCCAGGTACCGGGCATTTTATCTGGACAGCCTGTTCCGGGACAGAAAGGATATCCGATTTACGAAAGACCGGATGTACCGATCCATGATCCGGGAGATGAAGTCGGTGGAGGACAGTGATTTTGAGATTCCCGCCGGGTATGAGCAGGTGCTCAGAGGGTATCAGAAGACAGGGTTCAAATGGCTTCGGACCCTGGATCTGTGGGGGTTCGGAGGGATTCTGGCAGATGAGATGGGACTGGGGAAGACGGTCCAGATCATCAGCGTCCTTTACGACGAGATCTCATTGAAAGGAAATCTTCATACATCGTTAATTGTATGTCCTGCATCTCTGGTATATAATTGGGAATGTGAACTGGGGCATTTCTCTCCGTCCCTGAAGGTTGTGGTCATCGCGGGCAGCCTGAAAGAGCGGGAGGAGAAGCTTAAGACCATGGAGCAATTTGACGTGGTGATTACTTCTTATGACCTGCTGAAGAGAGACCTGGCCTTCTATGAGGCCTGTGAATTCCGGTTTCAGGTCATCGACGAGGCCCAGTATATCAAGAATCCGGGCACTCAGACGGCCAGAGCCGTGAAAAAGATCCGGTCTGTCACCAGATACGCCCTGACGGGAACTCCGGTGGAGAACAGCCTGAGGGAGCTGTGGAGCATTTTCGACTATCTCATGCCCGGTTTTCTCTTTACCTATCCCAAGTTTAAGAAACAATACGAACTTCCGGTGGTAAAAGAGGGTGACGGGGAGGCTTTGAGAAGACTGCGTCAGCTTACGGGTCCATTTATCCTCCGGAGGCTGAAAAAAGATGTGCTGAAAGAGCTTCCGGGAAAGTTTAAGACTGTGGTGTACTCCAGGATGGAGGAGGAACAGAAGAACCTGTATACTGCCAATGCATGGCAGCTGAAGCAGCATCTGGAGGACACGGAACGGATCCGGATCTTGTCTCAGCTCACGAGGATCCGCCAGATCTGCTGTGACCCCAGGCTGGTCTATGAAGACTACAGGGGAGGCTCGGCAAAACTGGAGACCTGTATCGAACTTGTCCGGTCCGGCGTGTCAGGAGGACACAAGATCCTTCTGTTCTCTCAGTTTACATCCATGCTGGAACTGATCGGACAGCGGCTTCAGGCAGAGTCTGTCCGGTTTCATGTGCTGACCGGGGAGACCTCCAAGGAAGACAGGATCCGCCTCGTAAATGCCTTCCACAGAGACGACGTGCCTGTGTTCCTCATCTCATTGAAGGCCGGGGGAACGGGACTGAATCTGACGGCGGCGGACATGGTGATCCACTATGACCCCTGGTGGAACATGGCGGCTCAGAACCAGGCCACGGACCGGGCCCACAGGATCGGACAGGAGAAGCAGGTATCCGTGTTCCAGCTGATCATCAAAGATACGATCGAGGAGAACATCTTAAAGCTGCAGGAGAGCAAGGAGGCTCTGGCGGATCAGGTGGTGACAGAGGGGATGGTATCTCTGGGCAGCCTGAGCAGGGAAGAACTGAGGGAACTTTTGTCGTAGATATCTCAACAGAAAAAGAAACAAAAGGAGAGCAAATGAGAGTATTCAGAACAATATGGAAACAGGGAACCGGTATCCTGGCGGCCGCTTTGCTGGTGTGTGCCATGCCTCAGACAGTCTGGGCGGATGGCCCGGGAGATTCGGTGGATCCGGGCTCTCTGGATCAGGGGCCTTCGGGGCCCGGCCAGGTGAACCCTCAGGGTCCGGGACAGATCGGCCCCGGAGTCTATGTGGATATGGAAGGAAATGTGGTTTCCGGCGTGAAGGAGAAAGGGATCACCGTCACCAAGTATCAGAACCGGGCCAGCGAGAGCCAGGGAGGCATCGACTGGCAGCAGGTGAAGAATTCGGGAGTGAATTTTGCCATGATCCGCATCGGCTATCACAATGATCTGGATCCCTATTATCATGAAAATATGGCCAATGCCGCCCGGGCCGGTCTGAAGACAGGAGTCTTCTTCTACACCCAGGCTCTGGATGTGGAGACCGCCGAGGATGAAGCCAGGTTCGTGCTGTCCCAGATTAAGGACTATCCCGTCTCCTATCCGGTAGCCTATGACCTGGAGTCCAAGGTGATCCTGGATGCGGGGCTGACGAGACAGCAGATCACGGACCAGGCCAATGCGTTCTGCCGGGCCATGGCCCGGGCCGGGTACCGTCCCATCATCTACGCCAATCAGGAGTGGCTCAACAATTATGTAGACGCCGCTCAGCTGGTGGATGACCAGGGACAGCCTTTTGACATCTGGTACGCCCGCTACGGCACGGTCCACGAATATCCCAACAGGACCATCTGGCAGTGCACCGACAGCGGCCAGGTAGGCGGCATCCAGGGGAATGTGACCATCGAGTATTCTTTTGCGGATTACGGTTCCCTGATCCCTGCCGAGGGCTGGAAGGCGGCCGGCGGCGAATGGTATTATGTGAAGGATTATAAAAACCAGACCGGGTGGCTGGATCTGGGAGAAAAGAAGTATTATCTTGGAAGCGACGGAAAGATGGTCCATGACGTGACCATGAATATCGACGGAGCGGATTACAGTTTCGGCAGCGACGGGGCTGTTATTCAGTGAGACAGAGGAAAAGACCTGAGTGTTCAGGTCTTTTTTTATTTTCAGATATTAATGATGTTTTCGATCATGAGAATGATGTAGTCCCTCTTTTTTTCATTAAGCAAAGCCCAGAAATGAAGAAGGTGCTTTTGCTGAGGAGTCAGATCCGGATATTCATCAGAATCAGAGAAAAATTGAGCCATGGATATGCCCAATGCATCGCAAATCCTTTGTATGGTGTCAAGAGAGAGAGAGGATTGGTGTTTTGACATTTTTGAAAAGGCAGATTGGGAGATTCCGGTAAGCTGGGATAAGCGATACTTACTTATGTGATGTTGTCTGCACAAATCATCAATTCGTTCCATTACATTCATTTTGTATACCCTCATTTCTGTGTGCAATAATTTTACGGTTCGAATGACTGCTTATAGTATCTAATTGTAGTTGGAAAGCTTATGCGATGTTAATTATCAATTAAGAAAGTAAAATAATTTCTAAAACAGAATTATTTACATGAAGGCCTGATACTAAACATAAAGAAACTAATTTACTTTTCTTTTAGGAAGTGTTATAATTCTATAGTAATGAAAATGTGCGGAGAAATGAATGTACAGGTGGAACGGGAGGGAAGAACATGCAGATCCGCTTGGTGATCGGGGAACATGACGAGCGTTATCTCAATAATCTTGTCCGCTTTTTGGAGAAGAACTATTTGGATAAACTGGAGATTTTTTCTTTTTCCATACCGGAAATGCTGGAGAATTATCTGGTATCCGGTTCGGCAGACGTGATATTGATTGATGAGAATTTTGGGGTGGATGCGAAGTCGGCAGCAGGATACGGAAAGACGGCTTATTTGTGTGACAATGCATCGGAGACGGAAATAGACGGGATCCGGACCATCGCCAAATTTAAAAAGCCGGATTTGATCTATAAAGATATTCTGGACCTTTATGCCGAAGGAGGCAACCGGGCCGTATTCGGTTCCGGCAGCGGATATTTTGGCAATCTGGTTTTGGTCACATCCTGTTCCGGAGGCACAGGAGCCTCCACCTTCAGTGCGGCTCTTGCCAGGCAGTATGCAGCGAGGGGAAAGAAGACTCTGTATCTGAACCTGGAGCCCATGGGGAATGCCACGGATTTCTTTTCCGGCAATGGCAATTACCGGTTTGAGGATATCATCTTTGCGCTGAAAAGCCGGCGGGCAGATATTCTCCTTAAAATGGAAAGCACGGTGAGGACGGACCGGAGCGGCGTATGTTTCTTTGAACCCTGCAGTACTTCCATGTATATGCTGGAATTGACCCATGAAGATATTATAAAGACTCTGGATACTTTAAGGGGCAGCAAAACCTATGATTACGTGGTAATTGATATGAATCTTAAGATATCCAAAGAATTTATGGAGATTTTGGGCCGCATGAACCGCATTATCCTGGTGCAGGATGGCGGAGAGACTTCCAACAGCAAATTTGCGAGAACCATGGAGGCTATGGAGATTCTGGAGAATCAGACGAAGATCAATGTGACAGGAGCCATGTCTGTTGTGTACAACCGATTCAGCAGCAGCAAGTCCAGCAGGGAGATTCCGGGACTGAAGCTGCCGGTGCTGGGCAAGATTCCGCCTATCAAACATGCTCTGGTCAATGAGATTATCGAATACATAGGGAAAGAGATGTCAGGGATCTTTGAAGGACTGTGAACATAAGGGGGAGATCATATGAGTGAGGAAGAGCTTGAAAAACTGGTGGATTCTATCCATTATTATGTGACTGACAATCTGCCCTTGAGTACCATGAGTGACGAGGATCTGGAAGATCAGATTCAGATACTGGTGAATCAGAGATGTGCAGAGTATGGTTTTGTGTCCATGGAGCAGAGGGTGTCTGTGTGTGAACAGGTATTCAGTGCTATCCGCGGTTTTGGCATTCTGGATCTGATTATGAAAGACGATAATATCACGGAGGTCATGATCAATGGGCCCAGGGATATTTTTATTGAAAAAGGAGGAAAGCTGCAGAAGCTAAATAAAGAGTTCGAGGATGAAAGGCGTCTGGAGGATATCATCCAGAAGATTGTGGGGTTGGCGGGGCGCGAGGTGAATCAGGCCAATCCTATTGTGGATACCCGCCTGCCCGATGGTTCCCGTGTCAATGTGGTGCTTCCGCCTATAGCCATGAAAGGGGCTACGGTGACCATCCGTAAATTTTCCAAGACGCCCATGACCGTAGAACAGCTTTTAAAATACAAGTCCATCACGCCGGAGGTGGCCAGGGTTCTGGAGATCTTTGTGAAGGCCAAATACAATATCTTTATCTGCGGCGGCACAGGATCAGGCAAGACCACATTCCTCAATGCGGTGTCCAACTTTATCCCGAGGGATGAACGCGTCATCACCATAGAGGATTCGGCGGAGCTGCAGATCGCCGGCATCGACAATCTGGTGAGCCTGGAGACCAGGAACGCCAACGCTTCGGGGAGCGGTGAGATCACCATAAGAGACCTGATCAAATCCTCTCTGCGTATGCGTCCGGAGCGGATCGTCGTAGGCGAGGTCCGGGGCGGAGAGGCTCTTGATATGCTGCAGGCCATGAATACGGGACATGACGGATCTTTGAGCACAGGTCACGCCAACTCCACCAGGGATATGCTGAGCCGTCTGGAGACCATGGTGCTTCAGGGAGCCGCAGGCCTGCCTCTGGAAGCAATCAGACAGCAGATCGCCTCCGCTCTGGATATTATTGTTCATCTGTCCCGCCTGAGGGACAAATCCAGGAAGACGCTGGAGATCACGGAAGTCTGCGGATACGAGAACGGCGAGATCATCCTCAATCCTCTCTATGTGTTCGAGGAAGACGAGACCAGCACTCTCACCAGGGTGTCGGGAAGTCTGAAGCGGACAAAGAATAAACTGAAAAACGACATGAAGCTGAAAATGATGGGATATTACGATGAAATCTAAGGAGCGCAGAGACAGAGATGTTTGGAAAGAATAAAGCTCCCGGGGCGGAGAAGAAGCCGAAAAAGGCCAGGAAACAGAAAGAGGTCTACGTGCCCATACCCGGTATCATGGGTATGGGAGAGGACTACCATATATATCATATGACCATAGCGGACCGGCTCATGGCTGCCGGGCTGGGGGTGGCCGCTGCCGTGGCTGTTGGATATGTGTTCTTTAACAGCCTCATAGCAGCCGCAATCATAGCTGCAGGGTCAGCCCTGTTTTTGCAGAAGCCCTTTGGGGAATACCAGAAGAAAAAGAGACTGAAAAAGCTGCTTTTAGAATTTAAGGATCTTCTGGAGACCCTCACCTCTTCCTATTCGGCAGGACAGACGACAACCAGGGCATTTGCAGATGCGCAGAGCGAGATGTCTAACCTTTACGGGGAAGAGTCGGACATTGTGGCAGAGCTTAAGATGATCAACGCAGGTCTCCAGCACAATTATAATATAGAAGATCTTCTCCTGAATTTTGCCGCCAGAAGCGGCCTGGATGACGTGGACAGCTTCGCCAATGTGTTCGAGGTGTGCAACCGCAAAGGAGGCAATCTGAAACAGATCGTAGGCGAGACCAGAAGCGTGATCAACGACAAGATCGAAATCGAGATGGAGATTCAGACCATGGTGGCGGCCAGCAGAAATGAATTGAATATTATGATGGTCATGCCCTTTATCATCATGTTCACCATGAGAGGACTGGGAGACAACATGACGGACAACAGCCTGACTAACCTTGTGGTGAAGTTTACAGCTCTGGCAATCTTTGCAGGGGCCTATGTTCTGGGATTAAAGCTGGTAGATATTAAGCTGTAGGAGGGAAAAGGATGATCAACTGGTTTCAGCTGGGAATGATGATATGCGCCACTCCCTTTGTACTGTTCTGGCTGTTTCTGTATCTAAAATACAAGAATACCTTTCATGCCTATACGGACAACTTGTCGCCGAAAGAATTTCGGATGTCGGAGCTGTTTTTTATCGGTATGGGATTCATGAATCAGGTGAAGTATAACCTGCGCAGCAGGAAGGGACGGGCCAGAATCAAGGAGATCTCCGAGGTCAAGGGTCAGAAGTACGCGGAGTATTACTACTATGTCATAAAGGGAGCCACCTTTACCTACATATGGACCCTTCTTCCCTTTGTTCTGATCTTGGGCGCCATGTCGGACAATCCTATGATACTGCTCATCGGCGTCTGCGTCGTGGTGCTGCTGGTGCGCTATCTGGAGAAGGACATCAACGACAAGCTGGAGGAGAGGCGGGAAGAACTGCTTCTGGACCTTCCCCAGGTTCTCTCCAAGATGGCCCTTCTCATCAACTCAGGCATGGTCATGCGGGAGGCGTGGGTGAAGGTGTCCCAGACGGGAGAGCGGGCTCTCTATCAGGAGATGCGCATCGCCTCCGGTGAGATGGCCAACGGCGCTTCCGACCTGGAGGCGTTCCGGAACTTTGCGGACCGGTGCTCCGTAAGGTCCATAAGGAAGGTGACCTCCACTCTGATTCAGAATATGCAGAAGGGCAATAAGGAACTGTCCTATTTCCTGGAGGAGATGTCCAGGGAGATGTGGGAGGAGAAGAAGAATCTGGTGCGCCAGAAGGGGGAGACGGCAGGAACCAAACTGCTGCTTCCCATCGCCATGATCTTCGGGGGGATCCTGATGCTGATCCTGGTGCCGGTGTTCATGGGAGGCATGTAGCGCGGGAAAGCAAGGCAGAACGCACTGCTTTAGATAAATTAATAAAAAACATAGTTTTCAGGAGGGAAGAGAAATGTTTGAGAAGATGGATATGGCTTTGCTGTGTGCAAGGGCAAAATGGAACGGTTTTGTGGACCGGCTGCTTCATGAGGAAAAAGGGGCCTCGGATATTGTGGCGATTATGTTGATCATTGTGATCGTGCTGGCAGTCGCCGTGATATTTAGAGACCGGTTACAGAGTTTGGTAAAAGATATATTTGATAGGGCAGATAATTTTATTAAAGAGACGAAATAAGAATCTATGGGTTCCAAAGTCATGTGCCGGCATGGAAACATGTCGTACATGGCCGCTTGACCCTGGCATCGTCATATGCGGGAGAACCATATGTACTGGAGAAGTATGAGGAAGTTTCTGGGAGAACAGGTGAAAAAATATTGGTCTGAAGAGTCGGGGGTGGTCATGGTGGAGGCATCCATCTACTTCCCCATGGTAATTTTTACGGTCTTCGCTATGATCTATTTCGGCATGGTGAAGTATCAGGAGAGTATCCTGACCTTTCAGGTGGAGAAGCTGGCCGTTATGGGCGGAAGAGTGGTGGCGTACCAGGGCTATGAGGTATGGGCCGATGAGGAAGCCCTCTTTTCCACATCAGTGGATTTTGAAAGCGGAAGAAATTTCAGTTCGGCTGTGGAGGACTATTATGCCAGACATTCCGAACATTTATATAATGAGTGGAAGTTTGATTACAGGCAGGAGCAGGGACTTCTGGAAGGGCAGCTCTCTCAGATGCTTTCCCGCAAATCCTTTCTGACAGGAGTGGAGACAGAGGCCAGGGTCAGCGTTACCAACTATGTGCTTGGCAAGAGTCTCAGGGTGGAGGCGACTTATGGCCTGAAAAGCCCGAAATTTCTGGACTATGTGGGGGTTCCCATGAATCTTACCCTGAAGAGCAGTGTAGTACAGAACGCTTCCAATCCGGCAGAACTGGTGAGGAATATTGATCTGGCAGCAGATCTTATAGATTTTCTGTTGGAGCGGTTCGGAGTCAAGGACCAGGTAGATTCCTTTTTGAAAAAAGTTGAGGACATAAAGGACAAAATACTATGAAAATGTTTACAAAAGAAGTAAGGGGCTCCATCTCCCTTTTTTTGTCAGCCATTATATTGATGCTGGTGATTCTTGAGGGATTTCTGATTGACGGAAGTAAAGTCCTGGCCGCCAAGACCTTTATGTCCAATGCAGGGGATCTGTCTTTAAATGCAGGTCTCACTTACTATGACGACGCCTTAAGGGAGATCTACGGGCTCTTTGCCATGTCGGAGACAGAGGAAGAGCTGAGCGCCAATTTAAAGACCTACTTCCAGGCCACTCTGGGAGAGAGTGTGGGTACAGAGGATGGAGAGTATGTGGACCAGCTTCTGGGATATGTCCAGACTGCCATACAGAGCGGATGGGATGGGGCCGAGGCGGGAAAGCTCCTTGATCTGACCCTGGAGGGAGGATCCTTTTCGGCAAAAGGAGTGGAGGGCTCTGCCCTGTCGGAGACTTATGTGATCAAGAATCAGATTCTGGAATACATGAAGTACCGGGGACCGGCAAGTCTGGGATACGGCATGCTGGAGAAGATCTATGTTTTTAAGGACCTGGATAAGCAGCAGAAGACCATGGAGGCCAAGCTGGATTATGAGGAGACCATGTCTGATGTCCAGAAAGCCTGTGAGAAAGCCTATGAAAACCTGGTGGTCTATAACGAGTATCTGGACAACCAGCTGAAGCCCTCCCACTTAGAGGAAGAAAGCAGGGAGATCAATAAGGAGATCTATGAAGCTTCCGTGGCCGCCTGGTGCTACAGCGCGGTAAAAAGAGACCCACAGGTGGATCCGGACTGGGAAAATGGGATCCATGGTTCTGAGACAGGGTATCATGATGTGAGGGAAGCCGCCAGCCGGTGTACCCTGGCCCCGGCCATGTCTGCAGAGTATTCCGCTATGGTGTCTGAGCTGGAAGGAGATTTTGGAAGTCATCCGAGCGCCGCCATGAGAGCCGTAAAGCTGATGATCGGCTTTAAGGAGGAGAGAGAGAATTACAGGGCGACGGCTCAGGCATGGGAGAATTATGTCCTTTATTACCAGAAGGCCATGAAAGAACTGGAAGAGGAACTGGATGGTCTGGATGAGGACGAGGACGAGGGCGAGATAGAAGCCATCGAAGAAGAGATGGAGGAGCTTGAAAAGGAGCGATATGGATATGAGGAAGACGGCCGTAAGATAAAGGGTTTTGAGGAAATTTATAAAGATATGCGGGAGGCTGCCAACCAGTATAAGACGGCGGTGAACGTAGCTGCCCTAGTGCTGGAAAATGACATAGACACCAGGATGCAGGATGCCGTCACCAGACTTAACAAGATCGCGGAAGACGCGGAGAAGGTCCGGATTCTTGGAACCAACGGAAAGAGCAGCTTAGACGATGTGATCTCATCCATGAATAACCTGGAGTCCAAAGGGCAGGCCTGGCAGAGTTCCATCAACAATCTGTCGGCAGGTGAGGTGAAGACCTCCATGCAGTCGGACTACAGCAATAAGTCTGAGAAGCTTGATAAGGAAAAAATCAGGACTCTTCAGGAAAAGCTTTCCAACGGAATCGCCTATGCGGAAACCATCAAAAAGGCGGCAGAACAGGCCAAGGCGGTGGATAACAAGCTTTTTCAGGGAGAGAAAAGCAGGTATTATCCTTACATGAAATCAAAACTGGAATCCTCTCCCTCAGGCGGCGAGACGCTTCCCTATAACGGCACTTCCTACAGAGATTTCAGCGTGGCGGTGTGGGTCGGCAATGCCAACAAGTCGGGGATTCTGTCCGATACTGTTTATACGGTGTATTTTGATACGGTGGAGAATTCCACAGGCACCACGCCTCCGACTATGAATCTGTCCGTCTACACCAGCCAGATGGATCAGTCCATAAGCGGGAAGAACGACGAGTTTTTTAAATACCTGGAGAGGATCTGCCCCAAGACGGAAGCGGAAGAAGAGGATTCTTCCAAGGCAAAGGAAGAAAAAAAGAAACTTTTTGATAAGGCTCAGTTTGACATGTCGCCGGGAGAATCCCTGCCGACTCTTGAGGCGGCGGAAGGCGGCAGCGGAGCGCCCGGATTTACAGAGACGGATTCCAATGCAGACGATAAGAAGGTCAGCAAGAACGCAAAGAACAACTCCAAAGGTTCTTCCAATTTCCTCTCGGGAGTAGGGCAGCTTTTGGTAAAGGGACGGGACAAACTCTACCTTGCAGAGTATGCCACGAAGATGTTCAGCTACTATACCATAGATAAGACCGACAGCAATAATAAGACGAGGAATCAGAAAAATTTAAGCGGCTATCCCATGTCGGCAGAGAACAATGTGATGTACAAAGCCGAGGTGGAATACATCTTGTGGGGGAATCCTTCCGGTAAAAAAGATGTAGAGTATACGCTGACCACCATCTTCGGGATCCGTTTTCTTCTGAACTCTATCTATGCCTTTACAGGAGATCCGGAGATCCGGCAGATTACCCTGGCTCTCGCCACCTCTATAGCAGGCTGGACGGGATTCGGAGTGCCCCTTGTCCAGAGTGTGCTGATCATCGGATTTGCCCTGGCAGAGACGGCCCTGGATATGAAAGAGATCAAAGACGGGAAGAGCGTACCCATCTATAAGTCCACCTCCAACTGGCAGATTAAGCCCTCTGCTCTCACAAAGGAGGCCATAGGACAGGCTATCAATGACGCGGGTTCTGCGGCAAAGGATTATCTTTTCGCCCAGCTGGACCAGCTGACAGAAGATACCAAGGACGTCTTTAAGAATAAGCTGGAGAGTTTTGCCAATGAGACGGTGGACAATCTGGTGAGCACGGCCTCGGCGGCAGTCATAGCCCCGGTGCAGGAGCGCCTCATCGGCCTGGTCAATGTGGTTACACCGGACAGGGAGAAGATCAGAAGCGAAATTAAAGAGGCGGTAAACGGCTTAAAAAGCAGCGTTCAGTCAGAGCCGGACAGCGCCTTGAAAGAAGTAAAGCTGGCGGCCATCTCCGCTTTCGAGACCCAGGGGATCAACAGCGTCATATCCGCCATAGAGGAAGTGCAGAACAGCGAGACCCTGTCCAACTGGGATATAGCCAAAAAGATCAATGACAGGATGAAAGAATGCCAGAATACCATAGAGACTAAGATCAGAAGCGTGGCTGACCGTGCAGTGAAGGCCGCCAGGAGCGAGGTGGATACGGCCCTGGATTCTGCTAATGAAAATCTTCAGAAAAATGTGAGCGAAGGCGTGGACAAGATGCTTATGCGCATCGACTGCGGCGTGTCTTTTGCAGAACTTCCAGAAGGAGGAGCCGGCTCTGCAGGCGGACAGGGGCGGATATCGGGGTCAGCGGCTCTCACTATGAACTATGAAGAGTATCTGTGGCTTTTCATCGCAGTGAAAAGCGTTCAGAGCGAGGAGGATATGCTGAAACGGATCGGAACCCTGATTGAGGCCAATCTTTCCAGGTCCTCATCCAAACCTTCTCCCGACTTTACCATAGCCGGAGCCTACACTTTTATTGAGATAGACGCTACGGCACAGCTTACCACCACCTTCTTTTCCATGCCCGTACCTGTAAAGGGGGGAGGAAGTGTTACCCTGGGCAACGACAAGTACAGTATCGGCTACCACGGAGTGCTGGGGTATTAGATTACCCGGGGCGCAAAAGTATGATGCAGAGGGGGAGAAAGATGAGGTTCGGAAAGCAGAAAGGTTCTTTGAGCATAGAGGCGGCGATTGTTCTGGTGATATTTATCTTCGGATATGCTTCCATTGTCAGCATCACCAGTTTTATCCGTGCCCAGATGATTATCCAGTACAGCATCAGCCAGGCGGCAAAGGAGATCTCCGCCTATTGCTATCTTGTGAGCAAGACCGGTCTTATGGAGGACAGCGCCGAGATTGCAGGGGAGGCAGGGGAATTTAAGAAAAGTACGGATAACGTCATCGACACAGTGGTAAAGCTGTATGAAGCCGTGGACGAAGGCAGTACCAATATCTCCGGTTCCGTTAAGAAGATACCGGAGAATGAGGATATAAACGGATTCCTGACCTCCATTCAGTCCAGTGCCGACATCACCCAGGAAGAATTTCAGAAGGTTATGGCTGCCACCAATACCATGGTGGACACAGGGGAAGAGTATTTCAGTGATCCCAAAGCTATCATGAAAGGTCTGGGGGCTCTCGCGAAGGATGGGATTTTCAGCGCGGCCAAGAGCTGTATCATCGCGGCCCCGATCAGCAAGGCCATGGTGAGGAAGCAGATTGATTTGTACGGAAAGGATTCTAAGAACAGGGACGTGCTGGAGAGACTGGGAGTGGTAGACGGCATAGACGGACTGAATTTTATGGGAAGTACTTTGTTCAACGACGGGGAGACCATCACGGTACAGGTATCTTATACCATGAAAGTGACCTATCACTGGTTTGACGATATAAAATTTCATTTTATTCAGACTGCTTCCACAAGGGCATGGGGAGCAAAAAAACACTGACGAATACATAAAACGGAGGAATGCAGGTTATGCTCCTGGCAGAACTGGCGGCAGCAGGCACGACTCTTGCGGCGGGTGCAGCGCTGGGCCGTTACGAGATGCTTCGATGGAATATATGGAACAGAAAAAACAGACTCATTCTGGTACTGGGGCTGGCAGTGATCTTTCTGCCCGGCAGTTATCTTATGAAGATTTATGGCTATCATTTTCTGAAGATCATAAGGTATTGGATATTAATGTATGCTCTGGTACTTCTCGCTCTGGTAGATATGGAGAAAAAGATCATCCCCAATAAGGCGCTTCTTGTCCTTGTGGGAGTACGAACATTGTTTATGACAGGAGAATGCTTTTGTTTTCCGGAGTTGTCGGCGGAGATCCTGGTCTCTTCCGGCGCAGGCCTTGTGGGAGGCGGTCTTTTGTTTTTGCTGGCAGGTCTTGTGATCAGAAAAGGTTTGGGGATGGGCGATGTAAAGCTTATAGCAGTCATGGGTTATTATCTGGGATTTCAGGTTCTCATGAGCAGCCTGATTATCACTCTTACCATGACGGTAGCAGCCGGAATCCTGATTCTGGTTCTGAAGAAGGGTTCCCTCCACACAGAGATGCCATTTGCGCCTTTTGCGGCGGCAGGGACAATTATTACAATATTGATGGGATTTTAAAGGAGTAGAAGATGAAGAGAGTGGTATTACTGGCCATGGTAGGTTTTTTGGCGTTGGGCTGGTGTGTGACAGCCAAAAGACTGGTAGAAAAACCGGCAGAGTACAACAGGCTGCTGGCGGAGGCAGGCCGTTATGAGGAGGGGAAGATTTATATTAAGGCGATTGAGACCTATAAAGAAGCTCTGACCTATAACCCGGATTCTCTGGATATTCAGATGAAGATTGCCGTCGATTATCTGGCTCTCGGAGACGAGTCCTCTTTTGTGAACCGGTGCAATTCCATCAACGAGTCCCAGGGCTATCCTGTGCCTATAGTAACGCTGCTGACAGACTACTATATGGAAAGCGGAAGGGATGAGAAGGCCATCGCCGTCCTTGAAGAGGCCATGAAAAAGCATAAAAATAACGAGGAGCTGAGGAGCAGATATGAGATTCTTCGGTACACATACAAGGAAGTATACGCTTCCTTTGATGAGATCGGTTCCTTCAGAAATGACAGCGCCGTCTATGTGGAGGATGGATACTATGGGCTTTTAAATACCAGCGGAAAAGTGATGA
>Ga0137306_102154_pt1 | contig 17281 bp, 19 predicted proteins | sample Inofroosms_March_FD_97187 | JGI IMG/M metagenome (GOLD analysis project Ga0137306, IMG submission 97187) | Mouse cecal microbial communities from Vienna, Austria - N-Acetylneuraminic and N-Acetylglucosamine D2O microcosms_March | ecosystem: Host-associated > Mammals > Digestive system > Large...
ATCCGCATCGCCATGTTCATCGTGGTCATCGCGGGCTTCGTCACCATGGTGGATCTGCTGATCCAGGCGTTCCTGCCGGATCTTGCTACCTCCCTGGGCGTGTTCATCCCCCTGATCGTGGTGAACTGCATCATCCTGGGCCGGGCAGAGGCCTTCTCCTACAAGAACGGCGTTGCCGCCTCCTTCTTTGACGGCATCTTCCAGGGCATTGGCTACACCCTGGTGCTGCTGGCCATGTGTATCATCCGTGAGTTCCTGGGCGCCGGCACCTTCGGCGGCGGCCTCCTGGGTGTGGACGGCAAGGGCATCATGATCCTGCCCTCCCAGTATCCCATCGGCATGCTGACGCTGCCCGTTGGCGGCTTCCTGGTGCTGGGTGCGCTGATCGCCCTGATGCAGTGGGCACTGAACCGGCCGAAAAAGAATAAGGAGGAGAGCAAATAATGGAAACCATTTTCAGTCTGCTGGCAATTTCGCTGGGCGCGATTTTGTCCAATAACTTCATCTTCTCCCAGTTCTTAGGCATCTGCCCCTTCCTGGGCGTTTCCAAGAAGGTGGATACCGCCGTGGGCATGGGCATCGCCGTGACCTTCGTCATGGGCCTGGCCTCCGCCATCACCTGGCTGGTGAACACCTTCATTCTGGTGAAGTTCGACCTGATGTACATGCAGACGGTGGCCTTTATCCTGGTCATCGCCTCCCTGGTGCAGTTTATCGAAATGTTTTTGCAGAAGTCCATGCCCACCCTGTATACGGCCCTGGGCGTGTATCTGCCCCTGATCACCACCAACTGCGCCGTGCTGGGTGTGGCCCTGCTGAACATCCAGAATAACTACAATTTCATTGAGTCCGTGGTATACGGCATCACCGGCGGTCTGGGCTTTTTGCTGGCCATCGTGCTCTTTGCCAGCATTCGGGAGCGCCTGGTCTTTGCCGACTATCCCAAGTGCTGGGACGGCTTCCCCATCGCCCTGGTGACCGCGGGCCTGATGGCCCTGGCCTTCATGGGCTTCTCCGGCCTGCAGGTCTGGTAAGGAGGTACTGGAAACTATGCTGAATGTAATTTATGCGCTCCTCGTGCTGGGCATCCTGGGCGCGCTGTTCGGACTGGTCCTGTCCGTGGCCTCCAAGATCTTCGAGGTAAAGAAGGACCCCCGGGAGGAGGCTATCCTGAGCCATCTGGCCGGCGCCAACTGCGGCGGCTGCGGCTTCCCGGGCTGCGGCGGCTGCGCCGCGGCCATTCTGGCAGGAACGGCCCCCGTCACCGCCTGCGCTCCGGCCGGCCCTGAGAACGCCGCCGCTATCGCCAAGATCATGGGCCAGGAGGCCCCCACCGGCGAGCGGCAGGTGGCCTTTGTCCGCTGCAACGGCGGCGAACGGGCGGGCCACAAGTTTGAGCGGTACGTGGGCATCGAGGACTGCGTGGCCGCCATGAAGGTGGCCGGCAACGGCACCCTGGACTGCTCCTTCGGCTGCCTGGGCCGGGGCACCTGCGTGAAGGTGTGCAAGTTCGACGCCATCCACATCAACGCCCACGGCGTGGCGGAGGTGGACCGGGAGAAGTGCACCTGCTGCATGCAGTGCGCCGCCGCCTGTCCCCGGCACGTCATCGTCAGTATGCCCTACGCCGTGGACGTGGTGCTGCCCTGCGCCAACCACGAGAAGGGCGCGTCGGCCAAGGCCCACTGCGCGGTCAGCTGTATCGGCTGCAAGCTGTGTGAGCGCAACTGCCCCGCCGGCGCCATTACGGTGAACAACAACGTGGCCCGCATCGACTACGACAAGTGCACCTCCTGCGGCACCTGCGTGGCCAAGTGCCCGAGAAAGCTGATTGTGGACATCCACGCCGACGGCAAGGTGGCCCCGGTGGTGGCGGACAAGTAGGCGTTCCCCATCAGCGCCTGATATCAGGCGTTAAAAATGGCTGCCAACCGTCTTTCGACAGACTGCTGGCAGCCGTTTTTCCGCCTCCAGGGAGAGAGGATTGACAATGACGGAAAAATCGTTATCATGGAGAGTACATCCCCCTGGAGGACATTCTGCGCGGGGCGGCGGGGCCTCTGACGGGCCGCCGGCCCCATCCATCATCAGACGGAGGAAAAGAATATGAAAATCGCGGTTCCCTATGAAAACGGCATGGTGTTTCAGCATTTCGGCCACACAGAGCAGTTCAAGGTCTATGACGTTGAGAACGGGGAGATCACCGGCTCCAGCGTCGCGGACGCCAGCGGCAGCGGCCACGGCGCGCTGGCCCATCTCCTGTCTGGCATGGCGGTGGAGGTTCTGATCTGCGGCGGGATCGGCCCGGGGGCGCAGAACGCGCTGGCCGGCGCCGGAATTAAGCTCTACGGCGGCGTGTCCGGAGAGGCGGACGCCGCGGTCAAGGCCCTTCTGGCGGGCACTCTCGCCTATAACCCGGAGGCCCGCTGCGGCCATCACGATCACGGCGGCCACGGCAGCTGCGGGCAGCACGATCACGACGGCCACGGCAGCTGCGGGCAGCACGGCTGCGGCGGCCACGGCGGCGGATGCCGCAGCTGAGAAGCGCCCCCAGCCGGAGGTGATGGACATTGGGAGCGTGGTTTGTGTTTGCCCTGCTGTCCGCCCTGTTCGCGGCCCTCACCTCGATCCTGGCAAAGGCCGGGATCCAGGGCGTTCCCTCCAATCTGGCGACAGGCATCCGGACGGCAGTGGTGCTGGCCATGGCCTGGGGCATGGTGTTTCTCACCGGGGAGCAGACCGCGCTGGCCCGGGTGAGCCCCAGGAGCTGGCTGTTTCTGATTCTGTCCGGTCTGGCCACAGGCGCGTCCTGGCTGTGCTACTACAGGGCCCTGCAGCTGGGCGAGGTGTCGAAGGTTGTGCCGGTGGACAAGCTGAGCGTGGTGATTACCCTGGTCCTGGCCTTTGTCCTCCTCCACGAGCAGTTCACCCTCAAGTCCCTTGCCGGCTGCGTCCTGCTGGCCGCCGGAACCCTGCTTCTGGTGCTGTAATTTCCCCGCTGGCGGCATTGCACCTTGAACTGGCAAAGATTTCATGGTATAATTAACCATAACACCCTGTCAAAAGGAGGACCTGACATGCAGGAAATGGAGAGACAGTATCATATCAACTGCGTCCACGGGGATGTGGGGCGCTACTGCATCCTGCCCGGTGATCCGGGCCGGTGCGAGTCCATTGCGGCGCTGTTTGACGGCGCGGCGTTTGTGGGGCAGAACCGGGAGTATGTCATCTACACCGGCACCCTTCTGGGGGAGAAGGTCTCCGTCTGCTCCACGGGCATCGGCGGGCCCTCCGCCGCCATCGCCATGGAGGAGCTGACCGCCATTGGCGCGGACACCTTTATCCGGGTGGGCACCTGCGGCGGCATTGACCTGAGCGTACAGTCCGGGGACATCGTGGTTGCCACCGGAGCCATCCGCTTCGAGGGAACCAGCCGGGAGTACGCGCCCATCGAGTTCCCCGCAGTGTCCGACTTCGGCATTGCCGCGGCCCTGGCGGACGCGGCCCGTGCCATGGGCAAGACCTGCCACACCGGCGTGGTCCAGTGCAAGGACAGCTTCTACGGCCAGCACTCCCCGGCCCGCATGCCTGTGAGCTATGAGCTGCTGAACAAGTGGGAGGCCTGGAAGCGGCTGGGGGTCAAGGCCAGCGAGATGGAGTCCGCGGCTCTGTTCGTGGTGGCGGCGGCGCTGGGTGTGCGGTGCGGCAGCTGCTTCCACGTGGTATGGAACCAGGAGCGGGAGGCCGCCGGCCTGGACCAGCGGATGAGCGAGGACACCAGCGCCGCCGTCCGGGTGGGCGTAGAGGCGCTGAAGCTGCTCATTGAGCGGGACCGGGCAGCCCGGAGCTGAAAATTTTTCCGCCCAGGGGTTGACATCCGCCCCTGCATCCCGTATACTGTGGACAGCAAGAGGGAGTAATCGGCGTCTTCGGGCGCGGTAAAGGCCGTCAATACGGGGCAGCCCCGTCTTTACCTGAAATGATGAGACTTTTGCGGTACGATTGTACCGCAAAAGTCTCTTTTTTTCGTCCATACTCCCCAAAAGGAGGTTTTTCCCATGCAGCTGTTCCTGGATCTGTTCGGCAATGTCCTGCGCTTCACCTGGCAGGAGGGGGTGATGCTCCTCATCGGCGGCGTTCTCATCTACCTGGCTATCCGGCGGGAGATGGAGCCTGCCCTCCTGCTCCCCATGGGCTTCGGGGCCATCCTGGTGAACCTGCCCTGTGTGAACACCGGGGCCATCGAGACCCTCTTTCAGGCCGGGGTGGCCAGCGAGCTCTTTCCCCTGCTGCTCTTCATCGGCATCGGAGCCATGATCGACTTCGGCCCCCTGCTCAGCAATCCCAGGCTGCTCCTGTTCGGCGCGGCGGCCCAGTTCGGCATCTTCTTCACCCTGGTGCTGGCCGCCGCCCTGGGCTTCCCCTTGGTGGACGCGGCCTCCGTGGCCATCATCGGCGCGGCGGACGGCCCCACCAGCATCTACGTGGCCAACTACTTCTCCAGCCAGTACCAGGGGGCCATCATGGTGGCCGCCTACTCCTACATGGCCCTGGTGCCCGTGGTCCAGCCCCCCATCATCCGGGCCGTCACCACGAAAAAGGAGCGGCAGATCCGGATGGACTACGCCCCCTCCGGCGTGTCCAAAACCACCCGCATTCTCTTCCCCATCCTGGCCACCGTGGTGGCCGGGGCCCTGGCCCCTAAGAGCGCGGAGCTCATCGGCTTTCTCATGTTTGGCAACCTGCTGCGGGAGTGCGGCGTGCTGGACAGCCTCAGCCAGTCCGCCCAGCACGAGCTGGCCAACCTCATTACCCTGGTGCTGGGCCTGTCGGTGTCCTTCCAGATGCGGGCGGAGCTCTTCATCACCTGGCAGACCCTGCTGATCCTGCTGCTGGGGCTGGTGGCCTTCATCTTCGACACCCTGGGCGGCGTCCTCTTTGCCAAGCTCCTCAACCTCTTCTCCGCCAAAAAGATCAACCCCATGATCGGCGCGGCGGGCATATCCGCCTTCCCCATGTCCTGCCGGGTGGTCCACAGGATGGGCCAGGAGGAGGACCCCGGCCTGTTCCTGCTCATGCACGCGGCGGGGGCCAACGTGGGCGGTCAGATCGCCTCTGTCATTGCCGGCGGCCTCATCATCACCCTGGTGGAGGGCCTGCTGTAGCCGCCGGAGCATACGATTAGTTGTCTGTGCGAATTATTATACGGAAAGGAGCTGTTTTCTGTGAATGTTTCCCTGGTTATCGTCTGTCTGGGCATCATGGGCAAGGGGATGCTGGGCATTCTGCTGGCGATCCTGGCGCTGTGGATGGCGGTTGCCGGGCTCAACCGCCTGACCCGGCCGAAGTGACCCCGGGCAGCGGATCGGGCCAGAAACTCTCCGCGTAAGAGCCTGTTTAAAATCTCGGCGTGTGCGGATTGGTGAGCAGATTTTTTGCCTTGCAAGGCAAAAATCCGCAGGCATCCGTATCGTGCAATGCCCCCATCGAGGGGTCATGCACAATTCAATTCTGCACGGCCCCTCGATGGGGCCGTTGCAGAATCTATAACGAGGTCAAGGCGGAAAATACGCCGCCAGGACATGCGCGGGGAGATTTTAAACAGGCTCTAAGGTCACGCCTTTTTCCGCATCAGGCGCGAGGGCGCGTTGCTATGAAATAAATTCATAACAATATGAAAAACCGAGACTACCCAAGCCGGCATAACTGCGTTATAATCTGAGAGGTGAACAGAGCGCCGCAGGCGGGAAGGCGGGAAAGAACATGCTGGATATCTCGGTAAAGCAAATGAAATACGCGGTTGAGATCGCGCACTGCGCATCCATCAATCAGGCGGCGCAGAGGCTTTATGTTACGCAGTCCAGCCTCAGCAAGTCGATGAAGGAGCTGGAGATCGTGCTGGGCTACGCCGTCTTTCAGCGGGGGGCTGCCGGGACGACTGTGACGGAGGAAGGCCGTGAGTTTTTGCAGACGGCGGAGAAAATCGTATACCAGATGGAGCTCCTTGAACGGCAGACCAGGCTGCGGAAAGAGCAGCGGGCGTCCATAAAGATTTCGATTCCCCGGGCCACCTATATCACATACGCGTTCACGAAGTTTTTCCAGCGGATCCAGAACATGGACGAAATTCAAATCAATTTCTCCGAAACCAATTCCAAGGAGGCGGTGGACAATATACTCTACCGCGGCTTCCATTTTGGGATCATCCGCTACCCGGATATTTTGGAGAAGAGCAGTCTCCAAATGCTCCAGCAGAAGAAGCTCCTTTTCCGGCAGATCTGGACCTTTGACTATATGCTTCTTGTTTCCCAAAGCTCGGAGCTGGCGTCCCGCACCGAGATCCACCCCAGCGATCTGAAGGGATACACGGAGCTGCTGCACGGCGATGTCAGCGACGCGTATTTGCCGGAGCATGAAGAGGTCTCCGACAGGGAGCAGCAGGGAAAGCGGATCTACCTGTATGAGCGGGGAAGCCAGTTTGATTTCCTCAGCAACGTGCCGACAACGTATATGTGGGTTTCACCTCTGCCGGAGGCGGTGCTGAAACAGCATGAGCTGGTGCAAATTCCCTGCCCGGACAATCGTTACCAATATCATGACATCCTGATCTATCACGAGGATTACCCCTTTACGGGATATGGAGAAAAATTTTACAATATCCTGCTGCGAACAAAGGATGACATTGAAAAATCCTTGAACCGGGCGAAGCATTAGCCCAGCTCACAGAAAGAAGGTGCCCTGTATGGAAGAAGAAAAGACAGTCACCCTGCGCCCTGTTCTGGCACTGCATGGCTACGCGGTTGATTTTTCTCAGAAGCCCGGAAAGATGACCTACCGGTTCTGCGTGAAGTCAGGAGAAGTCGAAATCCATCATCACAGCTATGACGGCGCGGCAGGCTTCTGGTGCCTGCCGCCGGAGTCCGGGGATGATGAAAAGAAGGTGCTCCACACCGGCGATGACGTCGAGATTACCTTTCACAGCAGCATCCACGACTGCGAGCCGGATTACATCGTGGTCACAAACCATCACTATGGGAGGCCCGCCGTGTTCTCCTATAGCAGGGTGAGAGAAACAGCGTGAACCCGGTATGCGCGGACTGGCGGAGGATTTTGGCCCTGTAAGGCCAAACCCTCCGCTTCCTTTTTTGACAAGCAGGAGCGGGGCCCCACGGGGCCCCGCTCCTGCGTTCGCTATATGGCGAAGTCCTCCTCCTTGAGCTGGGAGGTCTTCAGCTTCAACGGCCTGGGCGGGACCCGCTTGAAGGGGTCATACTGGAACCGCCTGCAATGGTACTCCCCGGCCACAACGCCCTTCCGGGCGCAGGCCACCTCCCTGTCGTTGATCACCGTGCCCTTGGCGCAGTAGGCGCACCGGGGCTCCATGTCCCTGCGAAATAACAGCATACTCTCTCCTTTGTCACACGCAGACCGTCCGCCTACAGGGCACGGACACTCACCTTGTCCTCCTCCGCCGTGACGGACAGATGGGTGACCGGATGATCGAAACTGTTGATGATCTCCACGGCCAGCACATCCTCCACCTCCTTCTGGATGGTGCGGCGGAGGTTGCGGGCCCCGTAGGCGGCGGAATAGGACTTCTTCACCAGCCATTTCACCAGCTCAACGTCGTAGGTGAAGGTGAGCCCCTTCTCCTTCAGGCTGTCCCGCAGCTCATCCAGCATCAGCCGGGCGATGGGCAGGAAGTTCTCCTCCGTGAGCTTGTTGAAGTAGACGATTTCGTCCACCCGGTTGAGGAACTCCGGCCGCAGGAACTGCTGGAGGGCCTTCATGGCCCGGTCCTTGCCCTGCTCGTTGACCGACTTGTTGAAGCCCACGCTGCCCTCCTTCCGGTCACTGCCGGCGTTGGAGGTCATGACAATGACTGTGTTCTCGAAGTTCACCTTTCGCCCGTGGGCGTCGGTAATCTGGCCGTCGTCCAGGATTTGCAGCAGCACGTTGAGCACGTCCGGGTGGGCCTTCTCGATCTCGTCAAAGAGGACCACCGAGTAGGGCTTTCTGCGGATCTTCTCCGTCAGCTGTCCGGCCTCGTCGTAGCCCACGTAGCCCGGGGGTGAGCCGATGATCCGGGACACGGAGTGTTTCTCCATAAACTCCGACATGTCCAGGCGGATGAGGCTCTCCGGCGCGTTGAACAGGTCCTCGGCCAGCTGCTTGACCAGCTCCGTCTTGCCCACGCCGGTGCTGCCCACAAAGATGAAGCTCACCGGCTTGTGCTTGGGGGAGATGCCCACCCGGTTGCGGCGGATGGCGGCGGACACGGCGTCAATGGCCTCGTCCTGGCCCACAATCTTTGTCCGCAGCCGCTGGTCCAGCTCGCTCAGGCGCTTGAACTCCTCCTCCCGGATCTTGCTGGCCGGGATCTTGGTCCACAGCTCGATGACCCGGGCCAGATTGTCCATGGTCAGCTGGGGCTCCCCCTGGGCGGAGAGACCGTCCAGCTCGGTCTGTAATTGCAGCTCCCGGCTCTTGATCTCCGCCAGACGCTCAAAGTTGGGCTCCTCCACCGCCTCCAGCAGCTCCCGCTCCTTGCCGTAGTCGGCCAGCTCCCGGCTGATCTCCTGGCGGCGGTTGATGCCCGCATCCTTCAGATTCATGTCCGAGCAGGCCTCGTCGATGAGGTCAATAGCCTTGTCGGGCAGGAAGCGGTCCGTGATATACCGCTCGCTGAGCACCACCGCCTGGCGCAGGATCCCCTCCGGGATCTTCACCCCGTGGAAGCTCTCGTAGTAGTGGGCAATGCCCCGGAGGATCTTCATGGTGTCCTCCAGGTTGGGTTCGTTCACCGTCACCGGCTGGAAGCGGCGCTCCAGGGCGGTGTCCTTCTCAATGTGCTTGCGGTACTCGGTGAAGGTGGTGGCGCCGATGACCTGGATCTCCCCCCGGGAGAGGGCGGGCTTGAGGATGTTGGCGGCGTTCATGCTGCCCTCCGCGTCCCCCGCGCCCACGATGTTGTGGACCTCGTCGATGACCAGGATGACATTGCCGCACTTGCGGATCTCCTCAATGAGGCCCTTCATCCGGCTCTCAAACTGGCCCCGGAACTGGGTGCCCGCCACCAGGGCAGTGAGATCCAGCAGGTACACCTCCTTGTCCCGCAGCTTGAAGGGCACCTCCCGGTTGGCGATGCGCTGGGCCAGACCCTCGGCAATGGCGGTCTTGCCCACGCCGGGCTCGCCGATGAGGCAGGGGTTGTTCTTCTGGCGGCGGTTGAGGATCTGCACCACCCGCTCGATCTCCTGCTCCCGGCCCACCAGCTGGTCCAGCTTGCCGGACCGGGCCCGCTCGGTGAGGTTGATGCAGTAGCTGTCCAGATACTTCCGCTTAGGGGGTTTGTCGCTCTTGCGCTCCTTGGTCTCGTGGCTGCGGGGGGACTCGGGCGCCGGCTCCCCGCTGCTGGCGGCGCTGTTGAACAGGCGGTTGAGGAAGGGGAAGGTGGCGGTCTTGCCGTCCTCGCTCTCGTCCTCCTCGTCGTCCCTGGGGATCATGCCCTCCATGGACTCCGCGCCGCCGAAGGCGTGCATCATCTCATCGGAGATGGCGTCCAGATCCTCGTCGGTGATGCCCATGCGGCGCATCATATCGTTCACCTGGGGCAGGCCCAGGTCCTTGGCGCACCGCAGGCACAGGCCCTCGTTGACGGCCTCGCCCTTCTCAATTTTGGAGATGAAGACCACGGCTACCCGCTTCTTGCATCTCGTACACAGGGTCGGTTGCATAACTTTCTACCTCCATGGCCGGCGGCGCCTTATATCCGATGGTTCTGGAAAGGGGGCCGGCATACGCATTTTCTCGTATCCTTTTATATCAAAATGGCGGGACTTTAATATGAACAAATTGAAAATTTTCGGGTCCTGGAAGATATTTTATACGGTCAGACCGCCTCCAAAGGCCCCGATCCAGTCCGCCAGGGGGGCAAGGAGCACGCTCCCCTCCGCCATCTCCGGCGTGACGGTCCCGGTCCGGCCCAGGACCCAGACCACCAGACAGATGACCACGGCCCCCTTGACCATGCCCAGCAGCGCGCCGCCGGCCTCGTTGAACTGCCGGAGCACCGGCAGGCGCAGGGCCGCCGACACCAGACGCACCGCGAGGCGCAGCAGGAACGTGAGGACCATGAAGCAGACCAGGTACACAATCGAGTGGACCAGGCTGTAGGCCACGCCGTCCAGCACCATGTCCGCCAGCTGATATCCCAGCCGCAGCAGCGTCTCCCGGGCGGAGTCGCCGGCGGCCGCGGAGGAGAGATCCAGGCTCTCCACCAGCTGGGCGGCCCGCTCCCGGACAAAGCGGTTGGGAATGCTGTCCACCACCCGCAGCAGCTCCTCCGCAGGCGTGAGCGCGGAGACATTCTCCGCCATCATCTCGTCCACCCTCTGGGCAATGGCCTCGTGGGCGGCGGGCCGGAGGGCCTTGTCAATGACCGCCGGCGCTGCGGCCGCGGCGATCTGGGAGGCCAGCAGCAGGGCCAGCGCCATGGCCGCCAGCTCCGCCAGGCTGCGGAACAGCCCCCGCTTCCACCCCAGAAGCGTGAACAGCAGGAACACGGCGGCAATCGCAATATCCATCATAACAGAAACCGGCAATCCGGTCATCCCCTTTCAGCGGAGTTTTTTCTCCGCACAATATTACGGTAAAAACCGCCACGCGGACGCGCCGGCGATGAGCAGCACCGTGCCGTCGTCCTCCATCTCCACCTGCCCGGCGTAGTCCGTGCCCTCCATGCGGGCGTGCTCCGTCAGGTCCTTGTTGTAGACCACCACGCTGTTGCCGTAGAGCACCGCCAGATAGCTCCCGGCGGCGGAGATGTCCAGCACCTCCTCCGTCAGCGGCAGGCTGGCCAGCTCCTCCCCGTCCAGGTCATAGGTGGTGAGGGTGCAGATGTTGCCCGCCTGATACCGCCCCAGCAGCAGGGCGCAGAAGCCGTCCCCGGTGAGTGCGTAGTCGTGGAGGTACAGGTTGCCGTAGGCCCGGTCCAGCAGCGTCTCCCCGTCCAGGGAGGTGATGACGAACCGCTTGTCGCACAGGGAGAGGACCCGGTTTTTCACGCAGCGGATGTCCAGCGCCAGCCCGTCCCGGATCACGGCGGACCCGATCTGCTCCGCCGTGTCCAGGCTGTAGGCCAGCAGTCTGGCGGCAAAGGTTCCCTCCTGGGTCTCCAGGCTGACCATGACCACGCTGCGGCAGTCCTCGGTCACCGCCGCGTCGCTGATGTAGTTGTCGTAGGAGTCAAAGTGGAACTTCAGCTCCCCCTGGCTGCCGTACACGGAGACCGTGGCCTTGTAGCCGCTCTTCTGCTCCGTCACCGCCAGATAGTCGCTGCCGTTGAGCCGGGCGGAGTAGTAGCACAGCCCCTTCTCCGTACTCATGGTCCGGCGCACGCCGCTCTGGTCCATCAGGTACAGGGTGTCGCCCCCCACGTCGCAGACCGCGGCCTGCCGCGCGCCCACGGTGAGCTGGGGGCTGGACATGTTCAGGCGCTGCTCAAAGGCAATGGCCCCGTCGTCGCCGATCATCTGGGCGGTGTTGGGGCTGACCACCAGCAGGCTGTCCCCCACGCGGCCGTAGCGGTTGGCGGGGTCCGCCGCGTAAACGTACACGTCCCGGCTGCCGCTGCTCTCGCCGTACATGAGCCACCGGCGCAGGGAGGCGAAATGACGGCCGTCCTCCATGGTGGTCAGCACCACCACCGCCAGCACCGCGCACAGCACCAGCGCCAGCGTTCCCATCCGCCGCAGCAGGCCCCCTTTTTTCTTCGCCGGACCCTCGCCGGCGCGGTTACCCTTGTTAGCCATTGAGCCGTTCATCCTCATACCACAGTCTGGTCAGGTACAGTCCCCCCGGCGGCACGGTGGGGCCCGCCAGGGTCCGGTTGCCGCTGGCCAGGATGGCCGGGATGTCCTCCGCCGCCAGCTTTCCCTCGGCGGCGTAGAGCACCGTGCCGGTGATGGCCCGTACCATATTATACAGAAAGCCGTTGGCGCATACCTTCAATTCCAGCAGATCCCCCCGGCGGGTCACGCGACAGTAGTGGACGGTGCGCACGGTGGTCCGGGTCTCGGTGCCCACGCTGCGCACGGCCCGGAAGTCGTGGGTCCCCTCAAAGGCCCGGGCCGCCCGGTCCATCACCGCCTCGTCCAGCCGCTTGGGGTAGAAGTAGGCCCGGTGGACATAGAAGGGGTTGCGGATACGGGAGTTGAAGATCCGGTAGGTGTACTCCTTCTTCAGGCACGAGGCGATGGCGTTGAAGTCCTCCGCCACGTCAAAGGCCTCCGACACCACGATGTCCTCGGGCAGGCGGCCGTTGGCCGCCAGGGGGAAGCGGTCGCAGGGGATGGAGGAGCGGGTGCGGAAGTTGGCCACGTACCGCTCCGCGTGGACCCCCGCGTCAGTGCGGCCGCAGCCGGTGACCTTGACGGGCTCCCCGCACAGGGCGGAGAGGGCCCGCTCCAGGGTCTCCGCCACGGTGGCCTGGGTTTTCTGCACCTGCCAGCCGTGGTAGGCCGTGCCGTTGTACATGAGCTTGAAGGCTACGTTTCTCATCATCGTCTCCTCAGAGCCCGAACCGGGCCAGAATCAGCACCGCCGCCAGCACCGCGCCATAGGCCGCCAGCACCAGATAGTCCCGGAGCTGATAGTGGAGCACGTGGAGCTTGGTGCGGCCCTCGCCGCCGTGGTAGCAGCGGCACTCCATGGCTACCGCCAGCTCGTCCGCCCGGCGGAAGGCGCTGATGAACAGGGGCACCAGGATAGGCACCAGGGCCCGGGCCCGCTGGAGCAGGTTCCCGCTCTCAAAGTCCGCGCCCCGGGCCTTCTGGGCGGACATGATCTTGTCCGTCTCCTCGATGAGGGTGGGGATGAAGCGCAGGGCGATGGACATAATCATGGACAGCTCATGGACCGGAACCTTCAGCCGCTTCAGCGGCCCCAGCAGGGTCTCCAGCCCGTCGGTGAGGGCGATGGGGCTGGTGGTGTAGGTGAGCAGGAAGGTGCCCATGATGAGCATGGTGATGCGCAGCACCATGAAGAAGGCCGTGACAAGGCCCTCCTTCGTGATGGTGAAGATCCAGAAGGACGCCAGGGCCTCGCCTGGGGTATAGAACAGGTTCAGCACCGCGGTGAAGCAGATGATGAACAAAATAGGCTTCAGCCCCCGCACCAGGGCCCTGGGGGCCACGCCGGAGACCTTGACCCCGGTGAGCAGCAGCAGGGCCACCACGCCGTAGGAGACAAAGCCCTTGGCGCAGAAGAGGATCACAATATACAGGACCGTCAGAATAAGCTTGGTCCGGGGGTCCAGCCGGTGGGCCAGGGAGTTTCCGGGGAAGTACTGGCCCAGGGTGATATCCTTGAGCATCAGCGTCTCCCCCCCTTCAGCGCCGCCAGACCGGCGCGGAGGTCCGCCACCGTGTACACAGCGGGATCAATGTCCACGCCCTGGCGCCTGAGCTCCATAGCCACCTGGGTCACCTGGGGCACGTTGAGCCCCACGTCCATGAGCTCCCGGGCCCGGCTGAAGACCTCATGGGGCGTGCCGCTCATGACCACCCCGGCGTTGGCCAGGACCACGATCCGGTCCACGTTCTCCGCCACCTCGTCCATGCTGTGGCTGACCATGACCACGGTGGTGCCCTTCTCCCGATGGTAGGCGCGGATATTCTCCAGCAGGCTCCGGCGGCCCGCCGGGTCCAGGCCCGCAGAGGGCTCGTCCAGGATGAGCACCTCCGGCTCCATGGCGATGACGCCTGCGATGGCCACCCGCCGCTTCTGGCCGCCGGAGAGATCGAAGGGGGACTTCTCCAGCAGCTCCTCCCCCAGCCCGGAGAAGGCCAGGGAGGCGCGGACCCGGCGGTCAATCTCCTTCTCGTCCAGGCCCATGTTTTTCGGACCAAAGGCCACGTCCTTGTACACGGTCTCCTCAAAGAGCTGGTACTCCGGGTACTGGAACACCAGCCCCACCCGGAAGCGAACGTCCCGGATCTTCTTGGGGTCCTCCCAGATGTCCCGGTCCCCCAGGAGGACTCTGCCGCTGGTAGGCCGCAGGAGGCCGTTGAGATGCTGGATCAGAGTGGATTTCCCGGAGCCGGTATGGCCGATGACCCCCAGGAACTCCCCCTCCATGATCTCCATGTTCACGTCTTTGACCGCACTGCGGCAGAAGGGCGTATTTTCGCCGTAGGTGTGGGTCAGGTTTTCCACACGAATAATTGGTTTCAATGTCTATACCTCGAATTGTTCTTGAGATGATTCAGCAGCTGTATCAGCAGGTATAAAGTTTTTCTTTTGCTTCTTTTCTTTGTTCACAAAGAAAAGAAGAGAAAAAGGTAATAAGAAAACGGAACAAAAAACAGAAAAGAGGAACGAAAAGCATCAGAAACCATCGGATGACGTTACGCCAGCGCCCGGACAATCGCCTCCGCGCACTCCTGAATCCCCAGGGCGTCCAGGGGCACGTCAAAGCCCTCCTGGCGCAGGCCGTGGAGGAGCTCCACGGTGTGGGGCGCGTCCAGGCCGATCTCCCGCAGCTCCTCCATGCGGACAAGGATCTCCCGGGGCGGGCCGTCCATGACCACCCTGCCCTGGTCCATCACCACCACCCGGTCCGCCATGGCGGCCTCGTCCATGTGGTGGGTGATAAGCACCACGGTGATGCCCTTGTCCCGGTTGAGGGTCTTTACTGTGTCCAGCACCTCCCGGCGGCCCGCCGGGTCCAGCATGGCCGTGGACTCGTCCAGCACGATGCAGGCCGGCTCCATGGCGATGACGCCGGCAATGGCGATGCGCTGCTTCTGGCCGCCGGAGAGGTGGTGGGGCGCGTGGAGGGTGAACTCCTCCATGCCCACGGCCTTCAGGGCCGCCGCCACCCGGGCCTGGATTTCCGCCGTGGGCACGCCCAGGTTCTCCGGGCCAAAGGCCACGTCCTCCTCCACCACGTTGGCGACGATCTGGTTGTCCGGGTTCTGGAACACCATGCCCACCCGGCGGCGGATCTCCAGAAGCGCCGCCTCCGCCAGGGTGTCCATGCCGTCTACCCAGACCTTTCCGCCACCGGGGAGCAGCACTGCGTTCATATGCTTGGCCAGGGTGGACTTGCCGGAGCCGTTGTGGCCCAGAATGGCTGTAAAGCTGCCCTGCCGGATGGACAGGTCCACCCCGTCCAGGGCGGGCACGGGGTCCTTTCCCTCGTCGGGGGGATAGGCAAAGGTCAGATGTTCTGTTCGAATAATATCACTCATGTGTCGTCCTCATGATTTGGATAGGGTGATCCAGTACCGCTGGATCACGCCCGATTGGCCCAGGCCCGGCTCGTCCGCCACCTCGTTCTCCAGTACGCCTCCGTTGGCCAGGATGGTCCTGGCGGAGGCCGGGTTGTCCCTGTCGCAGGTAATCAGGACCCGCTCCTCCCCGGCCTCCCGGCATTTGACCAGGGTCAGGCGCAGGGTCTCCTTGGCATAGCCCTTCCGGCGCTCCGAGGGGCGGACACTGTAGCCGATGCTGCCGCCGTATTGGAGCAGGAAGTCCGCCAGGGGACTGGGGCGGTAGTTGACAATAGCCACCACCACGCCGTCCCGCTGCCGCACAGCCAGCCAGGTCTGGGAGGGGCTCCAGCCCTTTGCCGCCTCCCGGCCCCGGAAGTCCAGCCACTCCCGGTAGGTCTCCGCCTCACTCAGGCCGGCGCAGCCGTCGAAGCTGCCGTTCTCCGCCAGCAGCTCCGCCTTGAAGGCCATCACCTGGTCCTCGTGGGCCGGGGAGGGGGAGACCAGCTGTAAAATATCCATTGGGTAAAACCTCTCTTTCAAGTTGCGTGCGGGCATACAGCCCCCGCCCGGGCTACCGGTCCCCTGTCCAGCGTCCGGTGGCCCCGCAGGGCAGGACCAGCCCCGTCTCCGTCACCGGCAGGCCGATCTCATCGCTGACCGTGCGGCCGCCGTATTTCCGGGAAACCACCGTCTCCAGGATGTAGGTAAGCACGCTGGGGGCCAGGCCCGTGGTGTAGGAGTTGATGATAATGAACAAGGGCTCGTCGGAGAGGACCTGGGCGCACAGCTCCACAAAGGGGTAGAGGCTGTCCTCCAGCTTCCACACCTCGCCGGTGGGGCCCCGTCCGTAGCTGGGCGGGTCCATGATGATGGCGTCGTAGCGCCGGCCCCGGCGGATCTCCCGCTCCACGAACTTGGCGCAGTCGTCCACAATCCAGCGGACGGGGGCCTCCTCCAGGCCCGAGGCTTTGGCGTTCTCCCGGGCCCACTGGACCATGCCCTTGGCCGCGTCCACGTGGCATACGCTGGCCCCGGCGGCGGCGCAGGCCACGCTGGCCGCCCCGGTGTAGGCGAAGAGGTTGAGCACGCTCACCGGCCTGCCGGCGGTCCGGATCTGCTCCTGGGCAAAGTCCCAGTTCACCGCCTGCTCCGGGAAGAGGCCGGTGTGCTTGAAGTTCATGGGCCGCACCTGGAACGTCAGGGCCTTATAGCGCACCTGCCACTGGCCGGGGAGCCCCGCCTTCTCCCAGCTGCCGCCGCCGCTGCTGGAGCGGAGATAGCGCCCGTCGGGCTTCCGCCAGCCGGCGTGATGCCGGGGGGTGTTCCAGATGGCCTGGGGGTCCGGCCGCACCAGCACCTGCTTCCCCCACCGCTCCAGCTTCTCTCCGCCGCCGCAGTCCAGCAGCTCATAGTCCTTCCATCCGTCCGCAATCCACATGGCCGTCCCTCCCCGGCTTATATACAAAAAGTCATCCTATTATATACCAGTACCGCCCGGCAGTCAACAAAGGAAATACACCGTAGGGGGAAAGAAAATGTCAATATTTAAATGCAGAAAAATCTAAAATTGTTTTTTGTGCATTATTCATAAAAGCAATTTTACCTCCTCAATACCGGCCCCTTGGGTAAGCTCCAGCAGCACCCGCCCGGTACACCTCCCGTCGAGGATGCCGCGGGGTATTCATTTACCTATTGCTGCACTTCCAATGTGTCGGCCTCCGTAATCTCGGTGAAGTCCGGCCACTTCGGGATCCTCCGCCGAATCATGCGGTTTCCGTTCTCATTGCTCCCACGTTCAAATCCGTTTTCTTCACCGTGGCTTCCACTGTGCTGACCAGCTCGCCCAGCATAGGCACGGACAGCGCCAGCGCGGCGTCGCCCTTCTGCTTGCGCATCTTCGCCTCAATCCGGGTGGTCAGGTATTCCCGGATGCCGTCGTATGCGGATTCAATGAACCTCTGCGCCGCCGGGCTGATGGACTGGAGGCAGGCCGTCAGCGCCTT
>Ga0137306_102155_pt1 | contig 17280 bp, 17 predicted proteins | sample Inofroosms_March_FD_97187 | JGI IMG/M metagenome (GOLD analysis project Ga0137306, IMG submission 97187) | Mouse cecal microbial communities from Vienna, Austria - N-Acetylneuraminic and N-Acetylglucosamine D2O microcosms_March | ecosystem: Host-associated > Mammals > Digestive system > Large...
CTGCTGACCCTGCGAACCAAATTTCCGAATATCAATTCCATTTATTATAAAGGAAAGATCATCTCTGTGCGGACCCGTTGTCGTTGTTTTCTGCTTCATATCCCTCTCTCTGCTGTCTGCTAAACGTTTTGCAAAAAGATCTTCCTCTGTATCTGCCTCATATTTCAAAAACATTTTTTCCCGTCCACCGGTAAGCTGACTGTGAATCCGAGTAACAATCTGATTTAAATCTTTTATAAAATGTTTTCTTCCTGAAATTATCTGCGTTCCGTATTCTATAAGCTGACAGTCAAGTACTTCCAGTACATCTCTGTATTCCGGACGAAATCCGATCTCTTTTAATATTCTGTTCCGTTGCAGCACAATTTTATTATAATTGGAAAGATGATGCAGATAAATCTTATCCAGTTGACATAATTCCATATCCAGAAACCGTCTTCTCTCAGACGGTCCATTTTTTATAATACATAAATCTTCGGGAGAAAAAAATACAAAATGAATGATACCAAAAAGCTCACTTGCCTTTTTTATGGGTAATCCGTCAATAGCTATCCCTTTTGATCTGTTTCTTCGAAGATGGATATCGACCCTGTGTTCTATTCCCTTTTTCTCAATCAGAGTACGGATATGCGCTTCTTCCTCTGAAAAAAAGATCAATTCACGGTCTTTGGAGCTTCTGTGTGATTTTGTTGTTCCACTTATATAGACTGCTTCAAGAATGTTTGTTTTTCCCTGGGCGTTGTCACCATAAAAAATATTTGTATCAGGATCAAAATCAAGAGAAAGCGACTTATAATTTCGATAGTTCTGAAGACTCATAGATTTTATGATCATAAACCGCACCAAACTGTCACTTTACAATACGGAGGATTTCGCCATTATATTCAACCTGATCCCCGTCATAAAGCTTTTTTCCTCTCTGATATTCTGTCTCTCCATTAACTTTAACAAGTCCATCCCGGACCAGAAATTTGGCATCTACACCGGATGCTGCCATACCGGAAGCCTTCATAGCCTGACCGAGTCTGATATGGTCATCTTTTAATTTTAATATAAACATAATCTGTTTCCTGTTTTATGAATTAATTTACTGCAGCGTTAAAATTAACCGGCAAAATTAAATATATATATTTTTGCTCTTCATCCCTTATATAACAGGGTGCTTTCGGATTCACCATATAAATCGTTATATTTTCATCATCAATTACCCGAAGGGCATCGATCAGAAATTTAGGATTAAAGCCGATCATGATATCTTTTCCTTCTTTATTGATATCAATGTCTTCTTTCATGGAACCAAGCTGAGAATTAATTCTGATTTCCATATTTGTATCCGTAATATTGAAAATGATCGGTTTTTTATCTCCTTCTTTCACCAGAAGGGTAGCACGGTCTATACAGTTTAAAAATTCTTTTTTATTTATAATAAATTTTGTCTCGTAATCACTGGACAACATCTGATTGATCTTAAAATATTCTCCTTCAATCAATCTTGATACTACCGTAGTAGTATCAAATTCAAACACAATGTGATTGCCGGTGAAGAAAATATGTACTTCGTCTTCTGTCTCTCCCGAGAGAATTTTACTTATTTCCTGAAGAGATTTGCCCGGAACGACTACTTTACGGTCCGGATAGGATTCCTTCAGTTCAATCTTGCGGATCGAGATTCTATGGCCGTCCAGAGAAACGACTTTAAATTCATTTTCATGAATCTCAAACAGTTCTCCCGTCATCAGTTTGTTGTTATCGTTATCAGCAATGGAAAAGATCGTTTGCCTGATTACCTCTTTTAATGTAAACTGGGAAAGGCTTATAAAGTCTGTCTTCTCTATATAGGGAAGATAAGAAAAATCCTCCCCTGATTTGCCGGAAATATGAAAATGTGCTTTTTCACAGGTAATGGAAATCTGGTAATTGCTGCTGCTTTCTATTGTAACATCATTATCCGGAAGTTTTCTGACAATTTCTGAAAATACTTTGGCATCTACCGCAATGACCCCTTTTTCCTGAATTTCGCCTTCTATTTTGGTTTCAATGCCAAGTTCCATATCATTAGCAGTAAATTTAATCTCGTTAGAAGAAGCATCAATCAGGATACATTCCAATATGGACATTGTTGTTTTAGAGGGAACTGCTTTGGATACAATATTAACTCCTTTTTGCAGATTGGATTTTGAACAGATCAGTTTCATGTGTATAACTCCTTTCGCCGTGTTCATCTATGTTTTTATTGTATAAATTCGTCTTCATAGCAGTAGGGGCTGTGGATTTGTGAATAAGCCTGAACTGCCCTTAAAATAAAGGAAAAATTAAAAAGAAAAGTATGTGGAAATCTCAGGAAAAGCATGTCTGAAAAAAGAAGGTTATGAACATCTTCAAAAATATTCTTAACTTTTCCACATACTGTCTACTGTCTGTTCACATGAAGATGTGAATAAATGGGAACAGCTTCTTTTTAATGATTATTATGTATTGTAAAGAAAATATCCGGCAAAACAGGAGATCAGTTTGTATTCAGCTTTTTGCGGATAATATCAATGTTGTTTTTCAGTTTCAGGTTGTCTTTCTTCAGTTTTTCACGTATTTTGTTGTCTCCGCTGATAATGGTGGAATGATCCCGGTTTCCAAGCAGAATACCAATATTTTTATAGGAAGTGTCTGTAATCTCTCTGCACAGATACATGACAATTTGTCTGGGTTGCACAATCTCGGCATTTCGTTTTCCCCCGATAATATCTCCGGAAGTAATACCGAAATGTTCGGCAACCACATCAAGAATAACCTGAGGAGTTACTTCTCTTTTATCATTTGGAGAAATAATATCTTTTAAGACTTCTTCTGCCAGAGAAATATTGATCTCTCTTTTTTCCAGATTGGAAAGGGCAACTAATTTATTGAGTGCTCCTTCCAGTTCTCTTATATTGGATTTGATGTTGGTAGCAATATAGCGGATAACTTCATCATCAATATTGTAACCGTCAATTTCTTCTTTTTTGCGCAGAATCGCCATTCTGGTCTCATAGTCAGGGGAGGAGATATCTGCGATCAGTCCCCATTCAAATCGAGATTGAAGTCTTGCTTCAAGAGTTTCCAGATCCTTTGGAGGACGGTCGCTGGAAACAATAATCTGTTTATTTGCTCCATGGAGGGTATTAAATGTATGGAAAAATTCCTCCTGTGTACTTTCCTTTCCTATTATAAACTGAATATCGTCAATCAGCAGTACGTCAATATTCCGGTATTTTTCTCTGAATTTGGTCATACTGGTGTTGTTTCCATTACGGATGGAATCAATCAGTTCATTGGTAAATACTTCTGACGTCACATAAAGAACTTTTTTGGAAGGGTCCCTTTGTAAGATATAGTGAGCAACGGAATGCATCAGGTGGGTTTTGCCAAGTCCCACACCTCCGTACAGAAACAGAGGATTATATTCTTTGCCGGGAGATTCAGCCACGGCAACGGAGGCAGCATGCGCAAATCGGTTATTGCTGCCGATGACAAATGTTTCAAATGTGTATTTTGGGTTTAGATTTGTATTCTGATTTTCAGTATTTCTGGAAACAGGAACGGGATTTTTCTTCGGTTGAGGAATGAATGCTTTTTCTTTTTCTGCTTCTTCTTCTGTAATTATTTTGATTTCATACTCTTTTCCTATGGTTTCCGCCACGGCAACATAGAGAAAAGTCTTGTATTTATTATCAATGTATGTAACTGCCTGTTCAAAAGGAGCTGTTATTTTCAGAATACTGCCGTCAATACGAAATAATTTTAAAGGAAGGAGCCATGTTTTAAAAGCTACATCTGAGAGTCCGTTGTCTTGACGAATTGTCTGCAGGATTTCATTCCATTTTTCATTTAACAGTTCCAATTGTGTATCCATATCCCTTATCTCCTGAATTATATTAAAATGCTACTCTCTCAAGCTACATAATACAATAAATTTGCAAAGATATCAACAATTATCTGTTACAGCCGTGAAAAGAGCGTGGAAATATGGAGAAATTATCCACAAGTTATTCACATTTCGGTGGATAACTTGTTTATTTTTGATTTTTACTTGACTTCTATGGATTGTCTGCGTATAATTGAAATAGTGTTTTTTAACATGTGACAATTATGCTTAATTATAATACAGTAAGGAGGTGCCTTGATTATGAAAATGACATTTCAGCCGAAAAAGCGTTCCAGAGCGAAAGTTCATGGATTCAGAGCGAGAATGAGGACTGCGGGCGGAAGAAAAGTTATAGCAGCCAGAAGATTAAAAGGAAGAAAGAAATTATCAGCGTAGGCCGCATATATGTGGCCTTTTCTTCTAGGCTTTTATAAGGAGAATCCATGAAATTTTCAGAGTCCTTAAAGCGCAGTGAAGATTTTCAAAACGTGTATACAGAGGGAAAATCTTATGCAAACCGTTATCTTGTTATGTATGTTCTCAGGAATGAGACAGAGAAAAATCGTTTTGGAATATCAGTCAGTAAAAAAGTAGGCAACAGTGTTGTCAGGCACAGAATTACACGTCTGATAAGAGAAAGTTACAGGATACGGGAAGAAATGTTCAATAGTGGTTTGGATATTATAGTAATTGCAAGGAAGAGTGCAAAGGATAAAACCTGCCAGGAGATTGAAAGTGCACTGCTTCATCTTGGAAAACTTCACGGAATATTGAAATGAAGAAATTATTGATTCAGCTGATAAGATTTTATCAGAAATATCTGTCACCGTTAAAAAGCACAAAATGCCCTTATTACCCGAGCTGTTCTCAGTATGGTCTGGAAGCCATAGAAAAGCATGGAGCAGTCAAAGGAGGCCTGTTGGCTATATGGAGAATTATAAGGTGTAATCCTTTTTCAAAGGGTGGATATGATCCGGTTCCATGATGACGCGAAGGGCCGGTGAGCAAATGTTGTTCATGGATAAGGGGTCCATGACATAAGGAGGTTTATTTTGGCAGGTATTTTATTGACCCAGAACAGTACATTTATCATAGGAGATGTAGCCAGAATTCTTGGATGGATTATGAATGTACTGTTCAATTTTTTAAACGGCGTATTTGGAATTCAGAATATCGGTTTGTGTATTATTCTGTTCACCGTGATTATCTATCTTTTAATGCTGCCTCTGACAATCAAGCAGCAGAAATTTTCCAAATTATCCGCAAAAATGAATCCTGAAATCCAGCAGATTCAGAAAAAGTATAAGAATAAAAAAGATAATGATTCCATGATGGCAATGAATGAAGAGACTCAGGCGGTTTATGCCAAATATGGAGTATCTCCTACAGGAAGCTGTCTTCAGCTGTTGATTCAGATGCCGATTTTGTTTGCGCTGTATCGTGTAATTATGAATGTTCCTGCATACGTAAATGGAGTCAGAGATGTATTTACTGAGCTTGCAAATCAGATTATGGCAGCGCCGGGCGGCGTTGAATTCATGCAGGAGCTTCAGTCAAATGGAAGGATGTTCATTGAAGGGAAGGATTTCAATCAGATTAACACGATTGTGGACGTTTTGTATAAGCTTCAGGATACGGGTACCGCTACCTGGCAGATGCTGATTGACAAATTCCCGGATATGGAAAGTCTGATTCTTTCAACTCAGAATTCCATTACCAGTATGAATAATTTTGGTATTAATATTGCGAATTCTCCCTGGAATATTGCCAGGTCCGCACTTGCAGCCGGATCTTTTCTGATGCTGATTGGAGCAGTTCTGATTCCTTTTCTTGCAGCATTTACACAATGGCTGAATGTGAAGATGATGCCGCAGCCCTCGACAGGGGATGCCAATGATACGATGAATTCTACAATGAAATCCATGAATATGATGATGCCTCTGATGTCTGCATGGTTCTGTTTTACGTTACCTGCAGGTATGGGTCTTTACTGGATTATGGGTGCGGTTGTTCGTGGTATACAGCAGTGGGCAATTAACAAACATCTGGACAAGCTGGATCTGGACGATATTGTAAAGAAAAACATTGAGAAAAATAACAGAATTCGTGAAAAAAAGGGACTTCCTCCGCAGAAAATTACAGATATTGCCAGAACAAATGTAAAGGCAATTGACCAGACCAATAAGAAAACCATGACGGAGGAAGAGCGAAAAGCTGTTGTGGAGGCTTCCACAAACTATTATAAGAATTCGGATAAGCCTGGAAGTCTGGCTTCCAAAGCGGCAATGGTAGCAAAGTATAATGAAAAGACGAAGAAGTAAGGGGGAACAAAGAGATGGAATACAGAGAGTTTTCAGCTAAAACTCTGGAAGATGCGATTACAGAAGCAAAGATCAGACTTGAGACTACTTCTGAAAGTCTGGAATATGAGGTAATTGAAAAGGGAAGCAGTGGTTTTCTGGGAATTGGAAGCAAACCTGCACGGATTCGCGCCCGGAAAATTCTGAATGCCAGAGAAAAAGCGGAAGAATTTCTGGAGAAAGTATTTGATGCCATGCAGATCAGTGTAAATGTTAATATTGATGAAAATACTGATGAAAAGATTATGAATATTGATCTGTCAGGAGAAGATATGGGTGTTTTGATCGGCAAGAGGGGGCAGACACTGGATTCTCTTCAATATCTGGTAAGTCTTGTGGTAAATAAAAATGAAGAAGAGTATGTACGTGTTAAGGTAGATACAGAGAATTACCGGCAGAGAAGAAAAGATACTCTGGAAAATCTGGCAAAGAATATTTCTTTTAAGGTGAAAAGGACAGGAAAGACTGTGACACTGGAACCTATGAATCCTTATGAAAGAAGGGTCATTCATTCTGCTCTTCAAAATGATCGTTATGTAGAGACACACAGCGAAGGGGAAGAACCTTTCCGGCGTGTGGTTGTCAGCTTGAAGGAAGGGGTTCATGTTCGTGAGAATAATAACCGCCATCGCCGTTATGGAAATAACAGGAATTATAATCGTAACCGCAATAATAACAAAAAGGGTGGGGAACGCGAATAAGCGTTCCCTTTTTCCTGTATGCGGGGACAGCAAAGAAGCCTGCCAGAAAGCAGATATTCTGTACGGCGGGAAGAGAAACAGAATATCTGCCTGTTTAATTATGGAGGTATACCATGAGAAAGAGTGATACGATTGCGGCAATCGCCACTGCAATGACAGGGTCCGGAATCGGAATTGTCAGAATCAGCGGAGATGATGCTTTTGAAATTGCGGAAAAGATTTTCAAACCCGGAAAAACAGAGAAAAAGCTGACAGAGCAGAATACTTATACCATGCATTACGGATATATTGTAGATGAAGACGAAGTAATTGATGAAGTGATTGTTCTTTTAATGAGAGGACCGCATAGCTATACGGCAGAAGATACAGTGGAGATTGACTGTCATGGCGGAGTCTATGTAATGAAACGGATTCTGGAACTTGTAATAAGGAAAGGAGCAAGAGCTGCTGAACCTGGAGAATTCACAAAAAGAGCATTTTTGAACGGCAGGATTGATTTGTCTCAGGCTGAAGCAGTGATGGATGTTATTCAGTCAAAAAATGAATATGCGTTGAAAAGTTCAATTGGCCAGCTTCGAGGTTCTGTTTTAAAACTGATAAAAGAAATTCGGGAACAGGTAATTTATGAAATTGCGTTTATTGAGTCGGCATTGGATGATCCGGAACATATCAGTCTGGAAAATTATTCAGATAAACTCCGTGAAAAAGTGGATAATCTGATAAAAAAGATGAAAGATCTGTTGATAAGTGCAGATCAGGGAAGAATTTTAAAAGAAGGAATAAGGACAGTTATTATTGGAAAACCAAATGCCGGGAAATCTTCTCTTTTAAATGTGTTTACAGGGGATGAGAGGGCAATTGTGACGGACATTGCAGGGACAACCAGAGATATACTGGAAGAACAGGTTCAGATCAGAGGTTTGACTTTAAATATTGTGGATACTGCAGGAATAAGGAAAACAGATGATGCAGTTGAAAAAATAGGTGTTGACAGAGCAAAGGAGTCTGTAAAAGACGCAGATTTGATTCTTTATGTAGTTGACAGTTCAACTGTATTGGATGAAAATGACAGAGAGATTATGAATCTTCTGGAAAATCGGAGAGTCATTGTATTATTAAATAAGACAGATCTTACTCAAAAGACGACTCCTGAAATGATAGGACAGCTTTTTTCAAAACCATTTGTCTGTATTTCGGCAAAGGAAGAAGAAGGATTTGATTTATTGGCGGATCTTTTGGAACAAATGTTTCTAAATGAAAAAATATCTTATAATAATGAAGTCTTCCTTACGAATGTGAGACAGAAATCAGCTATGGAAGATGCAAAAGAGAGTTTGGAAAAAGTATTGGAAAGTATTGATCTTGGAATGCCTGAAGATTTTTTCTCAATTGATCTTATGGATGCTTATGAGTCTCTTGGCACAATTCTTGGAGAAACGACAGGAGAAGATCTGGTAAATGAGATTTTCAGCAGGTTCTGTGTTGGAAAATAAGAGGAGTAGGAAATGCCATTTTTAGAAGAACATGTGGATGTGGTTGTAGTAGGTGCAGGTCATGCAGGGTGCGAAGCTGCGCTTTCCTGTGCAAGACTTGGTCTTAGAACGGTTGTTTTTACGGTCAGTGTAGACAGCATTGCTCTGATGCCGTGCAATCCCAATATTGGGGGAAGTTCCAAAGGACATCTGGTTCGTGAGCTTGATGCTTTGGGCGGGGAGATGGGAAAAGTTATTGATCGAACTTTTATTCAATCGAAGTTGTTGAATGTATCCAAAGGTCCTGCAGTGCATTCTCTTCGTGCCCAGGCTGATAAAGCAGAGTACAGCCGTGCTATGCGTATGGTATTGGAAGAAACAGAAAATCTTCAGATTGTACAGGCTGAAGTAACGGAAATTCTGGTTGAAAATAAACAGATAAAGGGAGTTCGTCTTCATTCAGGCGCATTTTATTATGCAAAAGCTGTGATTTTATGCACTGGTACTTATCTGAAAGCAAGATGTATCTATGGGGATGTCAGTAATCATACCGGACCAAATGGGCTTCAGGCTGCGAATCATTTGACAGATTCTTTAAAGAAGCTTGGAATTGAACTGTTCCGTTTCAAGACAGGAACTCCGGCCAGAATTGACGGGAGAACGGTGGATTTCAGTAAGATGGAAGAACAGTTCGGAGATGAAAAGGTTGTTCCTTTTTCTTTTACAACAGATCCGGAATCCGTACAGATTGAGCAGGCATCCTGCTGGCTGACTTATACCAGTGAAAAGACGCATGAGATTATTCGTTCCAATTTGGATCGTTCCCCTTTGTATTCCGGGGTTATCGAGGGAACAGGCCCCAGATATTGTCCTTCCATAGAAGATAAAGTGGTTCGTTTTGCGGATAAAAACAGACATCAGGTCTTTATTGAGCCGGAGGGGCGTTATACGAACGAAATGTATGTAGGGGGAATGTCAAGTTCGCTTCCGGAGGATGTTCAGCATGCCATGTATCATTCTGTACCGGGTCTGGAACATGCGAAGATTGTGAGAAATGCCTACGCAATTGAATACGACTGTATAAATCCGCGTCAGCTTTATCCGACATTGGAATTTAAGAATCTGAAAGGATTGTTCAGCGGCGGACAGTTTAATGGAAGTTCCGGTTATGAGGAAGCTGCGTGTCAGGGACTTGTAGCAGGAATTAATGCCTCTATGGAAATATTGGGAAGAAAGCAGATTGTGATTGATCGATCTCAGGGGTATATTGGCGTTTTGATTGATGATTTGGTAACAAAGGAAAATCATGAACCATATCGAATGATGACTTCCCGTTCAGAATATCGTCTTTTACTTCGTCAGGATAATGCAGATCAGCGCCTGACACCTCTTGGATATCAGGTTGGGCTTATATCGGAGGAACGATATCGAAAGCTTTTGAAGAAAATAGAACAGATTCGCCGGGAAAAGGAGCGTCTGGAAAAGACCATGACAGGAGCAAATGCGTCAACACAGGTTTTTTTGAAAAAATATGGAAGTACTGAATTAAAGACGGCAGCTTCTCTGGCCGAGATTTTACGCCGTCCGGAGATGAAATATGCTTATCTGGCAGAAATTGATAAGGAAAAACCGGATCTTTCTTCAGAAGTGACAGAACAGGTAGAAATTGACATAAAATATGACGGATATATAAAAAGACAGTTAAAGCAGGTACAGCAGTTTCAAAAAATGGAGCAGAAAAAGATACCGGAAGATCTGGATTATGATGATATATCAGGCCTTCGTCTGGAAGCAGTGCAGAAATTAAAATTATGTAAACCAATATCTATTGGACAGGCGTCCAGAATATCAGGTGTTTCCCCGGCGGATATTTCCGTATTGTTAATCTATATGGAACAGAAAAGAATACAGGGACAGGATATATGATAGAAGAGAAAAAAAGATACATTGAACAAGAGATAAAAAATATGGGATTGGATATTCAGCCGTTTCAGATTCAGCAGTTTTATGATTATTATGAAATTCTTATACAGTGGAATGAATTTATGAATTTGACAGCGATTACTGATTTTAAAGATGTTGTAAAAAAACATTTTGTGGACAGTCTGTCAATAATTACAGTAAAAAATATGCAGAATGTGGATTGCATGATTGATATTGGTACAGGAGCAGGATTTCCCGGTATACCTTTAAAAATAATGTTTCCGCATCTGAAACTGACTCTTTTGGATTCATTGAGAAAGAGGATTGATTTTTTAAATCATCTTGTAAAAAAACTGGAATTAAAAGATGTGGAAACAGTTCATGGAAGAGCGGAAGATTATTCGAAACCGGGAAAAAAAAGAGAACAGTATGATTTGTGCGTTTCCCGTGCAGTAGCTAAATTATCTGTTTTATCAGAATATTGTCTTCCATATGTAAAGATTGGAGGATCATTTATTTCATATAAATCTGGAAATATTAAGGAAGAGATAAATCATTCCAGATCAGCAGTTTTTCTTCTTGGAGGAAAAATGATAGAATGTAAGATATTCCGGTTACCGGAAACAGATATTGACCGGTCGTTGGTTTTAATCGATAAGGTAAATGGATGTCCAAAGAAATATCCAAGAAAACCTGGAATGGCGGCTAAAAATCCAATTTCATAAAAACAACAGGAGACGCTGTAAGAATAATTTTTGCAGCGTCTCCTGTTGTTTTACGTAAAGGTATGCGGAAATAATTGCCGGGTTGCAATTATTTTTGTATAACGAACAGGGAAGTGGTTTATTCTCCTGTTCAAATTTCATTTTCCAAATACAGGTTAATAAATTTAAGAATTTCATCTGGTGCTTCCAGTTGAGGGAGTTCTTTTGTATAAGGAATATATTCTACTTCTATAGCAGGATTATAGTATTGGTATTCATTAATTGTATTTTCTATATTCGGTATTTCGCGGCCTGCCAGAATGTGAATGTTTTTATTGATATTTTTCAAAGTACGGATGATGTTGGCATTTGTATATCTTCCAACCAGACTGACAGACAAATTTTTTGCGTCTTTTCCTTTTAAATGGGAAGATTCATAATAATAATCATAGAGAGCTTCCGGTATGTGTTCTGCATCATAGTAGTATTTTTCTTTAAAATTTTCTTCGATAATATTTTTTGCAGTCAGCATGTTGTAGATAAAGGATCCAATAGATGGAAGTTTTAATATAAAAGCAGCGGTTCTTGTCCGTTTGGAAGGTGTTTTATGAAGTAATCGAATATTTTCCGGATTAATTAAAATCAGTTCTTCGAATGCTTCTTCATTTGTATTACATGCATCAAGTACAAAGGAAGAAGATTTTCCGGTAGTAATGACACTTGTCTTCTTTTTAATAATGTTATTAATAAAGTCATTAATCAATTGTGTATACATGTAACTGGTATAAGTAATATCGGGTCTGTCAGACAGACCGCATCCCAGCAGGTCAATGGAATATACGGTATTTGTTCTTGATAATTTTGAAATAATTTCTGCCCATTCAACAGAAGAACTGTCTTCTTTCAGATTGTGTACCAGAAGAACCGGTTTTCCCTCTCCTGTTACGCTGTAACTGATTTTTCCAAATCTCCAATGATATATTTCTTTATTTTTATTATTTAAAAGTTCTTTCGATGTTGCAAGTTTGGTATTTGCTTTATTAATCGCGGACAAACCGATAAAGGTAGTTATTGTCACTCCTATGAGTGAGAGTGTAATTGTGAATTTTTTATTCATATAGTTAATACACCTCTTTTTATTTATGATTGTATACTAAAAGAGTAATTACTTCAATAGAAAAATTTATATCTGTGTGCATGCAGCCTGATCCCTTGTCTGCATTGCAATAAATTGTATATAGGCAAAGAGTTGAATTATAATCGTGAAGCTAAAAAAAATAATAATAAATGTTTCACGTGAAACATACTTGTGATATACTGATTATGAAATGATACCAGGATTAAAATACCATTTAACCCCAACATCATGAAATAAAAAAGTATTTATATACTAAAGGAGAAATAAGTGGGTAGAATTATTGCAATTGCAAACCAAAAAGGTGGAGTCGGAAAAACAACAACTGCGATTAATTTATCAGCCTGTCTGTCAGAAATTGGACAGAAAGTATTAACAATTGATATTGATCCGCAAGGTAATACTACCAGTGGACTTGGCGTTGATAAAAATAAAGTAGAAAACAGTGTTTATGATATGATTCTTGGAGAATGTACGATAGAAGAATGTCTTGTAAAAACAGAGATTGAAAATCAATCATTAATTCCATCGAATGTAAATCTGGCAGGAGCAGAGATTGAATTAATTGGTATTGAAGAAAAAGAATACATATTAAAAAAAGAAACAAAAAAGGTCAGGGATAATTATGATTTTATTATTATTGATTGTCCTCCTTCATTAAATATGCTGACAGTAAATGCATTGACTGCCGCAGATACCGTACTTGTACCGATTCAATGTGAATATTATGCATTAGAGGGTTTGAGTCAGCTGATTCGTACAATTGAACTGGTACAGGAACGTTTAAATTCAAATCTGGAAATTGAGGGTGTTGTATTTACTATGTATGATGCAAGAACAAATCTGTCTCTGCAGGTGGTGGAAAATGTTAAAGGATATCTGCATCAGAATATCTATAAAACGATTATACCGAGAAATGTCAGACTCGCTGAGGCACCCAGTCATGGACTCCCGATTAATTTATATGATACAAAATCATCAGGAGCGGAGAGTTATCGGTTATTGGCGCAGGAAGTACTTCATAAAGGAGTGGAAGAATGGCAGTAAAAAGAGGAGGACTTGGAAAAGGTCTGGACAGTTTAATACCGGATAATGGAAAAATATCAGAAAATGCGAAAAAAGTAAAAGTAGTAGAAAAAGTAGTCGAAAAGGTTGTTGAAAAACCTGTGGAAGTAAAGCTGAAGATAAATCAGATTGAGCCGAACAGGGATCAGCCCAGAAAGAAGTTTGATGAAGAGTCCCTTCAGGAGTTGGCAGATTCGATCAGGCAGTTTGGCGTATTACAGCCTCTGATCGTGCAGGAACGGGAGGAATATTATGAGATTATTGCAGGTGAAAGACGATGGAGAGCAGCAAAGATCGCGGGTGTGAAAGAAGTTCCTGTAATTATACGCAAAATGTCAGATCAGGAAATTGTAGAAATATCTTTGATTGAAAATATTCAAAGAGAAAATCTGAATCCGATTGAAGAAGCTGCAGCGTATAAAAGACTGCTCACGGAATTTCATCTGAAGCAGGAAGAAGTTGCCGAGCGTGTAGCAAAAAGCAGAACAGCTGTTACAAATTCTATGCGTCTTTTAAAACTGGATGAAAGAGTGCAGCAAATGGTAGTGGAAGAGATGTTGTCTACCGGGCATGCAAGGGCACTTTTAGCGATTGAGGATCCGGAGCTTCAATTTCAGACAGCAAATAAAGTATATAATGAAAAGCTGAATGTACGAGAAGTAGAAAAACTGGTGAAAAAGATTGGAAAAGAAATACCGGTAAAAAAGGTAAAAAATCTTCAACAGGATGCAGTATTTCAGGATCTGGAAGAAAAAATGAAAGTATCTCTCGGAACAAAAGTATCTATAAATCGAAAAGATGATAAGAAAGGAAAGATTGAAATCGAATATTATTCTATAGAAGAGTTAGAACGGTTGATGGAAATACTGATAAAATAAACATAAAAGTTATGAAAATACGGAGGAAAAAAGAATGAACAGTCCTATATTAAATTATCTGATGTCATACGGAATTGATCCTGCATATGTTATGATTGGACTTTTAGCTGTAATGCTGATCATAATAGTGCTGCATATTATATGTTTATTAAAGGTGAAAAAGATAAAAAAAGCTTATGACCGTTTTATGAGCGGAAAAGATATGGAATCTATGGAAGAGATTCTGTGGAAACAGTTTGACAGAATTGAGGTGCTTGAGGAAGCAGACAGGGAAAAAAGAAGAGAATTGAATGATCTGCAGAGAATTGTGCAAAGCGCATATCAAAAAGCGGGCCTTGTAAAATATGATGCATTTCGGGAAATGAGCGGAAAGCTCAGCTACGCACTGGCTCTTCTGGATCAGAATGACAACGGTATTATTGTTACTTCCATGTACAGCAGAGAAGGCTGCTTTTCCTATGCAAAAGAGATTGTGATGGGAGAATCTTCAATTAATTTGTCGGAAGAAGAAAAAGAAGCATTGAAAAAAGCGATAAATGGAGATAAAATTATAGAATAATTTCAAAAATCCTTGCAAAAATGTGAATACTATCATAAGATAATATATTAGGAATTTTGAAGTTGTTTGAACACAGGAGGAGTATATGTTAGATTTAAAATTTGTCAGGGAAAATCCTGATATTGTAAAGCAGAATATTAAAAATAAATTTCAGGATACAAAACTGCCTCTGGTTGATGAAGTGATTGAACTGGATGCCAGAAGAAGAGCAGCACAGCAGGAAGCGGACAAACTTCGTGCGGAAAGAAACAGGCTTTCCAAACAGATCGGCGCTTTCATGGGACAGGGTAAAAAAGAAGAAGCAGAAAAAATAAAAAAACAGGTGGCGGCAGATGCAACTCGACTGGAGGAATTGTCCGCAAAAGAAAAAGAACTGGATGAAAAAGTAACAAAGATCATGATGACAATTCCGAATATCATTGATCCCAGCGTTCCAATTGGAAAAGACGACAGTGAAAATGTAGAAGTAAGGAAATACGGAGACCCGGCAGTTCCGGATTTTGAGATTCCCTATCATACGGAAATTATGGAGCGTTTTAACGGGATTGATCTGGACAGCGCCCGTAAGGTAGCAGGAAACGGATTTTATTATCTGATGGGAGATATTGCGAGGCTTCATTCTGCAGTTATTTCATATGCAAGAGATTTTATGATTAACCGTGGATTTACTTATTGTGTGCCTCCTTTTATGATTCGCAGTAATGTAGTAACCGGTGTTATGAGCTTTGCAGAGATGGATGCCATGATGTACAAGATCGAAGGAGAAGATTTGTATCTGATCGGCACCAGCGAGCATTCCATGATCGGAAAATTCATTGATACGATTATTCCGGAGGAGAAACTTCCTTATACTATGACCAGCTATTCTCCGTGTTTCCGTAAGGAAAAGGGAGCGCACGGCCTGGAAGAACGCGGCGTATACCGGATTCATCAGTTTGAAAAACAGGAGATGATCGTGGTATGTAAGCCGGAGGAAAGCCCCATGTGGTTTGATAAACTGTGGCAGAATACCGTGGATCTGTTCCGTTCCATGGATATTCCGGTCCGCACGCTGGAATGCTGTTCCGGTGATCTGGCTGACCTGAAGGTGAAATCCGTGGATGTGGAGGCATGGTCTCCAAGACAGAAGAAATATTTTGAAGTAGGGAGCTGTTCAAATCTCGGGGATGCTCAGGCAAGACGGCTGAAGATCCGTGTTGACGGAACAGACGGAAAATATTTTGCACATACATTGAACAATACAGTTGTTGCTCCACCTCGTATGCTGATTGCATTTTTGGAAAATAATCTGCAGGCAGACGGAAGTATCCGTATTCCTGAAGTTCTGCGCCCATATATGGGAGGTATGGCAGAGATCAGATAAAAGCATTCGGGATGCGACGCAGCTTTAACAGGAGGTACTTTTTTGCATCGATATCTGAGAGCAGTTGGTTTTAGTAGTATTCAGAAGAGAGAAGAATATGAAGAGCTGGTACAGTTTACTTCTGAATGTTATCAGACAGAAGAAACAGCAGTGACGGCAGACGGAGAAGACTTTTCCGAACGGAGAAAAGCATTTGCGGAGCAGATGGGTCTTATGGTCCGGGGAGTCTATGATGAACAGGATGAGTTTCATGCAGAATACTGTGTTCCATATTTTATTGGGAAGGCAGAAAGATTTTATGAAGATATGGTAATTGAACGGCATGCAGAGAAGGAATCTTATGCAGGTGTCTGTGATGACATGAATCTTGGTGTTTCCTTGATCTTTTATCTGCAGAATGTAACTGAATATCTGAATCGAAAACGTTATGGAAGGATGGAAAGCGCAACGGCTTCTTTAATTTTGTCCGGATTGTCTGTGGAGGGAAAAGTTCTGATGCCTGTTTATCAGAAGATGCCGGTTGTATCAGAGATTAAAGCCTCCCAGGAGCGAAGCCGTATGCTCCAGGCAGCCCGTGATGGTGATGAAGATGCTATTGAAAATCTGACACTGGAAGACATGGATATGTATTCCATGATATCCAGGAGAATTACGGATGAAGATGTGTTTTCTATTGTAACAACGCATTTTATGCCCTGCGGTGTAGAATGTGATCATTACAATGTAATGGGAGAGATTCTGGATGTAGAGCTTCGGGAAAATAATAAAACTCAGGAGAAAGTCTATGTATTAACAATTGAAAGCAATGAAATTATTCTGGATGTGTGTATTAATCAGGAAGATCTTTTTGGAGAACCAAAATCAGGAAGAAGATTTCGCGGGATAATTTGGCTTCAGGGACTTGTGCATTATGAAGAAAAGTGGTAAAATAATTCAGTCGGACAGAGCACAACTTCTTAAGAAAGTGTTAAAACGCTTGCCTGAAAGGAGAAGGAAAAAGGTAACAAGTAAAAATAAATATAGATTTTCTAACTGTCGCTATAGCTCAGCTGGATAGAGCGACCGCCTCCTAAGCGGTAGGTCGGAGGTTCAAATCCTCTTAGCGACGCCAAAAACTCCGCCGAAAACGTTGATTTTTCAAGGTTTTCGGCGTTTTTTATTTCCAAAAAGAATTTAAACTCATAACAATGTCCGATTAGCAGGAGCGGTTTTTGCTAATCAA
>Ga0137306_102158_pt1 | contig 17270 bp, 18 predicted proteins | sample Inofroosms_March_FD_97187 | JGI IMG/M metagenome (GOLD analysis project Ga0137306, IMG submission 97187) | Mouse cecal microbial communities from Vienna, Austria - N-Acetylneuraminic and N-Acetylglucosamine D2O microcosms_March | ecosystem: Host-associated > Mammals > Digestive system > Large...
CAAATGCAATCCATTTTTATATCTTTTTTCCCCTTTACAATCTATTTTTATTACGGACGGATTTTTTATGTCTGAAACTGTTGCAAAAACAAAAAGAAGAAAAATTGTGGCTGAGAATGTTGTTGAAGAAAAACCCGTGAAATCAACACGCGGAAGAAAACCAAAAAAAGAAACAGAAAATATTCAAGAACAAGAAATCTCTTCCATGCCTGATCTTTCTTCAGAACAAGAAATTTTTTCCGAGCCGCAGCCTCTTGATGATTATTCCTACGCACTTGCTGATGATACTACCCCAAAAAAACAATATAAAAGAAAATTCATTCATAAAAAGACACCTTCCCAAGAACAAATTTCCGAGAAAAATTCCGCAGCGGAAACATTTTTAAGCTTATCGGAATTAAAAACCCGCAGTATGAACGAGCTGATGGATTTAGCAGAAAAATATCAACTCGATAATGCAAGCAGCATGCGCAAACAAGAATTGATTTTCGCGTTATTGCAGTCCTGCGTTTCACAAAACGGAACCATCATAGCCGACGGAGTTCTTGAAGTTCTTCCGGACGGATACGGATTTTTGCGTTCCCCTTTAAGCAGTTATATGCCGGGGGCTGATGATGTTTATGTTTCTCCTTCGCAAATCCGCCGTTATCATTTGCGCAAAGGCGATATTGTCAAAGGGCAGATCCGCCCTCCCAAAGAAGGAGAACGCTATTTCGCCCTTGTGAAAGTCAATGAAGTGGGCTTTGAACCTCCGGAAAATGCCAAGCATTTGGTATTGTTTGACAACCTGACCCCTATTTTTCCGGATCAGCAGCTGCGCATAGAAACCGATGAAAACAACCTTTCCGGACGCGTTATCGATATGATGTCCCCCATCGGACGCGGACAGCGCGGTTTAATTTTGGCTCCTCCCAAAACCGGGAAAACAACGTTACTGCAAAATATCGCCAACGCAATCAGCGCTTCTTATCCGGAAATATATCTTATCGTGCTTCTTATCGACGAAAGACCCGAAGAAGTCACGGATATGGAGCGCACGGTTAAAAACGCCGAAGTGATCAGCTCCACCTTTGACGAACCGCCGCAGCGCCACGTTCAAGTTACTGAAATGGTTTTAGAAAAAGCCAAACGTTTGGTCGAAAGAAAAAAAGACGTTGTGATTATTTTAGATTCAATAACCCGCTTGGGACGAGCTTACAACGCCGTTACGCCTTCTTCCGGCAAAGTTTTGTCAGGCGGGCTGGATGCCAACGCGCTGCAAAGACCCAAACGTTTTTTTGGCGCGGCAAGAAATATTGAAGGCGGCGGAAGTCTGACCATTATCGCTTCCGCATTGATTGATACCGGATCACGCATGGACGAAGTGATTTTTGAAGAATTTAAAGGCACCGGCAATATGGATATCTATCTTGACCGCCATTTGGCTGAAAAACGGGTCTTTCCGGCAATTGACATCAATAAGACCGGTACTCGGAAAGAAGATTTGCTCCTTTCCGAAGAAAATCTTAATCGGATTTGGATATTGAGAAAAATTCTGGCGCCGATGTCCTCCATCGACAGTATGGAATTTTTGCTTGATAAAATGCGCGGTACCAAAAATAACAAAGACTTTCTCAATGGAATGAGCAAATAAGACAATATGAGCAATAACCAAGAAAATAACGAGAATACGTCTAAAAAAACAAAAATAAAAGCCAAACAGTTTGAAAATCTTTTTGAAGAATTAAAACTTGAAAAATCAGGCATAATTCATAAAATATTCGCACCCGTCATAAAAATATTCAAACCTGTTTTTTCCAAGCTTGCTTTCCTTAAAAAGAAAAAAATTTGGATACCGCTTCTTGTTTTTCATATTCTCTTATTTTCCGGCATAGGCATTTTCAGCTATTATCAATCAATAAAAAATTACAGAGCCGATTATATTCTCAGCTCTCTGCAAAATTCATTAATCAATAACGACCCTGTTCTTTTTAATGAAATTATCGATTTTTCAGATTTTTCCACACATTTTATCAATGATTTCATTAAATTAATTCAGGGATACAAATATGTGTATACGCAAATCGGTGAAATTCCCTCCACGAAAACCATAGAAGACAATATTTCCTTATTATTGCTGGATATTTTTAAAGGAAATGAATATAAGAACGATTTCATCAATAAAACCCGGTTCATTCCCCAAAATATCAGCCAGCTCCTGAAAGAAGCGAATTTTAAAATATCCAAAGACGATAAGACAAAAACGTACACAATCACCACGACGATTTTTGACGAATATTGGCAAAGCATCCCTATCAGGCTTGAACTGCAAAAAACAGATGAAGGGCTTAAAATCATAAAATTAGCCAATCTCGACGAAATATTGCAAACGTACAATTATCTGCTCTCGAAACGCCATAATCAGGAACAGAATTTCAATACCTTAAAAGACCGTAAAGAACGTTACAACATCGTAAGATACTTGCCAAATTCCAAATGTACGGCAAAATTGACCAAAAACCGTGAAAAAGACATGCTTTTTATTTCTTATAGCGCTGATCCGAATTTTCTTTCGGAAAACCTTGTTTCTTATGCCGTAACTATCACTGTCAGCAATGACGAAGGATTGAATATTTTAGAGCAAACGTTTAAAAACAATACGATAGTTACTCCGGACAGCGGCGTTCAAACGGCTTGGCAAATTCCCCTCACCGCAGAACAGCTTGAGCAGCTCTCGGCAGCCAATGCCGTACTTTGTGAAGCAACGCCTTCCATGATCAATGCGGAAAACGGAGATTACTTCGACGTTAGAAAAAAGTAATTGCCAGTTTTTAAATTTAACCGTATAATTACGTATGATTTTTTCTAAGGAGAAAATATGGCTCGTTCAATACATTTAGCACTTCATATTCACAAAGACCCTGCCGCCATGGCGGAACGCGTTGCACACCATTTGGTACAAATTTGTGAAGAAGCAATCGAAGAAAGAGGTATTTTCACTCTTGCGCTCTCAGGCGGCACCACGCCTATCCCTCTTTTCAGGCTTTTGGCGGAAAATGACTGGGCGGAACGGCTGCCATGGGAAAAAATCATGATTTATTGGGGCGATGAATACTGCGTTCATCCTGACGACCCCAAAAGCAATTACGGCATTGCCAGACGCGAACTTTTGTCAAAAGTACCCGCAACCCGTTTTTACAGAATGAAAGGTGAAGGCAATCCGGTAGAATCCGCACTTGCTTATGAAAATTTAATTAAGGAACATTTCCGCTTAGCCCCCGGAGAATTTCCAAAATTCGACTGTATTTTGTTAGGGCTTGGCGACGACGGACACACCGCATCCCTTTTCCCCGGAGAATACGCCATTCAAGAAAAAGAGCGCATTGTTATCGACCAATACGTGCGCAGCAGAAATGCGGATAGGATTACACTGACACTTCCTGTTTTAAATAATGCCCGCTGCTGTTTATTCATGGTCACCGGCAAAGAAAAGCATGACGCTTTAAGCAAAACCCTCAATCTTTTAAGCGAACCGGAACTTCCCGCTCAATTCGTACGTCCCACCGGCGGGGACTTGATTTGGGTTGTTGATGAAAGCGCTGCCCTTGGCATTGATAAATAGTGACAATTCAATTTATCATTTTTATAATTACCAATCGAATATAGGAAAAAAGCATGGATATAAAGGAAATCGATATCTTAGGTGATGATATTGACAACCACTGGTATTATAAGTCAAAGGCTTTGGCTGTTTCCAAAGTTTTACAGCCCTATAAGAAAGATACGATTTTTGACATAGGAGCAGGTTCCGCTTTTTTCTCTAAATACCTTATCAAAAATTCAGGGGTAAAAGAATCTTGGTGCGTCGACATAGCGTACGATTCCGAATATGACGAACAGTATGCCGAAGGACTTATCCATTATAGAGAGGAATGTCCGGAAGTTGAACCTGATTTGACTTTATTTGTCGACGTACTCGAACATATTGACGATGATGAGGCATTTCTGAAAAGTTATGTGGAAAAAGCACCAAAAGGAAGCTATTTCTTCATATCCGTTCCCGCATTCAAGTTTTTATGGAGCCAGCACGATGTTTTTCTTGGACATAAACGGCGCTATACGTTAAAAAACTTAGAAAATCTTGTTGAAAATTCTTCTCTTTGTCCTGTGAACAGTTTTTATTATTTTGGTTCCGTTTTTCCTTTAGCCGTACTAACCCGTATGGCTGACAACCTCTTTTCAAAAAAAGACACTCCTAAATCCCAATTGCAGCGCCATTCAAAATTTGTAAATTCCTTTTTGTCTTTTCTTTGCACTCAAGAAACAAAAATTATGCAAAAAAATCGTTTCTTCGGTCTTTCCGCCATGTGTATCGCGTATAAAAAAGACTAGAATATTTCAGCATAGCATGCATATTTTTTATGACTCTTGACCACTATCTTTTTCAAGATTATGATTATGAATTCAGAAATGAGAATTTTGCGGATTTTATGGAACAAATTTACTTTAAAAACAAAAAGTGATGTCTAGCCCCTTTTTTATTTTTTGGGGAATTATAGCTCTGCTGTCGCTATCCGCAAAGCTCGTAAACTCGCTGACGGCTATTGCACCCCCTAAACGCAAACCCGCTATGGGCAAAGTCTGTAACGGTGTTGTTTTATTATCTGATTTTATCAATATTGTCTTGTAATATTAAAACGTTTTGAATAGGGAGCACAGGAAAACTTTTGGAAAAGTTTTCCCCGTGAAAGTTTAAATTTTGTATCTGTAATTCTAGATGCTAGAAAGATGTGTTATCTGTCTGAATTTTTTCGTTCCTCCGGCTTAGCCAGTGTTTTTCTACACTGAAGCGACAAAAAAGCCTCTCAAAAAGAGGGGCAACTTTCTATGCTTCGTTATTTTTAATCGAAGCCGCAATAAAATCTCTGAATAAAGGGTGTGCTTTCATGGGATTGGATTTGAATTCCGGATGGAACTGACAGCCGACAAACCATGGGTGATTTGCAATTTCCACAATTTCCATAAGTTCGTCATCAGGTGATGTTCCACTGAAAATAAGACCTTTTTCTTCAAGTATCGCTTTAAACTTATTGTTAAATTCGTAACGGTGGCGGTGTCTTTCAAAAATTTCATCCGCCTTGTAGGCATCATATGCCTTAGTGCCTTTTTTCAATTTGCAGGGGTACGCGCCAAGACGCATGGTTCCGCCCTTATCGCTTGTGCAATCGCGGATTTCACGTTTATTTGTTCTAAAATCAAACCATTCTTTAATCAAATAAATAACATTGTTTTCGCAATCAGGCACAAATTCTTCAGAATTGGCATCGGATATTCCGGCAACATTACGTGAAAATTCCATAACGGCGCATTGCATGCCCAAACAAATTCCGAAAAACGGAATCTTGTTTTCACGTGCATAGCGTATCGCCTCAATTTTTCCCTCAACACCTCTATACCCAAATCCACCGGGAACCAAAACACCGTTACAACCCGCAAGCATATCCGCGACATTGTCTTTGCTTATTTCTTCGGAATTCACATAACGCAGCTGGACTGTTGCAAAATTGGCAACGCCGGCATGAATAAGCGCTTCATGCAAGCTTTTATATGCCTCTTTCAAATCAACATATTTTCCGACAATCCCGATAGTTACAGTATGTTTTGGATTGTTGAAATCAGCGATCAGCTTGCGCCAAGGGTCAAGTTTCGGATTTCCCGCATTGAGCTGCAGCATGATTACAACTTTTTGGTCAAATCCTTCCTCATAAAATTTTAAAGGAACTTCATAAACATTTTTGACGTCAACAGAAGAAAAAACCGCTCCTTCTTCAACATTGCAGAAAAGGGAAATCTTGCGCTTCAATTCTGTCGGGATTGTTTCCTCACAGCGGCAAAGAACAATATCAGGCTGTACCCCAATGGAAAGAAGCTCTTTTACGCTGTGCTGGGTCGGTTTCGTCTTATATTCGCCGGCGGCGCGAAGGTAAGGAACCAAAGTCAAATGGATATTCAGGCAATTGTTCCTGCCAAGTTCGGAGCGAAGCTGGCGCATAGCTTCCAAAAACGGCAAACTTTCAATATCGCCGACAGTACCGCCGATTTCAATAATAGCGACATCTGGAGCGTCTTCAGGACTTGCGTCCGCAGCCAAACTCAGCATACAGCGTTTGATTTCATCGGTAATATGCGGAATGACCTGCACGGTTCCTCCGAGATAATCGCCGCGGCGTTCCTTATTCAAAACAGTGTAATAAACACGTCCTGCCGAAGTGCTGTTTCTTTTGGACAGTGAAATGCCGAGATAGCGTTCATAATGCCCTAAATCAAGATCGGTTTCCGCGCCGTCGTCAGTGACATACACTTCCCCATGCTGAAAAGGGTTCATTGTTCCGGGGTCGACATTAATATATGGATCAAGCTTTTGAATAGTAACTTTAAGCCCTCTGGCTTTGAGCAATGCTCCTAAAGAAGCTGCTGCAAGACCTTTACCTAAAGAAGATAAAACACCGCCGGTTACAAAAATAAACTTGGTTTTCATGCTGACCTCAATAAAAGTTATTACTCAAATAAGAAAGAAAGCCAAAAACGAACAAAAATTTTTCTTTTTATCACGCATTGACCTTTTATTATTTCGCTACTATACTATATTTTCAAAAGAAGAAAAGAAAATTTTTTTAATAAAAAAATATAAATTAAAACAAATAGTTTTATTAAAAAACATAATGGAGCTAAAATGGCAACTGTAAAAGCGCTTGTTTTAACCGGGTATGGCACAAATTCACATAAGGAAACCGCATATGCCGTCCGTCAGGCCGGTGCCGGTGAAGCGGATATCGTACATTTTTCAGATATTGTTTCCGGTGCGGTAAAATTAAACGATTATCAATTTCTTCTTTTTCCCGGTGGCTTTTTAGACGGCGACGATTTAGGCGCAGCACATGCCGCCGCCCAACGCTGGCTTTATTTAAAAGACAGCGAAGAAAAACCGCTTCTTGAGCATTTAAACAAATTCCTTGATGACGGCAAATTAATTATGGGAATTTGCAACGGATTTCAATTGCTTGTCAAACTCGGAATTTTGCCCTGCCTTGACAATAAACGTTTTGAACGCCAAGTTTCCTTAACCCATAATCTTTCCGCCCGCTATGAAGACAGATGGGTGGAATTAAAAGCCAATCCCAAAAGCCCCTGCATTTTCACACAAGGAATTGATTTGCTGCAAGTTCCGGTTCGCCATGGTGAGGGAAGAATTGTCACGCCTGATGAAGCAACCCTCGACCGTTTGGAACAAGAGAATTTGATTTGCCTGCAATATACAAATCCCAATACAAGTGAAATTACGCAAGAATATCCTTACAATCCGAACGGTTCACCTAAAGCGATCGCCGGTCTGACAGACCCCACAGGACGTGTTCTCGGACTCATGCCGCATCCCGAAGCGTTCAACCATAGCACGAACCACCCTCATTGGGCGAACAGCAACGATAAAAAAACAAGGACGTTGGGAACGGTTATTTTTGAAAACGCAATCAATTATCTAAAAAAATAATATTTTCTTAAAAAATGTTATGAAGTTATTTGATATACTTTGATATACGTAGAAATATTCCTGACATATTCATAATCATAACATCGAACAAAAAAGACAAGCAAAAAGTCCCTCGCACCATGAGGGACTTTTTGTTTGTCCGCTTTTCATGTTTTTTTAATTTTCATTCTCACTTTCATCTGTATCGTCATAATTAAATTCCAGAGAAAAAATTTCCCAACTGGCGATAAACAGCGTCGCAATAAGCGGCCCGACAACAAAACCGTTCATGCCATATATGACAAAACCTCCCAAAGTGGATAACAATATAAGATAATCCGGCAGCTTCGTATCACGCCCGACTAAAACAGGACGTAAAATATTATCCATCAACCCAATAACGACAGCGCCGAAAAAGAGCAGGATAAAACCTTTTAAAACCGCGCCCACGGCAAAGAAATAAATGCAGACGGGAAGCCAGACAATACTGGCTCCGACCATGGGAATAAGGGAAAACAAGGTCATAACGACCCCCCACAGCAAGGCGGAACTCACCCCTAAAAAATAAAAAACAAGCCCGCCCAGCGTTCCCTGCACAATAGCAACAATCAAACTTCCCTTGATAGTCGCACGTGTCACTTCGGTAAACTTTGCAAAAAACAGCTGTTCTCGCTTATAGCCGAGAGGCAATGCTTTATGCAGTTTCATGACAAGCATTTTGCTGTCGCGCATTATGTAAAATGCAACATAAAGCATAATGGCAACCTGCATGATGAAAGAAAGCGTTCCTTGTCCGAGATGTACTGTTTGCTGAGCGACAAAACCGCTTACTCTTAAAGCGAATGAACTGATTTTTTCTTTTACCTGCGCAGGGTCGAGATTTAATTGATTAAAAATATCCTGTATGAAAGGATACGCCTTTTGAATTTCATCAAAATAATAGGCAGGATTAATTGTGCCGGAACTCAATGAAGCATAAATTTTAACGCATTCCGCTATTACGGAACTGATAATGAACAAAAACGGCAAGACAACAATCATGGTGCAGCAAAACAATGTGCACAATGTGGCGGTGTTTTTCCATTTAATATGGCGGCTGAAAAAATTTTGCACGGGAGCGAAAACAATAGCCAAAGCGACAGCCCAAAAAATCGCTCCCAAAAAAGGCATTAACAGGGCGAAAAAAAGCAAACTTACAAAAATAAGGAAAACTAAAAATGAACGGAACTCGAAAACACGCTGCATAATGATTTCAGTACGACCTCGATTTATGGAATGTTTTACAAAATATTTCCTTCAAGAGAAATTGTTTTTACAATTAAAGAAGTATCTGCTCCGCTAAGCTCCAGTGCGTTTTTGAGCATGGTTTCCAATTTGGAACAGCAAGGGACAGCCATTTTTACAAGCAAAATGCTTTCGACTGAATTTATTTTTAAAATTTCAGCCAGTTTTTCAGTATAATCTTCAACCGCAAATTTTGGACAGCCAATCAGCGTTATTCTTCCTTGGATAAATTCGCTGTGAAAATTTCCATACGCAAACGCTGTGCAGTCTGCGGCAATCAACAAATCAGCTTCTTTTAAAAATTCGGAATTTGAATTGACAAGGCTGATTTTCAAAGGCCATTGCGATAATTTCGAATGAATTTGTGACGGGTTCAAAATCTTATTTTTTAATTCACTTATGGTATTGCCCGGAGAATTGCCGTTTTTTTGATTTTTAAAGTGCGAAAACAAAATCGCTTCATTAAACGGCAAGGCTTCCCTCTCGATAAAGCTTATCGCCCCCATCGGACACACCGGCAAACAACTGCCGAGTCCGTCACAATAATCGTCGCGGACGAGCTTCGCCTTTCCATTTTCAAGAACAAGCGCTCCCTCGTGGCAGGCATTTATGCAAAGCCCGCATCCGTTGCATTTGTTTTCATTGATTTCTATTATTTGCCTTTTCATAGCTTCTCCGATTTTAAAAAAATTTCATAGTTGCAAAAAAATACATTTGACTATACTTCCGTTTTATGAAAAAAAACAAAAATATTTATCGAAACTAACAGCATATGCTTTACCCGACAACGAACAACAAAATCACGCGTTGAGGGGAAAGCATACCTTAAAAACATAACCGATGATATAAAAAAGGTCAACATGGAAAACTTAATGCTTTTCTTCATTATTCTTGCGGTCTCAAGCACTTTTATCGCATTATGCAGCCTTATTGCGCCGCGCTGCACAGCTTTTTTCATGAAAAAACCGACAACAGGCAAAGCCCTTGCATTTTGGTTTGTCCTTTCTTTAATAAGCAGCTGCATGGTCGCTTATCTGCGTACGCAAGTATAAGAATGAAATGGTTTTCGCACAGAATTTTCGCCGTCGGCGTAGCTGCAATGTGCAAATTCGACATATCGGGAATAGCCTCGTGTTTTTTAGGCTCGACAATTCCGGACAGTATTGATTTTTTTCTGACAAAACTTGGTTTCAGCTTCAATAAAATCCATAGGAAACACAGCCATGCATGGATATGGTATGCTGTTTCTCTGCTTCTTGTTTATGCGGTCATCATCCCCCGCATGCAAAAGGACTTTCAGGAATTAATGGAATACGAAGAGATTATCCCCGCCTTCTTCATAGGGATTTTTTCACATATTTTTCTTGATATGTTAACCGTGAAAGGAGTTCCGCGTTTTATCAATCCCGACAAGAAATTCGCCGTGAAGCTTGTCCGGACCAATACCTATTCGGAATATATTTTCATTTTTACGTTTTTTGTCACGGCATGTTTCTATTTATATTTAACCGAAAATCAGTATCTTACCGTATTTATTGATTTTGTTTATAACCAACTGTAAAAAGATTTATTTTTTCGTCATCCTGTGAACCCGATAACGCAAAGCGACAATTTCCAAAAATTGTGCCAAATCCTCACTGATCACACGCATAATGATTTTAAAATCGGTGTCGAATTCTTTGGGACTTGCTGAAGCTAAACATAATACCGCCGCAATATTTTTTTCAACGCGGACAGGAATGCAGACCGTGGCGGAAAAAAGCGGCAATCCGTCATTTTTTGAATACAAAGGCAAACTGCGGTTATTTTCTTTTCCGTCGTTTTGAATCATTTCTTCATTTTTATACACCCAGCCCACAAGTCCGCCGCCGAAGCCGAATTCCTTATTCATTGTAATCGCAGGAAACTCCCCGTCTATATAATAATGGTCCTTTTTATCGGACAAAGAGGTAAAAGCGACATATTCAAAGCCCAAGGAAGAAGACAGCAGCTGCAAAAGCTTTCTTAAATACGGCGACCAGCCGTTATAATTTTTTTTCAAATCGGCAAGCTGTTCCAACAGCTGAAAATAATCTTCAGCCGTATGGATTTGCATGCTGTTGTTAACAATCGTAAAAAGCTGAGGTAAAATCTTTCCGTACAAATCCAGCAGTTTTTGCTGGTTTTCGGAAAAAAAATTCGCTTTTTTGCTGTCCAGGCACAAAGCGCCGTTTCCTGCGATGAACGTTCCCATGAAAGAATGAATGGAATCTTCGGTATCATCAAGATAATATCCTAAATTCGCCTGATTTTCTTCAGGAATTTGATATAATAAAGGCTGTTTGTTTTTTAAAATCCACCCCACCAAACCTTTTCCTTGAGCAAGCTGCGCGTTCTGATTTACGGACTTGTCGCTCATACTGAAAAAAGAAACCAATTTCGCCGCGCTGTTTTCGCTTTCGGGCATGAACAACAAAACAGAATGCGCGTCGAACGTGCTTGCGATCAACGCTAAAAAATTATCAAAAATACCGCTTTTATCAAAAAAAATATTTGTATTTTCCATATGGACAACCTTTCTCCCGTTCATTACGATATAGCAAGAAACGCCTTGGTTAATCAATAGAAAAACACTAAAAAAAATTCATTTTTCAAGAAATTTTGACTGGATAAATTTGCAAAATTGCGATATTATGAAGTCAGGAATTTTCAAGGATAATACGAATGAAACAATATACCGAAGCTTTTTCTCAATCTAAATGGAAATTTGACAATCAGCCGGATTCCTTTAATTTCATTTCTATTACCACCCTTGCAGATCTCAAAGAATACCTTGATTTTGTCCATATCCGCGAAACGCTGCTCAAACCGTTTTTTGAAAATAAGAATTATCCGCTTATCGACATGCGGTCCTTATTGCCCTCTTTTGAATCCGACAGTTACGAATACCATAATTTGCCCGGATTTTCCATGCTTGTGCTCGACAGGGAACTTTCTTCCTTTCAAGAAGTTTTCCAGTATGATTCCCTGCACCCTATTTCCGAATTTCTATCGTTTTCAAAAGGTCCGTGCTGTCCTTTGGAAAGTTATGTCACGCAAAAAAACAACCATACCATGCTTGCGAGAATGCCCCGCAATCTGCACGATGAATTTAAAAAACGCTTTCAACGCCAAGACATCACGGTTTTGGAGCTCTACCCGTATCTTTTGCCCTATCTTATTGAAATGGACAGAGCGCACGTAATCAGCAAAAGTTTTTACGGACATTACCAACTTTCCGGAATATTCGCCTCTTTTCCGTCCGATATGAACGGCGAGATTAAGCGCTTCGGTCTTCGTATCGGCAAATTTCAAATGGGCAACGATCAATTGTACCAACGTAACAGAAATTTCGTCATGCAATATTTAATGGAACTTTACGGATTTCCCATTGCCTCGGAGCGAAGAACTTCGGCTGCCCTTTTTTCAAGACGTTTGCATAAGACAGGAGAAAATTTCCTTATCCGCGTTCTCGGTCAATCAGACAGAGTTATCACAACGATTTGGAACAACCACCAACATATACGGTATCCGGCTGTCGATAAAATCACCCTTGTGAGCATCGATAAGGAGCAAACGGATTTAATCAATGAAATCAAAGAACAAAACGCTTTTGTGGATGAAAAAAGACGTGTGGTCATCCTGCGCGTGCACTATAAGCAGCACGCTTTCAACAAAGGAAACATCAGGCAGGACAGAGCCTTGTCCATCATGTCCCATGAAATCACCCATCCGCTGACAGGCAAAGCCATTACCAATATCAATGTTCTCCGTGACACAACCAATCTCATCATCCGCCTGAACGATATCATACGGGGCGAATATTACGGCACCGTCCTTTACAAGAAAACAGAGCTTATTGAAAATACCGACACGGAAGAAAAACGCTTAAAATTTCTGTTCACATGGCTGTCCAAACATCAAAGGAGAATTATCGGTTACAGCGATGAATTTTTCCTTGATTTGAGCAAAATCATCGAAGCTTATTTTGTAAAACTCCATGAAGAAGATACGCTTGATCTGCATGAGCTCATACAGGAAAATCTCAATAAATTCAGCTTCATCGTACAGGCAAGAAAAGTCAGGGTTTTAGAGGAAATCCGTTCCAGAAAATACAAGGACAAACAGCTCAGCTATGAGCAAATGCTTGTTGAAGCCGTCGCCATTGCAAAAGAACTGCGTTTCGAAAGCATACATTATTTTGATACGATAGCTGAAAGCACGCTTTATGAAATCAACAAAATTCTGAATAACCGCTACCTGCTGAAACATTACATAGAAAAACCGGACAGCCAGCTGACGGCTAAAGGTCTTGAAATCAAAAAAAATTACAGCAAACTCATCACTGTGAAAGACGAGATTGCCGGCATCCAAAAATCACATACGAAAGATACTCTTTACAACGGATTTTAATATGCATACGTTTTATTTGGAACCTGAAAATTGGCATACACTGACACTGACCGGAAACGAGTTTCACCACTTATCCAAAGTGCTGCGTTTGAAAGCGGGCGAAGAAATCAGTTTGCTTGACGGAAGAGGCAAAGAAGCGATTTGCCGGATTTCAGGCATAGACAAAAAAGAAGCGAAACTCACATTGCTTGCGGAAAAAATGTACCCGGAAGAACAATCGAGAATAACGCTCGCTCTCGGTTGGGGCAAAGCCGCAAGAAGAGGATTCATTCTTGAAAAATGCGTTGAACTGGAAGCCCATGCCCTATGGTTTTGGCAAGCGGAACGCAGCCAATTCCCTGTGCCGAAAGACATGAAAAACTCATGGCAGGAACAGCTCATTGCAGGCGCGAAACAATGCAAAAACCCCTATCTTCCCGAAATTTCCGCTCTTTCCAAAGGGGTGAAAGAACTTATTGAAAAATCGAAAGACTTTGAGCATAAACAATTATTAGTGGAAAGCGATTATCAGCACGAAGCTTTTTTGGCTGAAAAAGATTTGGGATTGAAAGGCGATACCCTTTGCGTTATCGGCCCGGAAGGCGGATTCAGCCCGAAAGAAGTTGAATTGCTTGTCGACGCGGGCTTTAAAACATATACGATCGGTAATAGGATTTTACGATGGGAAACAGCGGCAGTCATGGTGCTTGGACTTCACTGGTGGAACAAACAGCAAAAGAAACAATGAAGCCACTTCCGGAAGAATTGCGCCCCCTTGATTTAAAAGACTACGTCGGACAGGAACACCTTTCCGACCAGCTCCAAACGCTTTTCAATTCTCCGCGGCTGCCCAGCCTTTTGCTTTTCGGACCTCCGGGCTGCGGAAAATCTTCTCTCGCGCTCATTTTAGCCCATCAGCACTCAAAGCATATTCTGCGCCTCAGCGCCCCGGAAGTCGGTTTGCAGCAGCTCAGAAAACAAATACAGGGCATTGACATCCTCATTCTTGATGAAGTGCACAGATTTTCCAAGGCGCAGCAGGACTTTTTCCTGCCCATTTTGGAAAGCGGAGAAATCACCCTTATTGCGACAACAACGGAAAATCCCTCTTTTTCCGTGACAAGGCAGCTTTTATCACGCCTGCACGTTTTAAAACTTAATCCGTTACATAAAGAAAACCTCAAAAAACTTGCATTATCAGCATGTGAAAGAAAAAATATATCCATTGAAGAAAATCTTATCGACTTTCTCTGTTCCGCATGCCACGGCGATGCAAGAACATTGTTCAATCTTCTTGAATATGTTTTTTCCCTGCCTAAAGAAAAACAAAACCTAGAACAAGCCCAAAAAGCTTTGCCTAAAATTATCGCAAGGCACGACAAAAATGGGGACAGCCATTACGAACTCGCTTCCGCACTCATAAAATCCATTCGGGGCAGTGACCCGAACGCGGCACTGTATTATTTGGCTTGCCTTATTGAGGGAGGCGAAGACCCGCGTTTTATTTGCAGAAGGCTCATCATCTCCGCATCCGAAGATATCGGCTTAGCCGACCCGAAAGCGTTGGGGTACGCGGTTGCATGCCAGCAAGCCGTCGAGTTTATCGGAATGCCCGAAGGTGTCATCCCCCTTTCGCAAACCGTTGTCTATTTGGCGTTGGCTCCCAAAAGCAACAGCACCTATACGGCTTTTCATAACGTGACACGGGAAATCCATAAAAACGGCATGCACCCTGTCCCCTTGCATTTAAGAAACGCTTCCACTAAACTGCAAAAGGAATGGGGATATAAAAAAGGCTATCTCTATCCCCATGATGCCCCGAACGGCTATATTGAACAACAGTATCTTCCCGAAGAAACAAAAAGCAAGGAATTTTATTTTCCGAAACAAAACGGAGAAGAAAAAAATCTTTATTTCAACTGGAAACGTATAACGAAAAAATAGGACTTTTCTATGGAAATGATTTACCATTACGCACAAAATTACCGTTCTGAAAACAAAAAACGCCCTTTTGCCACGCCTATTTTTTATGCGAAATTATTTAAAATAGTTTACGACGCTTCGCGTGTCGCCCTGAAAGGCGAATACTCCGATGAACGCTGGGTTTATGACAGTTTTCTTGTCGGTCAGGCTATGGAATCGGTCGGTGCGGACATTGTCATCGAAGGGCATGAAAACATTAAAAAACTTGACAGACCATGTGTTTTTGTCGCAAATCACATGAGCACGCTGGAAACCTTTTTTCTTCCAAGCATAATCCAGCCCGTTTGCAATCATACTTTTGTCGTTAAGGAATCCCTTTTGAACTATCCTTTGCTCGGACCGGTTTTAAGCGCTGAAAAGCCTATTACCGTCACAAGAACGAATGCCCGTCAGGATTTAATGACGGTGCTTGAAAAAGGACAAGAAAAACTGGCGAACGGCGAATCAATTATCATCTTCGCTCAAGGCACGCGCAAACCGGACGTGAAAGCGGAAGATTTCAGTTCGCTTGGAGTGAAATTAGCGAAAAAAGCCAATGCTCCCGTTATCCCTATCGCCCTCAAGACAAATGCATGGGGAACAAGCCCCGTCACAAAAGATTTCGGCACTATCAATCCTGATATTCCAATTCGCATTTCATTTGGCGAACCCTTTGAAATCATAAGCAATAATGGAAAAGAAGAACATCAAAAATGTCTTGATTTCATCATTAATACCTATAACTCATTTTAATATATGAATAAAAAGCCTAATCCCTATAAACCGATTTATTCGGTAAAAAAAAGCTCCAAAAAATTTCAGCAAATACAAAAATCAACACGGAAATTATCTGTTGAAAATTTGAAAGAACAATGTTTGAGGCTTGGCTTTTCCCTTACGCTGCCGCAGCTTTCCGCTTTGTATGAATATCTTTTCCTGCTGCAAAAATGGAATCTGTCCATGAACTTGGTGGGAAAATCGGATTGGGAAGAAATTTTATCAGAACTTGTCGCGGACAGTTTTCACCTTGCGAAATATCTTAATTCCCACCCTGTTTTTGCACCCCTTTCCATTCCGATCGCACAAAAAAACGAAAAAATCCATTCCTTTGAACCCTATGAAAACGAACATGATTTTACTGCATGGGACTTGGGTGCTGGAGCGGGACTGCCGGGCATTCCTTTACGGATACTTTGGAAGCAAGGAACATATACCCTTGTTGAGGCAAGGGAAAAACGTTCGCTTTTTTTAAATACGGTTTGTACCAAACTCGGATTGGAAAATACTTTTGTCAGCCGCGGGCGGGCGGAAAATTTTATGCAGGGAAAAAAAGCTCGGCTCATTGTCAGCCGAGCGTTCATGCCCTATGATAAAATGCTTCCTTTCATCGCCCCATATTTGACCTCAACCCAAGATCCGGCAAATTCTGCAAACGGTTCCGTTATTTTCCTGAGTTTGGAACCAATTCGTGCCGAACGCTTCAATTCTTCGGAATTTAAATGGAATACGAAAAATATTTACGAATATACAGTGAAAAATAAGAAAAAATATCTTTGTGAAATTGAAAAAATCAGCCAATAAACACTAAATTCTTTGGTTCATATGCAAATTTTAAATAGAAATGCTCAACAAAAAACTTGCCATTACAGATAAAGTAACGTATAAAGAAACCTCACGTTGCCTAGGTAGCTCAGTTGGTAGAGCAGAGGACTGAAAATCCTCGTGTGGGCAGTTCAATCCTGTCCCTAGGCACCACAAATTAAAACTTTTATGCATTATAAATATAAAGTATTATAAAAAAACTGCCGCAATTCATGGCAGTTTTTTGTTTTTATCGGAATAAGTTTCCCAATTACTTTGATACGTCTTCTTTGAAAATTTTTTATAGCATATAATGAATACACACCAAGGGGTTCACCTCTTGAACCCGGTCAAAGGATAAGATAACGGTGGAAATCCCGCCTTTTGTTTCGCAGTCCTTATCAGTAACTTACTTCCGCTTCCAAAAAGTGAAACGTCTGAACGCAAAAAACATGCACAACGTTTTTATATGTTATTATGATACGTTGATTATATAATTCCAAACAATTTTCATAGCCTAGTTCGG
>Ga0137306_102159_pt1 | contig 17265 bp, 16 predicted proteins | sample Inofroosms_March_FD_97187 | JGI IMG/M metagenome (GOLD analysis project Ga0137306, IMG submission 97187) | Mouse cecal microbial communities from Vienna, Austria - N-Acetylneuraminic and N-Acetylglucosamine D2O microcosms_March | ecosystem: Host-associated > Mammals > Digestive system > Large...
CCGGCCTGTATGAAAATGTGGGTGGGGCGGCTGCCGTCTGTGGAAAGCTGCTGGTCAGCCTCCATGGCAAGAGTCCCGTACCCCTGCATGATCCAGGTGGGAATCTCCTCATACCCTTCCCAGGCCGTATCCTGTACCATAATGCCCCGGGGCGTCTCAGAAGCTTCCTTGGCAGCCATGCGCACGCAGTCGTCATAGTTGAGATTCTCAATAGTAACCGTGGCATTCTCTTTGGCAATGTTCTCAAGGCGGGTCTGGGTGGTTCCCTTTGGCATCCTGACCACGCATTTCTGCCCCAGCCTGTTGGCAGCCCACGCAACGCCCCGGCCATGGTTGCCGTCAGTGGCAGTGAAAAAGGTCGCCTGGCCAAATTCGTCCCGAAGCTCCTTAGAGGTGAGAACGCTGTATGGCACCTGGCTCACGTCCCTGCCAAGCTCCTGGGCTATATGCCTTGCGATGGCGTAGGAGCCGCCCAGCACCTTAAACGCGTTGAGGCCAAAGCGGTAAGATTCATCCTTAACATAGAGACGTTTCAGCCCCAGGTATTCTGCCAGGCTTGACAGGCGGGTAAGAGGCGTCACCGAATACTGGGGAAAGCTTTTGTGAAAATCGCTGGCTTTCTTCATTTCCTTAAGAGACATGTTGGGCAGCTGCCTGTCGTCGCTCTTAGGAATGTTGTTGAGGGTCCATTTAATAGAAGACCCTTGTGAGTTGCACATGATGGATTCTCCTTTCAGGTTCTGCATGTGTTTGCGGTTCTGATTTCTGTTTCGTTGTCTCCCTAAGGTCATTATAGCAGGAAATTGAAAAAATGCAATAATAATTTATCGTTATAATAAAAAATTATTAAAAATACTTGGGTTAAGCCAAAAGATATGATAAATGAGGTCAATGGGAACTGTATTTGTGGAAATTGCATGAGGTGTGCAAAAACACACCGAAAATGGCACAGTCATAATGCATGAAGAAAATTTCCCTATTGGTATGTACCTGTCTCCCTTATTGAATACCAATAATCTTAAGAAGAGGATTCACATTTGCCAACAATGACGATCTGAAGGCGGCCCTAAAGGGGGCTGCCAGGGTAGGGAGAACCCAAAAATGAATAAGGGAGCAAAGGAGACTACATCGGCGCTGCTTTTTGATCTGCACGGAAAACCGTCGCCGGGCCAGGTGTTTCCCCTGGCTTTGCAGCATGTGGTGGCTATGATCGTAGGGTGTGTGCCCCCGCCGCTGATCACAGGCACGGTGGTATTTGCCATCGGACTGTCCCTGTATCCTACGGCTATCAACTATATGGCGGGAGGCGTGGGGAGTCCTCAGTACGGCTCCTGACAGAACTGGCTGGTGGCTGTGATCACCTTGGTCATTGTCACCGGGCTGAATCATTACGGAACAGGAATTTGGAAACTGTTTTCTATATTAATAGGAATTATTGCCGGGTATGGTGTATGGCTGTGTTTTGGTATGGTTGATTTTTCCGCTGTTTCAGGGGCTTCGCTGTTTCAGCTTCCCCGGCTGCTGCATTTTGGTACTATATTTGAGCCCTCCGCCTGTGTTGCCATTGGAATCCTGTTTGCCATCAATTCCATACAGGCCATCGGCGATTTTACGGCTATCACCACAGGAGGCATGGACCGGATGCCTACAGATGAGGAGCTGAACGGCGGTATTGTGGCTTACAGATTCTGCAATATTATCAGTGCCCTGTTCGGAGGGCTTCCCACGGCCATGTTCAGTCAGAATGTGGGAATCGTGTCCTCCACCAAGGTGGTGGCAAAGAGGGTGTTCGCCTCCATTGCCATGACAGGCGTGAAACTGATCATGGCAGCGCCCATGGATTACAGAAATACCACCATTGTAGGTCTTTTTATCGCCTTTAGAATGGGAATCACCCAGGACAGCGGGGCCCTGGCAAATTTCCCTGCGTGGGTCACTACAATTTTCGGAAAATCGCCGGTGGTGCCGGCGGCCATCACGGCCATTACCTTGAATCTGGCGCTTCCGGGACGGAAGAGGGAGCTTGGTGTTTTGAAGGAGGGCGCGGCGGCAGATGCGATTGTGGTGGAGTATATTGCCAGAATCTTACGCTACATTTACTGGCTCCTCTACTGGCCTCTTACTATGCAGGGAGCCGGTTTTTTGAGTTGAAAACCGTGCAGATCATGGACGGAGCCGAACTTGCCGTCTGCGTTAATAAGCCCTGTACCAAGGCGGCAAAAAGATGCAAAGACGTGGAACACGTATACCTTGTATACCGCCGGACAAAACGGTATATGCGGGCAGACGAACACGAACTGCAGCTTGACATAGAAGACGGAGTGGAATTTAGAGAGCTTCTGGCTCCTGTTAAGATGGAAAACGGAACCCTTCTGTGCAATAAAATGGCCCTGAGCCAGACGGACGCTTCCGGCCGGGCAGGGGTGGAGCCCACAGGGGAAACGGAGCTTGCACCTGCGGACACCGTGATCGCGGCAGTAGGTGAAAAAATTCCAACCGATTACTACGAAGCCAACGGGATTCATGTAGACGAAAACGGCCACCCACTGGTAAGCAGCACACTGGAAACCGTGTGCAGGGAGTATGGATATTTGTTGGAGGTTTATTGATGGGAAGATTGCTATTTCGCAGAGGAAGGGTGATTTTTGGAAAAAGTTCTGAGGAAATGGACGTTCTGGTAGAGGGAGAGAAAATCACTGCGGTGGGAAAAAATCTGGAGGCAGATGGAGCCGCAGTGGTAGATATCTCCGGCAAATACCTGTTTCCAGGGTTTATAGACAGCCACACCCATATGGGCCTGGATGTGTCGGATACGGTGACCATTGACGGGTTTGACAGCGGGACCAGAGAGGAGTTTTCCGGGGGGAACCACGTTTATTGTGGATTTTGCCACCCAGAACCGGGGGAGAGTTTGTAATACGCTCTCAGCCATTGGCATGGCAAGGCGGACGGGAAGGCCAGCTGCGATTATGCCTTTCACCTGGATCTGTTAGATTAGAATGAGGAGGTAAGCCGGGAACTGGAAGAGGTAGTATCCGGCGGGATTTGTTCCTTTAAGCTGTATACCACCTACAACGGCATGGTGGTGGATGACAAGACCATTTATGAGATATTTGCCAGGTTAAAAGAACTGGGAGGGATTGCGGGGGTTCACTGTGAAAACAGGGGAATCATAGACGCCCGGCTGAGAGACGTTGTGAAGAGAAGGGGAAACCGGAGAAATGTCTCTGATTATCCGTGGACCCTGTCAGCGAAAAGCCAGCAGTCCCGGTCCGATTACTGCCCCCTGGAGGGGATCTGGCTCACAGGAAGAGCAGAGCAGGTATACCTGCGGGGGACGCTGGCAGCCCATAACGATGAGATATTGAGAGCGTATGGCAGGAGATATGTGACAGCGAAAAGAGTTTGAAAAAAGTCCGCCTAACTTTCCAGTTCCCCTAAATACCGATACACCGTTGCCGGGGAGCAGGACAGTCGCTTGGCCACAAAAGAGATGCCGCCCTTTAATTTGAACACTCCCCGCTCCTGGAGCTTCTGGACGATCTCCCGTTTCTCCTGCTGATTCAGACGCTCCATAGGGGTGGACAGGGACGCGGTCACAGCCTCAAAGGATTTCTCCATCAAAGTGGAGATGTCCATGGAAAAGTCGTCTGTCAGAGAGTCCGGCTGAGAACCGGCGGCCTGGCCATTTGCCGGGGCAGGGGAGAGAATGGCAGGATTCGCTTTCAGAAAATCATCAGGATGAACCACGGAAAACATTTTTTTGCAGAAATCCCTGTAACGGCTGTCATCAAAATTGATGCCCAGAAGTCCGATGGGGCTGCCGTCGTCATCCTTGATGAACATGGTGGACGCCCGAAGGATGCGGCCGTCCTCTGTAGATACCTGATAATTGTACAGGAAATCATTGGTCTTGTAAGAATTGGCGGCCAGCATCTGCAGGGCGGCGTTGGTGGTAGGGCTTCCCACAGTCCGATCGCTGATATGGCTGTTGGCGATGGCAATAACCTTGCTGGGTTCTGACGTTATATCGTGAAGAACGATCTCATAATCAGGCCCCAGGGCTTTCCCCAGGAAGTTTACGAGAAGCGCGTACTGATGAAGTCTGGATGAAATCATAATTTTTCCTTTCTGTGTATTGGCAGCGCTGCCAAGTTAATCAAATCCGGCGGCAGCCTTAACCAAACTATACTGGCGTATGATAGACACACTTCATTATCCCACGGGACAGTCCAAAATTCAAGAATAAAATAAAAATTTATTACAATAAGAAATTTTTAATAAATAAAAAGACAAGGAGGAGCATCACATGTTCGAACTAAACATAAATGGCAAAATCGTATATTCAGAGACAGACTAACCACTTCTGTCCTTTCTCAGGGACGATCTGAAGATTACATCGGCAAAAGACGGATGCAGCGGAGGCACATGCGGAACGTGTATTGTCCTGGTTGACGGAAAAGCCGTCAAAGGTGTATTGTGGCAGAGGAAGAAAGCAGAAAGACCAGCAAAGAAGGTGTGTACGCCGGAGGAGATGCGGTGACCGGGGCCGCCACGGTAATCCTTGCCATGGAAGCAGGCCGGGCGGGAGCCAGGGGGATTCATGAGTATTTGACGAAGATTTTATAGTGGGATTGGATTTATGCAGAAAAATGTTGATTGCATCTGTGATCGTAATTCCAAAACTGGAAAATATCTTTTCTGCACTTAATTTTATCTCCGGATCAATGCGGATATTGATGTTTGCGCTCTTAGCCATATTGTTCATCGCATTTAAAGCCAAATTTTTATGGCTTATTATGCAGCGGATTCCACACCCCATTCAAATAACAGACCAAAAAAATCCCAAACAAAAACAGATTATGAGCAATCATACATCCCCAGGCTGACACCAATCCCAGCCCCAGCATCTGAGTACAAACAAAAGTCCCAGCGATCCGAATCCCCCACATCCCAATAATATTAAACACAAACGGTTCTTTCGTCTTGCCAACCCCCAGCATCATGCCCTCAATAATGATGGAAAACCCATAAAACGGCTCCGAGACAGCCACCATCCGCAGCACGGTGCTCCCCAGCAGGATCACATCCTCACTGGACGAAAAAATCCTCATAAGTCCGGGGGCCAGCAAAAACAGCGCCCCGCCGGAAACAATCATCAGCCCGATTTCAATAGGAATAAACATGGCCGCCAGTTCCTTCATCCGGTTCTCATCATGAGCCCCATAAGCATTACCCGCCAAAGTGGCCGCCGCGGTCTGCATCCCATACCCAGGAATATAGAAAGCCGACTCCACCGTATTGGCGATGGTGTGGGCTGCCGTAGAAAGCTCACCCAGAGAATTGATCATGGAGGCAAAAGCCACATACCCCAGAGACGTCCCGAACCGCTGCAGCATATTGGGGAACGCAACCTGCAGACAGGGCCCAAGGATTCTGGCATCCGGCCGAAAACTTTGCCCCTTAGGCGAAATCCTGGGATGCCTCCAGACCACAGCCGTAATACAGATACCGCCCACCGTAAATGCCACGGCGCTGGCCACAGCCGCCCCGATCACCCCCATCCCCGCTCCGGGCATGGTAAAAGAAATACCCAGCATACGCACAGGCCTGGCAGGATAAATAAGAAGAAAATTCAGAACCACATTGATCAGGTTCACAACCACCCCGATTTTCATAGGAGTCTTTGTATCCCCCGCAGCCCGCAGCACTGTGCCGAAAATAATGCTGGCTGTCCTTGGAAGCATGGGCAGATACAAAATAAAGAAATACCAGGCTGCCAATGCCTGAATACTCTGCTCCACCTGCATCCACACAGGCACATACCCGCTCAAGCCCAGAGTCAGGGCCGTAAAAATCACCCCTGTAACCGCCGTCACAAGAACAGACTGGGACACAGACCGCTTTGCTGACTCCTCATCCCCCGCCCCGCAGGACCTGGCGATAAAAGACAGAAACCCCACGCTGAGAGCCGAGATAGTGCTGCCGATAAGCCAGTTTACCGTGCTGGTGGCTCCTACAGCCGCCGTTGCCCGGGTTCCCAGAGAACCCACCATGGCAGTGTCAATATATTGTACCGCAGTCTGCATCAGCTGTTCCAGCATGGTAGGCCACGCCAGAGCCATGATAACAGATATCATTTCCATATTTAATTTACGCGAATGATTTTTCATTTTTTCCATCCTGTACACTACTCCAAAAGTTCGATTAATTTCCGTATGACCGGCCAGGCCATACATTATCCTGGTTATATTATACTGAATGCTGACAGGTCTTTCAACTTTAAAGCAAAAAATCTTTCCAGTGCTCCAATACTTTAGAGTAAATATTGCTTTAATGTGTAAAAGTTTTCTGTTGAAAGTTCGATATGTCTATGCTATAATGAGAACCGTTTTTAAGATTACTTTAGAATAACTATCAGGGAAAATCTGGGAGGATAACCATGAACGAAAAGAACAAGCTGCTCACCGGAAGCATAGGCAAAACCTTGATCTTTTTTGCCCTTCCCTATCTGCTGTCAAGCTTTATGCAGACCTTTTACGGAATGGCCGACCTATTTATCACCGGATTGTATAACGGTTCCGCTACCATCACCGCCGTGTCCATCGGAAGCCAGGTCATGCACATGTTCACGGTTATCCTGCTGGGATTTGCCATGGGGACCACGGTGCGCATCGGCCATGCGGTAGGAGCCGGGGACGGGAAAGCGGCAGCCAGGACCATGGGGACCACCGCCGTATTTTTCATTGGATTTGCCTGTGTCCTGACCGTGACGTTGTTTTTGCTGGCAGGAAATATTGCCCGCGTTATGCTGACTCCCCCGGAGGCGGAGTCTCAGACTGTCGCCTACCTGCGCATCTGCTTTTTGGGAATCCCCTTTATCACTGCCTACAACGTGATCAGCAGCCTGTTTCGGGGGGCCGGAGACTCCCGCAGCCCCATGTACTTTGTGGCGGTAGCCTGCGTGGTCAATATTGTCCTTGACTTCGCCTTTATCGGCCTTCTTGGCATGGGAGCCGCAGGAGCCGCCCTGGGTACTGTCTGCGGCCAGGCAGTCAGCGTCCTGACAGCTCTTTCAATGCTCCGGAAAAAAGACTTCGGCTTTGCCATGAACCGCCAGACCATGAAGCCCAGCCGTCAGCTGCTGTCCGATATCCTGAAAGTGGGGGCTCCCATTGCCCTCCAGGACGGCCTGATCCAGGTGGCCTTTGTGGTCATCACCATAATCGCCAACAGCCGGGGCCTTATTGCGGCGGCCAGCGTGGGGATCGTGGAAAAGCTTATCGGATTTATGTTCCTTGTGCCATCCTCCTTTCTGTCCGCCATCTCCGCAGTCACTGCCCAGAATATGGGCGCCGGAAAACCGGAGCGGGCCAGAAAATCCCTGTACTACGGCCTGATGATAACTGTTGGCTGGGGAATCTTATGCTGCCTGTACAATCAGGTCCTGCCCCACACGCTGATCGGACTATTTACCAAAGAAGAAGCCGTGCTGGCGGCAGGCTGCGCCTATATGCGCTCTTACTCCTTTGACTGTATCTTTGCGGCAGTGCATTTCTGCTTCAGCGGTTACTTTTGCGGGGACCAGAAGTCATTAATCTCCTTTATCCATAACATCATATCCATTCTGCTGATTCGAATCCCAGGCTCCTACATGGCCAGCAGGATGTTTCCTGAAAACCTGTACCCTATGGGCTGGGCAGCGCCCTTAGGGTCCCTGCTTTCAGCGGTAATCTGCGTTGGGTTTTATGTGTATTTCAGAAATAGAGAAAAATCGACATAAAATGTACTCTCGGAATCTCTCCTGCACCTGCCTTTGTGGCTGATTTTCTGTCATATGCACATCTGACAAAAAATCATCTCACAAAATCAGGCACAGAGAGACTCCGAGAGTACATTAAAAAGAAAAGGGGGGCTGCCATGCAAATGGAACAGCCCCCGATTCACAATTTTAAACAAGCTCCCTCTCAATAAAAAGCCCCAGGGAGGCATTTTCATTATAGACGCCGTCCTTCACAAGATACTCTCCCCGACGGATCGTCGTGACAGGATAACCCGTGACCTCAAAATCCTCATACAGGGCATATTCCAGCTGCTCAGGATAATGAAGAGATTCCCTGTTTAAAGTAACCCGTTTCATTCTGTCCACAATAACAATATCTGCGTCATATCCATCTTTAAGGAATCCCTTGCGATTTCCGCATCCGAAATAGATTGCAGGATTCTCGCAGGCAACACGGACTAAATCCTGAATTCCGATTTTCCCCTCATTAACTGCCCTCATAAGAACCCCAAACCGTTCTTCCAGGCCGGAGACGCCGCTGATAGGCTTGCGGAAATCCGGTTTATTGTCCGTCAAAGGAGCTTCCTTCATGGCGCGGGGAAATGTGCAGTTGTCAGAGCTTACGATCTTGATATCATCATTTTTAACAGCCTGCCACAAAGCTTCCTGATCATCCTTTGTGCGCAGAGGAGGACTCATCAGATAAAGGATTCCGTCTTTCCCTTCATTTTTTTCTTTGGTAAAAGCCAGATAATGACAGCAGGTTTCCGCAATAACGTCAACCCCCTTTTTCCGCGCCTCTTTTACTGCCTCAATGGCTTCTCTTGTAGAGAGGTGGAAAAAGTATACGGGAGCCTTGAGAAGCTGTGCATAGTAAAGCACTCGGCGGACAGCTTCCGCCTCGCATAGATTTCCTTTGTATTCTGCAAAATAGCTCCAATCCAGCTTGCCTTCCTTCTCAAAAAGTTCTTCATTATACTCTGCAATGGCATTGCTTTCTGCATGGAATCCACACCGCCCCCCTGCATCCCTGACCGCAGCCATGACCTTAAGCATAGAGACATCATCAATCATAACATTGGCTTTCCGGTACGTCATAAAAAGCTTAAATGTAGGGATCTTTCCGTTTTTAACAATATCCGGTATTTCTTCCAGCCTGGCTTTAACCTGGGAATTAACCCGTTCATTTGCCTCCTTAACTGCGGCCATAGTTCTTTCGTTTTTATCTTTTGCAAAGGCAGCCTCCGCAGCCATGGCGCCGGCAATATCCTGGGCATCCGCAAGATTTACCACTTTGCAGTGGAGAGAATAATCAAGTTTGGAGATCTGCATCTCCTCCCTCCGTGTTTTTACAGCGGCTTTCAGGGAATCCCCCGGAAGAGTAGAAGAAAAATCCATAAAGGTAGTAACCCCGCCATAGGCTGCACATACACTGGCGCTGTCAAAATCCAGAATGTCAACAATCCCTCCCAAAGGAGCTTTTATATGCATATGAGGTTCTATAAGTCCGGGAAGCACGTAATTTCCTTTTGCATCATAAATTTCTTCGGCATTTTTTTCCTCATCCAGAAAATCTCCGGGCTCTCCGATGGCTTTAATCTTTCCATTTTCAATATAAATATCCTTTTGGCAGACTTTGCTGGAAGATACCAGGGCGCCGTTTTTAATAATCATTTTTGACATATTCATTTCCTTTCTTTCCGCCATTCTACAGTGCGGTTCAGGCATAAAGGCCGCTGCGGGAAATAGAGAAACCGCCTCTTAAAATCCCTTTTAGCTGTTCCAGGCCGGCTTTAATCGGGTCAATAACCGGAATATCCGATAATTCAGAAAGTTTGTCCTGAACCATGGTCATGCCGGCACATCCAAGTAAAAGCACATCAGCTCCATTGCTGACAGCTTTTTTCGAGGCTTCCCTAATATAAGTACACAGCCTTTTTTCATCCTGCATAAAATCCTCAATCGGAACGCCAAACGTCTCGACAGAAGCAAGACGGGCCATAAGTCCATATGTCATGACCATGGATTCCATCATAGGTTTAGCTTTATTGGAAGAAGCCAGAATAGAAAATTTGTAGCCGGTTAAAAGCGCAGTAGAAATACCCGCTTCCGCAATACCGATAAGAGGGACAGGACACACCTCTTTAACCCCATATAAACAGGGATCGCCCATACAGGCCAATAACACTCCGTCATATGGAAATGCTCCCTGGGCCGTCATACTTTTCAGGAAAGCGATCACTTCCCTGCCAGCCTCTGTATAATCAGCAAAGCTTTCCAAAACATCAGGGCTGTTTGGGGTCTTAGTCACATCAATTGAAAAATCCTTATCAATCCCATAAGATACGGTGTTTCTGATATCCTGGGTCATTTTATCAGAGCTGTTTGGGTTAACAATCAATAATCGTTTCATTTCTCTCCTTAAAGGTTCTCTAATGGCTGTCAGGGTCATAAGCAGCGCCCCAGGTTTTCGGCACATGGGAACTCTTAACCATGCCGGTGAGGGCGACAACAGTAATCAGATAAGGAAGCATCTGTAAAAACTGATACGGGATCACAGAGCCCATTCCCTGGAGACGGAGCTGCGCCGCATCCGCCGCACCAAAGATAATGCAGGCAATGGCAGTTCTAAGGGGGTCCCATCCTCCGACCACAACAGCAGCCATTACAATAAATCCTCTTCCTCCGGTCATTCCGCCGGATGCAAAATAGCCTACCTCTCCCAGAGTCAGCACGCATCCTCCTAAAGCAGCGAAGATACCGCTGCAGATAACCGCCTGATACTTAATCTTTATAACAGAAAGCCCGGCTGTAGCAACTGCCTGAGGATGATCCCCAACAGCCCGTACATTCAGCCCCCATTTCGTCTTATACAGCACAACCGCAGCTATAAAAGGCAGGATAAAGGCGATCCAGGTACTAATGGGCTGGCAAAAGAAAATTTCACCCAAGATTGGTATCCTCTGCATTGCCTGAGGAAAAATAATGGGGAATGTGCCTACACGGGTGCTGCGGGTTTCCGACATCATGGCAAACAGCAGGTTGGTTGCCCCTGTGGCAAGCATATTTACCATGAGTCCTGTAACAACCTGGTTTGTGCGGCGGGATACGGTCAGATAAGCCACGGCAAGGCCCATAACGGCTCCAAGGACTATGGTTGCCAGCACTGCCACGAGGATGCTTTCGGAATAGAACGAAGCGGCAATGCCGCACAATGCTCCGCACAGCATGATGCCCTCAATTCCCATATTGATAATTCCCGAACGCTCAGAAAATATTTCGCCGACAGCTACTAAAAGCAGGGGAGCAGACCAGCGCAGAGTCGCTTGCAGCCAGCTAATGATAATATCATACGACATAATTATTCCTCCTTCTGTTTAACGACAGCCACGGCGTCAGCTTTATTTGATTTTTTCTTAACCCGATGATTGTCTGTCAATCCGACGCCAATGACAAACAGCACGCATAAAGCCATGATAATGCTGGTCATGGATGAACTGACGCCGGTTTCAATGGACATGGTGGCGCCGCCTACTTTCAGTATCGCAAAGAAGAAACCGGCAAAAATAACGCCCACAGGATTTCCTCCGGCCAGAAGAGCTACAGCGATACATTCATAGCCGACCCCGGTAACAAAATCGCTGTAGACCCGGTGCCTTAAGCCGATAACCTCAATGGCTCCGCCCAGGCCGCCAAGCATTGCGCCCAGCACCATAACAAGGATAATCTGCTTTTTAATATCCACTCCGCTGTAGCGCGCGGCATTGGGGTTTCCTCCAAGCATGCGGGTACGGAAACCAAAAGGAGTATACTTCAAAAGAAAGAAAAATATCAGGCAGACAATAATCCCCACAAAAACTCCTGGATGCAGGCTTGTGCCTCTTAACAAAATCGGCAGCTGCGCGCTGTCCTGAAATATTTTAGACATAGGGAAAAACGCACCTGATTCCGCAAAAAATCCGGCATCTGATACCAGCCAGTTGGTCAGGTAGATTGCAACATAGTTCAGCATAATGGTGCAGGTAACTTCATTGACACCCCTGTGGGCTCTTAAGTATCCGGGAATCAGTCCCCAGGCAGCTGCAAAAGCCATCCCCGCAATGACAGCGAGGAGAATATGAAGGGCAGAAGGAAGCCCCCAGTCCTGGATCGCCACGAGCCCTGAACCAATAGCCCCCAGGTACATGTACCCTTCAATACCCGTATTCCAGATGCCTGCTTTATTGCCGATGGCAACCCCCATGCCGCCTAAAAGCAAAGGAGATACTCGTACAAGCACATTACAAAAAGCGTAGATATCTCCAAATGCGCCTTTGATCATAGCCCCGTAAGCCACGAGAGGATTGGCATTGGACAATGCAATAAGAATGCCGCTGGTCAAAAGTCCCAGGGCGATGCCGATGAGGGTCCGGGACCCGGATAAGATAATGTCTCCCAAAAACGGGATCGTAGTAATGTTTGCCTTTTTTTCTGTTTTCATGTTTTTTCCTCCAGTGCCTGTCCTAACATCAGCTGGCCAATGGTAAAGGCATCCGCTGTATCTCCATCTACTTCGCCCATGATTTCCCCCCGGAATAATACAATGATGCGGTCGCTTAAAGCCAGAATCTCCTGCAATTCCGCAGAGACAAACAGGACGGCAGCCCCGCGCTCGCGCTCCTTCATTAACACGTCATGAACCCCTGAAACAGCCCCCATATCCAGGCCGCGGGTGGGATGGCATGCGATATCCAGAATCGGTTCCGAGTCCAGTTCTCTGGCAATAATGACTTTCTGCTGGTTGCCTCCGGAGAGCGTGCTTACTTTAACCGTGTCCGTAGGGGTCTTGATACCGTATTTTTTAATCATGTCCTGGGCATGTTTTTTGATATTCTGAAGATTAAGCAGCCTTTTTTCCGCATAAGGCTCCTTATCGTACTCTTTGATAATCAGATTTTCCGCAACACTGAAATCCATCACAAGCCCGGTTTTCTGGCGATCCTCAGGAATAAACCCGATAAACTTCGGGTCCGCCACAACATCTGTAATCAGGGTGTCATTGACAGAAATCGTTCCGCTTACCGGTTTTTTAAGGCCGGAAATACATTCTGCCAGTTCCTTCTGCCCATTGCCGTCCACTCCGGCAACCCCAACAATCTCGCCGGCATGGACCGTCAGATTAAAGTTTTTTAAAGCCTGAATGCCTCGTTCGTCAAGAGCATTTACATCTTTCATAACCAGTACCGGCTTTTTCTGCTGCAAAGCCTGGCGGGGACGGCGGTCGATAGAAACGGGACGCCCCACCATCATGTGGGCAAGTTTTGCCTGAGTGGCCTCCGGGGTAGGGATGGTTCCCACCAGCTTGCCGTCACGGATTATGGTAACCCTGTCCGTAATCTCCACCACTTCCCTCAGTTTGTGGCTGATAAAAATAATAGAGCGGCCTTCACTTGTAAGGCGCCGGATAGCGCGGCACAGCTGGTCGCTCTCAGAAGGGGTCAGAACAGCAGTAGGTTCATCCAGTACCAAAACCTGAGCATTTCTGTACAGAGCTTTCAGGATTTCCACCCACTGCTGCTGGCCCACAGGCAGCTTCCACACTTCAGCGTCCGGGTCTACATACAATTCATACTCTTGGCACAGTTCCAAGAGCCGCCTGCGTATAGGCTCCAGGTCAAGAAATACTTTATTTGAAGGAATGCCAAGGACAATGTTCTCTAAAACCGTAAGGGTTTCCACCAGCTTAAAGTGCTGGTGGACCATACCGATACCAAGCTCAATAGCCTTTGATGGAGAAGTAATTTCTACCTCTTTTTCATTTATGAGGATTTTCCCGCTGTCTGGCTGATGCATTCCATATAAGACATTCATCAGCGTTGTCTTACCTGCGCCGTTTTCCCCCAACAGTCCCAGAACTTCCCCTTTTTTACAATCAAGACTGATACGGTCATTTGCCAGAACGCCGGGAAAACGCTTTGTAATATCAGTCATCTGTAAAGCAAATTTAGGTTCTTGCATATGAGTTCGCCTCCTTTTTTAAATAGGCAGCATCCTTTGAGGACGCTGCCTACAGTATAAGATGTCAAGGATCAATATCGACTTTTCCGGCTTTTAAGTCTTCTACAGCAGCATCAACAGCTGCTTTGCCTTCGTCAGAGAGCAAATCCGTGGTCACGGGAAGGATGCCGTTGTCAGCAATGCCCAGTACGTGGGTGCCTCCGTCTGCAAGAGAGCCGGTACACTCCTGGTATCCCAGTTCTTCCCAGTTAAATACAACGCTTCCAACGGTTACATCAGGCGCAATATCAGACGAGTCCACAACGGCAGAAACCACATACACATCGCTGGAATCCTGCGCTGCCGCAAGAACGCCTACATAAGCTGCATCCAAATTAAAGAACAATACATCATAACCGCTGGCAATCAATGCAAGAGATGCCTCTCTGGCCTTAGTAACATCGGACCAGGAACCGGTGGTTATAGCCGTTGACTCAATACTTGGGTCAACATATTCAACACCTTTGTAGAAACTTGCCTCCATCTGACGATGGGGGTCATACCACTCGCCTGTGACAAAGGCCACCTTTTTATTTTTCGTGGCCGATGCGGCCATAATGCCGGCTAAATAACCTGCATGGCTGTAACTGACTGTGGAAGCCGTCAGATTGGGAACGCCGCCGGTGTCTGTCGCCACGCTGAAAATGAAATTTTTATCAGGAAATTCTTTAGCTACCGTCTGCAGGGCTTCGCCAAACTGTCCGCCTTGTCCAATAATCGTCTCGTATCCCTGCTGTGCAAACTGGCGGAGCACTTCAATCTGTTCATCCTGCGCAACTTCCTCTCTGTAGGCTGTCTTGATGCCAAGTTCTTTGCTGGCCCTTACCATGCCTTCATATGTGTATTGATTAAATGCCTCATCTGTGATTAGGCCGGGCATGACCATGGCTACGCTGCCTTTCCACTCAGGATTATCGGTTTTACTGTTATTACCGTTTCCACAGGCGGCCAGTGTAGTAAGAACTATGGATGATGCTAATAGCAGCGCTAACTTTTTTTTCATATGTTTTTCCTCCTGACTGTTTTTAATCTTAAACTTAGTTTTTCACTAAAATTCCACATAATAACAAATGTACAGGCAAAATTCGGTTCCATTTTTTACCTGGCCGCCGCCTTTTGGAAATCTTAAGTGGTATCCATCTGGTTTCTTGTGGGAGACATGGGTAGCGGCCAGATACAGGTCCGTAAAGGTTCGCCTGAAAAAACTTGGGATTCCCTTCTTCTCCAGCTTATTACAGAACAACAGCGGAATCGGTTTCAATTGGGAATCAATTGAGACTGGCACATGGATGCGATCCTCCTTTTCGCATGCATAGGATTGGCTGTTTTATCATCTCTATAAGGAAATTATAATACATTAATTGTTGAAAGTCAACAAAAATACAATAAAATATCATTATAATAAAATTTTTCTTATAATTTTATGGGGTAAAAAGTACAGAAAAAGAAGATATTTCCTATAAAAAATATAGAAAATCTATAAAAACGCCGCCTTTTGGGAAAAGCCCAAAGGGCGGCAGAAATAAAAAAGTGAAACTTGCCGAAATTTAATTTTCCAGCTCGCCTAAGTAGCGATACACGGTTGCAGGGGAGCAGGAAAGCCGTTTAGCCACAAAAGAGATTCCTCCTTTTAGCTTAAACATCCCCCGTTCTTGAAGCTTTTGGACGATATCCCGTTTTTCCTGCTGGTTTAAACGTTCCATTGGAGTGCTTAGAGAGGCGGTAACACTGTCAAAGGATTTTTCCATCAGGGTAGATATATCCATGGAGAAATCATCCGCAAGGGTATAGGACTGCAGGGAAATACCTTCCGGGGATGCAGGAATGGCCGGAAAGGGCATAAGGGGTGGTTTTAAAAATTGGTCAGGGTGGATGACAGAGAGCATTTTTGCACAAAGCTCCCGATAGCGGGCATCGTCAAAATTAATTCCCAAAAGTCCGATAGGATTTCCGTCATCATCCTTTATAAACATGGTAGAGGCCCTAAGGATCCGTCCGTCTTTTGCGGATATCTGATAATTATACAGGAAATCATTGGTTTTATAGGGATTGGCAGCCAATGTCTGTAATGCGGAATTGGTAGTGGGACTTCCTATGGCCCGACCGCTTATGTGACCGTTGGCAATGGCAATGATTCTGCTTGGCTCGGCAGTGATGTCATGAAGTACGATTTCATAGTCTGGGCCCAGCGCTTTTCCCAGGAAATTTACAAGGATGGTGTATTGGTGAAGGATAGGTGGGATCATGGGGATTCCTTTCTGTTTACTTTGCTCTAAAATCTGCTGTGGGGAGGCGACCTGCGTCCAGGGATGGTAAAAATGTGCCTGTCAGATTCTGACACCTATTGGCGGCATGGCCAGACCCGTAAGAGATTTATATATTTTATTATCGCATGGAGCGGCGAAAATTTCAAGAAGGGAATCTCATCATTACAACGTCTCCATTATTTTCTGTCACAGGAATTGCTTATCAGCAAAGTGTATGATGCCGGATGTCAACTATGAACAAACAGCCGTGCTGAAATCAAGTCTATTTTCAGCACGGCTGTTATCATCAAAATTCCTCAATAGAAGGAACATCCTCATCAAACGTCTCCTGTCCCAGCTCATTAATCGTGGTCTTACCTGCCTTCCCATACTGATACAGCTGGTCCAGAAACTCAATAGCCGCCCGAATCTTCGTCCGCAGCAGATAACCGCCGGACTTGGTAGCCTCAGCCAGAGACTCCGGAGACACATTGGGAGTCCACCCATAGGCCCGCCCGTGAAAATCCTGAATCTTGCACAGGGCGCTGTTGATCTCTTCTTTGGTCAGAGGCATAAGCTGAGGCGCCTTAACCAGCATATCCAGAACCGTTCGGGCCGGTTCCTGGCTGATGGGGTAGATATTTTCCAGATTCTCATAATCATGTTTCCCCTCAATCACATCCTCCACATAGGAAGACGTAAGGGCAAACAGGGTAAACGTAGCCTCCGGGCACAGCTCCGGAAGAAGGAACCTGGCCATGTTGCGGTAGGCATTGATTCTGGCCTTTTTGCTGAGCCGGCCCATAAGCTCCGTCTCATCGATAAGGATGACCCATCCGTCGTATCCCATCTGGGTAAACAGATGACTCATAAACGAAAAATAATCCCCACAGTGACGGGTCTTGGTAAAATTCTCATTATACTTTACAACCTGTCCGAAAATCCGCTTGTAGATTTTCTTCAAAGATCCGTTGGCCACAAAATCCCCTTCCAGGTCCGCCAGAAGAAGGAACTTCTCATCCGAATCCTCCGTATTCAGATAAGAGCGGAACAGATAGTACAGCTTGTCCGTCTCCAGATACTTGGCCGCAAAAGGCAGCATCTCCCCGGCCAGAGGGCTGTTGGGAGAAATCTTATCCAGCTCATGCATAAATCCCGGCTGCTGACGTCCCGGAAGATAAAGATTCTGCAATGCCTTCT
>Ga0137306_102162_pt1 | contig 17246 bp, 15 predicted proteins | sample Inofroosms_March_FD_97187 | JGI IMG/M metagenome (GOLD analysis project Ga0137306, IMG submission 97187) | Mouse cecal microbial communities from Vienna, Austria - N-Acetylneuraminic and N-Acetylglucosamine D2O microcosms_March | ecosystem: Host-associated > Mammals > Digestive system > Large...
GCGGGAGGCGCACCCTGGACCGCAACCTACTTCCAGTCCAAGGGCGATCCCATCACGGACCTCCATGAAAATATGGCTGCAGAACAGAAAGCACGCACTACCTATGACAACATCCTGCGCTTAGTCAAAGACCCGGAAGTATGCGAACCGATCCGCTTCTTAAGAGAACGTGAAATCGTACACTATCAGCGTTTCGGTGAATCGTTAAGAATCGTTCAGGATCACTTAGACAGCAAGAATTTCTATGCGATCAATCCGGAATTCGATCTGAATCCGAACTGCAAATAAGCGGGCGCAGACCAACCTGTCCAGAATCTGCCTGAAGCACCTGCAGTCAAATACAGGCCGGAGCACAATGCCCCGGCCTGCACAGTTAAAGCTATCCCCTAAAGAAAACCATATACGCGATCACTGCAGCTACGACCACGATCGCAATTCCGAGTATGATGATCGGTGCCTTGGACACTCTTTCATCATCATCGTAATAATCATCGTCATCATAGTAATCGTCATCCTCATAGTCTCTCTGACGCTTTTTCGTACTTACCTTATCCTTCGTCTTTTTCTTTCTGCTCTTCCCGTCGCCTACCGCAAGCATCTCATCATAAGCTCTGCGCATCTCATCCTCACGTTTATCACGGACCTTTTTCGGGGGAACATTGGAATACCTCGGCTCCTCCTCTTCTTCATGAACCTTTGCTTTTTTTGCTTTCATCTTCTGCTTCGGCGCACTGCTCTTAGAAGCCTTTTCCTCCTGCTTCGGCGCACTGCCCTGGGGAGCCTTGTATTTCTTCTTACAGTTATAACATAATAGATAATTCGGATCTTTCTTTCCCGGCCGTAACTGTTCACCACATATCGGACACTTCATTTGTACTTCCTGCCTCCTCGCCTCGTAATCTGTTATAGATTATACTACAAGAATATGAAAATAGCAAACATTTGTCTGATTTTATCTGTTCTTTCCAAGCGTCACATTCACCGTCTCTGATTTGTACTCACCGTTGCTCTTCGGAACCTGGATGGTGACCTTCACCGTTTCCCCTGCGGCATAGTACTGAAGCTGCTCCCGGAGAGTGTCCGTGCTGGTGATGGACGTTCCTTCTATCTTAGTAATGATGCATCCCTTTGTGATGCCTGCCGCCTGCGCGCCGCTGCCCGAAACCACCTCTGACACATAGACGCCGGTAGGCATGCCGTACATCTGGGCGCTGTCCTCGGAAACATCCACCGGCTGGACCCCGAGATACCCCTGCTCACCTTCAGCCACCTTCGTCTTCGTCTTCTGATTCATCAGGTCAGTGATCACGTCCTGGGCATCAGAAATCGGGATGGCATATCCCATACCTTCCACAACATCCACAGCCACCTTGATGGTATTGATCCCGATGCCCTCGCCGTTAGCATTCAGAAGCGCACCGCCGCTGTTGCCGGGATTAATGGCTGCATCTGTCTGGATCAGTTCGCTGTCAAAGTCCTCCAGCTTCCTCTGGGTGGCAGAGACGATCCCGGTCGTCACCGACTGGCCGTATCCCAGGGCATTTCCGATTGCGATCACCTGCTCGCCTACCTGAAGCTTTGTGGAATCGCCCATCTGAGCAACCGTGATCTCATCCTTTGTAGACTCCTTGATGTCATCCAGCTGAACTGCGATCACCGCAAGATCCCGCTCAGAATCCGTACCCTTGATATCCGCCTTTGCGCTTTCCTCGTCGATAAATGATACCGTAAGGGTATCGTTGCCTTCCACGACATGGTTGTTCGTAAGGATCAGCAGCTCTGTGTCATTCTGGGCGATGATGATGCCGGAACCGGCACTCTCGCTCTCCTGCTCATGAATCCCTCCGAAGAAATTCTGCACCTGCGTCACACTCATATTCGTGATAGATACTACGGACGGCATGGCATTTTTCGCGATCACGGAAATGTCTGACGTCACCGAATTTCCCGATCCGGTAGTAAGCTGTGTACTTCCTGCTGCTTCCACCCTCTTCTCTGTCTCCGCAGCCGTGCCGGTCAGCTTGTCTGCGATGACATTACTCGTCTGAAATGCAGCGCTGGCCGCAATACCGAAGATCAGCCCTAGTCCTGCGGCCTTGACGGCAGAAGGAATCTTTTTCTTCCCATCCCGTCTTCCTCTGTTCTGCATCTGATAGTTCAGGTCATCCTGTTCCGGTGTATAGTAACTGTACTGATTATCCATAAATCATGTCTCCCTTCATCTCATATATATGTTGGTTGATTTCTCTGTTCTGATAAGTATATTATCTTATAATTGTGTTTAAAATGTGATAAAATCTTGACGAAAATATAAAAAAGAATGTGCCCGGCACATTCTTTCTCTATCATAAAACTTTCTTAACCGGCATACGCACTGTATGCATTCTTAAGATCCGCCAGCGCTTCCCGAAGAAGCGCGTCCGACTCAACCGCTATCTGAAAATCATCCTCTGTCTGTCCCAGAAGCTCCCTGACATCTTCATGTCCCGTCACCGTCCGGACAACCCCTTTCTCCTGCCCCTTCGGCGCCTGTGTATCGATCCGGTACTTCCCGCTCTCTTCATCCTTCGACGCATACAGCGTGACCAGACCGGGAACTTCCGTATAAATATCTTTAATCTTCATCAGATACTTCACAAACACGATATAAGTACCCTGGTACTTTCCGACTTTTGTGTATACATGAATGTCATCGTATCTTTCGATAAAGGTCTCACCTTCCATAAGTCCGTCAAAATACTCTGCCACCGCGCTGTTGATCCCTGGATGCTTGTCTTTCCTCAGGGGATTCAGCTCATATATCCCGCAGCCGATATTCTCCGGCCTGACATTCTCAGTGTTTATCTTGCGTACCTCTCTCATCTGCGCCTTTTCTTTGGTCAATCCCAGTCCGGCCGCCCCCGCCGCAACAACCAGCAGCACAAGGAAAAAGATAACCCCCCTGCGCACTTCCGGCTTTGCCAGACAGCCCTTAAAGATCTCCTTCATCGACTCCCTCCAAATACCACGCATCTTTTTAAGGTACACACCCGGGCGGATTCGAACCGCCGCTCCCGCCTCCGGAGGGCGGTGCTCTATCCCCTGAGCTACGGGTGCGTATAAGATTTATGAAACTGTATTTGTAATACTACCACATTTTCCCCATAAAGTAAAGCACCTATTTTAAATCTTCTTATTCTTTCAACCTCCCCTTCTCCACATTCGGGGCGATAAAATTCTCATAGGCATACTGCCAGAGCGCTTCTGAGCCTTCTGCAGTCCGCCCGTTTCTTGCGACTACCTGCTCAAGGCGCACCCCGTGCTCCTCCCAGCTCTTTCCTTCCGTGGCCGAATTCAGCATAAGGGGCTGGACGCAGTCCATAGCGTGGGCAAACCGCGCCTCCGCACTCTCCCACTCCTCGAACTCATCCCACAGCTTTCTAAGCTTCTCCTGCTGATCCGCAGGGAGCAGGCTGTATATCCGGTCCGCCGCCTTTTTCTCCCGCTGCTCCTTTGTCTTGTTGCCCGCCTCGTCGTAAGCGTAGGTATCACCCGCGTCGATCTCCACAAGATCATGGATAAGCAGCATCGTCACTGTCTTAAGTACGTCGATCTCTTCATTGGCATACTCGCTTAAGAGGATCGCCATCAGCGCCATATGCCACGCATGCTCCGCATCATTTTCCTTCCGCACGCCGTCCGACAGGTAGGTCTGCCGTCCGATGAACTTCTCCTTGTCCACCTCCCTGATAAATGCAAACTGTTTCTTAAGCCTTTCTTTTTCCATCACACTATCTCCTTCCTAATATTTACCGCCTGCCTGTTGTACATCCATAAGCCTCCCAGTCAGACCCTTTACACCTCTAAAAGCACCACCATGCTGAATTCCTCCTCCGTATAAGAGATATCCATCGTCCCCTTATACCGCTCTACAATCTCCTGCACTGAAGAGATCCCAAGCCCGTGCGACTGGGCATTCTCCTTGTCCGTAAGATACCTCCCCCGCTTCTTTTTCACCTCATTGGCCTTCGCATTGACAATCTCATAGCTGAAATACCCATTCTCCGTATGCCTTGCCTTCACCGACAGCCTGCGCTTTTTTTCATCCCCGATCTTTAAGCACGCCTCTATGGCATTGTCGAGGGTATTGGCAAATATGGCGCAGAGGCTGATGTTATCCAGTCCCGCCATACCGTCTATGCTGATATGGAAAAAGCAGTCGATGTTATTTTCCAGTGCAGTATTGTATTTCACATTCAGCACCGCATTGACAATAGGGATCTTACAGAAGCGCCGGTTCGCCGTCTCCATATAGCCCGACAGCTGCCCGATGTAATCCTGCGCCTGGGCGCTCTGACCTTCCCGAAGAAGCTCCCCGGCCGCCGCCAGATGGTTCTTCATATCATGCCGGAATCTCCGAAGCTTTAGCTGGCTGCTCTCCAGCTCCTCATAATAATCCTGCTGCATCCTTAAATTTTTTCTCTCCATCTCGCCCCGCACCCTGTCCGCCAGGTCGGCCGCCAGCCGGATACTGCCCATATTGGTCACGGCACACGCGATCATGCACGGAACCACCTTCCAGCTCTCCCCCGGCGTAAAATAGATACAGCTGTAGATCGCCGCCATAGAAGCCAGACAGATGATATCCAGAAAGATCCACGACCGGGCATCCAAAAAATCCCGGGGGTCTAAAAGACTCTTCTTAAGCTTCCTCCAGCAGCAAAACCAGAACAGTATATCAACGCTAAAGGACAGGTTATACCACAGGTCATTTCCCACCGTCCCCGACGCGAAAAAGTACAGCACAAGATTCCCGAACACCTCTCCGTGCACAAAGTTAAGCGCGATAACGATTGGGTAGAACAGCATGATCACGGAAAAACGGATCAGCCATCCCGCCCGGAATATGATGCAGTTAGCCAGAAAAAATATCGGCAGCATATATGTAATATTTACCGGGTCATTGGGATAGATGATGACAGATGCCAGCGCAGCGTAAAGGATAATGCCGGCTCCTTTAAGGATCACCGGCTTCCTCGGCTGCATCAGGCAGGAAAGTATCCTGTAAAAAAAGTATCCCTCGATCAACGTCAGCAGCACGCCCGCCGCGTGCGCCAGGCTTTCAATCATAAGCTTCCCCTCCTGCCGGACAGACCGCCGGCCAAATACACGCATTCTTACAGACTTCAAGACAGGCACAAGGTAAGGATCATCTGAGCATCGTCTTTGCAAACGCCACCAAAAGCTCCTGCCTGCTGCTGCGGCTGACCGGAAGCTCTTCCTCGCCGCAGATGCAAATCTTCCCTTCCACCCTTGTCACATAGTTTAGGTTCACCAGATACCGGTTATGGCACCGCACAAAAAAGGCAGGAAGCTTATCCTCCATCTCACTTAAGCTGCCGTAAAATTCCTCTGTCCCATCCTCCATAACTGCCCGTACCTTCTTGCGGTCACTTTTAAAATAGAAGACCTGGCTTAACGGAAGCTTTACGGCCCCGCCCTTTTGCTCCACCAGATAGTACTGCTCCCTAAGAGAGCCAAGCTCCGCAAGCGCCATACGGAGGACCTTTTTTATCTTCTCCTCCTCATAAGGCTTCAATATGTAATGGAACGCCCGGACCTCATACCCCTGGAACACAAAATCCGGGTACGCCGTCACAAAGATGAGCACCGTATTCTTATGGAGCCTTCTTAACTCCCTCGCCGCCTCCATCCCGTTCATCCTTCCCATCTCGATATCCAGAAAAAGGATGTCCGGCTCCCTGCCAGAGCTTCCTCTTAAAAGCTCTTCCCCAGAGGCATATTCCCTGAGTTCAAACTCAATCCCCTGCAGCAGAAGCTCCGTCTCCACTACCTTCTTAAGCGCTGCCCTGAGCTTCTCCTCGTCGTCACATATGCTGATTACCATCATGTTAACTCCTTCATCCCACCACCAGTATACCATCAAAACTTTCCAAAATGAATACCAAACTTACCATTTCCGCCCATATATTTCCCTGCTCTTCTCCGGTAAAATAAAACCATCCTCTCAGCAAGGGGATCATTGTACTGCTTCAATTATATTTAGCCAGTACACTACACAACAGATCAGATCAGGAGGATTACATTTATGCTTAACGTCAAACATCTGAACAAAACATACACTGTCGGGAGCAATTCCTATCCCGTGCTAAAGGACCTCTCCTTTCAGGTTAAGAAGGGAGAATTCGTTGCCGTCATGGGGCCGTCGGGAAGCGGAAAGACCACTCTGCTAAACTGCATTTCCTGCTTTATCCCCCACGACGACGGGCAGATCCTGCTCAACGGCAAGGACATCTCAGGACTTCCGGAACAGAAGATGTCCAAGATCCGCAACCGGCACTTAGGCTTTGTCTTCCAGGATTTTATGCTCCTTGACGGGCTGAATGTATTTGAAAATATCTGCCTGCCCCAGGTCATCGCAAAAAAGCCTGTCACCCAGATGGAGGAAAAGGCGCGGCACCTATGCCGGTTATTTGGCATCGAGAGGGTCATGGAAAAATATCCGGCGGAGATATCCGGCGGGGAGAAGCAGCGGACTGCTGTAGCCAGGGCGCTGATGAACCAGCCCTATATCATCCTTGCCGACGAGCCTACCGGGAACCTTGACAGCAGATCCTGCAAAGCGGTCATCGACGCATTCCTGCGGGCAAAGGAGGAAATGAACGCTACGGTATTCATGGTGACTCACGACAGCTACGCAGCTTCCTTCTGCGACAGGGTCGTTGTGCTCAAAGACGGTGCCATCCACACAGAGCTTTCCCGTACCGGGAACCGCCGGGAATTCATGGATGAGCTTTTAGACGTACTGAGAGAATTAGGAGGGGACAGCGATGACGATGAATAAGGTATTCAAAAAACTCCGTGGAAGAAATAAAAGCCAGTACCGGCTCTTAGCCTTCTGCATCTTCCTGTCCGTGCTGCTGATCAGCTCTTTCTCCTTTATGTATTTCGGGCCGACGGTGCAGGAATTTCTTCCCGAAGGCGGCGATACCCGTAAGCTTGCCAGCCTTCTCCTCAGTGTTACCGCGGCGGGCTGCTGTATCTTTACGGTCTACGCTTCCACCCTGTTCTTCCGTTACAAAAGCCGGGAATACGGTATCTTCCTGGCACTCGGGGAGCCGAAAAAGGAGTTAAAAAAAGTGCTGTTTACTGAACTTTCCATTTTGTGTACTGCCGCTTCCCTGGCCGGCATCCTCTGCGGCATCCCGACCTCCTACCTGATCTGGAAGCTGTTTGAGGCATTCCTTGTCTCCAATGGGGATACGGCGTACCGCTTCGGCTTCGGAGGCCTTCTGGCCGGCATCCTCTTCGCCCTGCTGCTGTCTGTGTTCCTCGGCATCACGGGTCGGCGTTTCGTGAACCGCACGGACATCATGGACATCCTGCGGTCGGGTCAGAAGACAGAGATGGTAAAGGAGATAAAGCCCTACACCCTGCCTGCCGGCATCGCCCTGATCGTCGCCGGGACCACCCTCGGGGGCGGGCTTTCGATTCTGGCCGCCTACCTGTTCAGACGGTCACTGTCTGGAACAAACCTGTTCTACCTCCTGGCCCTCTTAGGGATCTATCTGGTGCTTTTAAGCGCCGTCTCCCAGAGCAGGCTTGGAAAGAACCGGAGAAAGTTCTATAAAAATATGGTGTCCGTCAGCATGATGCGGTTTTCTGCAAAATCAACTACCCGCAATATGTGCGTGATCGTGCTGATGCTCTTTTCCTGCATATTTTCCTCATTTTACGGGATGCTGTACATCAATAACGCCACAACACTGAACAGCTCCGGGGATCTGCGGGCGTTCGCCCTGCACTATCCGGCGAAAGAAGACCAGCTTACGAAAGCGGACATCGAAGATACCGCCAGAAGATACTCCGTTGACCTGATGGACCTAAGTGAAGAAGACGGATCGAATCTGGTCATCTCCTACAAGCTTGTGGATTATGACGACGGGAAATATATAGACGTGGATGCAAAAGAGGCAAAGCTCGCTCTCTTTCTTTCCTGCGAAGCTTATAAAACCCTCACGGGAGAGGCGGCAGATGTCCCCTCCGGCTCCTACAAAACCGTAACGCCTGCGGACTATAAGGAAAATCTCTGGGATTACACGGACGGCCTGTATGCCGTCACAAACCCTGATACCGGCGAAAGTCAGTCCCTTTCCTTTGACGGGGCCTTAGAAGCCGGCTCCATCTATGCCATGAGCGCTCCTTATGCCTACGTTATCAGCGATGAGGATTACGCTGCCCTGACAAAAGGACTTTCCCCGGAATATGCAGAACATATCATCCTGTTCGATGCCAAAGATTATGACGGCTCCTATGATTTTGCAAAGGATCTGTACAGCCAGTATGTAAGCCGCGCCGGAGAATCGTCCCGCCATCCAAGACTCTATGATTCCTGGGAGGAAAGCCGCTTAAGTGAAGAGGGCGAAACGTACGGGTATTCTTACCAGCCGGATCTTACGGCAGACATTATCGACGACTGGAAATATGCGCCGCAGTTTACCATCATTTCAAAGGTAGACTCCATGCAGCTCCTTAGTATCTATGTGATGCTCTGCCTGTATATCTTCATCATCTGCCTATCGGCAGCGTCGGTAATGAGCTATGTGCGGAGCGTCTCCATCGCCGAGAGCAATAAGAATCTGTTCTACAATCTGGAAAGACTGGGCGCAGATCGGGCCTACCGTGACGGTATCTTAAAATCACAGCTCTCCCGGATCTTCCGGTATCCGGCAGCTCTTGGGTGCCTTCTCGGATTCTCCTTCTCTGCCTTTATGAGCTGGAGCAATGACCGGCGGTTCACTGCAGATGAGCTTACCACCCTGGCAATAGCACTTGGGACAATTCTTTTGATCCTAGCATTTTTATCCGGCGTATATTACTTTTCCAGAGCGGCCGCAAGACGGATCGTGGGACTGTGATCACCGCCGCCATCACCTCCATCCGCCCCAAAACGAATATCCCGGAGACTGACGTATCGTCTCCGGGATACCTTTATGCATATCTTTACGTATATGTTCGCGCTGTCTGCCTCGCTCAAGACCCAGTTAAGCCTCAGTTACGCCATGTCCCCTTTGTCCTTGTCCGAGCGGTCAGATTCCGGAAGAGGCTCCTCCGGCGACATGGTATCTGCATACCCGCTTTCTGCCTTCATGGTGCCTGCATACCCGCTTTCTGCTTTCACGGCGCCTGCATACCCGCTTTCTGCCTTCATGGACGCTGACTGGCTTACTTTGCCCGTTTCCTTATCCTGCGCGCTCCGCCCGTTCCTGGAAGCCCGGAGGCTGTCCGGGAAAAGATCTGTCTTTATCTCATTCATACACATACTCCTTTCGCTTAACGGCTGCCTGTAGATAGTATGTGCCATTTCAGGAAAAATATACCTGATTAGCCGGATCCTTTTACTTTCCCGCACTTACGGAGAGCTCTGCATCGTAATTCCCGCCGCTGCGCCGGATGAAGGAGAGCTTACCACCGTGCGCCTTTGCGATCTGGGCCGCCAGGCGCAGGCCCATGATATGCACGGTGCTCTCCGTCCTGTCCATGTTCCTGACCACAGTCTCCGGGATGCCCCTTCCCGTATCCTCGATCAGCCAGCTTACCTCCGACTGGTCCACCCGCATAGATACAGTCACCTGGCACCCTTCCTCATTGTGCCGGATGCTGTTGCCGATCAAGTTTCTCAGCGCCCGCTTAAGCAGCCCTTCATCCGCCGTTATCCGCACGCTCTCCGCCTCTTTCCCCACGATGATCTCTATGGCAAAATCCGCAGCGCCCCCGCCTCCGGAACTAAGCTCTGTCTCCCCGTTATAGAAGTCCGCCGCACACTCTCTCAAGACAGCCGCCGCAGAGCAGTCCTTCAGCTTTAGCGGCTGCGCTTGGTACAAAAGCTTGGAAGTAAGATTAAGGTCTGCGATGAGCTGACGGATGATCAGGCTCTGCCGCTTCATCTTCTCCGCCGTCCTCCGGTTCTCTTCGTCAAGGGACATATCCTGCGAAAGCTTATCCGCGTATCCCACGATCAGCGACAGGGGAGTGCGGATATCGTGGGATACCCCCGCGATCCACTCCGTCCTCGCCTCATCCCTTCTGGCAAGCATCTCCTGCTGCTCCTTAAGTTTCCCGGATACACGGTTTATCTTCCCCGCCAGCTCCTCCATAGCGCCGCTCTCGGGGATGTCCGCAGCCTCCCCCAAGGACAGTCTCTCGACCCCCTCCGCCACCGGTCTCATAGACTGGTAGAACCGGAATCCGAAACAGAGGATGAACAGCAGGATAATGACAAGATTGGCGATCACCGCCGCTTTCATATATATTGGAATAAACGTGAACATTTCCACCGATATCAGCATATCGTACCTGGCCAGTCTCTCCTTGTCGCAGCCGAACACTAAAAGAAGATCTCCGCTCTTCCACGTCCTCACCGGATAATCCTCCAGGTACCACCGGGAGAATGAAGACACCTCGCAAAGCGTATAACTCCTTTTGATCTCTCCCGGCAGCCTCCACTCCCACACGGCGCGCCCCGCCCCGTCAAGAGCCATCGCCCATACAAAGGAAGTATCTTTTAGGATGTCCTCCCCCTCCGGCGAGATCACGATCTCCCCTTCTTCCTCTGACAGCTCCGCCCCGATACGCTCCATACTGTCCCGTCCATAGACAGATTCGTCCATATCGCGAACCGTCATATAACCTATGCCAAGAAAGACAACTGCATTGCACAAAAGGATGACGAAGATGATCGCGCCGACGGTCAGAGAGTACCGCCGGATGATCTTTAACAGGCTTTTCATGGCTGCACCTTCGCAAGCCTGTAGCCAAGCCCTCTTGCCGTGAGTATCCACTCAGGATGGGACGGGTCGTCCTCCAGCTTCTCTCTCAGGTGCCGGATATGCACCATCAGCGTATTCTCGTATCCATAGTAAAAGTCTCCCCACACCGCATTACAGAGCGAATCAAAGGTAACGATCCGTCCCCTGTTCTGGTTTAATTTCATCAGGAGGGCAAGCTCCTTAGCCGTCAGGGGCGTCTCCTCTCCGCAAAAAGTGACTACCGCCCGCTCCGGCAGTACCTTCCGCTCACCAAGGCAGATGACCGGCTCTGCCTTCTCCTCCTTCATATGGTAGGTCCGTTTAAGAACCGCCCTCACCCTGAGCAAAAGCTCTTTGGGAAGGAAAGGCTTCGTAATATAATCATCCGCCCCCAGACCCAGGCCGAAGAGCCTGTCTTCATCCTCATCCTTCGCCGAGAGAAACAAAATCGGGATCTCTGACTCCTCCCTCATCTGCCGGAACAGGGCGAATCCGTCCCCGTCAGGCAGCATGATATCAAGGATGGCCATGTCGGGCCTGCTGGTATGGAACATCTCCATCCCCTCTTTAACAGACTGAGCCGTAAGCACCTTACGGTAACCATCCTCCTTTAAGATGGCGGCGATCAGACTCAGCAGTTCCTTATTGTCATCTACTACAAGGATTTCGTATCTGTAATTCTCCATCCCGTCTCCTCCTTCGGTTTTGCTTATCTGTCTCTATTATAATTCCCGGTACCTTCCTTTTCCATTTTTCCCGAAAAATTTAAGGTAAACTTAATCATCCGCAGTTGTACCATTTCCCTGCAGTTTGTGCGGCAAATGCAAAAGTCATGTGCACAATATCAGTAATTCCCATTAAAATATGCCCGGAACCGATATTCAGTACTTTTTTATACTTTTATCTTCTATAACAGAACTTTTTTATACTATTTTCTGTACAGAACATATTTATTCTATATATTCCAATTTCAGTACATTTTTATCCTTTTCTTTTTGATCCTCTCATGTTATCATAGAGGAAACAACTGTTTTAATCTACAGACGAGGTGAGATCAGATGACGATCGGAGAAAATATCAAGCGCATCCGTAAGGAAAAGCACCTGACCCAGAAAGAATTAGGACATCTATGCGGGATGGCTGATTCTGCCATCCGCCGCTACGAACTGGGGAAATCCACACCCAAGCTCCAGACACTCCACAAGATAGCCAGGGGACTTAAGGTACCTGTCAACACGCTGGTTGAGCAGTGCGGGCCAGAATACCAGTTATCTCCCACAGGCAGCTCCCCCGAGGCGGGAAGCAAAAAAAGTAAAAACCCGGAATATGCATGGGATGACTGGCTGAATTCCAACAACATCCACTTCATGCGCTACGGAACCGGAGACAGAGAATGGACGCTGATCAAATTCGCCGGTACAGGAGAGTTCTATTTCCTCACGAAGGAGCAGACTGCCCGGCTTCCTGCCTTAGGCATCGAGCAGACGAAGATTCTCATCAAAGCCATGGCTTCGCAAAACATAAGGTAAATATAAGGTACATTTAAGTCTCACCTAAGGCATGCCTCCTACAATGATGCTGTAAACAAAAAAGGCCGGAAAGCCTAAGCTTACCTGTCACAAGGTAAAACGGCTTTTACGGCCGCAGCAAATAAGGAGGTTTCTTTATGTCTTCAGTAATCATGACAGATTCCCTTACCAAACAATACGGCAGCAAGAAAGCTGTTGACCGGCTTGACCTTAAAGTTCCTTCCGGGAGCATCTACGGCTTCTTAGGCCCTAACGGCGCCGGAAAATCTACTACCCTTAAGCTTCTCTTAGGACTTATCCGCCCCACCGGAGGACATATTATGATCCTTGGCAGAGAGGTGAATCCGAAAAACCGTCTGTCCATTCTGGCCAAAACCGGGTCGCTCATCGAATCACCCGCCTACTATGGGCATCTGAGCGGAAAAGAAAACCTGCGGATCATCTGTACGTTAAAGGACGTACCCTTTCAGGAAGCCGACCGGGTCCTGAAGATCGTCCGCATGACCGAACAGCAGAATAAAAAGGTCGGCCAGTATTCTCTCGGCATGAAACAGCGGCTCGGTCTTGCCGCCGCCCTGCTTGGCAGCCCTGACCTTCTGCTCCTTGACGAGCCCACCAACGGCCTGGACCCTGCGGGAATTCAGGAGATGCGCAGGCTGATCTGCTCTCTCCCCGAAAAATACGGCATCACCATCGTCGTATCCAGCCACCTGTTAAGCGAGATCGACCAGATGGCCACCCATGTAGGCATTATCGATCATGGGCAGCTTATCTTCCAGGACAGCCTTGCCTCCCTCCATGAACACAGCAAAAGCAGGATCATCCTCCACACGGATAACGACCCTGAGGCGCTGAAGGTCCTTAAGCAGGCGAAGATCCCTGCCGGCCGCAGGGATGGTAAGCTCGTGCTCAGGGCGCAGAAGGACGCACTCGTGGCGGAAGCTGCCGCTGCCTTGGTTCACTCTGGCATCGGTGTACTGAGAATCTATGAACAGCAGATGAGCCTTGAGGATATCTTCCTTCATCTGACCGGAAAGCAGGTGAGCCTATGAGTTTACCAATCATCCGCCAACTGTCAGCAGAGCAGAAAAAGGCCCGGCACCGCAAGATCTGGCTTGTCCCTTTGGGATTCTTCCTGTTCGAGGTAATCTGGATGCTCTGGATACTTACGACTGCACACGCCAAAGAACTTGTCACCGGCTATCTGATGCTGTTTTACCAGCTTCCGATCCTGAACACCGTCATCCTGTCTCTCATGATCACGGTCATCGCCAGCCGGCTCAGTGACATGGAAATTAAGGGCGATACCTTAAAGCTTCTCTATACTATGCAAAGACCTGCCGGATTCTTTGACTGCAAATATGTAGCCGGCACAAAGTACCTGCTTTTCTTTACCGCAGGACACGGTATGCTGATCCCGGTATACGGGAAAATATTCGGCTTTGGGACCCCGCTGAAAATATCCATGCTTTTTAGCTACCTGGCGGTCACCTTATGCACCAGTATGATCCTTCTGGCCATACAGCAGACGCTGTCCCTGATCTCAAACAGCCAGTTCCTGCCTTTGATCGTCGGGCTTGCCGGCTCCTTCCTGGGGCTGTTCTCCCTGTTTTTCCCCGCTCCGGTGGCGCGGCTTGTGATCTGGGGCTACTTTGCCGCATTTCCCTGCGTGGAGATGGACTGGAACCGGGATACACGGATCATACAGTATAATGAGGTATCCTTTCCGTTGTATGCATTTTTTGCATTTGCTGCCGCAGGCATCTTCATCTATGGCATATGCAGAACAATTACCGTAAAAAAGGAGGTATAAAACATGTCAAGATATGACCTGGTCGATATCCAGACCAACCCCGGACCCTTTCCTGCCCTCACCATGCTCTCCCGGTGTATCAGGGCAGAAGGACAGAAGCTTAAGCACTCCCTCATCTTTCCCGCCTGTATCATCATCCCCGTGATCCCTGCCATCATGGGATCCTTTAACTACCTGCAGAATATCGGGATACTCAAAAGCCAGTGGTACTCGCTGTGGACACAGTTCACCCTGTTCTACTCCACATTCTTCTACGCGCCTCTGATTGCCCTTTACTGCTCTTATATGTGGCGGCTCGAACACCGCAATAACAACTGGAACGTCTTTATGAGCACACCGGTCAGTATCCCTTCTTTATACCTTGGAAAGTTGGCAGTCATCTTCTATGTCACGGTGATCACCCAGACGTGGGTCGGGTTCTTGTATTTCACCGCCGGAAAGCTTATAGGACTTCCCGGGTTATGCCCGCTTGAGATCATATTCTGGCTTTTTCGCGGGACTGCTGCAGCCGTGGCTATCGGAGCATTGCAGCTCCTTTTATCCATGGTGATCCGGAGCTTTTCCGTTCCCATCGGCATCGCCCTGATCGGAAGTGTCATGGGAATGCTCATCTCCAATAAGGGGCTTGGGCTGGCCTGGCCCTACAGCCTTATGCTGATGGGCATGAATTCCAATAAGACTACAAATTCCCTGGCCGGGAGCGGCCTGCCGTTTATCACGTCGGCACTCTTTTTCTTCCTGCTCTTCTATCTGATCGCAATCTGGATACTCAGAACAAAAGATGTCCGGACATAGAGCATTTTTGTACTTTATCTTTGGACCCCTCCGGGATTACCTAAGAAGGGACTGCCCCCAAAGCCGGAACAGTCCCTTCTCTATCGTCTCTTCTTTTTTCTTACTTATCTCTCTTTTTTATCCGTCAGACCTACTTCATGTATTTTTCAAGCTGGCGCACCGCCTCCTGGATATCGATCGGCTTGGCAATATGCGCATTCATGCCGCATGCAAGGCAGTGATTGATATCCTCGGAAAATGCATCCGCAGTCATCGCAATGATCGGAATATCCGCATCCGGCCTGTCAAGGGAACGGATATTTTTTGTCGCATCATATCCATTCATGATCGGCATACGGATATCCATCAGGATCGCATCATAATATCCCGGCTCGGACTGCTCGAAGATCTCTAGGCAGACTTGTCCGTTTTCCGCCCTGTCGATCTGAAGATTCAACTCGCCCAGAAGTTCCTCCGCAATCTCCCAGTTCAGGTCATTATCCTCTGCCAGAAGGATATGCCTTCCTTCAAAATCTTTGGCCTCTTCCTCCTGCTCTTCTATCTTTCCTTCAGATATTCCCGCGTATTTCCGAAGTCCGTAATACAACGTGGACTTAAACAGCGGCTTGGCGATAAATCCGTTGATTCCCGCACCGCGCGCGTCCTCTTCGATATCACTCCAGTCATAAGCTGATATGATCAGGATAGGGATATCGTCACCCATCATCTTACGTATCTCATTGGCCGTCCTGATCCCGTCCATCCCCGGAAGCTTCCAGTCCAGAAGGATGATATGGTAATCGTCGTGCTGCCTGTGCTTCTTCTGCACCATCTCAATAGCCGTCTCACCATCAAGCGTCCAGTCCGCTTGCACACCGATCATTTTTAGGGATTCGGCTGTCGTACGGCAAAGCTGCTCATCATCATCCACAACAAGCATATTCCATGCCGGAAGAACCATATCCTCCTCCTGCACGGTAGCGCATTCCAGATCCAGCATAACATGGAACTCCGTACCTTTTCCCTGCTCGCTCTTCACCTCAATGGTTCCGCCCATAGCATCCACGATATATTTGGTGATCGCCATCCCAAGTCCGGTACCCTGTATCTTCTGGACGCGCATACTGTCCTCCCGGCTAAACGAATCAAAGATCTTATCCTGAAAGTCTTTCGACATACCGATTCCGCTGTCCTTTACCGTAAGATGAATCCTTACCCAGTCGTCGCCGCGGCTTGACGGCTCCTCCTCCATAGCAAGATGGATGATTCCTCCCTCGGGCGTGAATTTAATCGCATTGGACAGGAAATTAAGGAGCACCTGATTTAAGCGCACGCTGTCACAGCAGACATTTTCCGACGATATATCATGGATAAACACATCAAAGTGCTGGTTCTTCTCCTTCACCTGCGGCTGTACGATATTCACGATGCCCTCCATCACCTCACGCAGAGACACCTGGTCGATATTCAGGCTCATTTTCCCGCTCTCGATCTTGGACATATCAAGCACATCATTGATCAGCCCCAGCAAATGCTTACTGGACAGAGTGATCTTGCGCAGGCAGTTCTGTACCTGCGGTATATTTCCGATATTGGCCGTGGCAATCGCCGCCATGCCTACGATGGCATTCATCGGAGTACGGATATCGTGGCTCATATTGGACAAAAATTCGCTCTTAGCCTTGTTGGCCGATACCGCCTCCTGGCGTGCCCGCTCGATCTCCCTGAACTGCTCCTTAGTCAGGATAAAGAACTTATAAAACACCAAAAGAAGCGCGCACAGAACAATAAAGCAGGCCGCGATAGCCATGATGATCCACTGGCTGTTCAGCTCCCCTACGATCTCACTCAGGGCGCCGTAAGGCATGACCGTCACCAGATACCACTCAGAATAAGGCAGTGCGGCGCAGTACAGATGCCGCCGTTCGTTCTCCATCATAATCACTTTCGAGTATTTCTCCTTGGCGCTCATGGCCGCCTCTAATTCCTCGACGTACTGCTGTGCATTCTCACCGCCCATATCCTCAAACATCGCCTTGATCCGGTCAAAATAATTCTCCCGGAATGCCGAATTGCTGCGGATGACAAAGCTTCCGTCCCGCCGGATAATATGGGAGTACACCATAGAATCATTCTCATCCAGCGCCAGCACCTCCTTGATGTAGCTTACCGGAATCCCCGCCACTAGGGCAATGCTCGTTTCCCCGTTTTTCATCTTATAGGCGGAAGGAACCCCCATGAGCACGATCTCGTTGTCTGAGCCATCTGTCCCTACCGCAATCTTTTTATCGCCTCCTCTTAAGGACTCCAGAAACGGCTCCG
>Ga0137306_102166_pt1 | contig 17239 bp, 10 predicted proteins | sample Inofroosms_March_FD_97187 | JGI IMG/M metagenome (GOLD analysis project Ga0137306, IMG submission 97187) | Mouse cecal microbial communities from Vienna, Austria - N-Acetylneuraminic and N-Acetylglucosamine D2O microcosms_March | ecosystem: Host-associated > Mammals > Digestive system > Large...
GTCCCTCTGACGATATTGTTTAATACCAAAATCCAGACATATCCGCAACTGAAATGTGGACTCAACCCATTTGACCCCGAATGGATGGAATACCGTGATAAACGGCGCACCGTCAAAATGAAGATGTCGATGAGTGGTAAAAGGACGCTTTTCAATATTTGGAAAAGGCAAAACCAAAGATGTCCAATCTGCGGCGAGCCGATAACAGTTGAAACACCGTGGCATACAATGATGTCAACTGCCAAAGGCAAGAACACATTGTCAATCGTCCATGAAAGCTGTTATCTGAGTGTGACACACAAAAAGAAGTGTAAAAATGAGCGTGTTTCGGAATAAGTCTGAAATATTGTTGCTTGAGCCGTGTGATGGGAAACTATCACGCACGGTTCTTAGGGGGGAAAGCGCCCGCAAGGGCGCCGACCTACCCGCCCCGGATCTCACTACCATTGCATACAACCACATGCTCAACCATCAGGAGGGTTATGGCAAAAATCCGCCGTCATTTTATGTGATCAATTTCGATGATCCGGAAAGGAGCCACAGGTGCAATCCTATCCATCCGGCCTTCATGTCGGATATTGCTGATGCCTATGAAAGTGCATACACTATCATGCTCAACTTGAACCGCTCGTGGGTGCAGAAACAGGGTGATTTCTTTGTAGAGTCTCCCATTGTACTCTTTGCGGCCATCATCTGGTATCTTCGCATCTTTGAGAACGGAAAATATTGCACGTTCCCTCATGCGATTGAGTTTCTCTGTCGCAGATACGAGGATATTTTCCCAATCCTCACCAGCTATCCGGAACTTGAAAATTATCTTTCTCCGTTTATGGATGCTTGGTTAGGTGGAGCCGCAGAGCAGTTGGCGGGTCAGATTGCCTCGGCAAAGATACCGTTGTCCCGAATGATTTCACCTCAGTTGTACTGGGTGATGACAGGCGATGATTTCACTCTTGACATCAACAATCCTAATGAGCCAAAGATTCTGTGTGTAGGAAACAATCCCGACCGCCAGAATATTTATGGTGCAGCACTGGGTCTTTACAATAGTCGAATTGTAAAACTCATAAACAAGAAGGGTATGCTGAAGTCAGGAGTAATTATAGACGAACTACCTACCATATACTTCAAGGGTCTCGATAATCTCATTGCCACGGCACGAAGCAACAAGGTAGCCGTCTGCCTCGGCTTTCAGGACTTCTCGCAGTTGAAACGTGACTACGGCGACAAAGAAGCCGCCGTGGTGATGAACACCGTCGGCAATATCTTCTCCGGGCAGGTTGTCGGAGAGACTGCCAAGACACTTTCCGAGCGTTTCGGTAAGGTGTTACAGAAACGTCAGTCTATCTCCATCAACCGTCAGGACGTAAGCCATTCGTTCAACACACAGATGGACAGTCTTATTCCGGCCAGCAAGATTTCCACCTTGACACAGGGTATGTTTGTCGGAGCGGTCAGCGACAACTTCGACGAGCGTATCGATCAAAAGATATTTCATGCCGAGATTGTGGTGGATAATGAGGCGGTAAAAAAAGAGACTGCCGCCTACGAGCCTATCCCTATTATCACTGACTTCAAGGATGACACTCCTGACAAGTCAAAGATGAAGGCTGAGATACAGCGTAATTATGATACCATCAAACAGGACGTCATAGACATTGTGAGGCGTGAGACAATGCGTATCGCAGCCGACCCCAAGCTGAGACACTTGCTGGATATGAAGCCGAGATGATAGATTTTAACATTTGGAGCTTTTGAATATCAAATAGTTATCCATATACTACATACTAAAGAGGTGCTATGAAGAAAAATGTAATTTTTTTCTCTCATGGCACCTCTTTTTATTCTTCTTGAATACTGTGAATTACGCACTTTACCGAAATGGGGTAAAATGTTAAAGCCATTGTGGGGTACATATATACCATACAATACAGGGGTCTGACAATCGCCAATTTTGCATCAGAAATTCAAACGAATAGAAAATGCAAAACGAAAAATTAACCCAGAAACTTGCCGATGTCGCAGGTGTCGTAAACAACGACAGCGACACAAAGGCACTGCTCTTGGAAATCTCTGAGAAGCTTGGTATTCTCATTGATTTGCAAAGAGCCCGGAATCCTCCCGCTCAGGAACCCGTAACTAAAACCGAAGATGACGGAGTGATAGACACAAGCTGGATAATCCCGCACAAACTGTATGACAACAGTCAGTTCTGCCGGATATTCAATGTCGCCAAAATCACCGCTCAGAAGTGGCGTTCCTCCAAGCTGATAGCCTATATACTGATTGGAAAGAGCGTCCGCTATCAGGGAAGCGACATTATCAGATTCATAGAAGTCTATGCCGCCCGTCGCAATTACAAAATCTTTCCGATACCGGATGAATAAGCGGATCGGGATAATCAAAACAACATTTACCCATACCCACAACAATGGAATCCACACCACAAGAAGAAGTGCTGATAGCCCGCAATAATGAAACCGGGCAGGTAGGCGCGGTGACCGGAGTCAATGATGACGGCACACCAAAATTGACTGACGTAAAATCGTCAAAAATCTCTGACCTTATCAAATTCTCAAAAGGCCAGAATCCCATCGAAGCATTCCTGTCGAATTTTTTGCGGCAGGTGAATAACCCCTCGACTTTCGGATTCTTCAAAGTCCCGGCAGACCGATATGAAAGTGTCGGACATGCAATGGCAGACTTCATTCAGGAACCGGAGAAGAATGCCGAGATTCTTAAAGACTTCAAGGTTGATGTGCCCCAGACACAGCAAACCGAAGTCAAGGAAGAATCTCCCGCTCAGGAGGTCGCACATGAAGAGCCGCCGAAAGAAACTGATGCTGTCAAATATCAGAAACCTGAACCCATCGACGGAAGCAAGGTAAACTGGGATGACCTCAAAGCCAAATGGGGACTCGACCGAAGTCTTCTTTCCGACAGCGATGTGAGCAATATGCTCAACAACAAGAAGTCCAAGCTCGTGACCCTCAATCCGACAATGTTCGGAGAGTCTTTCGAGTTGAAGGCAAGGCTTTCGTTCAGGGCTAATCCCGACGGCACAGTTTCACTTCGCCCTCATTTCATCACCACTGAGCCTAACCTCTCCGAGGAGTTCAAAGGTGTCAAGTTCTCCAAGTATGACCGCGAGATGCTTGAAAAGACTGGCAACCTTGGTAGAGTGGTGGAACTGACTGATGCCAACGGCAACAAGGTCCCCTCATTTGTGAGCATCGACCGTGACACGAAGGAGCTGGTATCGGTACACGTCAACAGCATCTATGTCCCTCCCAAAATCGGGAACACGGAGTTTACTCCGAAAGACATCGGTATCCTTAAATCCGGGAAGCAACTGCTGAAGGATTACACTGACAAGAATGGCAATACCTATCCGGTTGTCCTGCAGTGTAGCGCCGCCAACCAGAATATCGAGTTTGTTCCTCGCGCCAACCGTCTATTCCTGACGGAGAAAAAGGAACAGGCCGAAGAAAAAGCCGCTCAAAAGGAACACCATTCTGAAAATCCATCGCAGGAACAGATTGAGAAGAAGGGAAACTGGCTTCTCCCCAATGGAGAAATCAAGCCCATCGGCAAGTGGAAAGACTATCACTTCACAGAAGAACAGAAATCCGACTATGCCGCCGGCAAATCCGTAAAAGCCGAAGTCACAGATGACAAGGGGCAGAAAGCAACCGTCTATGTGAAATTCAATCCGGAGAAAGGTCGTCCCATTCCATACAAGAGCGACCCCGATTTGGCTCAGACAGTTACTCCCGCTGATGAAAGCAAGACCCAGATGGCTGTCAACAATGACGGCAAGGCCAACGAGGCAACGAAAAATATAGCCGAGCCTCTTTCAAAGGGTCAGGTCGCGCCCAAGGACGAAGACCAGCAGAAGCAGCAACGAAAGCCCAAAGGTCCCAAAATCTAACAACAAATCTCCAAACGAGTGTCGGCAGTCAATGCCGGCTGCCGACACTCCTAAATATAAAAAATCACAACCCCAAAAATTATAAAACAATGATTACTATAATCGCACAATCCCTCCGTATCGCCCGTAACATCTCCTACATTCTTCAGGCCGACATCGAAATGGACGGCTACTACGCCAACGACAAATACTTTATCACATGGACCTACGGTCACATGGTGGAGATCAACACACCTCGTGGCAACACCGGCTACTGGTTCCACGACGCATCGTTCCCTGTACTTCCGAAGGAGTATGCACTCAACGCTGCACCTTCGTCTCACTCTGAGTCCAGAAATACCCCGGACCCTCAGTTGGCGGTCCTCAAAAATCTTCTTGCCAAGAGCAAGCAGGTCATCATCGCTACCGACCCCACCATGCAGGGGGGTCTCATGAGCAGCTACCTCCTTCGATACCTCAAATTCGAGGGTAAGGTCACGAGAGTAATTCTCAATGACCTGATGAGCGACACTATCAAGAGCCGGCTCTACTATCCGAGCCATGACGAGAGCTTTGACCAAGCCGTCAGGGTTGCCTTGTTCAAAGACCGACTCGACTGGCTTGCCAACGTCAACGTGTCACGAGCCTTCGCTTTCGCCACGGGAATGAATACATATCCCGTCACCAGAACTGCGATGCCGCTTCTTTCGATGGTGGCACGTCGTGAAAAGAATATAAAGGAGTTTACTCCGCAATCCTATCATGTGCCGACACTCACAATCAAGGACAATGACGGCAATCTGTTCGCTTTCAGGTGTGAGAATATGTGGAGCGTCCTTCCTGACGACCTTACGGACAAACTGAGAGTCGGAGCAGAGGCTGCCGTTTCCAAATACGAAGTGGAAACTATCGACGAGGCAAGTCCGAAGCTCCACAACATCATCTCTCTTCAGGAGGAGGCCGCAAGAGTTTTCGGCATGGATCCTGTCCAGACCTACAAACTCGCCAGAGGTCTCTACGAAAAGAAACGAATCTCGTTTCCCGGAAACTCTCAAGCCGGAATCAGCCGACGCGATTACGATGACTTCAAAAAGAATGTCTATCCCCGCATGGCAGAGGCTCCGTGTTTCAAGGCATTCATCGACAACGGTTATCGTCCGGTCTTTACCAAAAGTGGCAAAGACGAATACAGCGCTGACCACGGGATAGTCCTGACCGCTTATCCATTCGTAGGTCTTACGCAGGAAGAGACAAAGATTATCTTCCTGATCGGACGGAGGATGATGGCGACTTTCTCACGCAGCTTCCGCTACCGCAAAACTACGGTTGAGGTAGAGTGTGCAGGTCAGACGTTCTTCAACACCTACAAAGAGGTAATCCGTCTGGGTTATAAGTCTCTCCGTAAGCCGGAGGACTATGCCGGAACTGATGCTCCAAATCTGGAGGCAAGCCAGACCGTCCACGTGGAATCTGTAGGTTCGGTGACAAAAACTACATCACCCCCCAAGCCTTATAAGGACGCGGAACTGATACGCGACTGTCATAGAGTCCATCTTCCCGATTTTCGGGACGGAGTGGTCAAGGACATAATGTTTCTCCAGTCGAAAGGCTATCTCCACCGCAACAGAATGGGAGAATACTCTCTGACGGAGAGCGGTAAGGCTCTGAATTACATAATCAGGGACATGGCAATTTCTGATGCAAATGTTCTTAAAACTCTTGACAGACTGGTCAATGAAACAGTAAAAGGTTCCGTGACGGAAGAGAAGTTCAACGCCATCATCGAATCGTATGTGACTGGTGTAACATCGCAGGTATTATCCTGTGCCAAACTCTTCAAACCGACCGAGACGGACATCAAGTGTCCCAAATGCGGCAAAGGCATCTTCCGCATCTTCGGTAAGATAGCCAAATGTACCAACCCCGAGTGTGGTCACTCAATCTATCGACAGATTGATGGTGTGACCATCAACAGCCGCGAGATTCGTAACCTCATAGTGGACGGTCATACATCTCCCATTCGGGGATTCATTGACGAGGACGGAAAGTCTTATGTCGGTCGCGTAGTCCTTGATGACGATTTCAGCCCTCTTGTCATCAATGTGCAGAAACATTAACCCATTACTAACTCAAAGTATGGCAAGGGCTCCTCAAAGGAGCCTTTACCATACATGACTAAAGCTGACAATATATGAAAGCCACCAATATACCGGCGTATCCATCACTGGATAAATACGTCGCCACTGTTCTCAACTACATGGAGGCACACAAGTTTACCACTGTTCCGGATTACCAAGAAATCGAATTGCAGGCAGACAGAGCCTATGACGCATGGAGCGAGACAATCAGAAGTGGTCACACAGTAATTCAGGCTGCTGAAATATCCAATCAGGTTCTTTTTGAAAATATTGGAGAATCGGAGTATGAGGTAGTTGAAGGCATCTTGAAGACATACTTTGGAGATACCGTTGACCTCTCTGAAGAAGAAGCAGTCAATTACTGGGTCAATCGTATCCTTGCCGATGTTCCTGACCTCTTTGAGAACTGTGAATTTTTAACTTATGGCATTTCTGCCGCAGACATAGACATTAACCGCGATGCCATCATCGGCCGCATTACAGAATACTATCAATCCTATGGCTTATAACAGACTACAGACTATGCGAGACAATATCGAAGCTATCAGGCTTGTCCTGAATCTCGGTGTTGGCGGACGCACAGCGCAGACTCCCGAAGAGCGGGAGATACTGCGCAAGTATGCCGGTTTTGGCGGGCTGAAGTGTATTCTCAATGATGCCAACGAGCTGGTGGATGCTGCCAAGTGGAGCAAGTCGGATATAGAGCTGTTCGCACCTACGGTTGAACTGCGTCGCCTTATTCATGACTATTCGCATGACGACAAGGAGTTTAATCGTTATATGGAGTCGCTTAAAGCGTCAACGCTGACGGCTTTCTATACAGACAACCGTATTGTTGATGCTATCTCTGACGCTCTGAAATATCAGGGCATAGAGGTGAAAAAGTTTCTGGAGCCGTCGGCTGGTCAGGGTGTTTTCGTGGATTCATTTCTACGAACTTATCCCGGCTCGGAGTGCCTATCGTTTGAGAAAGATTTGTTGACAGGCAAAATCTTACAGGCTCTGCATCCGTCAACCACGATAAATATCGAGGGCTTTGAGCGTATTGCCCCCGATTTCAACGGATACTTCGATGTAGCGGCCTCAAATGTGCCTTTTGGCGATTTTGCTGTGGCAGACCCCAAGTATGCGACAAGCAAGGAGATAGGCTACCGTCAGGCAGCGAAGTCTTTGCACAACTATTTCTTTCTCAAAGGTCTCGACCAAGTGAGAGAAGGCGGACTTATCGCATTTATCACATCGCAGGGTGTGATGAACGCTGCTTCGCCCTTTATCCGCATGGAACTCGTGAAACAGGCTGACTTTGTGGCGGCGCTGCGACTTCCGAACAATACTTTCTCGGATAATGCCGGAACTGATGTTGGCTCTGACTTGATTATTTTCCAGAAGCATACTGGAAAGAAATCTTTGTCAGCTGATGAAGAGTTCTTCATTCAGTCTGTGGTTGACCGTAGTACGAAGGTGCCGGGAAACAAATTCTTTCAGGCTTTTCCGCAGAACGTGATATGCACTGATGCTAAGGTTGGCACTGACCAGTATGGAAAACCGGCTATCGTGTACCACCATGACGGAGGTATAGACGGCATTGCCGAAGATTTGCGCAAAGCACTCGACGAGTCGTTGCACCTGCGTCTGAATCTGGAATTGTATAATTCCAACGGTATCAAACCGCCTACACCTGACCCAGTTACTCCAACGTCCACGCCTACACCCAAGCAGGATGCAAAAGTTGAGACTCCAAGGGCAGAAAAGAAGTCGAGCCTCACCAATACACCGCTGATGCAACAGTATCAGGAGATGAAGAAGAAACATCCCGATGCCGTATTGCTTTTCAGAGTGGGTGATTTCTATGAAATATTCGGCAAGGATGCGGTTACTGCCTCGGAGATATTGGGTATAACCCTGACCCGTCGCCAGACCGGTGTTGACAGCCGCATAGAGTTGGCGGGATTTCCGCATCACACCCTTGACACCTATCTGCCAAAACTTGTGCGGGCCGGTAAACGTGTGGCAATTTGTGAGCAGTTGGAAGACCCGAAACTGAAAAAGACTCCCAAGCAAAAGGTGGTTGAGACAGTTACGCCCAACCAGCCGCCAAAAGTAGAGCCAAAGCCTGAGCCTGGACCTGAACCTGAACCGGCTCCAACACCTGCCCCCACTTCCGTAGAGCCACCGAAGGTTGAATCTGTCAAAGAGATTGAAACTGACGGCAGTCCCGATTACACCGATAATCCCGACCCTCGTCTGTATGCCTACAATCTCTTTGGAGAGTTGGAGCCGATAGGCAAGCCTCGCCGTCAGCCCAAACCGGCTGATGACGCTCCCAAGCCGAAGCCGAGTGTGGAGGTCAAGGATATTCCCGTCAAAAAATTCCGTCCACTCAGTGAGAAAGAATTGGAATTTTACGGCTCGCTCAACTGGGAGGACAATCCGCCTATCAACGGTTTTTACGAAACCATGATGTCGATTGCCCACCGTCAGTTGGAAGAAATGCGACTGGAGCGTGAGGCTGAAGAAGCCGCCAAACAAGCCGCCAATGGCGAGACTATTCAAGAAGGTGGTACCACAATCCAGCGCACCGAAGGCGATTTCATTCCCGGTCAACGCTCAACGGTCAAGCCGGAACCCGTCGAAAGGGATATGTCGCCCCGTCCTTTCTCTGAGGATATTCAGTTCTTCCACCACAACGGCAGTATGGTCGTTCAGGACGGCATGGTGGGCTTCCTCTCGGAAGTACGCAAGACCGGAGCGACATTCAATCCGTTGGAGTTGAAGCCGGAACAGGCGAAACGCGCCATGCTCTATGTCACCATGTCGGAGACTTATCAGCAGCTCTACAACTATGAAGCTGAAACACATGAGGCAAGTGCCGGACTGCGCGAACACCTCAATCAGTATTACGATGAGTTTGTGGAGAAGTATGGTAATCTCAACGAGAAACAGAATGTGAAATTCATATTGATGGACGCCAATGGGCGTGACGCACTGGCTCTGGAACGCGGAGAAAACGGCAGGTTTGTCAAGGCCGATATTTTCGACCACCCGGTTTCATTCGCCATCGACGAGGTTACTTCGGTAGATACTCCGATGGAGGCTCTTTCTGCATCGCTCAACAAATACGGAGAGGTCAATCTCGAATATATGTCAGGACTGGTGGATATGGACAAGGATTCTTTGGTGGATAACCTCGAAGGACACATTTTCTATAATCCATTAGTTGAGAACTATGAGATGAAAGACCGCTTCATAGCCGGAAATGTCGTGGCGAAAGCCAATGATGTGAGGGCGTGGATTGACCGTGAGGAAGAACGCATCAAGAATTTTCCCGGATATGACGGAATTGAGCTGTTCATCGCCTTGTCGAAAGACTCACTCAAAGCGTTGGAGGAAGCACGGCCCCGTCGTATCGAGTTTGACGAGCTTGATTTCAACTTCGGAGAGCGTTGGATTCCGACGGGCATCTACTCAGCCTATATGTCGTACCTGTTCCACACCGATGTGAAGATTGCCTATTCTTCCTCAATGGATGAGTATTCGGCAGAGGCGACTCGCAAGAACATGACCATCTGGGAAGAGTTCTGCGTCAGGGGATATTACCGCACTTACGACGGTATGAACCTGCTGAAACACGCACTCCATAACACTGTTCCCGACATCAAGAAATCGGCGGGCAAGGACGATAACGGCAACGACATCAAAGTGCCGGACAACGAGGCTATCCAACTTGCCAATACCAAGATTGACGAGATACGAAATGGCTTCTCTGAATGGCTGGAAGCACAAAGCCCGGAGTTCAAGGAAAAGCTCGTTGACCTCTACAACGACAAGTTCAACTGTTTCGTGCGCCCTCAGTATGATGGTTCACATCAGACATTCCCTGACCTCAATATGAAATTATTGGGTGACAGATATGGAATCCACTCTATCTATCAAAGTCAGATGGACTGTATATGGATGCTGAAACAGAACGGAGGTGGCGTATGTGATCATGAGGTGGGAACCGGTAAAACCCTGATAATGTGCATAGCAGCACATGAGATGAAGCGTCTTGGACTGGCTCACAAGCCTATGATTATCGGGCTTAAAGCCAATGTCGCCGAGATTGCCATGACCTATCAGACGGCATATCCCAATGCCCGGATACTGTTTGCCGATGAAAAGAGTTTCAAGGCGGACAACCGCGTGGCGTTCTTCAACAAAATCAAGAACAACGACTATGATTGCGTGATAATGTCGCACGACCAGTTCGGTAAGATACCGCAGTCACCTGAGATGCAGCAGCAAATCCTTCAGGCTGAACTTGACACTGTTGAAGAAAACCTCGAAGTGCTGAAACAGCAGGGTCACGACATAAGCCGCGGTATGCTCAAAGGTCTAATCAAGCGAAAGGAGAACCTTACCGCCAAGATTGCCACCATTCAGTACCAGATGGACCAGAATAGAGATGCCGTTGTTGACTTCAAGCAGATGGGTATCGACCACATCTTTGTTGATGAATCGCATCAGTTCAAGAACCTGATGTTCAACACCCGACATGACCGTGTGGCGGGTCTGGGCAACAGTGAGGGTAGCCAGAGGGCACTCAATCTGTTGTATGCAATCCGTACCATTCAAGAGAGAACCGGTAAGGATTTGGGCGCGACTTTTCTCAGTGGCACTACCATATCCAATTCTTTGACGGAGCTATACTTGCTGTTCAAGTATCTGCGTCCGAATGAGCTGGAGCGTCAGGACATCCGATGCTTTGACGCGTGGGCGGCAATCTTTGCCAAGAAGACAACCGACTTCGAGTTCAATGTCACCAATCACATTGTGGCGAAGGAGCGTTTCCGCTACTTCATCAAGGTGCCGGAATTGGCGGCATTCTATAATGAGATTACTGATTATAGAACCGCTGAAGATGTTGGAGTTGATAGACCGGAGAAGCGTGAGATTCTTCACAATATCCCTCCGACACCGGCGCAGGAGGCGTTCATCGAGAAACTGATGAAGTTTGCCGAGAGTGGCGATGCCACGATACTCGGACGCGCTCCGCTGTCGGAGACAGAGGAGAAGGCGAAGATGCTCATCGCCACGGACTATGCCCGCAAGATGGCTCTTGATATGCGCATGATTGACCCCAATGCCGAGGATGACCCGAACAACAAAGCGAGCCATTGCGCCCGGATGATTGCCGAATACTATCATAGGTATGATGCTCAGAAAGGCACACAATTTGTTTTCAGTGACCTCGGTACATACAAGCCCGGCGAGTGGAATGTCTATTCCGAAATCAAGCGCAAGCTGATAGAGGATTATGGGATTCCGGCGCATGAAATCAGGTTTATACAAGAGTGTAAAACCGAAAGGTCGAGAAAGGCAGTAATCGAGGCTATGAACAGTGGCGATGTGAGAGTTTTATTCGGCTCGACTTCAATGCTCGGAACAGGCGTAAATGCCCAACAGAGAGCGGTTTGTATCCATCATTTGGATACGCCGTGGCGTCCCTCTGACTTAACTCAGAGGGATGGCAGAGCCATGCGTGCCGGTAACGAGATTGCCAAGTTGTATGCTGATAATAAGGTAGATGTAATAATCTACGCTGTGGAAAAGTCATTGGACTCCTACAAGTTCAATCTCCTTCACTGCAAGGCGACATTCATCGACCAGCTCAAATCCGGCGCACTCGGAACACGTACAATCGACGAGGGTGCTATGGATGAGAAGAACGGTATGAACTTCTCTGAGTATATGGCAATCCTCAGTGGCAACACCGACCTTCTGGAAAAGGCGAAACTTGAAAAGCGAATTGCGGCACTGGAGTCAGAACGCAAAGCCCACAACAAGGGCATTTCAGATTCCAAGTTCAGGCTTCAGACCATCAGCCATGACATTGCCAACAATGAGGCGGCAATCGAGCGAATGAAAGCAGATGCCGCCCGGTATGCGTCAGTCGTCCAGCGAGACAAAGACGGCAACCCCGTCAACAATCTCACCATAGATACCTGCCACCTCTCCGATGAGAAGAATATGGGTATCCATCTGCAAGGTCTGGCGCAGCGTACCGACACACATGGTCAGTACCAGCGTGTCGGCGAGGTCTATGGTTTCCCCATCAGCATCATCTCGGAGCGTAATCTTGTTGACGGCAAGGAGACCGTTCAAAACCGCTTTGTGGTCGAAGGCAACTACAAATACAAGTTCAACAACGGCTTCATCGGCATGTCTGACACTCACGCCGCCTGTATGAACTTCGTCAACGCACTGGAGAAGATACCCGGCATCATCGAGCAGTATGAGGAACGCACCGCCAGACTCAAAACCGACGTTCCCCAGCTCGAAGCCATCGTTGCCAAGCAGTGGAGCAAAGAATCCGAGTTGAAAGACCTCAAAAGTGAGCTTGCCGCCCTCGACCGCAAGATCACCGCCGCCCTCGCTCCCAAGAAGGAGGAACAGGACGGAGAGGAAAACAAGCAGGTCAATACCGTAGAGGTTCCAAGCCAGACCAGCGATTCCAAGAAATCGATGGTGGCTGAGCCTGTAAATCCATACCAGCGAGAGCCGCTTAGGTCTCGTATTATAATCGGAGGATGCGGAGCCACTCCACCCGGAGGGTTTCGCGCCGCCGGTCCTAAACTCTAAATATTGAGACAGCCGACTGTGATTATAACAATCATGGTCGGCTGTCTATTTTATAGAGGTATTATGGTTTAATGAAAGCACCATAATGGCTATTTATAATCCAAGGGTATGCCTAAGTCTCTCATCCACGCATACAGCGTTTTGGGTGCTATGTTGAGTTCTTTAGAGGCTTTACGCTTGTTGCCGTTGCAATCACGCAGTGCCTGTTTTACTTTCCGTAGTTTATCAGTGTGTGTGTCAGTAGCATCTACTACCGGGTGCATTATTATAGCATCGGCGGCAATACGTTTATTAGGGCTGATTAGAACAGCATGTTTGATTACGTCGAATAATTCACGAAGATTTCGAGACCAGACATGTTCGCATATCACTTTCAAGGCGGCTTTCGTAAACACCTTCTCCGGTATGTTGAGCGAGACACAATAATTCTTCAGAACTTCGATTGCAAGAAGCTCTATATCCTCCTGATAATCCATGAGAGAGGGTACCTTTATCACATTGCGTTGGAGTATCTGTATGAGTTTGGGAGAACAGATATGCCCCGGAATTTTATCCTCTATGTTGATGCGGGTTGAACAGATTATAATACCATTGAATTGATTTTTATCAGTGTTTACCTTTAATTCCTTAGTCAGGAAGTCGGCAATCAGTTCCTGCGCTTCAATATCAAGATGATCTATCTCATGGAAATAAAGTGTTCCGCCTTGCGCCTGTTGCGCCATACTTCTTAAAATGCGATTGAAATGTGACTTCTCGTTCTCGCCCCATTTCATTACCTCACGATGTGCCATCGCTTTACAATTGGCAAATAGAAATCTATCGTTACGTCGGATGCTTCGGATATGAGAAATCTGGGAGAGGGTATATTTACCTGTACCGGTGGCCCCCGTCAATAATACTGTTTGGGTCTTTTCTCTTGCAACTTTCTCTCGCATGGCATGAAACTCACCTTGCATATGGCTGAACCATTTGATATGAGACGGCTCGGTAAACATAGAATACAGAGCCACAGTCATTGCATCCTGTTCTTCTCCGGTATATCGGAAATAGTAGCTGTCTTCCAAGTCCCACAAACTTGCCACGACATCATTGCGGGTAAGCCTTGACGAATAGAATGATTGAATATGTGTAGCTTTTGCATGGGCAGCGAGTACCAGATCTCTGTCTGCCGGATTCATGAGTGTTGACTCGCAGAATACGATTCCGTAATCGCCTTTTTTAATGGCGTCAATTGCCTTCTGGAGATTATCGAAGGCATCCCAATACCCATCTATGATAGGTAGAGACGATATGGTCTCGTCAAGTTGATCCTTGGAGGAGCAATAGATTAGGACTCGTTTATAGCCCTCTTTCTTGGTATTTTTATGGTCGTCAGTCATTTTTTTTGAAAAAACTGAAAAATTTCTTCTAATTTTGATATTTTGAGATAATAGGTAACACATAATTTATCTGATTAAAAGAGATTTATTTTGAAATATCAAATATAATATCATACAAGCGTTACCTAATATGCACTGCAAAGGTAATACTTTTTCGCCGAAATGTAACACTTTTATACTTGTTTTTAGTTGAAAGGCAGAGTGTAAAAGCAAACAAAATTAGCCTAATAAACGTATAGAATCATGCCGAGCGAAAAACGCGACGGCTTCAAAAATCCAAATAGAATATGACAGAATTTACACCGCCAAAAGTCCTTTGCCCAGTAGTCAGTCCGGGCAGACGATGCAACTTCTTCATTGTGGAAGAAGCCATCCAGTGCCTAACTCTCAACACGTTGAATGTGTATGACTGAAACTCTACGCAAATGCACTCTTGTCAGCAATATCATGACTGGCAAGCACGAAGGACTTCACGTTTACTTTGAAGACTTCGCCGACCTCGTCAAAGATGAATGCCTTGATGCTGAATCATGGCAGGAGAAGAATGCCGAACTCATGGCTCTTGAAACCACCTTCGAGATTTACATGGAGACCCATCACAATGCTTCGCCTGAGGTCAAAATGCTCGTCACCAAAGTGATTGACTTTATTAGACGTATGAGAAATCATTTCAATGATTACTATTCGTCGCTCAACCATAAGACCCACCGCTACTTCCCTGAATTCCACCCTTGCAATACATCTGCTCCTGTGGAAGCAGTATCCGAGAGAAGCTGTCAAAAAGCTGAAATTGCAGTAGTGGATGCGGTTGAGTTCACATACTGGTGTCATGAAAACATCTTCCCCTTCTTACAGATAAATGAAGTGAGAGAACGGGTAAATGAGTTCCTTATCTCAGAGATCACCAAACGTCAGTTGTATGCTAACTATGCCAATATCAAAACCAGACAAGGGATAAGACGCTCAGATTCAGATAAAGAGAGAACGATGGCATCTTTCATGCAACGTTCAACCAACAGACTTCACGACCGCATAAGCAGAGAGGCAACCGCGGAGGATAACCGTTCAAAATAACCACTATAATTTCATCAATTATGAAAAAGCAACTGTCAGAGAATTGGCAGCTGTGGATTCTGATGGGTTCAGTCTTTCTCGCTCTCTCTGCGGGAGCGAGAAAGATGGCCCTCGACCTCGAATGGTCAGAATTCAATGCCAATATCGCCTTCATTGTGTCTTTCGTCTCAATGTCTGTTATATATCTTGTATTTCACGATTTGTCGGTCAAAATATTCCAGCCGATGTTTGAACGTCTTTTCAAACGGATGGGATTCAAGCCACGGACAGATATAGACAAACACGATGACATGATTGTCATAGATTACGGGACAACACGGGAGCAGAAAAAGCGTAAACAGGAAGAACGTGTAATCGCTCTTGAAAGCAAGGTTGTCAAATATATAGGAGAAATAATGTCTCCATATACTACCGAAAAACAATTATCGAAGCTGATAGAGTTATCATGTGAGTTCATTCACACGAAGCTGGCACCGGATTTTCAAGAGTCGGATGCTGTCACAGTCTCTGATGAGCTATCAACTATGGATCTGATGCACTATGGCTGGAACATAGCAAAGCCATTCGGCAAACCATGTGGACATACTGCACTATTCCTGAAACAGATATTCCCGGTAGCGTTTCGCAATACCGAGGTATATACAATCGAGAAGAAACTTCGTCTCAATCCCATGCAAGGAAAAATCAGGATTAACAAAGATATTGCTGTCAATAGGTCGGAGGTTCTCTCGCCTGAACATACAGCCTGCAAAAAGCCGTCTCCAATGAAGAAGAAGGTAAAGATCGGAAGCAAGTCTGCACAGGAAGCCGCGATTGCAGATATGCTTGAAGATGGCTTCTCCGGCACCACTGACCTTGAGGATTTATTGCTGGAAGACTAAACTTCTCACAATCACGATATGGTGGGGCAGTGGTGGCGGATTCCACCATTGTCCCACCATGTAATTTTGCACCTGACAATCGGTAGAGACCGATGTAATTTATAATGTCCGACAATTCTTTATCTTTCGACGAACTGCCGGGCGCAGTGTTGTCGCTGACGAGTCTTGTTAAAGATTTGGCCAAGGAAGTTCTTGAATTGCGCCAGCAAATCAGAATACTGTCCGGAGAGCCAATCAAGTCAATAGAATTTGTAGGGATAGACGAGGCAATCCGTATTCTCGGTAAAGCCAAATCTACAATTTATGGTCTTGCTCGTGAGGGCAGGTTGCCGGCATACAAGGTTCCGGGTGAGAAGGAATGGAGATTCATCCCATCCGAACTTGTCGAATTTGTCAAAGGAAACAAGCGGGAGTCATGCCTCCCGTCCTTTGAAGATATGGAAGCGATGTTGAGCCGGGGAACACGCTGCCGACATAAGGATAAATAGCGAGAGCCGACAAGTTGCATTACTGCAATCTGTCGGCTCTCTTCTTTGGGATAGGCTACTATTTCAACGATATTACGTTGGCGGCCTCACGCTTGTTTTGGTCCATGACCTCGGCGTAAATCTGAGTATTTTTCACGTTGCGATGCGTAAGCATCTTGGCAATCGTATAGATTGGTACACCTGCCGAGGTGAGCAGGGTGGCGTAGGTGTGGCGGAAGCAGTGGAATGTGATTCGTCGGTTGATTCCGGCTTCCTTTATCCACGCCCGGAGAGGGTAGTTTATCATTGAGCGTTTGAGCGTCTTGAACACAAGCCCCTCTTCTCGCTCACCACAAAATGCGAGAGCTTCCTCGCTGATTGGGAGTGTGGCTTCCTCATCGGTCTTTTCCGTGCGGATTCGCATAACATACCCGTCTTCGGTCTTGACGATATGCTCCCAACGAAGTTGCTGAATGTCGCTGATGCGGAGTCCGGTCATGCAGGAGAACAGCGATGCCCGACGCAGCACCTCATGTTTGCATGGAGTAGCCGCAAGTTTCTTAACCTCGTCGAGCGACAGAAATTCGATTTTTGTATCCTTCCATTCAATCTTTTCGAGGAAGTCATTGATGTTCTCTCTAAGGAGTTTCTCCTGATATGCCTCTTTTAGCAGAGTGCGGAATGTTGACCAGTAGCCGGCGATTGAGTTGTGGGCGAGCTTGCTCTTGCGACCGTCACGACGGCCACCTTTTAGAAGGTATGCCTGAAA
>Ga0137306_102168_pt1 | contig 17221 bp, 14 predicted proteins | sample Inofroosms_March_FD_97187 | JGI IMG/M metagenome (GOLD analysis project Ga0137306, IMG submission 97187) | Mouse cecal microbial communities from Vienna, Austria - N-Acetylneuraminic and N-Acetylglucosamine D2O microcosms_March | ecosystem: Host-associated > Mammals > Digestive system > Large...
ACCTCTTCCAGCGGGATCTCCACACCCATATCTCCTCTGGCAATCATGATACCATCCGCCACCCGAAGAATCGCCGCGCAGTTCTCAACCCCCTGCATGTTCTCAATCTTGGCTATAATCCGGATTCCTTCCCCATTATGACTCTGCAGGATTCTGCGAAGCTCCAGGATATCTTCCGCCGTTCTGGTGAAAGACGCTGCGATATAGTCAAAGCCCTGCTCAGCCGCAAAAACGATATCCTCATAATCCTTCTGGCTCACAAACGGCATCTTCAACTCAACACCCGGCACGTTAACGCCTTTCCGGTTGGAAATAAAACCGCCGTTCTTTACCTGGCAGACAATCTCCTTCCCTTCGATCCGTAGAACTTCCATCCCGATCAGACCGTCGTCAATCAGGATCGAATCTCCCGGACAGACGTCCTGATACAGTTCCTTATAAGTAATCGATACTTTTTCTGACGTACCGATCTGCTCTTCATCTGTAAGCGTAAACAACTGCCCTGTTTTCAGCTCCAGCTTTCCGCCTTCCACTTCTCCAATGCGGATCTCCGGCCCTTTCGTATCAAGAAGCGCCGCGATGGGAAGCCCCAGTTCCTCTCTGATCTTCTTTACCGCATCCAGACGCACTTTCTGCTCTTCATGCGTCCCATGAGAAAAATTCATTCTGGCAACTGCCATTCCCTCCAGCATCAACTGCCGCAGAACCTCTTCATTATCCGTAGACGGTCCCAGTGTACATACAATTTTTGTCCTTCTCATAACCTGGAATTCTCATCCTTTCCTCTGTTTTCTGTCCCGCATGCCGTTTATCATGATCTTTCCGATACAGCCGCTTGTATGTTCAGTTTACCATTTTTTCCCGCAATTTACAAGAAATATCACACGTTCGCTTCCTGTTTTGTGTTCCTGTTTCCATTCACAGGCTCCGGTTTCTTCCAGGAGACATAATCACAGTCCGGATAACCTTCGCAGCTGTAAAATTTTCGTCCCTTCGAAGAGCGGCGCAGTACAATCTCTTTTCCGCATTTAGGACAGGGAACCCCGATTTTTTCCAGATACGGTTTTGTATTTCTGCAGTCCGGAAATCCTGGACAGGCCAGAAACTTACCGTGAGGTCCGTATTTGACAACCATATTTCGTCCGCACTGTTCGCAGATCACGTCACTGACTTCATCTTCGATTTTTACCTTCTGAAGTTCTTCTTCCGCCCGGTTCACAGCCTCATTCAAATCCGGATAAAAATTACTGACCACCGTCTTCCAGCTTACTTTACCTTCTTCCACCATGTCAAGCAGAGACTCCACGTTTACTGTGAAATCTGTCTCTACAATACTCGGGAAAGCCTGTTTCATCATATTATTGACCACTTCCCCGATCTCGGTCAGATACAGATTTCTTCCCTCCTTTGCCACATAGCGGCGGGCAATGATCGTACTGATCGTAGGCGCGTAGGTACTCGGTCTTCCGATTCCCAGCTCTTCAAGCGTCTTTACCAGCGCTGCTTCCGTATAATGCGCCGGCGGCTGCGTAAAATGCTGTTTGTCATCAAGTTTCTTTAAACTCAGCACCGACTCTCTGCTGATCGCTTTTACAAGCGTACTGCTTTTGCTCTTTTCTTCGTCCTCCTGTACATAGACAGACATAAATCCCTCAAAAGCAACGGACGATGCGGACACGGTAAAGCGGTATCCGCCTCCGTCAATCTTTACAGAAGTCGTATGATACCTGGCATCCGCCATGCAGCTTGCCGTGAAACGCTTCCATATCAGCTGATACAGACGGAACTGATCTCTGGACAGAGACTCTTTTACTGCTGCCGGAAGTCTTCTGATATCCGTAGGACGGATTGCCTCATGCGCATCCTGAATCTTTTTGTCCCCGTCTTTTCTGGCCGTACGGCCTCCCTGAGAGAGATATGCTTCTCCGTATGTGTCCTTTATATAAACCGCAGCCGTCTGAGAGGCTTCCTCGGAAATCCGGGTGGAATCCGTACGCAGATAGGTGATGATTCCAACTGTTCCCTGTCCTTCAATATCAATCCCCTCATAGAGCTGCTGCGCCAGACGCATGGTCTTGGATGTGGAAAAATTCAGCACCTTTGACGCTTCCTGCTGAAGGGTGCTGGTGGTAAACGGCAGCGGCGCTTTTTTTGTCCGCTCTCCGTTCTTTACTTCTGCCACAGCAAAAGACGCGTTTTCCACTGCCCCCAGCACCTGGTCCATCTCTTCTCTGGAATGAATCTCCAGCTTTTCTTTTGCTGTCCCGTAAAACTTTGCTGTCAGTGGCTTTTTCTCTCCTTCTACGGAAAAATCCGCATCCAGACTCCAGTATTCCTCCGGAACAAATGCATTGATCTCCTCTTCTCTGTCCGCAATCAAACGAAGCGCTACGGACTGCACTCTTCCGGCACTTAAGCCTCTCTTCACCTTTGCCCACAAAATAGGGCTGATGCGGTATCCCACCATGCGGTCCAGCATTCTTCTTGCCTGCTGTGCATCCACCAGATTCTGGTTGATCTCCCGGGCCTGCTTAATCGACTCCTTCACCGCACTTTTTGTAATCTCATTAAACGTAATCCGATACATCTTCCCTTCATCCAGATTCAGCGCTTTGGAAAGATGCCATGAAATAGCCTCTCCTTCCCGGTCAGGGTCCGTTGCAAGATACACTTTATCCGCCTTTCTTGCCGCTTTGCGAAGCTTCGCCAGAATATCTCCCTTTCCGCGGATTGTAATATATTTCGGTTCATAATCATGTTCCACATCAAACCCCAGCTGACTCTTAGGCATATCTCTTACATGTCCGTTGGAAGCCATAACCTCATAATTTGAACCCAGAAATTTCTTAATAGTCTTCACCTTGGCAGGTGACTCCACGATTACCAGATATTTTGCCATTTGATTCGTCCTCAGTCTGTTCTTACATAATCATTCTTCTGAATTTCTCGAATACAGCCTTTCAGTTCCAGAGACACCAGAATCTGCATGACTTTTCTGACCGGCAGTTCTGTCTTTTTCACAAGTTCTTCCAGAGTAACCGGCTGTAAACGTATCCAACTATACACGATATTTTCTTCCTTTGCAAGTAGAAATTTCTCCGGCTCCCCGTTCTTTCCCCTGTTTTTCTTTTCATCAATCCCCAGCGCTTCCAGTATAACGCCGGGGCTGTCCGCAACTCCGGCTCCCTGTTTGATCAGGTTGATGCATCCCTGACTTAACGCATCCCCCACCCTTCCCGGCACGGCAAATACATCTTTTCCCTGTTCCAGCGCAAAATCGGCAGTAATCAGAGAACCGCTCTTTTCTCTTGCTTCCACTACAAGCACCAGATCGGAAAGTCCGCTGATAATCCGGTTTCTGGCCGGGAAATGCCCTGCCTTCGGCGGCATCCCCGGAGGCTGCTCCGAAAGAATTCCGCCGCATCTTAACAGTTTCTCATACAGATCTCTGTGTCCCGCCGGATAGCAGATATCAACTCCGCATCCAAGAACCGCATACGTATCGCCTCCTGCTTCCAGCGCTCCTTCATGCGCCATCCCGTCGATCCCCCATGCCATCCCGCTGATAATCTGAACGCCTGCGCCTGCAAGTTCCCTGGCAAATCTTCTCGCTGTCTCATTTCCATAGGAATCCGATCTTCTCGCTCCCACAATCGCTACGGACGGCCGCTCTTCTGCAGGCAGTTTCCCTCTGACATAGATTCCTTTCGGCATTCCGCTGTAAGCCGTCAACTTTCCGGGATAGTCTGCATCCTCCTGACGGATATATTGTATGCCGTTCCTTTCTCTGCTAGTCATATTTCTTCTATTATATACAGGATCCATGTTTCTTACCTCCCCCAGAACTTCCGATCCAGAGAACGGTAACCAATCGCTTCCAGAAGATGTTCTCTGCAGATTCGCTTCGACCCTTCCAGATCGGCAATGGTTCTTGCCACTTTGATAATTTTATGATATGCTCTGGCGCTTAAATCCATTTTCTCAAATGCCGCTTCCATCACTTCCGTCTCAGCGTTTCCAAGAGGACAGAACCTTCGGATTGCAGAAGAGGGAAGCTGTGAATTAAACTGCCAGCCGGTCCCCTGATATCTTTTTTTCTGAATCCGCTGCGCCGCTTCCACGCGGACACGGACAGCAGCGGAACTTTCGTTTTCAACCAATGAAGTTAATTCTCTGTATTCCACACGGGACGTCTCCGCACAGATATCAATGCGGTCCAGAAGAGGTCCTGATATCCGATGCAGATACTGGCTGATCTCTCCCGGCAGACAACGACATCGCTCCCGGTCCGGATAAAAACCGCATTTACATGGGTTCATGGCCGCCGTTAACTGAAAATGCGCCGGAAACACATAGGTCCCGCTGGTCCTGCTGATTGTTACCTGCCCTTCTTCCATAGGCTGTCTGAGTACTTCCAGCGCACTTTTGGAAAACTCCGGCAGCTCATCCAGAAAAAGGACTCCTCTGGTAGCCAGACTGATCTCCCCAGGCTTCACCCGCCTTCCGCCTCCTGCAAGGGCGTTGGCAGACACTGTGTGGTGCGGAGCGCGAAAAGGCCGCGTTTTCACAAGCCCTTCTTCCCCGGCCAAAAGCCCGCAGGCACTGTACACTCTCGATATTTCCAGGCTTTCTTCCAGAGTAAGTTCAGGAAGGATCGTCGGCAACCGGCGGGCAATCATGGACTTTCCGGCCCCCGGACTTCCAAGCATCAGAAAATTATGCATACCAGCAGCCGCAATCTCGGCGGCCCGCCGCACTGCTTCCTGTCCATTAATCTCCCTGAAATCCTCCGTATGCATTCTCCGCTTTTCTTTCCACTCTTCCGGAATCCGCGCCCTTTTCTTACAAGTTTCAAAAGAAAGAAGACATTCCAGCAGTTCCTGAAGATTCTCTACCCCAACGACCATAATGTCCCGAATAACGGAACCTTCTCCGACATTCGCCACAGGCACCAGACACACCCGGCAGCCAAGCTCTTTTGCCAGCATTACGGTCTGCAGTACACCATTCACCGAACGGACTTTTCCATTCAGGCCGATCTCTCCTACAATCAGCACATCCTGTACAGATTCTTCCGGTATGATGCCAAGCGCTGTCAATAAAGCGGCAGCTATCGGAAGATCAAATCCTGTCCCTTCCTTTCGAATATGTGCCGGAGACAGATTTACCGTAATTCGCTTCGGAGGCAGTGCAAATTTTGTATTTCGAAGAGCCGTTCGGACCCGATCTGCCGCTTCTCTTACCTCGGATGACAGATCTCCTACCATACAAAACTGGGGCAGGCCGTCACAGATATCCGCTTCCACCTGTACCGGATATGCTTCAATGCCGACAACTGCCGCCGATAATATTGTACTGAACATAATTCCTCTCTATGGATTTGTATTTGGAAAAACTCTGCGATATGCATTCCAGATATCAGACGCTATATGAGTATAGCACATATGTTCCGGGAAATCAATCCCGGAAATATTCTTTCAGCCGGTTCAGAGCATTTTTCTCAATACGGCTGATATACTCTCCTGTCATGGCAGGGATAAAAAATCCTTAAATTTCCACTCAATCCGCAGGGAACCGTCCTGACAGATATAAATCTGACGCACAAAAGTTTCTACCATATTCCTGTTCAATAAATCAGAAAATACAAATTCTCCCAACTGTAAAGCCGCGTCCGGTTTCCCGGCATCGGTATACTTTATATCATGCAGCTTCTGCCTGTATTTTTCAATATCAGACACAAGCATGCGGATCTGCCCTTCCAGCGCCGTCTTTTCCTCTGTAAAATCTTTCCGCGACAACCGCCCATCCTTGTATGCTTCATATCTTTCCCGTCTCTGACCGGTCAGCCGCTTCAGTTCTGTCTCATATTTAATAAGAAGTTTCTCTGTTTCTGCCGTCTTACCGGCAAAAGAGCACTTTAACGCTTCCACGGTTCCTCCGTCGGCCACCGCAGTAACCGCCTTTTGGAGTATCGTCAGTATGGCCGTCTCTATCTGGCATTCTTCCAGAGTCTGAGGGCAGCATCCAAACTCCTTTGTCATATTCTGAATACCGCAGCGGTATGTCGCACCCTTCTTCCCTCCGGACCGGACCCTTTTTACCCGTGATATGGCGCGGTTGCAGCTGGCACACCGAATCATTCCCGATAACGGCGCTGTTTTCTCCCGAACGTAAGTATGGCGCGTTTGTATCCCCTGATTTACTTTTTCAAACTCTTCACGGGAAATAATCGCCTCATGGGTATCCGGAACAATTATCCACTGTTCCCTGGGCACCGCACGGTTTTTCCTGCTTCCTGCGGCTGCCCGCTTCATTTTTCCATACACCGTATCCCCTGCATACCGCTGATCTTTCAGGATTGAAGAAACAGATGCCGTTCTCCAGACACACTTCCCGTTCACGGTTCTGCAGGGAAAATGCTCCCCTCTTCGTCTCCGCAGCATCAGCGGTGTCAGAACCCCCTCCCTGTTCAGAACGTTGGCAATGTGAGCTTTGGGAACCCCCTTAAGCGCCATATGGAAAATCCTGCGAACCACCGAAGCCGCCTCTTCATCCGGCACCAGTCTCTGCTCCGGAGATTTCAAATATCCATAAGGTGCATAGGGAGTAATAAATTTCCCCTGTCCTGCTTTCATCCGCCGTACGCTGCTGATTTTCTCCGAAAGGTCTTTACTGTACAGATCATACACCAGGTTTTTAAATGCCGCATCAAAAAACTCCCCGGAAAACCCGGAGACACCGCTGTCAAATCCGTCATTTACTGAAATAAACCGGATACCAAGGAAAGGAAACACCCGTTCCAGATAATTGCCGACTTCTATATAATTTCGCCCAAACCGTGAAAAATCCTTTACCATGATGACAGAAATCACTCCCGCCTTTACCTGCTCAAACATTTTCCGTACTCCCGGTCTCTCAAAATTTGTCCCGCTGTATCCGTCGTCACAAAACTCAACGGTCTTACAGTCTGCAAATTCCCTCTGACTGCTCAGATAATTTATTAATATTTCCCGTTGGGATGTAATGCTGTTGCTTTCCTGAAATTCACGGTCATCCTCGTCCGACAATCTCAAATACAGTCCGATCACCTGCTTTTTCATATTGCATCACCACATTTCTTTCCATAGCTGTTCAAATATGCAGGCGCTTTTTCATATTCGTCTGCGAATGTAAAATAAATACTTACAGAATTTTCATTCAAAACCACCTTTTTCACCATGACAGAACACATCTCCCTGGTCAGTTTCTTTGCGTCCTTCAAACAGATAAAATCATTCATCCACTTTGCTGTCATAGCCGGATTCTGCCTGTTCTCCTGCAATTGCGCATCAGCAATCTGCAGTTGATTCCTCAACTGTTCACTGTCAGCCATAAGTTCCAGCTGTTTCCTGCAGGCCTGAAAAATATAATTGTGCAGTTCTGTTTCATCAACCGCTCTGGAAGAACAGCTCTTTGTCTTAAGGTATTTATCGGAACAGCAGAAACTGTAGCGAACCAGGGATCCGTCCTTCCGAAAATACCCGGCGTCCCGCTGAACACTGCTGCCGCATATCCCGCATCGAACCATTCCTCTTAAAATATTCTCTGTTCTCTGTCTGCAGGACTTTTCAGCTGTCTGCTGTTCCCGTTTTTGCCTGCTTTCCAGCATCAGCCTTTGCACTTTTTCAAAAGTCCCTTTATCTATGATCGGTTCATGGGTATTTTCAATCAGATTCCATTCCGATTCCGGAATCACTTTGTTCTCCCGCCCTTTATAAAGAAGATTGCTCCCTTTTCGCTCTACCATACAGCCGATATAGCAGGGATTCTTCAAAATATCCGCGACGGAAGACCCATGCCACAGAGCATGTTCTTTGCCGTCATGATGTCCCTCCACATAACGGATCTGAAGCTGCGTGGGGACCGCCATATCATTCAGACGACGGGCAATGGAAACCGTGCCCAGCCCTTCTGTTCGCCATTTAAAAATCATACGGATGATCTCTGCCCTTTCGGTATGCACACACAGTTTACAGCGATCCCGTTTATCCCGCACATAGCCGTAAGGCGGAATCTTTCCCATGAATTTTCCGGATTTCTTTTTGACGTCAACCGCCGAACTTACCTTCCGGGAAAGATCTTTTGCATAAGTATCATGCAGGATCGATTTCAACGGAACCAGCAAAGTGTCGTTTTTTCCTGCATGCAGACTGTCAAAATGATCGTTTACCGAAATAAAACGGATGCCCAGATAAGGGAATATCCTTTCCAGATAATTGCCGGTTTCCAGATAATTCCTTCCAAAACGGGATAAATCCTTTACAACGATACAGTTGATCGTCCCTTTTTTTGCTGCTTCCATCATCTCTGAAAAGGCAGGTCTTTCAAAATTCGTGCCTGTTGCGCCGTTATCCGCAAAGGTACACACCACTTGCAGATCCGGATACCTGCTGATATGGTTCTCTATCATTTCAATCTGATTCTCGATAGAATCTCCCCGTATTCCGTTGTCTTTAATGGAAAGCCGTGCGTAAATTGCCGTACGATAAAGGAGCCCTGACTGAGGCTGCCTGTTTTCTGTCTGCTGATTTTTTCTGCTCTTTCTTGCCACAGGCTCACCTCTCTCTCACAAACGCATCCCGGTATTGGAAGCGAACCGCAATATGTCCCGAATTCATCACAACGATTTCTTCTACTGTCATCGCCAGAAGCCCCCGATCCAGTTCGGAAATATTTCCTTTTTCTTTCAACCGCTCAATCCGGGGGCTGTGAAATTTTCTTTCTTTTGCAAGTAACGACACTTCTCTCTCCAGAGTCTTAATTGCCTCCTCCAGCTGCCTGCAGGAATCCTCATATTCTTCTTTCATCTCAAAGTATTCCCTTTTTGTCAAAAGCGCCTCTTTGTAATCTTTATATACGGAAATTTTTAATTTCCGGCATCGAGCCAGTTCGCCCCGCCGTTCCTCAAGCTGCCTGTATCTTTTTTTCACTTTCTGTTCCTGTAATGGTATTTTTGCTATGATTTCCTGCAGCTCATCCATCGTAGCGATGAGAGAAAGATGGGTTCGGATCAGTTCCAGCACCGCTTTACTCAAAAAATCTTCGCGTATTCTGTGGCTGCTGCATACAGATTTATCTCTTTTATGACTGGAGCAGATGTAATAGCAGTATTCGCCTTTGGCAGACCGTATTTTTCTCCGAACCATATTTCCTCCGCACCCGCCGCAGCGCAGCAGCCCCGAAAAAAGATACACCTTTATTCTGTCCGGAGCTGTGCGTGTATCACAAAGCAGCAGTTTCTGCACAACAGCAAAGTCCGCTTTTGTGATAATTGCTTCATGGGTATCTTCCACCCGAATCCAGTCCTCTTTGCTGACTTTTATTCTCTTTTTCACTTTATAGTTCAGCGTTCTCTCCTTCCCCTGAACCATAACCCCCGTATAAATCTCGTTTTTTAATATACGCTCCACCGCTACGGGAGACCATTTTGCCTGCGGTTTCAACTTAAAAGAAGTCGTATATCTCCAATGCAGCAGCATTTTATATTCCATGGGTGACGGTACCCCATGTTCATTCAGATATTCCGCAATCTTCCGGTTACTGCAGCCCCTGATGCGCAGATCAAAAATATCTCTGACTACTTCCGCCGCTGCAGAATCGATCACCAGCTTTCCTTTTCGTTCCTGATCTCTAAAATAGCCGTATACCGGAAAGCTCCCAATATAATCTCCGCGTTTTTGCCGTACCTCGATCTGGCTTCTTATCTTAATGGACAGATCACGGCTGTAGCTGTCGTTCATAAGATTTTTGAAAGGCAGAATCATATTGTCCGTCTGACTGTCCGCATGCTCACTGTCATAGTGATCATTAACGGCAATAAAACGCACTCCCATAAAAGGAAAAATCTGCTGTATATATCTCCCGGTCTCGATATAATTACGTCCAAATCTGGATAAATCCTTTACGATAATGCAGTTGATTCTCCCCTGTTTGACATCCTCCAGCATGGAAGTCAGCGCCGGTCTTTCAAACCCGACTCCGCTGTATCCGTCATCCACCTTCTCCTCACAGACCTGAATATCGTCTTTGTCTTCTAAAAAACGATACATCAACTCCCTTTGATTTGTCACGCTGTTACTCTCCGCCTTGTCTCCATCTTCTTTTGACAGGCGGATGTACAAAGCCGCCCGATATTTTTTTTTGATATCAGTATGATTTGGCAAAACAAAAAGACCTCCTGACATGTTTTTGTAGTCAAAATAACACATTAGGAAGGTCTTCACAGTTGCTACATCATTCGGAAATATTGTGTCAGCCGTTCTGTAAGCGTAATATCGGTTTCTTCAAAAACAGACTGTACTACAATCTTTCCGCATTTACACAGATACGGATTTTTTATTTTCTGAATAAAGTCTGCAATTCGTTCTTCTTTTGGCAGCTGACTCTCCACAACAATATCCTGAATATCCACAAGATCGTCTCTGTCGACCTCTTCAGGACTGACGGAACGTAACTTCTCCAAATCCAACATCATATTGACTGTTAATCCCTCCCACCTAATATGTTGTATATCATATGAGAAAACCGGATTGTCCTATTCCCCCTTCTTAAAACAGTTCTCCGGGGAACGGCGCGCACAGCAGGAACAGCAGGGAATAAAGGCAATACAACTTCAAAGATCAGCCGCAGGTGTCAGATAATGCGCACAGAAAGGCTTCACAGTCCCATGGTCATAGACATGAAGGCTGCACCGTATAAGACGTTCAATATTCAGATTCATGGCATCCTGAAAAGCCATGGCGGACAGGGTCAGACTGCCATGCCGCAGACGATAAAGAAACGTATCAAAATCCATCTCATCGGAAAATTTTCCGGCAGGCTCAGGTTCCCCGGCCGGCCGCCGCCAATGACGGGCCACATACTCCCGGCTGTCTCTGGCACAGCCCCGTTCTCCGGCGGAACGGGTGATCGAAGTCAGAGGCTTTAAACCACCCTCCGATGTCAGCAAAAAGTTCGCGTGGAAACCACATAGAGGATGATCGCAGCGGGAGGGCATAAAACTTTCTACGGAAATACCCGTCTGATCAGCGAGATCCGCCATCAGCTGGTCCAGTGTATAACGGCCGTCTGCAGCAGGCGCATCGGTATACCTTCCGAAATAAGACACCGGCTGAAAATGTATGCCGCGCACACCGGGGACGTGTTCCCGTGCAAACCGAACCAGCCGGCCCAGGTCCTGAACGTTCACCCCGGGCACGACGGTGGGGACCAGCGTCACGCCGATCCGCAGATCGGAACACACCCGAATGGCCTGCGTTTTGATCTCCAGCAGCCGCTCTCCCCTCAAATACTCATAGATCTTATCATTGGTACCGTCGAACTGAAGAAAGACGATATCCAGCCCTGCCTCTGCCAACGCCTCTGTATAAGCCGGGTCTTCTGCCAGACGGATGCCGTTGGTGTTCAGCTGCACATAGCTGCATCCCGCCTCCTTTGCGAACCGTATCAGTTCCGGCAGATCGTCCCGCAGAGTCGGCTCTCCGCCGGACAGCTGCAGCAGAGGCTGGCCGCACTGACGGACAAGGTCCCGGACAGCCCCCTTCAACTCATCCATGGTGGGATCTGCCTCCTGTGTACCGCCGTCGGCAAAGCAGAACCGGCAGCGCAGATTACACCTCCTGGTCACCTCCAGCAGGATGCAGCAGGTACCGGACTGATGCCCGCTGCAGATACCGCAGTGTTCCGGACAATGCAGACCGTCTGCCTCCTTAAGCGGCCGGGCATACTGCACCCACTGATGAAAATCCACTCTGCCGCGCCAGACCGGTACGGAGAATTCACCGTGATCCGGACAGCTTTTTGTCAAAAAGATCTGTCCGTCCTCCTTCTCCACCATGTAAGCAGGCAGATTTCGAAAGCATACGGGGCAGAGAGAACGCGTAGTTCGGATCTGTTTTTCCATAAATCAAATCACTTCTTTCCGATAAATAACCAGATCCAGCCGGTACTGTCCGCTGACCTGTTCGACTGCAACTGTGATGGCAGCATCCAACTCGTTTCCGAAACCGAAAGCGCTGGCATTCAAAACTACGGCCAGCTCCGTACAGGGATTATGGAAGGACTGGTTCACCTCAGCCGGACGGTCAATGTCCAGAAGATCCACTTTCCCATATTCTCCCTCTGCCTTCCATGCCAGCAGCTTCATATGGGGTATTCTTGCCCGCATCGCCCTGATACGCTCCTGCACCGACTCCGCCAGCGCCAGAAGATAGGCATTGCCGTCGAAATCATTGCAGCAAACCGTAGCGTAGTATTGGAGATTGTACTCGCAGACCCGACTCATGATCTTTGTAAAGGCTTCGCCGCCGTAACCAATATCCGGACGATGCATGGAAGCATGTCCATCCATCAAAGCGCGGTAAAGCGTTTCCAGGCCCTCGCCGTTTGCGGCGCTGATCGTTACCACCGACGCCTGCGGATACATTTTCCGCAGATATTCTACGGCTGCCGCTTTGGAGGCTCCCTTCATCAGATCACACTTGTTCAGCACAATCAAATCAGCCTCCACCAGCTGATTATGGAGAATATAGGACAGATCGTCACTGCCGCTCTCCTGCAGCACGGATACCGTGCGGGGCTCCACCAGCACAGTGAATGGCGCCAGCTCGTACTGACCGGGGTATTTCTCAACAAGCGTGTGATACACATGTTCCAGCGCGCCCACGCCAAAACCGGGAATGTCGGAAATCACCAGTTCACAGCCCTGCTCTTTAAATAACCGGTCCAGATTTTCCACCAGTTTTTCCGTCTGATAACAGATACAGTCTCCTGTAATCTCAGCCGCATTACACTGGCAAAGCCGGGCCAGCCTGTGGTCTGCCAAACCCTTATCTCCCAGATCATTGGTGATCATGGATGTCTTAGAGCCTTTTTTCGCCAGCGCCATCATGGCAGTAGTCTTTCCGGAACCCAGAAAACCACTGAATACCGCAAATTTTCTCATCTTTTATCCCCCAAACTGTTTTCTTTATATTTTTATATTACTGTAATGTCCATAACAATACAAGAATGATCTGCCTGCGTCAGAGGTACGGGGATTTTTTTACATCCATCTGTATGCAGTTCGATGCAGGCTGTCTGAAAGTTCCATTGAAGGACGCCGGTCCTCAGGGTGCGTTTTCTGTATCTTTTATCCCTATAATTACAGCCGGGTACGATCTTGAGATGCCCAGTTTCTGCGCGATCTCTCTCTGTGTATATTCTCTGCCGTGGTATAGTCCATAGCGCATGATAATTACCTGCCGCTCCCGTTCCGACAACACTTTTTCCAGAAGATCATAGACCTTTCTCGTATCATCTTTAAGGCCAATCTGGTCAAATGCCGGCGGTTCCTTACTTTCGATAATATCCAGAAGCTGAATCTCATTTCCTTCTTTATCCGTGCCGATCGGTTCATAATAAGAAGATTCCCTTTGCAGTTTTTTCTTTACCCTCATATACATGAGGATCTCGTTCTCCACACATCTTGCCGCGTAGGTTGCCAGCTTACTTGCCTTTTCGTGGTCAAAGGTGTCCACTGCTTTGATCAGTCCGATGGTTCCTATGGAGATCAGTTCCTCCATATCATCCTCAGAAGACTGGTACTTTTTCACAATATGGGCTACAAGGCGCAGATTATACTCGATCAAAATCTGACGTGCCTTTTCGTCCCCTCCCTTATACCTCACCAAATAATCTTTCTCTTCTTCCGCCGTAAGAGGTTTCGGAAAAGCTTTCAAAAAAAGACACCTCAGTGGATATTTAATACATCTTATGTAAAAATCCCATGAAAGTGCCTTTCCACATTTATCTTCTTTTTTTAACCGGTACCCCGCCTGCAAAAATGCAGTCGTTGATCTTCCCGGCACGCGCCAAATGTCCGTGCAGGCATACCGCCCGACCCGCTGCTTTCGGGAATCAGGATTCTTTCCGGCGAAGAATGTCCATCTTCTCCGGTATCTGCTCAAGCGCTACCAGCAGAAGCTGTCTTGCATGGGGTGCGCTGTCCTGAAAAGAACCGGTTGCGGCGTCCTGAATACTTTTTACCTTCACATCTACATCTCTCCCGTCCGGCTTCATGATCTCCAGCGTCTCTCCGACAGTAAACTTATTACGCTGTTCGATCAGACAGCGCCCGTCCATATCCGTCTCTTTCACCATTCCAAGATACGTATAATCTTTCACGTACGTATTGCTGTCATAGATCTGCGCCTGTTCATCCGGTTTCCCGTAGAAAAAACCTGTTGTAAACCTTCGATAGGTGCAGGCGGCAATCTGTTCCAGATACCATGGCATATTCCGCTCGTACTGTTCCCGGCTCTTTGCAAGATCATCCAGTGCTTTCCGGTAAGTACGGGCCACTGTCGCCACATACAATGCCGTTTTCATTCTGCCTTCTACCTTCAGACTGTCTACGCCCGCCGCAATCAGATCCGGAATATGCTCGATCATGCACAGATCTTTGGAATTAAAAATATACGTTCCGCGTTCGTTCTCGTAAACCGGCATATACTCTCCCGGCCGTGTCTCCTCCATGACCGCATATTTCCAGCGGCACGGATGCGTACAGGCCCCCTGATTGGCGTCCCGGCCTGTAAGATAATTGCTCAAAAGGCATCTGCCCGAATAGGAAATGCACATGGCACCATGCACAAACGTCTCAATTTCCAACGTATCCGAAACCTGTTCCCGAATCTGCCGGATCTCTTCGAGAGAAAGTTCTCTTCCCGTCACAACCCGCACGGCGCCTGCTTTCTGCCAGAATTGAAAGGTTTTATAATTTACATTGTTTGCCTGGGTAGAAATATGAATATCAATTTCGGGACATACTTCTTTTGCAGTCAAAAAAAGTCCCGGATCGGAGATGATCAATGCGTCCGGCGCGATCCTCTTCAATTCGTCAAAATATATCTTTGCTCCTTCCAGATCTCTGTTATGTGCCAGGATATTGGCTGTCACATAAACTTTGACCCCCTGTCCGTGCGCAAAGCGAATGCCTTCTTCCATTTCTTCCATGGAAAAATTCTTTGCCTTCGCACGAAGGCCATATGCCTCTCCGCCGATGTAGACTGCATCTGCGCCAAAAATAACCGCTGTTTTTAACACTTCCAGGCTGCTCGCCGGGATCAAAAGTTCCGGATGCCTGCTCATACCCTTTTTCTGCTCCTCCTCTATTCTCTCTCCTCTGTCCGGACACTGACCGTTACCCCATCCCCCAGGGGCAGCACAGAAGTAACCAGCTCTTTATGATGCGTCAGTGTATACAGATATTCCCTCATCCTCGCATGAATCGTACGGTTTCTCCGCTCCACCGCAAAACGGGACTCAATGATGTCCCCATCCTGCAACACATTATCCGATATCAAAATTCCTCCAACGGGCATAAGGCGCAAAAGCTCCGGCAGATAACTGATATACTGCCCTTTCGCCGCATCCAGAAAAATAAAATCATATCTGTCGTCCAGGCTCTTCAGTACGTTCGCGGCATCACCTTCAAGAAGACGGATCCGATCCGCCTTTCCTGCCCGTAGAAAATTCCTCCGTGCAACCGGGATACGTTTTTCGTATTTTTCAATAGTGGTGATCAGACAGTTGCGGGGCGCATATTCGCTCATAAGAAGCGCGGAAAATCCGGTAGCCGTTCCCACCTCCAGAATCTTCCCGGGCCGGTAAGACTTCATAAAGAACCGCAACAGACTCTGCATCTCCTTCCGGATCACAGGCACATGATCCGCCTTCGCCTCCCCTTCTATCTGATCCAGCAGTTGTCCGTTCCCACAGTCCAGTGAATGAATATATGCCGTCAAACGTTCTCCCGTGATCATTCTTCTTCATCCTCGTCTTTTGCCTCTCCGGCCAGAACCTGCATGAGCTCTTTAGGGGTCATGGACGTATTTAACATATAATCTCCCGGTTTCAGACGGTCATCATACTTGTTGACTTTCAACTGGATGCGGAAAATATTCGCATCACGAATCAGCCCTCTTCTTTCCAGAAGCTGTGATGCTTCCTTTACAGACATCTCGCTGGTCAGGGTGATGCGGATGTCTTTTCCGGGTTTTGGAGCCATGGCCGCATCCGATACAATACTGTAACCATACGTATATGCATACTCGCCGATCCTGTATATGCCCACAACCACCAATATAACAATCGCAAGCCGCAGAACAAACATTCCTGCTGACAGCATCACCTTTTGTGTCTTCATGACCTTATCTCCTATATCATCAGATCCACTACATCCATAATTCTGGCATTGATCTCCTGCAGCATACGGCACATACGGAGTTCGTATTCCAGATATTGCTGCACCATCGGTTTTTCCCGGAATTCCTGATACTGCGCTTCAAATTCTTCCAGTCGTTCATGCATGTCTTCTGCATCACTGTTCTGAAGTTCATAATTCTCCCAGCAGAACTTTCTGATCCTGTCCGCGAGTCCCGGAACCTGATCAACCTGCCGCCTGGCTGCCTGAAATCCCTCATACTCCGTACTTTCTTTTATCACTGCTACCAGTTCTTCCACTTTCTCTTTTACAGCATCCATCTTCTCTTTCCTATACTTCCATAATAATCGGGAGGATCATGGGATTTCGCTTGGTCTTCTTACGGATATAATCTCCAAGCGCGTCTTTCATAACATTTTTCATCTTTCCCCAGTCCGTAATATTGCGGTCCAGACATTTATCCACCGCATCATAAACAACAGCGCGGGCCTGTTCCATCAAATCTTCTGATTCTCTCACATAGACAAAGCCTCTGGATACAATATCCGGCCCTGACAAGAGCACATTACTTCCTTTTTCCAACGTCAGAACAATAATCATAATGCCGTCCTCTGCCAGATGCTGGCGGTCACGCAGAACAATATTCCCCACATCTCCGACGCCGAGTCCGTCTACAAAAATCGCCCCGGTATGAACCTTATCCACAACTTTGGCGCTGTCCGCATCCATCTCGATCACATCCCCGGACTGCAGAACAAAAATATTTTCCTTTTCGATACCGAGTTTCTCCGCGATCGAAGCCTGTGCTTTCAGATGCCTGTACTCTCCATGCACCGGAATCGCATATTTGGGATGAACCAGCGAATAGATCAGTTTGATCTCCTCCTGACAGGCATGACCTGACACGTGCGCATCCTGAAAGATAACGTTTGCACCTTTTGCAGAGAGTTCGTTGATTACTTTTGACACAGCCTTTTC
>Ga0137306_102170_pt1 | contig 17207 bp, 17 predicted proteins | sample Inofroosms_March_FD_97187 | JGI IMG/M metagenome (GOLD analysis project Ga0137306, IMG submission 97187) | Mouse cecal microbial communities from Vienna, Austria - N-Acetylneuraminic and N-Acetylglucosamine D2O microcosms_March | ecosystem: Host-associated > Mammals > Digestive system > Large...
TCGTCGCAGACAAAGCCCTCCGGGGGCTCCGGGCACTCCTTCAGATACCGGCACATATCCCGGTAGCTTCCTTCCTCACTGTAATGCAGCTCCACCACATCCTCCGGCCCAAAGGACCTCTGAAAATGCTCCAGCGCATCCGCATATCCTCTCTCCCGCTCCTTAAAGCTGCTGATCCTGATCTTCCCCTTTAAATACCCGATCCTCGTTATCCCGCAGCCAATCAGATGCTCCACCGCCTGAAACGTCCCCATCTGGTTATTGACCGAGACTGCATTGCAGCCCAGAGTCGTAAAATCATTGTCAAGAGCCACCACCGGAAAAGGCAGGCGGAAGAAAGGCTCCATATCCTCCGGCTGCATCTCTGTAGCAAAGACGATCGCCCCCTGGGAGTCCTGCTCACACAGATGTTCAATCTGCGGCTCCATCGGACGGCGCTTGTCAACCGTACACAAAAGAATATTATATCCGTATTTCTTCGCATGCGCCTCTATATTCTCCATCAGGAGAAGAAAAAACGGATGGATATCCAGCACCTCCCCGTGTCTTTTGTAGATAATAAAACTCAGATTATTACTTGCCGCGGCCGGAGGGCTTTTAATCAGATGCTCATAGCCCATCTCTCTTAGCCGGTTCAGTATATTCTTCCTCGTCTCTTCTGAAACCCCCGGCTTGTGGTTGATGATCAGCGAAAGTGCCGCCGGGGAAATATTAAGCTCCTTCGCAATTTCACGATTAGTCATAACATATTCTCCCAATTTCAGAATCTCTAACAACATTATATGGATAACAAATATAAAAGTCAACGGTTTAGTAAACGCTTTACATCCGTTTAGCTAATATCTGCCTGTTCCAAACACTATCCCGTTATCAAATCATCAAACATGTGTCCACATACCGTTCAAAAACACGTTTAGAATATTTTTATAATATTTCGCTAAAAATGTCATAAACTATTCAGTAATATTAACTATTTTAATCATTATTTTATTCTGAATATTTAGTATATTAAACTAAATATTCAGTATTGCAAAAATAGGTGAAAAACCATCCATCTTCCTGTTTTTTCACCCATTTTTGCAAAAAAATAAGTCTAACTTAAAAATCTATGTTATACTATATCTGATTGCAAATATCTAGAATCATTTTTTAATGAAAGGAGGCTGTTGAATGCAAAAAAGGCTACTTTGCACCTGTGTATCTTTTGCACTCTTTTTTTCAGCCGCTTTTTTATCCGGATGTACTGTCTCCACCGAGGTTGCAGGTGATTCTGACAAGAGCAGCTCCGCTGGTCCGCCGGCAGGCAAAAAGCGCGCCACTGTGTCAGAGCACCTTATTCCCGAGGCTTCAGGGACGGTTACTTCCGGCAATGATTTTATTTCCATTGACTCGTCCAATACGGCGGAAGGATACTTTATGGTCAAGTACGACGGGGACGCTGACAAGGTTAAGCTGCAGCTTCAGGCGCCCGACGGGGAGACTTATATCTACAATCTGGCTATCGGCTCCTATGAGGCATTTCCCTTTTCAGCGGGGGACGGTGATTATCATCTTGACGTCTTAGAACATGCCTATGACGATATGTATGCGACAGCGTATTCCCAGGATATGAAGGTCGCCTTGAACGATGAGTTTCGGCCCTTCCTGTACCCTAACCAATATGTATGGTTCACGCCGGATTATCAGGCGGTGGCATATGCCGCTGAGCTCTCGGACGGCTCATCGGACGATCTGGACTTTTTAAATCAGGTCTACCACTATGTGATCGAGAACATCACCTATGACGAGCAGCTTGCCGCCACTGTCAAGTCGGGATATCTCCCGAACATCGATGACACTATGGCTTCCGGCAAGGGCATCTGCTTTGACTATGCTTCTTTGATGGCGGCGATGCTGCGCTCCCAGGGGATTCCCACGAAGCTGGTCGTAGGCTATTCCGGCGCGGCGTACCATGCCTGGATAAGCGTGTATTTAAAGGAAACCGGATGGGTAGACAAGATCATCCAGTTCGACGGTGAAAACTGGTCCCTTGTAGACCCGACCCTTGCCGCCAACAACAGCGGTTCAGCCGTGAAGGAATACATCGGGGACGGCAGTAATTATACAGTAAAATATTCTTATTAAATGTCTTAACAAATTTATGGAGGATGATTATGAAGCAGACGAACGTATTTGGAAAAGCATTTTCAAGTATCGAGCTGGCTTCCTTCTGCGGGCAGGTTGCATTAATCTTAAAATCAGGCATCTCGGCTCTGGAAGGGCTTAATATTATGCTGGAGGATACATTTTCCCCTGAAGAAGAACCGGTTTTGATGGCTCTGATCGAAAATATGCAGGAGACAGGGAGCCTGTATCTGGCGCTTGAGGAGACGAAGCTGTTCCCCTCCTACATGATTCACATGGTGCAGATCGGCGAGGAGACCGGTACTCTCGATGAGGTCATGGCGTCTCTTCAGACCCACTATGAGCGGGAGGATGCTGTCAGCAGGAGCATTCGCAGCGCCGTAACCTACCCGATGCTGATGACAGGCATGATGGTGGCTGTTATCATCGTGCTTCTGGTGAAGGTCATGCCCATCTTTAACCAGGTATTTGTGCAGCTCGGCTCTGAGATGACTGGATTTTCCCGGGTGCTGATGAATATGGGGACGGCTATCAACCGCTATTCTATCGTATTTACCGCACTGCTTATCCTGGCGGCGGCGCTGATTCTTTACGGGACCAGGACCCGATCCGGGCGCAATATGTGCAGAGGGCTCGGATACAAATTCGGATTCTCAAAGGCTGTCTACGAGGAGCTTGCCTCCTGCCGGTTCGCCAGCGGCATGGCGCTTACCTTAAGCAGCGGGCTTAATCCGGAGCGGAGCATGGAGCTTGTTAATGCGCTCAACGACGACCCGTTTTTCCGGAAGAAACTGAACGCCTGCCAGCAGCAGATGAATGAAGGAAAGGATCTTACGGACGCACTGTTTGCCTCCGGCATCTTCACGGGGATGTATGCGCGTATGGCGTCCATAGGTGCCAAGACCGGCTCCATGGACCAGGTGATGGATACGATTGCCTCCCTTTATCAGGACAATATCGACAACCGGATGAACAATATCCTTGCTACGCTGGAGCCTACGCTGGTCATTCTTCTATCCCTGATCGTGGGCGTGATCCTTCTGTCGGTTATGCTGCCGCTCATGGGGATCATGTCGAGCCTTTAAACATGTCTTTAATGAAGATAAGGAGATTTACATATGAGCCGTTTTCAATATCAGAAGCAATCACACAAGCCGTCGGGATTTCTTCTGTCTGTCTGTGTATTTCTGGCTGTTACTGTCATCTTTGTACAGGGACTTTCCTCCCTGTCGGACAGCACGAAAAGGCGCCAGAAGGAAAGCCTTGAGAATGCCATTACCCGCAACGTAACTTACTGCTACGCTGTGGAGGGTGTTTATCCGGAGAACCTTGACTATCTGAAAAAGAACTACGGACTGGCCTACGACGAGGACTCGTTTTTCGTTGATTACCACGTTGTCGGCTCCAACGTTCTCCCGGATATTACGATTATCGAGAAAGGGGACTAAGCTATGCGTTTTCGGCTAAAGCAGCGGCATATGATTGATTTTTTATTCCCTGTCGCGTTATTTTTTGTATTTGCGCTGTCGGCGCTCACCGTGATCTTGCTGGCTACAAGGATCTACCAGTCAACGACGGAGAATTCATCCCTGAATTACACGTCGAAAACCTCTCTGTCCTATATCTCGGAGAAGATCCACCAGCACGATACGAAGGATACGGTGTCCATCGGAACCTTTGACGGATGCGATGCCCTTGTGTTCAGGCAGGATACCGGAGATGCTGCGTATTTTACTTATATTTACTCCTATCAGGGTGAATTGAAGGAGATCTTTTTAAAGGACGGCGCCGAGACGAACGCCGCTGCCGGGCAGACGATCCTTAAGATACAGGATTTCTCTGTGGAACAGGTAGCAGACGGCTTGTTCGCCTTCCGGTGTACGGACGAAGCGGGACAGACTGCCTCCGCTGTCATAGGTATCCGCAGTAAAATGTCCTGACCCATCATGCAACTGTTGTTGTAAATATGTTATAGACAGAAAGGAAAACGTTTCTTATGATTCGAAGAAGCAGAGCACAATCCTCCAGCCTGTTCCTGATGGAACTGATTCTTGCGATCCTGTTTTTCTCGATTACAAGCGCTGTCTGTGTGCAGTTTTTTGTAAAATCCCATCTTCTGAGCCGTGAGTCGAAGGCTCTGGCGCAGGCGGTGAATGAATGCACGAATATCGCAGAAATATTCGATGCATCGGAGAGTACCGAAGATGCCGTTTCGTTGTTAAGGGCTAATTTCCCTGATCTCTCTGCCGGGGCAGAAGCGGACGAAGCGGGCGGCCTATCTCCGGCAGCAGGCGGGAAGGCGCTTGCCACCATGTACTATGACGATACATTTTCACCGTGTAAGAAAGAGGATGCCTCCTATACGCTTACAGCGTCGCTCTCGGAAGCGAATCGGATGCAGACAGCAGAGATCAAGGTGACGGATTCTGACGGCTCCGTAATCTATGAACTGAACACCAGCCACCACAATGCTAGGAGGACAGATGATGAAGAGAGATAAACATGAGACTTCCTTTACCGCTATCGGTTCTTCTTCGCTTCTGGTCGTATTTCTCGTGCTGTGCCTGGCGACCTTCGCCATACTTTCCCTCTCCAGCGCCAAGAGCGATTACTCATTTTCGGAGCGGCTGGCAGAGCATAAAAGTAATTACTATGAGGCGTCTTCCCATGCCGAGGCCCTCCTCGCCAATATCGACCAGCTTTTAGAAGAGACCTACAGATCGAAACCTATGACCTGGGAGGAATATCTTGATGCCTTAACCTTGGCATTTATGGTTTCAAGCCAGGCTTCCTGCTCGTTCAGCACACAGACGGGCGAACCCATCGTTTCCTATCAGATCCAGGTGGACGACAGGCAGACCCTGTTCGTGGAGCTTAAGGTGACGAATCCCTTGGAGAACCCGCATTATTACGAGATCCTGACCTGGAAGACCGCTCCTTCCAGCCAATGGGAGAGCGATGATACGCTGAATCTTATGCCGATGTCATAAGGCGGCTATTTTAGAAAAAAGGAGATTTTCAATATGAATTTACGATCAATCTTAGAAAAGGCAATCGATGAGAAGGCTTCTGATGTATTTATCGTATCCGGCCTTCCGGTGTCCTTCCGCAAGGACGGCGTAATCGGGCGGGCGGATGATAACCGGCTGCTCCCGCCGGATACGGAGTCTTTGCTGACAGAGATCTATCAGTATGCCTCTGACCGGGATCTTAACATACTGACGGACAACGGGGATGACGACTTCTCATTCGCGATACAAGGGCTGTCCCGTTTCCGCGTCAGTGCGTACATGCAGAGGGGCGCCCTGTCCGCCGTGATTCGGATCATCACCTTTGACCTGCCAGACTTTAAGAGCCTGGGAATCCCTGAATATATCATCCATCTCGGGGATGCCGGGAAGGGGATGGTACTTGTCACCGGCCCTGCGGGCAGCGGGAAATCGACGACTCTTGCCTGCATCATCGACCAAATCAACAAGAACCACAAAAAGCACATCATCACGCTGGAGGATCCGCTGGAATACCTCCACAGGCACGGCAGCAGCATCGTGAGCCAGCGCGAGATCAACGTGGATACAGAGAGCTACGTCACCGCGCTCAGGGCTGCGCTGCGCCAGAGCCCTGACGTCATACTCCTAGGGGAGATGCGTGATTATGAGACGATTAACGTAGCTATGACTGCTGCCGAGACAGGACACCTTCTTCTGTCCACACTGCATACCATCGGCGCCGCCAATACCATCGACCGTATTATCGACGTATTCCCGGCGAGCCAGCAGCGGCAGATCGCCGTGCAGTTATCCATGACCTTAAGCGCAGTCGTATCTCAGCAGCTTGTACCGACGGTTGACGGCGGGGGTGCTCCTGCTCTGGAGATCATGACCGTGACCCCCGCCATCCGCAATATGATCCGGGACAATAAAGTGCACCAGATTGACGGCATTATCTACTCTTCCATGAAAGAGGATATGATCTCTATGGATGGGTCATTGCTTAATCTGTATAAAGCCGGAACGATCAGCCGGGATACGGCGCTTAAGTATGCGTCTAATCCAGATATGCTGGGGAAGAAGTTGTGAAAAGGAGAAACATAGGGCAGCAGCCTGATAAGATCAGGGAGCGGCGATAATACAGCTCCCTGATTTTACTTTTATAATCCAGCAATATATAAAAGCGTATTCATCCTCCCCCTACTCCTCCTTAAACATCCGAAGGATCATATCCACCGACCCCTGTATTCCGTAGCTTGCGCTGTTCACACATAAGTCATAATTCATCGCCTTCCCCCACTCGAGCCCGGTATAGAATTTAAAATACTTCACATGCTTCTTATCAAGCCTTTTTAGCATCTCTCCCGCCTTCTTTTCAGTCAGTCCTGGATTCACCGCCATCACCCGTCTAAGCCGCTGCTCGAACGGCGCAGTGATATAGATGCTGATATGGGGAATATTATTATTGGCAAGAATCACATCGGCGCAGCGTCCCATGACCACAAAGTCCTCTTTCTTCGCCATATCACAGATAAGCTGGCTCTGGTTGAAGAATACCGCGTCCTTCTTCGGCAGTCCATGGTACCGCCCAAATTCTTTAAATCTCTGCCCGAGCGTCACCTTCTGTTCCGTCACAAACGCCGGCCGTGTATCTACATACCGGTCCTTATTCTCCTGATCCAGAATATAGGGAAAGCCTCCCTTGTCGTACACATTGTCCCGCTCCGCGTCAAGGCGCCTTAACACCTCACTGAATATCTCCGCATCATAATAATTGATCTGAAGCTTATCCGCCAGCGTAAACCCAATCTCACTTCCGCCGCTGCCAAAGGTCCGCCCGATACAGATAACCGTATGGTCATTCTCTGAAAACCGGGTGTTAAGGCTGGTCTTATTAAGCCTTGACCGCTGCTCATTGAGCACATCTCCCTCAGCAAAGCTGGTAGGAAGGCGGGTAACCTCTGTCAGAATCTTGTCGTACTCGGTCATCAGCTCCTTTTTCACCTGACGGTTGCGGACCGTACGCGCCATATTGCTGATCAGCGCCAGGTCACTGCGCACGATATGCCCCTGGTTGCGGGCAAGCATCTCCCACACCAGCTCATCCACGCACCGGTCTTTATCCTTTGTGAACACACGCCCGAGGGAAGAGCCGAGATTTTCATATACCTTTGTATCCAGATCATAGATCCGCTCCGCCAGTATGCGGAGCTCTTTTTCATCCGTTTTCGATGAACGGAGTTCTTCCTGAGTGCAAACCATCGAACATACCTCCTATAAGAAAAATACAAGCGTATCCAGGATAAATACCGGAACCAGTATACACAGTGACCACAGGATATACCCAAAGAAGGACGGCATATGGATACCGTTTTCATCAGAGATCGCCTTCACCATGAAGTTCGGCGCATTTCCGATATACGTATTCGCCCCCATAAATACCGCGCCGCAGGATATCGCCGTCAGCATCCCCACCGGGATCTTCCCGAGAGTCGTGGCAATTCCCTGTGAATAATCCATCGCCCCCGAAGTCGTCAGGAATACAAGGTACGTCGGCGTATTGTCAAGGAAGCTTGAAAGGGCCCCCGTCACCCAGAACATCTGCACCGGCCGGGTAAGCCCGAGGCTTCCGCCCACGCTCTTAAGCAGCATCAGCGCCGGCTGCATAGTGATAAAGATCCCGGCAAACAGTACGGCAACCTCCTTGATGGCGCCCCAGGTAAAGTGGTTCTTCTGGCGGATCTTTTCATCCGTCGTCTTAAAGGATAAAAACGCCGCCAAAAGAATGAGCGCCATCTCGATAAGCGCCGGATAGGTCAGCGTCACCTCGCCATAGATACGAATACCCTTAACCGCTCCTTCCGCCGTCTTAAACGCCGGAAGATCAGGCAGCATCCCGCTCAAGATAACCGCCGCGACGATCATCATGATAAAGATCAGATTATGCAGTCCCCCGATCGAGATTCTCGTCCCCGGCCTGCTGATATCCGGCACGCGCCCTCTGGCGATCTCCCGGCAGTATTTCTTCCGGTCAACCCAGTAAAAGATGAACAGAAGCACAGCCATATTAAACAAAAGAATCGGGAACAGATGAAGGCTCCAGGAAAACGGCACTCCTCTGGAAAATCCCATCAGAAGCGGCGGATCCCCGATCGGCGTAAGACATCCCCCGATATTCGACACAAGGAAGATGAAAAATACCATAATATGCTTTCTGTGCCTTCTCCAGGAATTCATCTTGAGCACAGGACGGACCATCAGCATACTAGAGCCCGTCGTCCCGATCAGGCTGGACAGCAGCGTCCCGATCGTAAGCAGGATGATATTAACCCTGGGAGAACCGGCAAGGTCTCCCTCCAGAGTAATATTTCCCGATACGCAGAACAGCCCGAACAGCAGCACGATAAAGGGAATATAATCTCCGATGATGCACTCCGCCACCACCTCGACAGCCTCCCCGGCCCCGAACGAGACGGCGAAAGGAATCACCAGCAAAAGCGACCAGAATCCCACCACCAGCGGCTGATGGCTCTCCCACCACTCTCCCTTAACAAGCGGCATCACCGCAATACAAAGCAATATACCGATAAACGGTATGCAAAATGCTATATTCATAAAAAAAGCCCCCTTCATAAAATCCAGCAACTATTTTAATCAGAAAGGCTTTTAAAATCAATATGAAAAACTGTCAGAAAATCTCCGCCAAAAGACAGAAAATGTTAAAAACTGCACAAATCACTCTGCTCTTCTCATTCGCTCCACCACGCTGACTTTATTCATGCTCCGGTAACAGATCACCGGAACTAAAAGCACCACGGCGGCCACTGCAGGGATACACAAAAGCACCGGCGTCACCGTAAGCTTCCAGGTAAAGAAAAAGAAGCTTTCTCCCAGACTCCTTACCGCCGTCACACTTAAGGCCACGCTTAAGGTCACTGCGCATACAGCCGTATACAGCGCATAATATCCCCCCTCGAAGCACAGCATAGCCTTTAACTGTCCCCCGGTCATCCCCACAGCTTCCATCATGGCAAATTCCTGTTTCCTCGACAGCACGGAGGTCACCATTGTATTGACAAAGTTAAGGATTCCGATTATCGCCAGGATAAACGCCAGCAGACCGCCCACCAAGGCATACATGTCCTTCTGGGAATCGAACTGCTCCACGATACTCGTCTTAGACGTGTAGGTCAGCTCTTCATTTACATTTTCACAATAATCATCCATCCACTTCTCCATCTTCTCCTCATGCTCCTTATCCACATTGAAAATGGTCCGCATCGGCTGCTGGTCGCCCATCAGATCCAGATATTCCTCCTCCGGCAGGATATAGTCGCAGTTGAACATTCCGAAATGCTGGAATCCGCACGCATGGGGCATATCCGCGACCGCCAGCACTTCGTACTCCCGCGTTTCTCCTGCGTCATTGGACACCGTGACCTTCTCTCCCGGTTCAAAATATTTGATCCCGCTTGCCTGGCTCATCCCATACCGGGTGGCGATCACATATTTCCCGGTAGAGAATTTCTCCCAGTCAAGGTCCCCTTCCGGGTTCTCCAGTATTTCCATGATCATCTTCCCGATTCCGTACACTTTGCCGTCAATCCCGGCTCCTTTGCAATATTCCTCGATGTCCGGCATACCTTCTGCCGCCCCCATCATCGCTTCATATTCTTCCCTCACCTCCGGGTTGCGGATGATCCGCTCCTCGATCAGCGCATAGGCTTCTTCTGTAAAGGTCGGGTCCGTTAACTTCAAGTAGATATTCCCGACCTCCTCCACACCCTTCTGCCCCTTAAGCGCCTCTAAGAATTCTTCCGTCACGCCGTCCAGCACGATAGAACCATAATCAACAGACATATTGTCAAGTGTTGCGTCCGCCACCGAAAAATCGCTGACCGTCATATTTGCCACAAATTTATCGATATCAAACCCCTGGATCAGGCTGTAGATGCTGTTAAGAAGCACCAGCGACAACGACAGGGAAGCCACCACGACAACGATCTTTTTGCGGTTCCTGCGGATATTCTGGTATGCCATCGCCCTGGGGCTTACCCGCTTCGTCTTCTTTATCCGGCTTTTCGTCTTTCCCCGAAGCTTCGTCTTCTCCTGGGCCTCATCCGCCCCCTCGGTAAACCTGACCGCCTCGATGGGCGATACCTTCGAGGCGATCCGGCACGGCCTGATACAGCTTAAGAGCACCGTGACAAAGGAAAATACTGCCGCCCCGGCAAATATCCATACATTCAGCTCAACTTCCGTATCGATCGTCCCGGCAAAGACCAGCTCGCCCATCACTATCGGAAGCACAAGCTTACCTATCACTGTCCCGAGGATAAGTCCCACGGGAATCCCATACAATGACAGCATATACGCCTGACGGTACACGACCTTGCGAAGCTGCTTCCCCGTCGTCCCGATGGTCTTAAGAAGCCCGTAATACTGGATATCCCGGTAGACGTTGATATAGAAAATATTATAAATGATCAAGTATCCCGATGCGATGATCACAAGAAGAATCACCGCGATCAGCGCCATCGTCGTCAGATCTATCTCTCCGCCCATATACGCCCAGTTAAGCCCTGTGTCTATGTTTTCAGGAAATCCGCAGCGCTTCACCAGCTCTGCCGCCTGCTTTTCCAGATTAAAGCTGCTCTTAAAGTTAAAATCCGCCATGATCCTTCCGGCGTAATCAGAAGCGTCCACATTTATCTCCATAGCAGACGTCTCCGGCGTCGGAGCCGCCTTGTGGGCATACTCCTCAGACACCGCCGCGATCTGCGCCTGTGATATGGTATCCCCCTTAAAGTATCCGCATAGGGTGAATGTCTTCCTGACCGGCTCTCCTTCATTGATCTTAAGCTCTAAGGTAACCTTTTCCCCGATCTTTTTGGGTATCCCAAGACGCTCTAACACCAGATCGCTGGTTACGATCTCATCCTCCTTTTCCGGCATGTGCCCAATCTCCGGATAGCAGAAGGAAAATTTAGCGTCCAGGTCTTCATAAAAGCTCACCTCTGTCCGAAGCTTCAAAAGCTCCTTATTTACCGCCTCCGCGACTACAATCCGGTAAGAGACTTCCTTAAGCTTTTTATCCTTTTTTACGATATCGTACTCCTTTTGCGTCAGATATTTGAAGCCTGCGTGGGCGCTCCCGCCCACCTGACGCATGGTCGATTCCTGCTGCTTTCCCACGATACTGCCGCCCACCGTAAAAAGTGTCGTAAAAAGGATGGTAGTCAGGGCGATGGCCAGTACCGCGATGATATTCCGGCTCTTTCCGGCCTTTCTCGTCCGGTCGGCGATCCGGTTGATGACCCCTTGATTTCTAATCTTATTCATCCCTGTCACCGCCTTCTTCCAAGATCCGCCCGTCTTCGATGCGGATGATCCGGTCGGCCAACTGGGCGATCTCTTCATTGTGGGTGATCATGATGATCGTCTGGCCGAATTTCTCACCAGTCACCTTCAGAAGCCCAAGGACATCCTGGCTCGTCCTGGAATCCAGATTCCCGGTCGGCTCATCCGCAAGGAGGATCGCCGGCTTGGTGACAAGCGCTCTTGCGATCGCCACCCTCTGCTGCTGTCCGCCGGATAACTGGCTGGGAAGACTAAGAAGCTTTCCCTTAAGCCCCAGGGCATCTATAATCCTGTCCACATATGCTTTATCTACCGTATTCCCGTCAAGCTCTATGGGCAGTACGATATTTTCATACGCATTCAGCACCGGGACCAGATTATAGCTCTGGAACACGAAGCCGATCTTCCTCCTACGGAATATGCACAGCGCGTCATTCTTAAGCTTTAAGATATTCTTGTCCTCCACATATACCTTTCCCGAGGTGGGTCTGTCAAGTCCTCCCAGCATGTGCAGGAGCGTCGATTTCCCGCTGCCGCTCGTTCCCACGATCGCGGTAAACTCTCCCCGCTCCACCTCCAGATTCACACCGTCCAGCGCTTTTACCTGATTCTCGCCGCTGTCGTAATATTTTTTCAAATCAATTGTTCTTAATACCTTCATGAAAACTCCCTTCCGCCGTCCGTTATATCATGCCCTGCAAAACAGAAAGATACTTTCCGCGTGATAAAAAAGGACAGCAACCTTTACTGTCCTCATTGTATCATCCTGTTCTTACCGTAAGCTTTCGAGAATCTAACAGATGTGAAAGAATTCTATATAAAGATCTTTAATCAGCGCGCCTGCACCTTTGCAATCAGAGCTTCCTGCAAGACTTGCGAAAAGTTAATATCCATCTCTAAATCAGCGACATTGAGCCATGCAGGAATCGTCAGCGTCTTCCTGACAGATTTTTCAAAATGCTGCTTTGCGTATGCTGTCACATCAACCGAAACCATATTAACAAAAGCTTCTCCCACTGTCTCGTCAGGCGCTATCTGCTTCGAAACTGCCGCGGGATCGATATCTGACATTCTCGATGGTTCTGGTATCGCATCTTTCTCCATCAGGCAAGTATAAAGATAGCCTGCAAGACAATCTGCAGCCATCTCCATGGCTTCCTCAAAGGTATCTCCCTGAGTTGCCAGCCAGTTTAAATCAGGGAAGACGACGGAATATCCATCCTCTTCTTTGAAAAAAAGCCGGATATATTGATAACATAACTTACACCTCCTATACATGTGAATAAACAGAGATTCAGGCTTTGCCAAAGGCCCTCCCTGCCGCCTGACAGAATTTTCAGTCCGCCTGTTCAGATCCTTTCCTTTGTGGAAAGGTATTGTGACTCTGCCTGGTTTCGTTGGATGTATATATTGTCTATGGGCGCCATGCTGCTCTTTGAATATCCACCCATCAGCAAGTATTAATTTCTCCATCTCCGGGGGGGGGGTACCGGCATACCGTCTCCTCCTCACACAATTATATTGCCATAAGGTGCACAAAAATTCAATCGTATAACAATAATGCGCATATTAATGGCACGTGTCGCTGTTCACTCCGTCACTCTCCTCTGAAGATACATCACAAATTCCGCTCCCTGCCCCGGCTTCGTTCTCACTTTAATATATCCATTTTCCCTCCTGATGATCTCTCTGGCAAGATACAGCCCGATTCCCACGCCGTCCTCGTCATGTACATCCTCCGCGCGGTAGAATCTTTTGAAGATCTTCGCCGTATCCTCCTCCCGGATTCCCACGCCGAAATCCTTCACCGACACTGCCGCATACAGCTCATACTCTGTCACGGACAGGACGACCCTGCTGCCCTCAGGAGAATATTTCACCGCATTATCCACAATATTCCCCAGCGCCTCCTTCGTCCACTTCATATCGTAATACGCCGTCCCAGAGCCGATATAAGTATTCACCACTTCCAGATCCTTTTTCTCTGCCTTGGGCCGGATATCCTGGATCACCGCATCCAACAGGTCTGACAGCTTCAATTGCTTCGGCATCACCTCCACGATATTGCTCTCAAGCCTGGACATCTTCGTTAAGGACTGAATCAGGAATCCAAGCTTATCTGCCTGCCGGCCGATCTCTCCCAAAAGCCGGAGATTCTCCTGCCGGGCCTCCCTTAACTGCCCTTCTGAACTTCCCGCCAGGTCTGCGCCTTTCTTCAGGCCCACGCTTTCCTTCAGGCCCTCTTCTTCAGCTTCCATCCTCTCCTTCAAAAGCTCTGTATACAGCCGGAGATTCGCCATCGGCGTCTTCGTCTGGTGAGAGATATCCGACACCAGCTCCTTGACCTTATCCTTTTCTTTTTCCACGCTTTCCCTGGACAATGCAGACGCCCCCAGAAAACGCTTCCACTTGCTTTCCAGCTTTGACAACTTCGATTCGTCATAATCCGACTCTTCAAATGTCCCCGATATAGCTTCATCCAGCATCCGGTCCAGCCGGTCTAAGGTTCTCCGCCCGAACATGCGCCGCCCTCCCTTTTCCACATATAGCCCTGCCTGTAGATGGTCTGAATATAAGAAACACCGCCCTTTTTATCCCCAAGCTTGCTCCTTAGCCGGTTCACAGTGACAGAAAGCGCATTTTCATCCACATATTCCCCGCCGTCGCTCCACAGCCTGTCGATCAAGGCAGCTCTCGTCAGTACTCTCCCCCGGTTTTCCACAAAAAGGCTTAGAAGCCTCTGCTCATTAACACTCAGCGAAATCTCCCTCCCCTCCCGGGTAAAAATAAGCTTCCCAAAGTCAAAACAAAACCCATCCTCCTCATAGACACCGGCGCCCTGTCCCTTCACGCGCCGCATCAGCGCCTGAAGCCTTGCACGCAGCACCGCCAGGCTGAAAGGCTTTGTCATGTAGTCGTCCGCCCCCAGCGTAAGCCCCATGACCTCGTCCATCTCCATATCATTGGCCGTAAGCATAAGCACCGGAAGCTGTGAACGCTCCCTCACCCACTTAAGGTAATCATGGCCGCTGCCGTCCGGCAGGTTCACATCCAGTATAATAAGCTCTGGTCCGCTTTCTTCAAAAGAATCCTTTGCAGACTTTATTGTAACATCCTGTATAAATTCCAACCCAGTCTCCTTAAGCGCCAGCACGATCCCGCCGCTTAACGCCTGGTCATCCTCTACGATCTGAATTTTCATCCTCTTCCTCCGCTCTTTGTTCTGTTCTTTTCTCCTTCTCTCTGCATAGTCAATGATGCCGGCTCCCCGCGGTCATACGCGGCCTGACCGTATCCTCCGCCGTCACCCGGCCGCAGAGCAGGGGCGAATCCGGATCATAATCCCGGCAAGCCGCTGCAACGCTTTTTTCACTGTAATTGGCATAGCAGTACAGGCATCCGTTCAGACAGGTATTGTACGTGCCGATATCGACACTCTCTATGCATCCGCATTCCTTTCTCTGGTTTCTGTCCTTCGCAGCCTTAAGCGGATATCCGGTAAGCCTTTCGATCAGCCGCTTATCGATACAGCAGTTCCGCTCAACTCCCACCTGCGAAAAGTCCGTCTCCTCCGCACACGCGCCGATACTCATGTGATGCCTGCGGGCTGCCCGGGACATCTGCGCGGCCATCTCAAGCTTCTCTTCGCCGGTCAGCTCCGCCATATGGATCCTATCCATATTCTTCCTTATCTTACTGTAAATATCCACAAAACTGATCACAACCTTCTCTGTAAATCCATCAAGGGCCTCTGCGATCTGCCCAAATGCGCGGATATGATACTTCGCGGTATATCGGTCATTTACGATGATCGGGTCGTACCGCCAGATCACCCGCTCTTTCCCGATCTTCTGCGACAGCTCCCTGAACAGGGGAATCATCTTCTCTTTCTTATGCGGCACGCCCCGCTCCATATCCCGCCCGTATCCAGTCAGCGTAAACTGAAAATAATAATTATACGCCGACAGCTCGTCCAGCCTCTCTATCATCCGGGCAGGATTCTTCGTCCAGAACACGATGCAGTCAACCACCTCCGGCGCCAGGGGAACATCACTGACCTGGCGGGGATTCATGGGATTTCTCACATAGGCGCGGCCGTCCCTTATGCGGTTAAAAAACCATTCCGGATAATAGTTCGGAATATCCGTCCGTCTGCTCACACTTAATATCATTGCTTTTTCCTGCCTCCTAACTATTATCTGTTCCCCCCGCGCATACCATGATAGATCAGCCGTCAAAGCGCCGCCTGTCTCTGGCCCCGCCATGAAGCCTTTGGACATAACCAGATGCCCAAGCCCGCAAAACAACCTATTTGCGATGAAATTTGCAAGTCCAGGGGGTAAAACCAGAAACGAAAGCCGATAAGAAAGGACGTACTGCACCGAAGCGGTCCTAATCCGATATGCTCCGAAAGAATATCTCTGAGTAAAATACACTAGATAAAGTATACGATAATGTCAAAGAAATTGCAATAATAACCTAGCCAATACCCGATGGTATGTAGTATACTGTTACTGTTCACACAGCCTTGTGCATTTACTGTACAAGCCGTGAGATAATGATACAATTAATTGGAGTTGCAGATCAGATGAACCGAAATAAAAATGCTTTTGTCAATGGAATACGTGACGGGATTCCCATCGCCCTCGGTTATTTCTCCGTGGCCTTTTCTCTGGGGATCGTTGCAAAAAAGGCCAGGCTTGATCCTTTTCAGGGATTTTTATCCAGCCTGTTGAATCATGCTTCCGCAGGAGAGTACGCGGAATTTACTGTGATTATGGCAAATGCGCCTTACCTGGAGATGGCATTTGTCATCCTGGTCACAAATATACGCTACATGCTGATGAGCTGCGCGCTGAGCCAGAAGTTCCACCCTGAGACCTCCTATGTGCACCGCCTTTTTGTAGGCTTCGGCATCACGGACGAGATATTCGGAATCAGCATCGGACGCAGCGGCGCTCTGAATCCTTACTATAACTACGGCGCCATGGCAATCGCGCTGCCGAGCTGGTCTGCCGGCACTGCCATCGGGATCGTGGCGGGCAACATCCTGCCTGCGTCGGCGGTGAGCGCTCTGAGCGTCGCCCTGTACGGTATGTTTATCGCAATCATCATCCCGGCATCCAAGGCCAACCTGGCCGTGGGCGGGGTTGTATCTGCCAGCTTTCTCGTAAGCTTCGTGGTATCGAAGATCTCCCTTTTCGACCGTATGTCCGACAGCATGAAGATTAGTCTGCTGACTGTGATCATCGCCGCAATCGCCGCATATCTGTTTCCGGCAAAGGACGAAGACGAAGACCACATTTCTGCTGAATCACGGAAGGATGATGAAGGCTGTATTTCTTCTGAATCACAGAAGAAAAATAAAGACCATATTTTTTCAGAATCACAGAAGGAGGTAACCGGGCATGACGCATAATATCTATCTATACATATTCGTGGCTGCCGCCGTATCCTGCCTGATCCGGGTGCTTCCGCTGACGCTCATCAGGGGGAAGATCAGGAATCCGTTTATCCGGTCATTTCTCTATTACGTACCATATGTGACCCTTGCAGTCATGACATTTCCGGCGATCGTCGCCGCCCCGCAGGTTCCGCTTGCCGGAATCCTCGCGCTCATCGCCGGGGTTACGGCAGCGTGGAAAGACATGAATATGATGGGAATTGCAGCGCTTTGCTGCGTAGTGGTGTTTGTATGTGAAGCTATACTTCTGTGATTAACTCTTATTAGGA
>Ga0137306_102171_pt1 | contig 17205 bp, 13 predicted proteins | sample Inofroosms_March_FD_97187 | JGI IMG/M metagenome (GOLD analysis project Ga0137306, IMG submission 97187) | Mouse cecal microbial communities from Vienna, Austria - N-Acetylneuraminic and N-Acetylglucosamine D2O microcosms_March | ecosystem: Host-associated > Mammals > Digestive system > Large...
GCCTACAATCTGGAGCCTTTTAAGGAGATCCGCCGGTTCTGGGTGTATCGGGATGTGGTGGGGCTCAAAAGCTTCCTTTTAAATGTTATCGGCAATATTGTAGGATTTGTGCCGGCAGGATTTTTTCTTCCTATTGTCAGCCGGAGAAGCAAAAAGTGGTATAATACCTTTTTAATCTGCTTTCTGTTCAGCTTGTCTGTGGAGACGGTTCAGCTTGTATTCAAGGTGGGAAGCTTTGACGTAGACGATATTATGCTGAATGTAACGGGAGCAGTTTTAGGGTACATTCTGTATCGGATCGTACAGATGGTAAGGAGTAGGCATCGTGTTAAGAAAAAGAGAAGTCGTACAAGAAACGCCTAAAAAGGTTTCCTATATCAGAAAGCCTTTGGCAAAACACAGTAAATGGTCCCTGGGGCTTTGCGCCGCAGGGCTGCTTTTATTTGCCGGGACACTTTATATAACGGTCTGGGAACAGGGACAAAGCGGCATGTATGCAGGGGCTCTGGGTTTTTCCAGTCTGGTATTTTCCATTCTGGGCCTGTGGTACAGCATCTGCGCTCTTTTAGAGAAGGAGAAAAATTACATACTGGCCAGAATCAGCCTTCCGGTAAGCGGGATTCTGTTGATTATCTGGCTGGTGATGATTATTATAGGATTGAGGAGCTGAAATAATGGACTACCGTGAATTGTGGAAAGAGGAAAATCAGGCAGTGCTGGAGCGCTACCAGCTTTCAATGGAGCGGATCCGCCAGATTCCTGAAGAAGGGCTGGCAGAAAAGGCATTTCAGGAGTATTTTATATCCGTTGCCGGATTTATTAGCCGGATAGGGGACCTGACAGAGGAAATTCATAGGGCCGGAGTCAGGGGATATGTGTACTCCCGCAGCCTGAGTGAACTGGCAGAGGAGAACCGCAGGCTGTATGAAGACATTCTGCCGGAACATTACGAGGAAAGCTATGCCAATCCTGCATATGCAGTGAAGAAGCTGGGAGAGGAGTATGGCCGGCTTCTGGCATTTTTATATACGGAAATCCGGGGCCAGATTGTATTTGCTTTTGAGAGCCGTTTATGGAACATTACCGTATTAAATGAGACCTTTATTGAGGTTTATAATTTGTTTGAGGAACAGATTCCGGGGGCTCAGGCTATTCAGGATGTGCTTTACTGGTTTGTCAGCGATTATGCGGATCAAACCGTAGCTTACCGGGTGAGAGAGGGCATTGACCCGTCCTTGTCCTTTGGAAGGGACATTATTATGGAAGAAGACTTTTCAGATCTGCGGTATCTCTACTGCTTTGGCGAATATATTTCAGATGCAGAGCTGGAGATTGCCGGATTTTTAAACGGCCTTCCCCAGGAAACCATAGATAAGATGGCGGATACTTATACGGAAGGCTTTGAAAAGGGCTTTCAGGTTATGGGGAGAGATCTATCCATTAAGAAAAACATTGCCGTCCGCTATGAGCTGGGCTATGAGCGGATGATAAAAAAGGCTGTTTTCAATTTCCGGGCCATGGACAAGGAAGTGATCCTGTTCCGGGCGGCGGTGGAGGCCATCAACCGCAATCCCAACCGGAAGCTGGGCTTTCACGGAACCTCCCCCAACCGGCAGTATGATTACGATCACCGTTACGACAGCGCCCTCTACATGGGCACGGCCCTGAAGGAGAGAAAGCTTTCCGTTATTCGGGGAACTTTGGAGGAATACAAGGAGCTGGCCCGTCTGTATGCAGGCCCGGCGGTGGTGGAGACCTTTGGGGAAGAAGATTTTACTCCGGTAAACAAAAAGGAAGCCTTTGCCCTAAACCGGCATCAGGAGGAAGTAACCATCGCCTACTCCAACGAATATATGGAGATTTTAGATCAGTACCAGCCGGGAGACGAGACCAGCTTTACTATTATCGCTTTCCCAAAACCGGAAATCGGGGAAGATTTCCGGGAAATTTTTGAGGAAACTATCCGCATTAATACCCTGGATTATGAACTGTACCGGGACATGCAGCAGGTGATCATTGATACTCTGGATAAGGCGGAGTACGTTACCGTAAAGGGAAGAGGCAAAAACTCCACGGATATCCGGGTACATCTCCATCCTCTGGCAGATCCGGCTTCCCAGACTAATTTTGAAAACTGTGTAGCAGATGTGAATATCCCGGTAGGCGAAGTATTTACCTCCCCCATGCTTTCCGGCACTGAGGGAAAGCTGTTTGTGGGAAGAGTTTATATCGGGGATATCCGGTTTAAAAACCTTTGGATAACCTTTGAAAACGGCCGGGTAAAGGATTACGGCTGTGAGAATTTTGACAGGGAAGAGGAGAACAAAGCCCTGATAAAACAGGTGATTATGAAAAATCACGACAACCTGCCCCTGGGAGAGTTTGCCATTGGCACCAATACCACGGCCTATGCCATGGCGGAGCGGTTTGGAATTATCCATAAGCTTCCAATCTTAATTGTGGAAAAGATGGGGCCGCATTTTGCAGTTGGGGATACCTGCTACAGCTGGTCAGAGGATGCGCCTATGTACAATCCTGACGGCAAGGAGATGATCGCCAGGGACAATGAAATATCGATTTTGCGGAAAACAGACGTATCAAAGGCTTATTTTAGCTGCCACTGTGACATTACCATCCCCTATGACGAGCTGGGAGAGATTACGGCGGTAGCAGCTGACGGCAGCCGCACCGTGATAATTGAAAACGGCCGGTTTGTCCTGGCGGGGGTGGAAAAACTCAATGAGCCCCTTCAGGAAGATACACCGTCTCAAGGGTTACAAAAATAGGAAAATATCCTATTGACTCTATTTCTAAAATCTAGTATTATACTTAATAAGTACAGTTATATTAATAACTATGACTTATAAAAAGCAAACACCAGAAAAGGAGAACAAATCATGGCAAAAGTCGGAATCGTAATGGGCAGTGACTCTGATATGCCGGTAATGGCGAAAGCGGCAGAGATTTTGGAGAAATTTGGCATTGCGTATGAGATGACGATCATTTCTGCGCACCGGGAGCCAGATATCTTTTTTGAATGGGCGAAGGCAGCAGAGGGGAAGGGGATAAAGGTGATTATTGCTGGTGCGGGAAAGGCGGCTCATTTGCCAGGAATGTGTGCGGCGATTTTTCCAATGCCAGTGATCGGAATTCCCATGAAGACCTCGGATCTGGGAGGCGTGGATTCTCTATATTCGATTGTGCAGATGCCGACGGGGATTCCGGTGGCTACAGTGGCGATCAACGGTGGCGCCAATGCGGGAATTTTGGCAGCAGAGATTTTGGCGACGGCTGATGAGGAGCTCTTAAAGAAGTTAAAAAATTTTAAAGAAGAGATGAAGTGCGACGTGGTGAAAAAAGCGGAAAAACTGGATCGCATCGGATATCAGGAGTATCTGGCACAAAAGTAAAAAAGCATCGCATCTATGGTGGAGAATCGGGAAATCTGATGGATTGGATCCGGCAATAGCCGGAAGAGCAGGAAAACGGCAGCAGGAGCAGGAGGAAAAATATGGATTACAAGAAGGCCGGAGTGGATATCGAGGCGGGTTATCAGTCTGTGGAGCTGATGAAGGAGCATGTGAAAAAGACGATGCGGGAGGAAGTGCTGGGAGGTCTGGGAGGATTTTCCGGAGCTTTTTCTCTGGCAAAAATCAAGGAGATGGAGGAGCCGGTACTTTTGTCCGGGACGGATGGTTGTGGGACAAAGGTGAAGTTGGCGATCCTCATGGATCAACATGATACGATCGGAATTGATGCCGTGGCGATGTGTGTGAATGATATTGCCTGCGCGGGTGGTGAGCCGCTGTTCTTTTTAGATTACATTGCCTGTGGGAAGAATTATCCGGAAAAGATTGCCGATATCGTGAAGGGAGTTGCCGAGGGATGTTTACAGTCGGAGGCGGCGTTGATCGGCGGCGAGACGGCAGAACATCCGGGACTGATGCCGGAGGAGGACTATGACCTGGCAGGATTTGCAGTGGGAGTCTGCGATAAGAAGGATATGATTACTGGTACGCAGTTACGGGCAGGAGATGTGCTGATTGGGATGGCTTCTACCGGTGTACATAGCAATGGTTTTTCACTGGTGCGGAAAGTGTTTGAAAAGGAGATGACCCGGGAAGGTCTGGATACTTTTTATGATGAATTGGGAAAGACGCTTGGGGAAGCGCTTTTGATTCCGACGAGAATCTATGTGAAAGCGCTTAAGAATGTGAAGCAAGCGGGCGTGGAGATAAAGGCGTGCAGCCATATTACGGGTGGCGGTTTTTATGAGAATATTCCGCGCATGTTAAAAGAGGACGTAAGGGCAGTCATCCACAAAGACAGCTATCCGGTGCCGGCGATATTTAAGCTTCTGGCAAAAAAAGGTGATATTGCGGAAGAAATGATGTACAATACGTTTAATATGGGATTGGGAATGATTGTGGCTGTGGATCCGGCGGCTGTAGATCCGGCGATGGAGGCGATTCGAGCAGCTGGTGATACCCCCTATGTGGTCGGTTCCATTGAGGCAGGAGAAAAGGGAGTGACCTTATGCTGAGAGTAGGGGTGATGGTGTCCGGTGGCGGTACAAATCTGCAGGCAATTTTGGATGCGATTGACGCGGGAAAGCTGACGAATGCCAGAGTGGTCGTGGTGATCAGCAATAATCCGGGGGCTTATGCCCTGGAGCGTGCGAGGAAGCATGGGATTCCGGCAGCATGCGTTTCTCCGAAAGAGTTTGGGGATCGGGAGCAGTTCAATGAGGCGCTGGTGGCGAAAGCAGATGAATATGAGCTGGATTTGATTGTATTGGCGGGATTTTTGGTGAAGATTCCGCAACAGATGATTGATAAATATGAGCATCGGATTATCAACATTCATCCTTCTCTGATTCCGTCGTTCTGCGGAGTGGGATATTATGGATTGAAGGTGCATGAGGCGGCGCTGGCAAGAGGGGTAAAGCTGACGGGAGCAACCGTTCATTATGTAGACGGCGGGATGGATACAGGTCCGATCCTTTTGCAAAAGGCAGTCAAAGTGCAGGAAGGCGATACACCAGAGGTGTTGCAACGACGGGTGATGGAGGAGGCAGAATGGGTGATCTTGCCGGAGGCGATCCATCAGATAGCAAACGCAAAACAGTCCCAAAAAGAAGGAGGAGACAACAGATGAAGGTGTTGATTGTTGGCGGCGGCGGTCGGGAACATGCAATTGCCTGGAAGGTGGCTCAAAGTCCGAAGGTGGAGAAACTTTATTGTGCACCGGGAAATGCCGGGATTGCCGAGGTGGCAGAATGTGTGGATATCGGAGTGATGGAATTTGACCGGCTGGTGACATTTGCTAGGGAAAATGCGGTGGATCTGACGATAGTCGCTCCGGATGATCCGTTGGCTGCCGGAGCGGTGGATGCTTTTGAGGCAGCGGGTTTACGGGCTTTCGGGCCACGGAAAAATGCGGCCATATTGGAGGGGTCTAAGGCGTTTTCCAAAGATTTAATGAAAAAATATGGGATTCCCACGGCGTCTTATGAGACGTTTGATTCGGCGGAGGCGGCGCTGGCCTATTTGGAACAGGCAAAGATGCCGATTGTGCTAAAAGCGGATGGTTTGGCACTGGGAAAGGGAGTCCTGATATGTAATACGCTTAAAGAGGCGAAGATGGGCGTACAGACGCTGATGCTCGACAAACAGTTCGGGATCGCCGGCAACCGAATCGTGATCGAGGAGTTCATGACCGGGCGGGAGGTATCGGTGCTGTCTTTTGTGGATGGCAAAAATATCCGGGTTATGACCTCCGCACAGGATCATAAGCGGGCAAAGGATGGGGATCAGGGGCTCAATACCGGTGGTATGGGGACTTTTTCACCCAGTCCATTCTACACAAAAGAGATCGATGATTTCTGTCGGAAATATATTTATCAGCCAACGGTGGACGCTATGCGGGCGGAGAACCGGGAATTTAAGGGAATCATTTTCTTTGGCTTGATGCTGACCAAAGATGGGCCGCGGGTGTTAGAGTACAATGCCCGTTTCGGAGATCCAGAGACCCAGGTAGTGCTGCCGCGGATGAAGAATGATATTGTGGAAGTGTTTGAGGCGTGCATTGACGGTACTTTGGATCAAGTGGAGCTGGAGTTTGCCGACAATGCAGCGGTGTGTGTGGTACTGGCCTCGGATGGATATCCAGAACATTATGAAAAGGGTTATCCGATTCTTGGCCTGGAGCGGTTTACAAAAGCGGATGGCTACTATGTGTTCCATGCGGGAAGCAAATGGGATGCCAATGGCGCCATTGTCACCAACGGCGGTCGCGTTCTGGGAGTGACAGCTACCGGAAGCAATCTGAAAGAGGCTCGGGCGAGAGCATATGAGGCGACGAAATGGGTGGAATTTGAAAATAAGTATATGCGGCAGGATATTGGGAAGGCGATTGATGAGATGTAATCAATATCCAAGGATAACGAAAGGACGGCAAAGTCAGAAATGGCTTTGCTGTTTAATGGATTCGGCTGCTACATCTCGACTATGGCCTCCTCTTGTGATATACTAAAACCGTATGGAATCACAAAAGGAGGCATTTTTATGGGCGAACAGGCAGAGGAAAAGAAGCTTGAAAAGCCAACAAAACACATTTGTGCGGGTCTGTTGGCCCATGTGGATGCAGGAAAAACCACCTTGTCAGAGAGAATTTTGTATCTGACTGGCCGGATTCGCAAGCTAGGTAGAGTGGATACGGGAGATACTTATCTGGATACTTATGAGATGGAGCGTTCCCGAGGAATTACGATTTTTTCTAAGCAGGCAGTATTTCCTTTGGATGACTGGTGGGTGACGCTGTTGGATACTCCTGGCCATGTGGATTTTTCAGCAGAGATGGAGCGGACTTTGCAGGTATTGGATTATGCGGTTTTAGTGATTAGTGGAGCGGATGGCGTGCAGGGACATACAAAAACGTTGTGGCGGTTGTTGAAGCGATATGAGATTCCCTGCTTTCTGTTTGTCAATAAGATGGATCAGGAGGGGACAGATCGGAAACGATTGCTGGAAGAACTGCAGAGAGGGTTGGATGAAAATTGTCTGGATTTTGGACAGCCACCAAAGGAGCTGTGGGAAAATCTCGCTATGTGTGAGGAGGAGATGCTGGAAAGATATCTGGAAACGGGGAGAATCGAGATCAGACAGATGCAATCCTTGATTGCCAGACGAAAAGTGTTTCCTTGCTGGTTCGGCTCTGCATTGCGGGGGGACGGCGTGGAGGTCATGCTGAAAGGGCTTTCTGACTTGATGTGTTGTCCGGATGTTAGAGAGGAGTTTGGAGCTAAAGTATTCAAGATTTCACGGGATGGGCAGGGAAACCGGCTTACCCATATGAAGATTACAGGTGGAAAATTACAGGTGAAAGATTGGCTGCCCGGAAAGGAAGAGGAAAAGATCAACCAGATTCGAATCTATTCCGGTGCGAAATATGAAACGGTGCAGGTGGCAGAGGCCGGAATGGTCTGTGCAGTGACAGGGCCGATGACGACTCGTCCGGGACAGGGATTGGGAATCGAGGAGGAGTCAGAGCTTCCGGTTTTGGAACCCGTGATGAGCTACCAGATTTTGGCGCCGGAAGGCTGCGATCTCCATCGCCTGCTCAAGGATCTACGACAGTTGGAGGAGGAAGAGCCACAACTGCATATTGTCTGGAATGAGGAGCTTCAGGAGATTCACGCTCAAGTGATGGGAGAGATTCAGATTGATATCTTGAAAAATCAGATTCAGGAACGTTTTGGAATGAAGGTGGAATTTGACGCCGGAAATATCGTCTACAAGGAAACGATTGTAAGAGCAGTGGAAGGGGTAGGTCATTTTGAGCCTCTGCGCCATTATGCAGAAGTACATTTGCTGATGGAGCCAGCAGAGCGGGGAAGCGGGCTGCAGTTTGAGACTTGTTGCAGCGAGGATGTTCTGGATCGGAACTGGCAGCGATTGATTTTATCGCATCTGGAAGAAAAGCTTCACCGGGGAGTACGGACAGGGGCGGAACTCACCGATATGCGGATTACTCTGATATCTGGCCGGGCACATCAGAAGCATACGGAAGGCGGAGATTTCCGGCAGGCTACTTACCGCGCGGTGCGCCAGGGATTGCGCGAGGCAGGCTGCCAGTTGTTAGAACCTTATTATGCTTTTCGTTTGGAGGTGCCAGGGGAAAATGTGGGACGTGCTATGTCGGATCTGGAACGGATGCAGGGAACGTTTGCCGCTCCTTGTCTGGAAGGAGAAATGGCAGTGCTGACGGGAAGCGCGCCCGTTGTCTGCCTTCAGGACTATCCACAGGAGGTAATCCGGTATACCCGGGGCAGAGGACGGCTGTTTTGTGTGCTTGAGGGATACAGGCATTGTCACAATGAGGAAGAGATTGTTGCAGCAATTGGATATGATCCCGAAGCCGATCTGGACAATCCCACAGGCTCTGTGTTTTGTTCGCATGGGGCCGGATTTGTGGTGCCTTGGGATCAGGTGAAGAATTATATGCATGTGGAAGGAATGAGGACAGAAGGACTGTCGAAAGAAACCGGCCTTTTACTGGGGAATGCGCCGGAGGGAAGAAGGGAACGAGATCTTGAGAGCAGAACGTTTCCGGGCGGCATGGAGCAGAGCAGAGGCGGACTGCCCTTTGGGGCAGAAGATAAGGAGTTAGAGGCAATTTTTGCCCGCACCTACGGAACCCCCAAAAGAAGACAAGCCTTCGAGAATGGGCCGCGTCAGGTAAGATACGAGGGGAAGAAGGACGATTCCTATGGGGCCAAAAATCCAACCGCTTTCGGGCAGAAGAAAGAGAAGAAGGAAGAGTATCTTCTGGTGGATGGCTATAATATTATTTATGCCTGGGAGGAACTGCGCGAGCTGGCGAAGGAAACCATAGACGGAGCAAGACATCAGCTGATGGATATCTTGTGCAATTATCAGGCATTCCGGCAGTGTATTTTGATTGTAGTATTTGATGCCTATAAGGTTGCTGGAAATACCGGTCATACCATGAATTATCATAATATTCATGTGGCTTACACCAAAGAGGCGGAAACAGCCGATCAATACATCGAAAAATTCGCCTATCAGATGGGAAAAAATGCACATGTGACAGTAGCTACTTCCGATGGCCTAGAGCAGCTCATCATTCGTGGAGCTGGCTGCCTGCTTCTGTCGGCCCGGGATTTGAAAGAGGATATTGAGCGCACAAAGCAGCTAATTCGGGAGGAACAGGAGAAGCTGCCCCGGGGAGGCAAGATTTCTTTTTTTCAAAACGCAGACGAAGAGCTGGTTGCGCACCTAGAAGCGATTCGCCTTAATAATTCTGATGCGTGATCCATAAATTTCCGTCCAAAATCTTGCAAAACGGTTCAAAATAAAGTACAATGGACACGAAAACCGTGTACGGCAAAGGACCGGTACCCCCGGTCGTTAAATAAAGGAGATTTCGCATGAGTAAGAAACCAGTAGTATTGATGATCCTTGATGGATATGGTCTCAATGACAATTGTGAGGCGAATGCAGTTTGTGAAGGCAAGACGCCGGTAATGGATCAATTGATGAGCCAGTGTCCTTTTGTAAAAGGACAGGCCAGCGGATTGGCAGTGGGACTGCCAGAGGGACAGATGGGGAATTCGGAGGTGGGACATCTGAACATGGGCGCCGGAAGAATTGTCTATCAGGAGCTGACCCGCATTACCAAGTCGATTCAGGATGGAGATTTCTTTGAGAATAAGGCATTTATGGCAGCAGTGGAGAACTGTAAGAAGAACGATTCTGCCCTGCATCTTTATGGACTGGTGTCGGATGGCGGAGTGCACAGCCACAATACTCATATTTATGGTCTTCTGGAGCTGGCAAAGAGAAATGGTCTTGAGAAAGTATATGTACACTGCTTTTTGGATGGCAGAGATACGCCTCCCACTTCGGGCCGGGATTATGTGGCAGCGCTCGAGCAGGAGATGAAGAAACTGGGAGTCGGTAAAGTGGCTACTGTGGCGGGACGCTATTATGCCATGGATCGGGATAAGAACTGGGATCGGGTAAAGATTGCTTATGATGCCCTGACAAAGAGTGAAGGTCCAAAGAGCGAGAGTGCGACCGGTGCGATCCAGGCATCTTATGATGAAGGGAAGACAGACGAGTTTATGATGCCGACTGTGATTACCGAAAATGGTTCTCCGGTGGCGGCAATCCAGGAAAAGGATTCGATTATTTTTTACAATTTCCGGCCGGATCGTGCCAGAGAGCTTACCCATGTATTCTGTGATGACGTGTTTGATGGCTTTGACAGGGGAGAACGAGTAAAAACCACTTATGTATGTTTTACCGATTACGATGAGACCATTGGCAACAAGCTGGTTGCGTTTGAGAAGGAGAGCATTACCAATACCTTCGGAGAATTTTTGGCGGCTCATGGCCGGAAACAGGCGAGGATTGCCGAGACGGAAAAGTATGCTCATGTGACATTTTTCTTTAATGGTGGCATAGAAGAGCCGAATGAGGGAGAAGAGCGATTTTTGATTCCGTCGCCCAAGGAAGTTGCCACTTATGATTTGAAGCCGGAGATGAGCGCGCCTGCGGTGTGTGATAAGCTGGTGGAAGTGATTCGTTCCGGAAAGTACGACGTGGTTATTATCAATTTTGCCAATCCAGATATGGTGGGTCATACGGGAGTGGAAACGGCGGCGATTCAGGCAATTGAAGCAGTCGATCATTGCGTTGGCCGGGTGGTGGATGCTATCAAAGAGACCGATGGTGTGATGTTTATCTGCGCCGATCATGGAAATGCAGAACAGTTGATCGATTATGAGACTGGTGAGCCGTTTACTGCTCATACGACCAATCCAGTGCCCTTTATTCTGGTAAATGCGGACCCGGCATATAAGCTGAGAGAAGGGGGCTGTCTGGCAGATATTGCGCCCACACTGATCGAGTTGATGGGGTTAGAGCAGCCCAAAGAGATGACAGGAAAATCTTTGCTGATTCAGTAATCTGGCAAAAAATTCGGGCGAACAGAAATTGTAGTAGATTTCTGTTCGCCCGGGATGATAGTTCTCTTTTACTTATTCTTTTTTTCTTTTTTAATACCAGCCAGTTCGGCCAGTTGTAATGCTGTCTGGTGAATCTCTAGATCGCCGGTTTTCAGATCTTCCCTTTCCTTCAAATATTGAAAAAAACCTTTCGGATGAAAGACAAAGGCCGGAGTGGATTCCAGCACAGCCTGGGGATTGGTAAATACAGTTACAATCTCTAGACTGGCAGAGATCCCGACACATTCCATGGCAGAACGGATCAGCGCTTGTTGTTCCTGACAAGCCTTTAAAGGGTTGTCAAAGGTTTTGTCTTCTTCATTGATATGTTGACGCCAGGAGGCAGAGAGTCCGGCCGGTTCTTTGCGGTTACCGGGGGCAATCGTTCCGCCAAAGCCCAGACAATACACACCTATAATACCTCCGGGAGCCACGAGTAATGCGGTAAGACGGGCAACATTCCCATTATGACTGACAGTACCAGGAGCGACAAGGCGCATGCCATTTTTGGAGGAGAAGCGCAAAAGCTGAGCGACAAAAGCAGTCAGTTCATTTTTGGTACCATTGCGGATACGAGGCTTGCGAGGCGATTTGGTTAGCGGTTCGGCTTCCGACTCTTTGAGGCTGCGAATGCCGAACAGCATCCGGGTGATATCCTTTCCGGTTCGTTTTTGGAGAATCGGAATCAGGAGAATCATCACGAATGCTAAGATGGCAATGAACAGGAACTGTTGTGAGGGATTATCCATAGTTTTTTGTTCCTTTCTGTCAAGCCGTTTCTGGCTTTGAATTTGGATATTTATGAATCCGGATAAAGACGGCTATAGATTTCTTCTGTCAATAAATCGACGTAGGAGGGATTGGAAAGGTCATGATTCGTGACCAGGATGTCCTGGATCAATTCAAAACGCTTCAAGCTGAGTTCTTCGAAAATTAACTCTCCATATTCCCGGGAAATCTGTTCATCGAGCGTTTGTCCGGTGTAGCTGTCAACAAACCACTGAATCAGTTTTTGGGTTTGGAGTTCTTCTTGTCCGATCTGTTCTTTAATATTTTTGGCATCCCGGATTGTCTTGACAGCAACCAACAAAGAAACGACTCCCAGAATCGATAGGACTGCCTTTCCTATGATGCCCAGAGGAAGTGAAATAATATCCAGCCAAAAAAGAACGGAAAAGACGATCAGCACACCACCCACAAGGAAAAAGGCAGAAGCAGATGATTTTAAGTCGTCATATTGTTCGGATTTTTTGACATATACGCGGGTGGGAGGGAGGCCGTGCCTCCGATTGAAAGCAGGAGAAGGAGTAGCGTTTTCCTCTTTTGTCTGGTCGTCAATCTCATCCGTGATATCTTCACCCATTGAAAGTTGGGCTTGATATTCGGCATGCGCACGAGCCAGAGTTTCTTCTTGTTCTTGTCTTTTCAGGGCATCGGCGACTTCCTTGGATTCCATAAGAGCACTGCCGCAATCACTGCATACGGTGATTCCTTCGATAAATTCCATATCGCATTTTGGACAATAAGGCATATTGATATCCTCCCTGGGTTGTAATCAAACTTTTTTCATTATAATCCAAGCTGCTGGATCCGTCCAGTAATTTTACAAAATATTGCTTCACATTCCCGGAGAAATAGGATAAAATGAAGGGAAGTTCGAATTCTTAAAAAAAGAAGGCAGGGAGGATGCCATGAAAACATCAATGTTGTTGAAACGTTTTTTGCCTTATTATAAAAGATATTGGAAGATAATGGTTTTTGATCTTCTTTGTGCGTCATTGACGACCGTATGTGAGTTGGTGTTTCCTATGTTACTTCGGTATATTACCAATCAGGGAATGGAGGAATTGGCATCGATTACGGTGGGGATGATTCTGCGGATTGGCGGAATTTATTTTGTGTTACGCGTCATAGATGGTCTTGCGGCTTTTTATATGGCATATACCGGTCATGTGATGGGAACACGGATTGAGACAGATATGAGACAAGATGCCTTTGAGCATTTACAAAAATTATCTGACAGTTATTTTAATAATACGAAGGTTGGCCAAATTATGTCACGGATTACTAGCGATCTGTTTGATGTGACAGAGTTTGCGCATCACTGTCCGGAAGAGTTTTTCATTGCCTTTTTGAAAGCAGTGATTTCTTTTGGGATTTTATCGCGGATCAACCTGCTGCTGACGGTGATTGTTTTTATGTTCATTCCTATTATGGTTTTGTCGTGCACCTACTTTAACTTAAAGGTGAAACAGGCATTTCGGAGACAACGGCAGCAGATAGGAGAGCTGAATGCTCGCATTGAGGATAATCTGTTAGGCAACCGGGTAGTGCGGGCTTTTGCCAATCAGAATATTGAGATCGAGAAATTTCGTCAGGATAATCAGGCATTTCTGACAATCAAACGGGAAAGCTATCTGTATATGGCAGCATTTCAGGATACCATCCGCATGTTTGATGGCCTGATGTATGTGGTGGTGATTGTGGCAGGTGGAATCTTTATGATAAAGGAACAGATTGAGCCAGGGGACTTGGTGGCTTATACTCTGTATGTGACAACACTGTTGACTACGATTCGCCGGATTATTGAGTTTGCGGAACAATTCCAGCGAGGGATGACCGGTATTGAGCGGTTTGCGGAAATCATGGATTCAAAAGTTGAGATTCTAGATGAGCCGGGGGCGAAGCCATTAGAAGAAGTACAAGGGTCTATCCGTTTTGACCATGTCAGTTTTGAGTATCCGGATGATCATAATTCAGTATTGACGGATATCAGCCTTTCCATTCGTCCGGGGGAGCGGATTGCGCTAGTAGGGCCTTCCGGCGGCGGAAAGACTACCTTATGTAATTTGATTCCACGATTTTATGATACGACGCAAGGAGAGATTCGGATTGATGGACGAGAACTCAAAGGGATTACGCTGCAAAGCCTGCGGACGAACATTGGGATTGTTCAACAAGATGTGTATCTGTTTTCCGGAACGGTGTATGACAATATTTCTTATGGAAGTCCGGAAGCATCAAGGGATGAGGTGGTAAAGGCCGCCAAGTTAGCAGGCGCTCATGCGTTTATTCAGGATTTGAAACATGGATATGACACGTATGTGGGAGAACGAGGAGTGAAGCTTTCGGGAGGACAGAAGCAAAGAATCAGTATTGCCCGTGTATTTCTGAAAAATCCAGCTATTTTGATTTTGGATGAGGCCACATCGGCTTTGGATAACGAGAGTGAACACTTGGTTTCTCAGTCTCTGGAGCGCTTAGCTGAGGGCAGAACTACGTTGACGATTGCTCATCGCCTGACAACGATTCAGAATGCGGATCGGATTTTGGTGCTGGCAGAAGGCCGGATTCAGGAAGAGGGAAATCACCAGGAGCTTTTGAAAAAACAAGGAATCTATTATCAGCTATATCAATCGGCACAAGAACAAGATCCAGATATGGAAGAATTTGAGAATGGAAGGGAAGCATAACAGAAGGGAGCTAACGAGATGAAGACAGCAGTAGTGACAGACAGTAATAGTGGGATCACGCAGAGCGAGGGGAAGCAGCTGGGAATATTTGTGATACCGATGCCTTTTATGATTGAAGGAGAGACGTATGAGGAGGATATCAGCCTGACACAAGAGGAATTTTATGAACGTTTGAAAGAGGATGCAGATATCTCTACTTCTCAGCCTTCGCCAGAGACGGTGATGAATCTGTGGGATCAGGTCTTGAAGGAGTATGACGAGATTATCCATATACCGATGTCCAGTGGATTAAGTAGTTCTTGCCAGACCGCACAAATGTTGGCGGAAGATTACGATGGCCGGGTGCAGGTGGTAGATAACCGGCGTATCTCGATCACGCAGCGTCAGGCAGTGATGGATGCGCGAGAGATGGCAAAGCGGAATATGAGTGGAGAAGAGATTCGTAAAGAGCTAGAAAAGAGCAGTATGGAATCTAGCATTTATATTACGATTGATACTTTGAAATATCTGAAAAAAGGTGGGAGAATCACACCAGCAGCAGCGGCGCTAGGAACACTTTTACGTTTAAAACCAGTTCTGCAAATCCAAGGCGATAAGCTGGATGCCTTTTCCAAAGCGCGGACAATGAAACAGGCGAAGTCTACGATGCTGGCGGCGATTGCTCAGGATTTGAAGAATCGTTTTGGGGATCCGGAGGCAGAGCATACCTGGATTGCTGTAGCACATACCTGTAATTATGAGGCAGCCAAAGAGTTTGTGGAGGAATTGAGGACGCTGTATCCCAAGACGGGAAATATTATCGCAGATCCGTTGTCTTTAAGTGTAGCCTGTCATATCGGACCTGGCGCTTTGGCAGTGGCAGTGACTCGTCATTTGCCTGAAAATATTGGAAAATAGAGAGAAATATGGCGGCAGGAGACGAAATAGAATGGAAAATGAAATGAAGAGAAAGCATTGCTTTTTCTTTCCTGACTTCATGGTAAGTCTGAAAGTGCCAGTAGCCGTGCTGATGGTGTTGTTTGGTATGATTCCTATGGTGTTGTGTACACAGGTTCTGATAGGAACCCTGCGACAAATCCAGACAGATTCGCGGATGATTGAGGTCCAGAATCAGTGCCAGATTCTAAGCAGCAAAATGACAAGAACGGGATATCTGCGGGGGGATTCCCGAGATGGAACGATGGACAGCGAGATTCAGGCTATGGCAGATGTTTATAACGGTAGAATTGTCGTGGTGAATCGTGACTTTCGGATTGTTCAGGATACCTTTCACATTGCAGAACGCCGGTTTTTGGTGGCAGAAGAGGTGGTTCGTTGCTTTCAGGGAGAGAGCAGCAGTAAATATAATAAAGATAAACATTATTTTGCGCAGACCATTCCCATTTATGACAGTACTCCGATTAAAGGAATCGAAGGAGTACTGGTGATTACTGCATCCACGGAAGGGATTTTGTCATTGATGGATACGGTATATGACAAGGCGTTATTTCTTCAAATTCTGGTGACTCTTGTTTTGATATTAGCGGCTATGGGAGTAGTGACAATGCTTCTGCGGCCTTTTCAGGAGCTTCAGAAAAAGTTAAATCAGGTGGCGGCAGGAGCTTTGGATACGGATATCCGCACAGACAGTTATCGAGAGACCAGAGATATCTCCCGGGCAGTAGGAAGTACGTTGTCGAAACTTAAAGAGGTGGATCAGTCCCGGCAAGAATTTGTGTCTAACGTTTCTCACGAATTGAAGACACCGATTACTTCGATACGAGTGTTGGCGGATTCTTTGATGGGGATGGGAGAAGCGCCAGTTGAGCTATATCAGGAATTTATGGAAGATATTTCGGACGAGATCGATCGGGAAAGCAAAATCATAGATGATTTGTTATCATTAGTGAAAATGGATAAATCAGAAGCAGAGATCAATCTTTCTCAAGTGGATATTGTGGTTTTGGTAAAGCAGATTTTAAAGCGTTTGCGACCGATTGCCAATAAGAAAAACGTGGAGTTGATTCTGGAAAGTATCCGCGAGGTGACGGCCGATGTTGACGAGACGAAACTGTCTTTGGCTATCAGTAATCTTGTAGAAAATGCCATCAAGTATAATTCTGCCGGTGGTTGGGTACGGGTCACCGTGGACGCGGATCATAAGTTCTTTTATGTGAAGGTGGCGGATTGTGGAATGGGAATTCCAGAAGAAGAACAAGATCGGATATTTGAGCGGTTTTATCGGGTGGATAAAGCGCGTTCGCGGGCCACAGGCGGCAGTGGTCTGGGTCTTTCGATTACCCGGCGGGTGGTGTTGATGCACAAAGGAGCGATTCGGCTGACTAGCAAAGAGGGAGAAGGCAGTATATTTACATTGCGGATTCCTCTGAATTATATAGCATAAAAGCCTGATACTTCCCAATATAACGTCGGCGGGGAAGCATGGGATGGCGGAGGATACAAAATGAACAGGTTAAAAATATGGCTGATATGGCTGACAATACTGTTTTTAACAGGATGCGGAGGAAAGACCAGGCTGCCGGCAGACGGAGAAACGCTGTTTCAGGTTTATTATTTGAATGCGGCGACGACTCGCCTGATGCCTTCCGAATACCGGACCCGGACAGAGGATAAGGATTTGTTGATTCAGGAATTGATGGATCGGTTTATGAAAGTGCCCGTGGATTTAGATGCCCAGGCAGGATTGTCAGAGAAGACAAC
>Ga0137306_102174_pt1 | contig 17178 bp, 21 predicted proteins | sample Inofroosms_March_FD_97187 | JGI IMG/M metagenome (GOLD analysis project Ga0137306, IMG submission 97187) | Mouse cecal microbial communities from Vienna, Austria - N-Acetylneuraminic and N-Acetylglucosamine D2O microcosms_March | ecosystem: Host-associated > Mammals > Digestive system > Large...
ACTTATTTTAAAAAAATTTGATCTGATTCCATATTATTCTTCCAATATTTTCCCATTTTCTAGTATCTATATTTTCAAAATCCATATAATCTATCAGTTCTTGCAATGACCATTGATTCTCATGTAACAAATCTCCAATCTTATAATGCGCCCCGAAATATTCTTTATCCGAAGGTGGATCAATTTCTAACCACTTCAAATCACTATTTTTTTTATTAATACACAAAATAAACATAGAGGATCGCATCGCAAAATAGTAATTATTATTGTCCTCACAATATCCTAAATATTTTGACCAAATATCTGGAGAACAGTATTCAAAACAGGTTGGGTAATCTTTATACATTCCCCTGCTACCATTTTTTAAATTTAACCAATAAATATTTTTTTCCGTACCTGGTAACATAAATATCATGTTGTCTGTTACTGCTATTCTCACAAAAGCATTATCATCTGATGATATTTGAAAATCAGCTAAAACTTTCATATCATTGTTATCGAGATTCCATGTATAAATCTCTCCTTCTGAACTTAAAATATAGAATATACGATTTTTCAACACAATATGAACACAGCTATTCACTTCTAATGGCAGGATATATTGTTTCCAGTTTTCCACCTCCAAATCATATACGTATACTTCTTTTTTGCTTTTCTGAAAAAGCCACACTTGTTTTTTTGATTGAAAACCGTACCAAAAATAAATAAATCCTTCATTGTCTTTCGATTTTTTATATAATTTTTTCACCTCTGAATATAAAGAAGGGTCTTTTTTTATTAAACCTGTTTCTAAGTCTATTTTTACCATATAGTCCATATATTTCGGAAAAATATATATCTTTTTTTTGAATTTGGCATATGCCGCATAATTTCCCCACTCTTTTCTATGACAAAATATCGTATAATATTTATATAAACCTGTTTCAACATTAAACTTCATCATTCGATAACCATTTTGTTCCAATAAATACATTTCATCATTATCAGCTAGTATATCTTCTGAATTAATAAATTTATCTTTTCCTTGGCTGATACATGACATTTTTCTAGTTTTCAAATTAACTTTAATCGGGATGGAATCCATATTTGTAACAGAATAAATATCTCCATTTATCAATGCGCAAGACGAAAACAAAAAAGTTTGCTCATTATAATGTTGCTTTTTGCTCTTCTCTTTTTTCAAGCTTTTATCTCCTCATTACTATTTATCTATACTCATATATTATCTACAAAATTTTAAATCAAATCAATCTTTACTTTATATCTTTTTTCACATTAAACCATCACTCTTCTTGTCATTCTCTCCGTAAGATCATAACCATCCCAAACAAACCCAAATTCCATACTCTTCCCAATCTCTACCACTCGGTCAATCCCCTTCACACCAGACATAATCAAAGGCTCCATTCTCTTTTTATCTCCCACCATTACCACCGTCTGCACTTTCCCGCTGCAGATCGGTGCCAATTCCATTACATCCCCAATCTCACACTCATAGAACATCCCAGAATCCCCTCGGTACTCCTGGATCACCGGGTCTAGTCTATCAACCTCCACCCTCACAATCCGATTGTCTCTCATTCTCACCACATGCATGCCCTCCACACCCGTAGCCGCCACGCAACAGTTCACCAGCTTATCCACATACTGAACCGGCTGAAACACATACCTTTCCGACACCACTCTCCAAAGTTGCTCCCAGAACAGCTCCCTTGTCTGCCCCATCTTCCCTCTTTCCCCCAGCCAGCACACCAGCCTCGGAGACGTGCAGGCATTCTGATCCGTCAGATACGTGTCATTGTAAAAATCCACAGCCAGTCTATCCTTATCCTCCACCCCCATATACGCTTTTGCATCAATTACGCACAAAGAATACCGGTCCCCAAAACTTATCTCCCCGGCTCTGGCTGGAAGCTCCGACTTCCTGATCTCCCTGATCGTACTGTCCCCTCCCCAAATCACACGCACATCACAGATCGAAGAAAAATAATCATTGTTCTCCCGGTTCCTCTCATACCTCACAAAAACAATAAAATCCTTCCATTTTCCATACTCCTCTCTATCCAACACCTTCCTCACAGCCCTGTTAATGATCCCCGTTTGAGGAAACTCCCTAGAAGGCAGGCGCACAATCCCCCCATTTCCCAGCACAAAGCCCACGGCAAAAGAATAAGCATAATTCACCGCCACATTAGATGGCGCAATATGAAACACCACTCCCCGTCCTATCCGAAATCCGCCGCCAGAAAAAAACTCCCTCTTCTCCCGCTCCATATTAGCCTTCCGAATCCAGAAAGCAAAGGTCACTATATCCGTGTACTCCCTAGCCTCCCTGTTCGCCAACAGTTCCTTAGACACCTGGTTCAGAAAATCAATCCGTCCTTCATCAAAAGGCACCCCTACAGGCAGCCCAGGCATTTTCTCTATAATTTCCTCATCACCAATCTCAAACTTAAGCCTCTTAAAAATCCCCTCCATAGGTATCACTGCACCCCCTGATCTCCAACATTTAGAAGACACATTTTTCACTAGAACCTTCTGCTTAGTTCCAACATCTCTTCAAAGCCGCTACTCATGTTATCAGACATAGTTCTGTTTTCAATCCCTACTCTTCCATATATTTGTTCAGTTCCTGATACAGCACCTTTCCCGAATCATTTCTGGGGATTTCAGGAATCACTCTCACCCGAAAAGCCGAAAGGTTCAGCCCTGTCTTATGAGAAAGGAATTTCCTCACTTCCTCCTCCAAAGCCTCCTCTGTAATAAAACAATACATCTCATCATCATGTCCAGAACTTACACAGTCAATATTTCCAAACCCTGCCTTCACCAGACGGTCAATCTCATCCAGATTCACCCGGTTGCCGAAGATTTTCAAAAACCGCTTCTTCCTCCCCACAATATAGTAATACCCGTCAGAATCAAACTTGGCCATGTCCCCCGTCTCCAGACGCCCATGACGCTCATCCCCCTTAGCTAGGTCTTTTCCACACTCTCCATATCCCAAAGTCACATTGGGCCCCTCATACACCAACTCCCCTACCCGGTCCGGTTCCCTGATTTCCTTCCCGTCCACATCCATAAGAGAAAATTTCCCACCCGGTATGGCGATCCCCATACTCCCATACTTTTCCAGAGATCGCTCATAAGGCAGATAAGACATCCTGGCCGTAGCCTCCGCCTGCCCGTACATCACATAGAACCGCTTTCCATGCTCTATGGCATACTCCGCAAATCTCCTGTGAAGCTCCGGCTGCAACTTTCCCCCCGCCTGAGTCATGGTCCTAAGAGAAGGAAGCTCCATTCCAAAAAACCGCAGTTTCTCCAGAATCTCATAAGTATAAGGAACCCCTCCAAAAGAAGTAGCCCCCTCCCTCTTAAAAAAGGTCCAGAAATCCTTCTGCATCAATCCTTTGTCTGTAAGCAGAATCTCCGCTCCCACCAACAAATGACTGTTAACAATCGACAAACCATAAGTATAATTCATGGGGAGAGTCGTAATGGGCCGCTCTCCCTCATCCAGCTCCAGATACTCCACAATGGACCTGGCATTAGACAGCACATTCCCATAACTCTGCCTCACCAACTTCGGACTCCCCGTAGAACCAGAAGTCGTAAGCAAAAGACACAGCTCCTCATACAACGAATACCCTCTCTCATACCCTGTCCCAAGAAGCACATACCTAAAAGCCTGATATCTGACAACAAAACCCTCAAACCTATATACCAGCTCCTCCGGCACCCACAGATAATCCGGCCGATAAATCTCCATAAGCCCTGTAAGCAATTCCTCATCCAGATTCCGGGCCAAAAGCAGAGGCACCGAGCCGCCGTTAATACACCCTGTGTACCCTGCCAGGCCTCCCATAGTATTAGAACACAATACAAAGACCAGACTTCTCTCCCCCAGCGCCTCACTAAATCGCCTGTTCTCCTCCTCCAGCTCTTCATAATATAAAGTTCTTCCCCATTCATCTACGGCGGCCACATGGCCAGAAAACTGTCTGAAATCCCACATCATGTTTCTTCCTCTCCTCAATACCATCAGGATATGTTGACAACATAAATAAATTTGAATACAATGTATTTATCAATAACAAATCGAGGTATAACCAATGGTACAAACAAACGACAATATACCCATGGACAATGCATTAAAGCAGCAATTTGACCACCTCTACAACGAACTCGGCCTGACTATACAATAACCTATAACTTTTTCGCCAAAACAATGGTTCGCCAGCAGGGAAACCCTTTGAAGTGTCCCTAAATACCCCCAACGCTGAAATTCTGGATGTCATTGATGATATCAATCACGGACGAAATCTCAGCAAAACATTCCACAGTATTGCCGATCTCATGAAGGATTTAAATGCTTGATATCCGGCACTCTACTAAATTTAAAAAAGACTAGATTGTTTGCCCTAAAGCAGCATCCCAAAATCCTTTTTCCTTGTACTTCAATTCCCCCATATTCCATGGAACTCCATGTCCAGGCATAATAAAAATCCCTTTCGATAGCCTTTCCAGATATGGCACTGTCTGTATTTCATATTCTTCCATAGAACCGCCAGGGTATCTTGTTATTACCGGAACATTCAGAAACAAAGAGTCTCCTGTAAACACATATTGGGAATCTATTTCAATACAGCAGCTTCCCTTAGAATGTCCTGGCGTTGCTATCATAAATATAGAATGAGACCTCCAATAAAACTTATAACATAATTCAAATCTTCTATCGGCATGGCAAGTATATAATGAGAAAGAATCATAGAACTTACGTATTTGTTTTTGTGAACTCTCTCCTTTCATCATCAACAATGAAAGAGGTCTGTTTTTCTTTGCGATTGCAATACTTTTGGCACACTCTTTCTGACAGATCAACTCTGTTTCCATGGCATTCCTGATTCGATTAATTCCCACCGTATGGTCAAAATGTTCATGAGTCAGTAAAATAGTTGCCTTTTGTATTCCCTTTTCCTTTAACAACAGAAAACCATCTTCCGATCCGTTAGGATCAATAACCAGCGCTTCATTGCCATCCAGAAAAATATACATATTGGATTTTATATAATCCATCTCATATCTTTTAAAATCTAACATTATATTTTTTAATATCACAACTCAGAAATCCGCTCCATAGGTATCACTGCACCCCCTGATTTCCGTATTTTTCAGTCTTCCGCTTATAGAAAAATATTTTCCTTTTCGCCCACAGGGACAATCATCTTCTCCCAGAATCCTCCCTTCATCTTCTGTCAGTAGTGAGTGCCCCGGATAAGATTCAGGAATCGCTGAAACAACCTGGATAATTCCCTTTTCGCCAATTTCACATACAGAAAAATCCTCCGGTCTCCGAGTGATTACATCCGAATAAATGCTGGCATGGAGATACCCACATTCGCACTCCATATAGATACATCCCGTCTGCTCTACCATTCCATAATAATCATAAATTTCCTTAAGACCGCATACCTGCTCCAGTCTATTGGAAAATTCTTCTCTTGAAACCTCTTCGCTCTCCAGCTTTTTCCAGCCTCCGCCATGAATCAAAATTCCTTTTGACAAATCAAGAGAAATCCCTTTCTCTTTCAGCCGCAGAAGTTCCTTGTAAAAGTGCTGCCAGATCATAAAGGTAAATCCAAAAAGGAAAATCCTTTCTCCTTTATGTTTTTCCAAAAATACCCTGACTCCCTCTAGATCAAGCCGCATTTCATCTGTTAAAGCATACTTTCTATCTCTGCCAAATATAGAAAATCCAAGTATCCCGGCCCCCCTGGCACTAAACATGGATCTGTTTTTCACCACAGAAGGGCAGTCTACAATCAGCAGAGGCATACGAGCACTTCCCGTAAAAGATGAAACAATCTTTACCAACGTTTTCTGCTGATAATTCGCGGTCCTTCTGTCCACAAAGATTTTGGAAGTCCTCTGCCCTGTAGTGCCAGAAGATGTCATCGTTTTTACGATCTCCTGTTCAGGGACACTTCTTAAATCTATTTCTTTAAATAGACGCACCGGTAGAAAGGGGAGGTCATAATAGGAATCTATGTTTTCCAGTTCAATCCGAAAAATTTCCAGAATCTTTCTATAGATTTCACAGTGCTCATAATGGTGCTTGGAAAGATTGAGCAAGCGTTTGCTCAAAATTTTCTGCTTTTTTTCCTTCTCAAGAGAATAGGGTCCTAATTCCAGCATCAATTCATAGCTATTGTTCATATTTTTGTTCCTATCAAATCTCCTACACTAATAACAATAAAGTACCAGCTCTTCATATCCCCTTGAGTGAAGTCTTATTTTAAACTTATATTCACAATTCAGTTCTTTTATCAACATCGGTATTTTATATATATCCCATGGAAGATGATAAATACAAATTGCCAGTTTAGGTTTTTGGTTTTTTATTAACTCCCTGGCCCCTTTAAGGGCCTGCACTTCCATTCCTTCAATATCAGCCTTTATAAATGTCACTTTCCGTCCCGCAAAATAATCATCAAGTTTTATGATATCAATCTCTGTATCCTCCACTTCATCATAAACCACTCTGGTAGACGATCCGGAATAATCACCACTTAATTTAGCCTTAGCATTATACTCTCCCACACCAGCTTTGACGATTTCAATTGCAGCATCTGGCAGATTCCATTCAGCACATAATCTTTTTTTCCTTATCTCAAATGCCCTGATATGCTTCTCGTCAGGCTCAAAAGCTATATACTTTTTAAAGGATTGTGAGTGCCTAACAAACTCATCTAACGTATCTCCCACAAACGCACCTATATCAACAAAATATTCACCTATCAGCAAATCAAACTCTGGTAATGCAAAATACTGATCAGCTTCACCATATCCAGTAGAGTCAATATTATGATAATCCGTCATCTGCGCATACATTGCCAAATTATATAATTCAACACTTTTCCTATCCTCTAAAAGATTATCTCTCACATATATACACTCATCATAATGCTTCCAAAGCGAATATTTACAAAACGGCATAAATACAAATGATTTTCTTCCCCCACTAATTAAACCATCCCGCATACGTTTTACAGATGAGCTTGTACCAATTATATATTTCTCAGATTGAATTTTTTCATCCAAACTCGAAACCACCTCAAGTCCATCTACAATCCTGCCTTGTTTTCCCGGTGTATCATCGATAATATATTTGACATGAAATCCGTCCTCCAATAATTCTTTAAGGGCACCATGAATCATCATGCTATTCCCATAACATACACAACCGGCTTTCGCATTTTTAATAAACTCTTTCATTTCATTATCCGATTGTTTCACCATATTATGTATCTGTTCACTATTGATTTTCAACTTTTTTCCTCTTCATCTCTGCTTTATATAATTCTAATACTGTTTCTCAATTAAAATTCAATACCATAATTCTTACTCAAAATTTCTTTTCCCACTTCATAGGAACTAAAATCAATGATATCATCCGTATCCATCATAATATCAAAAACATCCTCAATTGCCGCAATAAGCGACATGTGACCAACAGAATCCCACTCCGGAATAGCCTGATATTCCAGTCCCTCTACCTGTCCCTCATTTATCTCCAATGCCTCCGCAAACGCATTCCTATACTTTTCAAGATTTGTCATTTCTGAATCCTCCTATATTTTTTCTTCTATAATATTTTTATAAACTGCCTACTTGCCGTGACAGTATATTGGGTAAATCCATTCCATCCCAAACAAATACGATATCCCCGGCATGCCCTACAGGAACAATTCTGTCAACGCCCTTTACTCCATTATCATTTATGATTTTCCGAAGCCTATCTTCTATTGCTCCTATATAGGTTATTGTCTGGCAATCCTTTTTCATTATGGGAACAATATTATCCAGTTCACTCATATTGCACTCAAAAAAATATCCACAATTCCCCTTAAATTCCATTATGCCATCATATAATTCCGACAGTTCTACTCTTATTAGCAAATTATCCTTCTTTATTTCTTTTATACCCGGATACCTGGCAGCACATACTGCAGTATTTAACAATTTATCCGAACTGCATATGGGCTCCATTAAATACTTTTTTGATACAAGATTCCCCAATGTATCCCAGAATACTTCCTTCGCCTCACATATCCTTTTTCCCGTCCATATTACCAACCTTGGAGAACTGCATGCGTTCTGATCAGAAAAATAGGTATCATTATAAAAATCATTCGCCAACACCACAGGATCTTTCTTCAAATAATCATCAGCGTCAATAACGGCTATAGAATAACGGTCTGCAAATCCAAGATCAATGCACCTGGCATTTGTAGATGCCTGTCGTATCGCTGCAATTGTTTGATTGCCGCCCCAGATCATTCTAACATCACATATGGCAGACAATGCCTGGGTTATTTCATCATTATGGTCATACCGAATAATACAGATATAGGATGCCATTTCAGGGTATTCATCATATAAAACACACCGGATCGCCTCGCAAATAATATCTACCTGTTCAAACCTTCTATCCGATATCCTCACAATTGATACATTACCAGCTATAAGAGCATAGGTCATAGAAACCACAAATTGAACAGGGATATTAGCCGGCGCTATTTGAAACGCAATCCCCCTCCCTAGTTTCTGCCCCTCTGCCTTATATCCCATACTTGCTTTTTCCAAAGATGCTCTTCTTATCCAAAAAGCATATGCAATCACATCAGGATATTTCTTCGCTCTGCTGCTCTTCATTAATCTTTTAGAAAGGCCATCCAGAAAATCCAATGCTTGATCTGAGAATAAAGGAAGTACCTGTGTATTTTCCATCCGTTCAAGAATCCCTCGATCTCCAACAAGATATCTTACCTTATCAAAAGCTTGCTGCATAGGTATCACTGCACCCCCTTATTTCAGCATTCTTTATTCTCCCAACCACTTGAATATATTTTCCTTTTCTCCCACAAGGACAATCATCCTCCCCAAGAATCATTCCCTCATCCTCTGTCAATATGGAATGGCCCGGATAAGAATGAGGTAAACTGGATAATACCTGAATAAACCCACGTTCACCATACCCGCAAGGCGAAAAATCCTTATACCTCCTCACAATAATATCTGAATAGATACTTGCATGGAGATGCCCATACTCACATTCCCCATAGATACACCCCGTCTGCTCCGCCATACCGTAATGATCAACATAGTGTCTGATTTTACAAATTTTTTCCCCACGCCTTTTAAAATCTGCATTTGATACAGCCTCATTTTTCAGTTTTTTCCATCCGCCCGCTGTTAAAAGATATCCGTTGGACAGATCTGCCTTTAAATTCCTTTTTTCTATTTCATCAAAAAAATGCTGCCATACCATAAATGTAAATCCAAAAATCAAAAATTTATTGTTTCCATAGGTATTTATAAAATCAACCAAGGCATCCACATTTAATGACATATCATCATTAAGTACAAATATCATTTTTTTAGTCATAAAATCCAGTCCCATTATGGTAGCGCCCCTTGTTGTAAACAGTCGTCTGTTACTTATCACTGCGCGGGAGTCAACAACCAGCATCGGCAGACGTTTAGAACCAACAAAGTCTCCCAGAAGGCGAAGCAAAACCTTCTGCTGAAGAATTGCATTTTCTTTATTAAGATATATTTTGGACTGTTTCTGTCCACTCGTTCCTGATGACATCATTATCTTAAATACATCTGCATCAGGAATGCTCTTCATCTCAATCTCTTTAAAAATTCTAATCGGTACAAAGGGGATTTTATCCAAAGTTCTCGCCGGACTCTTGGGATATCCGATTGCTTCCAGATAATTGGCATATTCCATACATCTTGTCCGGTGCATCTCTGTTAACTGGTTTAATTCACTAAGAAGCAAAGACTCCTTTTCACGTTTCATCAAAGAATATGGCGGCAATTTATGAAATTCTTCAATCATTCAGCTTCCTCTCCCCTAAATATTCCGCAAGAATCAACTGATCCTTTTGTATATCATGTATCAAAGTCCGCCCAACTATATTCCCATACTCATTTACCGATATTCCTTCCCCCGGGCGCTTGGCGGTAAGATCTTCCTCTTTGATCACATGTCCTTTCATCATATTTTTCGCTGCAACAATACTTCTTCGCATTTTCCTTCGCTGCTCTAATTCATCTAATGTAAGTTTCCTCTCATATTCCCCCAGAGATCTATATACCTTATGACATCCAGCTACCAGCTCTCTCATATTTTCAGGTTCTGTCGCCATCTGGTTGTCCCATCCAATTCTTTTATTATCCAAAGTAAAATGCTTTTCTATAAGTGCTGCTCCAAGGCCAACTGCAGCGTTTGCCACTACACTACCTGTCGTATGATCAGAATAGCCTATGGCATATTCTGGAAACTTTTCTTTTAACATAACCATATTATGTAAATTTACCAATTGTTCCTCAACTGGATATAGGGAAACACAATGCAGTATGCAAATATTATGATTTCCTCTATCTTCAATTTCTGTAACAGCTGCTTCTATTTCCTCTATTGTTGCCATTCCTGTTGACAAAACAATCGGTACATTCTTTTCTGCTATATATCTCAAATACGGAAGATTATTAATATCCATAGACGCAATTTTAATAAATGCGGCCTCACATTGATCTGCCAAGAAATCAGCTTCCTCATTGGAATATGGTGTAGAAGAAAAATCAATGCCAATGCTCTTACAATATCCAGACAATTCTAACAAATCCTCCGGCTTAAGAGAAAATCTGCTAACCATTCTTTTCGATATGGGATTTTGATCATAATAATCACGACAATAAAGAGACTCTGCCGACCATGATTGAAATTTCACAGCATCACAACCACAATCCTTTGCCGCATCAATCATCTCCTTAGCCACATCCTTTTTACCATTATGGCTGGAATTCAATTCAGCCACAATATACGGTTCTCCACCATTTATAATTCTTTTCCCATTTTTTAATATCATATTATTCTTCCTCCATCTACCACAATGTTTTGTCCCGTAATATAAGATGATAGTTCTGAGGCAAGGAATAGTATAACATTCGCCACTTCTCTCGGCATTCCCTGCCGTTTAAGTGGTGTTTCGCTTAAAATTTTATCCTTTATTTTACTGTCCCGAACTTTCCACATATCTGTAGCAATAAAACCTGGTGAAACTGAATTTACTCTTAGTCCATATAATCCCAGTTCAAGAGCCATTGACCTTGTTGCAAATATAATGGCGGCCTTGCTGCTTCCATAAGCTGTACCACCCTCTTCATTTTCTATTCCAGCTACAGACGCAATATTTATAATACTTCCTGCTTTCGCTTTTATCATATACCGTGACACAAGCTGAGATAAAAAAACTTGAGACAGGAAATTAACCTCCATAGTTTTTCTTATCATATCCGATGATGTCATACTAAAAAATCTTTCTGTCGAAATACCTGCATTATTGACAAGTACATCTATAGACTTTGAATCTTTCCCAATCATTTTAATCGCACTTTTTACTTTATCTTTTTCAGTCACATCAAAGTAAACAGGCCTTATTGTCACTTTATTTTTATATGATAATTCCTGTATTTTGCTCTCAAATTCATCGGACTTTGTACGCGCACACGCCCAAATAGTCGCACCCTGTTCTGCAAAAACTTCAACCGTTGCTAATCCAATCCCTCTATTTGAACCTGTTATAATCGTTGTCTTTCCTCTAAGCATATCATATTCCCTTAATCCTTTTTTGGGGTCTATATTTATTAAACTCACATGGTATCACCATAGTCACTTCTACTTCACAGGCAAGTTCTCCATCCACATAACTTTTTGCGTATCCCTTCCCCACACCTCTTGAATATGACCTTACAAATGCTTCTATATCCAACCTATCGCCCGGACGAATTTCTCTGTGAAACTTTGCACTCCAACCGGCTCCTACTACATCTATACCATTTATATCAGGAAGTGTTGTAAAAGCAATTGTCACCATCTGACTCAATGCTTCTGTTTGTATAGCCGCCGGCATAATAGGATGCCCCTCATAGTGATGCGGAAAAAACCATTCATTATTCGTAAGATTCTTGTATCCTTTTGCATATTCACCAGGTACACATTCTGTCACTCTATCAATAAATAAAAAAGGATATCTATTGGGCTCATATTTTTGCAGCTCATATGCATCAAAGGACAACACTTTTTTCTGACCATTCTCCATCTTTTCACCTCTGAATATTAGCTATTATGATTGAATTCAACTAAAAACTTTATGCTCATCCTTCCCTTTTGTTACTCTTGCAGGATTGCCTATGACAGTAACGCCATCTGCCACATTCCTAAATACCATGGAGCCTAACCCTATGATTGCTTTATTACCAATATTCACTCTCTGTATCATAGAAGAACCTAATCCTAAAAATGTCCCAGTTCCAACCTTGCTATATCCTCCAACAGTAGCCTTGGGACATATTACACAATTACTTTCAATAATCGCATGATGTCCTATGATTGATTGAAACATCACAAAACAGTTTTCTTTAATCATCACCTCTGACGAAACAATCGCATATGCATTAATAACGCATCCTTCCGATATGCTTGCTGTATCTGAAACAATAGCTGTTTCATCAATTAAAGTGGCAAGAGAATATCCCTCCGATTTAATTCTATCAAACAGTAATTTTCGTGCTGTTGGTTCTCCAACTGCAACGATAAATTCAGCATTATCATTTTCTATATATTTCTTACAAGATGTAAAATGAACTGTTCTTGTGCCATAATATTCTTTTTCATCTATAAAATCATCAATAAAATAAATGGCCGAATACCGTTCCTTTATTGTTCTATTCCTTATAACAAGATCGTATACTTCAACCCCTGCTCCTCTTGTCCCATATATAAATAAAATCATAAACTCAAGCCTCATAATAATATTTCATATTTGTTTTAGCAATAAATCAACAATCGTATCTATTTGCACCATATCCAATTCTTCATACAATGGCAATATTAAAACCTCTCTTGAAATTTTCCTGGCATTTTCTAATTTAGCCTTTTTATATTTATTTTTAAAACATACCTGTTCTGATGTCAGAGGATAAAAATATTTTCTGGTATATATATTATTCTTTTTTAATAACTCATATAATTCATCCCTATTTAATCCATACTCCTTTTCTAATAAAATAGGAAAATATCCATAATTATTATTAGTCTCTGAATTCTCATTAAAAAAACGAATTCCCTTAATACCCTTTAGTGACTCTTTATACTTCTCATAGCGAATTTTTCTTTCTGCAATTACATGATCTATTCGTTTCAAATTACACAGACCCATAATAGCTGCAAACTCATTCATTTTTCCATTGGCTCCAACAGACACTACTAATTCTTCTCCGCGAATGCCAAAATTTTTCAGATCAAATAACTTTTCATATAGCCCCGGATCAGAAAAAGTAACCGCCCCGCCCTCAATAGAATTAAATGTTTTTGTTGCATGAAAACTGAATATAGAAGCATCGCCATAACTTCCAATCCCCTTTCCTTTATATCTCACTCCAAAAGCATGGGCTGCATCATATATCACTTTTAAATTATATTTATTGGCAATTCTCTGAATTTCTTCCACATTACATACATTTCCATATACATGAACCGGAATGATCGCCACTGTCTTTTCTGTAATCAAATCCTCTATCTTCGACTCATCTATAGTTCCATCACTTAATTTCACATCGCAAAAAATAGGCTTCAGCCTGCTGCGGACAATCGCATGAGTTGTAGAGATAAAAGTAAATGGAGTTGTAATCACTTCTCCGCCTTCCGGAAAATCCATTACCTGAATAGCCATTTCCAAAGCAGTATGTCCATTTACCATTAATGATAATCCCGGCACATCCAGATAGTCCCTCAGCTTCTTCTCAAACTCCTGATGATACATCCCCATATTTGTCAGCCAATGACTATCCCACAAAGGTTTTATAGCTTCTATGTATTCCTCATATGGCGGCATTGAGGATCTGGTCACAAAGACTTTTTCCTTATACATCTCTAACAACTCCTTCCTTAAAAACCTATTGAGTAAACAAATTTAATATTTTGCTTACTCAATAGGTTTTCTAGATTAAGGTTCAAATATTTTATATAATCCTTTTTATTCTGTTGCCATCGTTGCAGTTACTGTTTTGGTATCTCCATTTGTTAACGTTAATGTTGCTTTTGCTGTACCGCCTGCTGTATTCAAATAGGTTATCCATTTATCACTAAGTTGGACTGTGAGTTCGCCACCGTTTTCTTGACTAAATCTATCCAAGTCCCAGGTAACAGGAGATGCTTCTATATCCCATTCTTCACCATCCCCTGCAGTAATTTTTAATGATTTATAATTCTGACTGGCAGTCAAATTGGATACAGTAATTAATCCTTGTGGGGTCATAGTAATCTGCGGCCCCTCCGTAAACTCCACCGCATCCGTACTCGGTGTAGCATTATCAGCTGCCTTCGCCCAGCTCCAGGTTACATCTACTGTCGGGGCAGTAGTATCACTTGCAATATCAAGCTTGCTGACTGTACCGGTCAGACTGATGTTCATAGCCTTCATTGATTACCTGATAGGCGCTGCTTTCATTAGAATATGTATTGTCGCCTGTCAGGAAATACACTCCCGTATCAGACTCGGCAGCCGGAAATACACTTCCTTCCGCATATTTTGCAGCATCCGTTCCCTGAATCAGGCGCTCCGGGTCCATGGTGTAAGCGAATGCAGAGCCTCCAGCTGAAACCGTAGGCAGAACCACATTCAATACTCTTTGTTTACATGACCCTCCACAGAACCTGACCCTGAAACATTTCCGCTTCCGCCCGGAGTAGTATCACCCTCAGCCGCAAAAGCCACAGCTGAGCTGCCCAGCACCATGCTAGCCGCCAGCGCAAGAGCCATCATTTTCTTTGTTTTCTTCATAGCTTTTTCTCTTCTTTTAGATTATTATTTTTGTAAACTGCATTATCACAACGCAGCAGTTACCATGAGAAACTCAATTTTCCACTACGATTGTCAGACCAACCTGCAGAGTGCTTACTGTCTTCTGTTCTTCATCTACCAGATGATAAATCAGGACACAGTTATGTGTTCCTGCATCCAATGGCTTGTCAAGAGTGATCTCTTCCATCTCGCTTCCTCTTGGGATCACCGGAGACTGATAGATCGGTTCTTCTTCCTGCCCTTCCAAAAAAATATCAAAATAGACATCGTTGGTGTTCTCTGCCACATTTGCCACATAGGCATCGTAGGAAGCACTGTCACCGGTCTCAAAATGCCATGTAGTGTTCATGGAAGCGCTGTAATAACCGGGGGGGTATGTACTCCTGACTTATCATTTCAATGGCTACTTCTTCCGCATTATTTTGATTCACCACCACATTCCTCTTTGGTTCCTCTTCTTTCTCCTCCCTTAAAGGCAACACGGCGATCACACCAAGGAGTGCGATGATCAGAACCATGCCGACGGCAATAAAAATCATTCCTTTTTTCCCTGATGTCTGTTTCATTTCTGCTTCCTTGTCTGCCATTCTTTCTTTACCTCCAAGTATTGTCTCACTCCCTGTAATACATATTTAGGATAACTCCTCGGCCAGGCTATATATCATCCCCACATCCTGTATCATCACCGTCATCCCCTTCTCCTTACACAACCGCACCACACTGCTCCCATCTCCATAATAAGCATCACTCACCGCAATCGCCCGGTCCAGATCCGCCGTATCGTCATAGATCCCCCAGGCCTCCTGCCGGTATTCCTCCACCAGCCTCTCATACTCCTCCAGAAGCTGAGGCCGCATGGTCTTTACTGTGGTATAAAACAGGGGATGGGGGCGCCACAGAAGTGCCACTTCCTCCTTCTCCTCCCGAAAGATCCGGAACACGTCTCTCACCTTATCCAGATACTGGTCCGTATGCTTCAGAAAGGTATTAAGGCTGGTATTATACAGGATGACTTTTTTCAGAGTCCCGTCCGGCTTTTCTATGATTCTCTTCCATTCTTCGGGCAGTATCTGCTCTTCTTTTTTCGTGCTCAGCACTTTATCTACCTTAGGGGAGCCCAGGCCCAGGATCTTCTTTTCCCAGTATTCTCTGGTCAGGCCCTGGTCTTTCATATAGTCTGTCATCACCTTGATGTAGATCTGGCGCATGTTTTCGGACTGGACGATGACCTGGTCCGCGTAGATGACTCCCGGGTTAGTGCAAAAATGGGACACATTTTCTACAGAGTCCGGATTATCCGGATCCGGCTCTCCCAGGATGAAATACGGGATATAGATCAGCTTATCCGTAAATTGCTTTAAGTTCTTTGCGTAAAAGAACGGGTGAATGCTGGTCAGGTAGTTGTACTCGTCATAAGGGTTATGTATGAAGATCATATCCGGATGACGCTCTTCGAACGGATAATCCTGGTAACCGGTGACAGGCACGTCTTCCGGGTATTGATCCCCTTCATAGTGAAGGGTTCCGAAGCTCCCGTCCGGATTTTTATCGTAATAGGGAATCGGAATCACATAAGCGTCGCAGTCCGGATCCTGGTCTGCCGCTCTCCATACGCTCTCAAGGGAGTCCCACATGGAGGCTTTATAGGGCAGAAATACCGCCTCCGTGCGTGTGGGGATATCCTGCCTGATACTGTGTTCGATCTCATTTAACTCTCTGGCCAGTTCCCTGTGGACCTCATTGCTGTTGACCCTGAAAAACTGCCGGATATTTTCATAGATCTGATAAACAGTCTCACAGTAGTGTTCCAGCAGCGGAATCGTGGGAATATGTTCCCCTTCTGTCGCTTCTATTTTCTCTCCCAGGCTGATCGCACAGCTCTGACATTGTTCTAAGAGTTCCAGCGCCGCATCGCGATTTTTTGTATCCAGCATCCTCTTTATCAGAGCGTGGGTATTTTTTAAAAGTCCTGTTGCTTCCTCTGCCTGTCGTTTATTCGCTTTGTTCATAATTTTCTCTTTTTTGCTCTGCCTCTCTTCTGTTTTAAAATAAGGCACATTGGACATCTCTTTTGCAAGATGCTGCGGGAGACTCCCGCTTCGCTCCCTGGTACGTCACAGGCTCTTCTCCGGCGCTGCCGTCTGCAGAGATCTGTGTTCCCAGGGTCTTGGCATACCCAATACGCAGGACCCGCCTGCCTTCTAATGCCGTTTGTATTTTTTATATCAGGAACAGC
>Ga0137306_102175_pt1 | contig 17167 bp, 12 predicted proteins | sample Inofroosms_March_FD_97187 | JGI IMG/M metagenome (GOLD analysis project Ga0137306, IMG submission 97187) | Mouse cecal microbial communities from Vienna, Austria - N-Acetylneuraminic and N-Acetylglucosamine D2O microcosms_March | ecosystem: Host-associated > Mammals > Digestive system > Large...
CCGTTATATTTGCCTCTGTTGCAACGCTGGGAAGGGCGGAATATTTAAACGAAGAATATTTTAGGGCAGATTATTTTGACTATATTGTCATTGATGAATTTCATCATGCAGTCAATGAACAGTACAGAAAGATTGTGGACTATTTCAGGCCGCAGTTTCTCTTGGGGCTCACTGCGACGCCGGAGCGAATGGACGGAAAAAATATTTATGAGCTGTGCGATTATAATGTGCCATATGAGATTTCGTTGAAAGAGGCAATCAATAAAGGGATGCTGGCGCCGTTCCATTATTATGGGGTATATGATGGGACGGATTACTCTGGCCTGCGCCTGACAAGAGGGAAGTATGAGGAACAGGAGCTGACAGAGCTTTATATGCAGAATGCCGCAAGGTATGACTTAATTTATAAGTATTACATGAAATACCGCTCCCAAAGGGCATTGGGGTTCTGCTGTTCCCGCCAGCATGCGAAAATTATGGCTGAGGACTTTTGCAGAAGAGGGGTTGCGGCAGCAGCCGTGTACAGCAATGCGGAGGGGGAATTTTCAGAGGATAGGGAAATCGCAGTTGAAAAGCTCAAGAATTGCGAGATTAAAGTAATATTTTCTGTGGATATGTTTAATGAAGGGCTGGATATCGCTTCCCTTGATATGGTGATGTTCCTGCGGCCAACGGAATCGCCGGTTGTGTTCCTGCAGCAGCTGGGGCGGGGACTGCGTATAGAGAAAGGAAAAGAATACCTGAATGTCCTCGACTTTATTGGCAATTATGAAAAAGCAGGGAGAGCGCCGTGTCTGCTCGCCGGGGGGACAGTGGCAGCAGAAGAGATTGCAGGCAAGTACCAGGCGATAGAATATCCGGATGGCTGTATGGTGGATTTTGATATACGGCTGATTGATTTATTCCAGGAGATGGAGAAAAGAACCCGGGGCATCAAGGGGCGTATCAGCCAGGAGTATTACCGTATCAAAGAATACCTGGGCGGGAAAGTGCCTTCGCGGATGGAACTGTTCCGCCTTATGGAGGATGAGGTATATCAGTATTGCATGAAGCATGCGAAGGAAAATCCATTTCGGCATTATTTGGATTATCTGCACAGTTTAGGGGAATTATCCACAGAGGAAGAGCAGTTCTATGCGGGGGTTGGAAAAGAATTTCTGGGGCTGATTGAGACAACCGACATGTCGAAAGTGTACAAGATGCCAATTTTGTATTCTTTTTATAACAACGGTAAGATACGGCTGGAAGTTACAGAGGATGAAGTCCTTGTATGCTGGAAAGAATTTTTTGATAGGAACAAAAACTGGAGGGATTTTTCGGAGCATATAACCTATGAAGAATATAAACGTATGTCTGATAAGCAGCATCTGGCAAAGGCCAAGACGATGCCGATTAAATTTCTGAAGGCATCCGGGAGAGGATTTTTTGTGGAGAAGGAAGGGTATGCGCTTGCGATAAAGGAGGATTTAAGGCAGGTGATAGAAAGCGAGGCCTTCTGTGTGCATATGAAAGATATTCTGGAATACCGAACGGTGGAGTATTATCGTAGGCGGTATCAGGGAAGTTAATAACCTTATTTTGTTTGAAAATATGGGCAGGGTATGATACAGTTGCTATTATTAGATATAGAATTATAGTTCAAGTGGCTAAAAGCATATATTTTATATATGATATTAGGGTTTGCAGTATAGAAAGAAAAAAGAATGCATCTTCCGCATGGAATAAGTCTCCGCTGATTCTGGCGCTAGTTTCATTAATTTTGGAATGATCAAATGCGCCATATGTTTTGAAAAGGAATGAGGATGATGTGGTTGTAAATCCAACATTGGCGTATTTGTTTGAAAGGGATTATGGTATAACGCTCCCATTATTTGATCCGGATGGGCAGTCTATCAATGAATATATGGATGAAATGGAAAAATTAGTTGATAGAAGGGAATGGCGTATTGTTCGGGAAAACAGCATCGAATTAGTATCTTTTTAAAGATAAATATGTATAAAGATTTATGTAATCATGAGATAGGGTAAAAAATAACCTTATCATTAGGGCTTTTTCAGGAGAAAAGAATGCCTTGCCAGATATTCCTGAGGAATTACACAATTATGCTCATGATATTTAACCGCCGGAGTAATAATACACCAACAACAGAAATTTATCAAGTGATTAATGATGATTCAAGCCAACAGGATGCAATATTATTGTACAGAGCCTGACAGATGGAAAAAGAATCCTATTTGTTTCAGAAAAGGCGGCAGTACTCGAAGTGGTTTATAAGAGACTATCCGAGATACATTTAAGCAACGTTTGTCTGGCATAACATAATTATAAGGTAAATAAAAAAGATGTACTTGAAGAATTGACAAAAAGTTTAAAGTTGCAGCGTATTAAGGTCAATAATAAAGAAATCTCTAAGTTAACAGAACTGGATACACTAAAAGAATTTTTGGCATGGAGAGGTACTATGATAGCAAATAGGACGTATAATTTGTCGATTCAGATAACGGATAAGTTGACTAGGGTATTATATAATAAAAAAGCCGTCTTGGAGAATTTGGAACAAATTAATTTATTGGAAAAAACAAAGAGAACTGATTCTTCGCTATTTCATGTGGGTAAAACAAAGCTTAATCACTTGTTTTAAGAGTCGGGTATTTGTATTACTCCAGCGGTAAAATATCGTACCATCTTACTTGCCTAAATCTCCCTCTATAGGAAGATTTGTTCTGCGCAATCTGGTGCGATATTTAACCGCCGGAGTAATATTATTTTCATTATAAAATTAACACATTCTATTTCTTCAAACTTGGTTCTCATTCCTCCACTCCCGCGGCGCTTTGCCGTACAGGTTCTTGAAGGCGCGGGAGAAGTGCAGCTGGTTGGCATAACCTACGGCGTTGCTGATATCGCCAATGGACAGCTTCGTCAGCTTCAGCAGCTCTGTCGCTTTGATCATGCGGTAGGTCAGTAAAAACTGCTGCGGCGTCCGCCCAGTCGCACGTTTAAATATTTTGCCAAAATAACTGCGGTTTAGGCCGCATACTTTTGCCATGTCGTCTACAGAAATATCGTTTTGAAAGTTTTGTTCAATATAAGTCAGCGCTTCACGGATATAGTAATCTTGCAGCCGTTTGCCATTTTGTGCCTGTTCTGGCGCAATGGAACGCAGCATGGCGTCAAAGAAAAGGTACAGATGCCCAATCAGATGGAAGGGCGGGGCGTCTCCATGCTCGGCCAGGTACAGCATTTCTAGCATCATTTTCTCCCTTAAGTTCTTAGATTTTGCATGGTATACAGGCGCGTCCGGCGACAGGCCGGTAATGCTTATGGACTCTTTTACGCGCAGCCCATCAAATTCTATCCAGGCATATTCCCAGGGCAGGTATTGGTCAGCAATATAGGTATTGATCTGGCCGGGGAAAATCATAAAGCCCTGTCCGCTTTTAATATGGTAAGTCTGTGTCGTGCCCATAGAGTCATTGGCCATCAGCTGCCCTGTCCCGGAGAGGACATAGTGGAATAGGTAATGGTTCCGGGCAACAGGGCCGTAAGAATGGGAAGGATTGGTTTTTTCCCAGCCGAATTGGTACAGGCTGAGGTCCACAAAATTTTCATTGGGAAAAATTGAGAATTTCAAGTCTTTGTTCAAGTCGTTCATGGGAAACCTCCTTTGTTTTCTTTAGCATTTATTCTAATATACCAAAATGCCACATGATATGCAAGCACAAATAATAATATTGCATAATGGCATAAAAGTGGCAAAATCGAGGTATTTTAAGTAGCATTATGCCATGTTATACTATATGTAAATAAGAAACAAATGTAAGGATGAAAGCACGGAATGGTTACGGAAGGTGTAATGTGGGAGGCGCTGTACAGCGACAGCAAAAGTAATAAGGAAAGCGCCGAACGGTTACAGTGAAAGTAATAAGGAAGCTGCTGAATCGTTACAGGCAAATGCATTTGCTATCAGAAAGCGAAAGGAGAATATGGGTAATGCGTAAGCTTATCAAAAAGTGTACGGTGTTCATGTTAGGCGTTCTGTTCGTATCATCTGTACTCACGGCCTGCGGGGATGCAGGGCAGGAAGGGGTAACGCAAATCCGCATGGTGCAGTATAAGCCGGAGGCGGTGGCTTTTTTTGAGCAGCTGCAGGAGGAATTTAATGCCTCGCATGACGACATTCAATTGAGCATCGAATCGCCCAATGATGCAATGACAATCTTAAAGACCAGGTTTGTGCGGGAGGATTACCCGGATATCGTGGGAATTGGCGGGGATATGAATTATTCCTATTTTGTGGACGCCAATATCCTGGCGGACATTTCCGATTATGAAGGGCTGAAGTCTGTAAAGCCGGCTTACCTGGAAATGTTAGAGGGCCTGGAGTTTGTGCCGACGGAAGGGACGTTCGGCCTGCCCTATGTGGCGAATGCCGCAGGGGTGCTTTACAACAGAGAGATGTTTGAAGAACATAACTGGGAAATCCCAACCACATGGGCAGAATTTATGGCGCTGTGCCAGCAGATCCAGTCGGAGCAGATTCAGCCTCTGTACTTTGGCTTCCGTGATATCTGGACCTGCCTTGCGCCCTGGAATGCTTTGGCTGTGGGGCTTGCGCCGGCCGATGTGTGCGCACAGGTAAACCGTGGGGAGGCCACGTTCCAGGAAAGTTACGGGCTGGTGGCGGATCGGATGCTGGAGCTTATGCAGTATGCGCAGCCCAGCCCCTTTGCCTACAATTATAACGATGCCTGTATTGCTTTTGCCAATGGGGAGACGGCGATGTATGCAATCGGCAGCTATGCCGTCCCACAGATTAAGTCCATCAATCCAGACATGGATATTGATTCTTTTGTGATGCCCGCCAATGAAGACGCTTCCCAGAATGTCTTAAATTCTGGCATTGACTTACAGTTCTGCCTGACGAAGGAATGCAAGGACAAAGAAGCGGCCTATGAAGTGCTGGATTTCCTGATGGAGCATGACAATGTGCAGGCTTATTTGGATGACCAGAACGCGGTTCCGTGCAAAGATGAGGCCTTTACGCTGGCTCCCATGCTGGACAGCATGACAAGCTATATTGAAGAGGGCAAGATGTCTGATTTCCATGATCATCATTATCCTTCGGAGATGGCTGTGGACGGCATGATCCAGACATTCCTGATGGAACAGGACAAGGACGCGTTTTTGCAGAAATTCGATAAAGACTGGCTCCGCTATAACCGTGACATTATCCGCAAGGTGGAGGAGTATGAAGCTGGGCAGTAGCATATACTGCGGCAGATTAGTTATGGATAGAAGAAGAAAGGGATGGACGTTATGGGAACGAAGAGAAAGAAGATGGGCAAGGAAGCCACATATTTGGCAATTACAATTCCGATTGTAGCGCTGTTTTTCTTGTTTAACACGCTGCCCTTAATCCAGGGCGTTATTTACAGCTTCACGAACTTCAAGGGCTATGGCGATTTTGACTGGGTGGGGCTGCGCAATTATATGGATTTATTTACCGATGGCCGGGTGGGGAAATCGTACTGGTTTACCTTCCGTCTGGCGCTTGTGTCAACGGTTGTGACAAATGTAATTAGCCTGCTGCTGGCCATGGGCCTTAACAGCAAGATTAAGTTCAAGAATACCTTGCGGGGCATGTACTTTATCCCCAATGTATTAGGCTCTTTGGTCGTAGGTTATATTTTCAGCTATATCTTTACTTATATTTTACCAGCATTTACCAAGCTGCTGGGTGGGGAAGGGACCAGTATCCTTTCCAGTACCTCATGGGCATGGGTAGCAATTATGATTGTCTGTGCATGGCAGGCGATTGCCATGAACACAATCATCTACATTTCTGGCCTCCAAACTGTCCCCCAGGAAGTATATGAGGCTGGGTCCATAGATGGAGTAAGCGGGTGGGGGAGATTCAAATATCTGACCTTCCCGCTGATCCTCCCATTTTTCAGTATCAATATGGTGCTTTGCATGAAGAACTTCCTGATGGTATTTGACCAGATTATGGCTATGACGAAGGGCGGGCCTGCCCAGAGTACAGAGTCCATTTCCTACCTGATTTACAACAATGGTATGTCAGGCGGCCAGTTTGGGTTCCAGAGTGCAAATGCAGTGCTGTTCTTTGTGGTTATTGTTGTGATTTCTGTGATGCAGATGAGCTTCACAAATAAGAGAGAGGAGCAGTTGTGATGAATCAAAATATGCAGATGAACGAAGAATTAAAGAAAAGCGTTTTGGAAAAGGTAAGGAAAAAAGCTGCCCGGGAAGTAAACTGGCCAGTGACCGTGCTGCTTATTTTGGGACTGAGTACCATCCTGTTCCCCCTTTATATGACGATTGTGATTGCCTTCAAGCAGCCTTCGGAAATGACCAACAGCATCTCCGGCATCCTCTCGCTGCCGAAGAGCTGGAGCCTGGCAAATTTCCGGGAAGCAATGGAAGTGACAGATTTCTGGAACTCCCTGTTTAACAGCTTATTGATTACCGTGCTGACCGTGCTGCTGTCCATCGTCCTCCATTCCCTGCTGGGCTATGTGGTAGGGCGCAGCAAGGCCAAAAAGAAGGGTTATAAGCTGATATATTTCTATATCGTAAGCGGTATGTTTGTGCCGTTTGCCATCCTGATGATGCCATTGGTCAAGCAGACAGCCGCCCTGCAGCTGGACAATATGCTGGGTGTAATCCTGTTGTATACGGTATTCTATATGCCGATGAATGTGCTGCTCTATTCGGGATACCTGACGAACATCCCCATTGCCCTGGAGGAGGCGGCTTTTGTGGACGGGGCGACGACCTGGACGACTTACTGGAAGGTAATCTTCCCGATTATGAAGCCGATGCATGCAACGGTGGCCATTCTGACAGCATTGGGTACCTGGAATGACGTAATGACTCCGTTGGTTATTATGTCCGGCTCGAAAAATACGCTGCCGCTGGCACAGCTTTCTTTCCAGACGCAGTTTGGGGCAAACTATAACTTGGCTTTCGCTTCCTATTTGCTGGCGCTGCTGCCAATTATCCTGTTCTACTTAATCTGCCAGAAGCAGATCTTAAGCGGCGTAGTGAATGGCGCTGTGAAGTAATTGTATACAAGTAGCAAAAGAATCCCGCTATGCGGGATTCTTTTGACGTTTCCATTATATTATTTTCCAGATATACCTTAACGCCACATCCATTCCTCCAGCTATCAGCAGAGCGCCTCCGGCAATATAAGCCTTGGCTTTATGCTCAAATCCTAGGCGATAGCCTGTATAAGTTCCCAGGATCGTCCCGATTACCGTGAAGGCCAAGATCATGGCGAGCAGGCCGGTGATGCTGCTCTGCAGCAGGCCGAAGGCAAGCCCTGCCAGCAGCGTAAATAAGAGCGTACGTACATAGAGCCGGGCTGTTTCTGGAAGGTTTAGCTTTTCTTCCCGGCGTTCATCCAATCGTTCATTGCGCCAGGCTTTTAGGAAAAGCCGCATTCCCAGGCATAGGAAAATGGCTGTGGCAACAACCTGCCCCAAGAGGGCTTCATGAACGCCTGTACGATTTTCGTATAGGAGCAGGGAAATGGAATTCCCCGCCCCCAAGGCGGCTCCCTGCCCCAGCATGAGCAGGATACAGAAAGCGGCCAGCTGTTTCTTGTGGATCGTTGCAACCAGGGAACCATGGCATTCCATCACGGCGAAAACATCCAGGGAAATCCCCAATATCACGAATAAAGCTTCCAAAGTATTCATAAAATTACTCCCTTCCATACGGAGGATGGGCTTTACAGAAACCATGGCATGGCTGTTTACTCTTCCTCAGTCTGAATCCCTTCCGTGCGGAGGATGAATTTCACGGAGCCTGTGGCGCCTTTGGCCAGCTTGGTAAATGTCTGGTAGGATTCTCCTGCCTGCCGTACGGCTTTCACTTTGTTGAGCAGCGATTTTGCGTCTTTATGGTAAGCGTCTGCCAGCTTCTGTATTCCATCCTCGTCAAACTCTGCCATGCCTTCCATCAGCTGTTTGGAGCCGTCTTCCAGCTCATCCACGCCATCGCCAAGCTGCCCTGTCGCATTTGCCAGCTTCCCAGCCCCATCGGCCAGCGCCCCGTTGTTGGATACCAGCGCAGAAGCTCCGTTGGTTAGCTGTGAAATCCCTGCCGACAGTGACGGCATAGTACCGTTTAAGGTATTTGTTCCTTCGCTCAATGCCTGCATCCCGCTTACCAGGCTGTAGCCGCTGGAAGCGTCCGCTGCGTTGATGGCCTCAGAAATCTGTGCTTTTGTCCCGGAGACAGCGGTTATGGCGGAACTCTCTGCCGCTGTCTTGGCTGCTGTCTTAGCTGCGTCTGCAACGGCTACGCCAACCGTATCCTTTGCCCCTGCGGCAATCCCTTCTACAATCTGTGCGGCTGCCTGTTTCATGCCTGCCTGCAGCCTATCAGAACCCATGGCAGTGGAAACGGCCTCCGCTACCAGCCCGTCGACCGTTGCCTGGATCTGTGCCTGCCCTTCTGCAGAAGCCAGCCCCGCATCTACCTGCTTTTCGATAGCAGCCATCTGCGTGTCCGTATTGGCGGCTACCAGCCCATTGATGTCCTGCTGGGCAATTAAAGCGTCAATCTGCTGCCGTGCCGGGCTGCCTTCCGTATTGACGGCGTCATTGACGGCTGCGCAAATCTGCGCAATTGTCCCCGCATCCAGCGCTGCGCCATTGGCCTGCATCGCCTCTGCCGCCTGTGTCAGCTGCTCCTGTAAGGCGGCAACCGTAACGCCCGCCGTCACCTGCTGCGTAACCGTCTGCACTACCTGCTGTGTAACTGCCTGCACCACTTGCGGCCTATACTGCGCCATCTGATCCTTCTTGGCAGTATCCTTTGCCACGCTGGAAAATGCCGTCTGCAATACGGAATTTAGCGCCGTCTGCGTATAAGACCCAATCCCTGCCTGCACCTGTGATTTGGCTGTCTTGTCGTTGGCCAGGCTGTCGTAAAATACAGAGGACGCCTGTTTTTGGATGGCTGCGCTGCCATTCTTTTTGTCCTGGAAGGTCTTCTCAATCGCATTGTCGGCCTGTTTTACCAAAGCCTCCCTTTCTTGCCCCGTCATTTCCGCCTTCAAGGTCTTGTCAAGCTCCGCCACGCCCTGATTCAAGGTGGCTGCGCTGCTGTTGAGCGTAGAAACTCCATCCATCAGCGCGCCTGAAGATCCCGCCAGTGTCTGGATGCCGCTGTTAAGCCGCGAAGCCCCGTCTGTATAGCTATGAATCCCGTCTTTGAGGGTATTCACTCCGTCCGAAAATTCCTTCATGCTCCCTTTCAAGGTTCCCAGCCCTTCGGACAGATCTGTACTTCCCTTCACCAATTCTGTGGAAGCATCCGACAGCGTATCCAGGTCATCCTCCAAATCCGTCAGGTCAAAAGCATCCTCTAGGCTGCCCTCGTTCAGCAAATCATTGACCACGACAGACATCGTCATTTCCAACGAAAAATTCTCCACATCTGCGCTGACTTCCACATAATCCGGAATTTCCACATCCGCATCCAGCCCTTTTTCATCCTCCGGGCTATCTTTATCTGCATCCGGCTTTTTCTCATCTAATTTCAGGCTGTCCTTCAGCCCCGGCATAGCAAAGCCTACAACCATCTTTTTATTCCCGTCAGAAATTACCCTCCCATTCGTAACCTTTACATTTGTGAAATCCTCTGGCAGCACCATTCCTGTTAAAACCGTAAATGGCACATACACTTCATGCTTCTCCCCATCTATTACCTGTGTCGTTCTCTCATGGTTTTCATAGTCAAAGCGTATCTTCACCTGCCCGCTTTTGCCCGCCATCTCTTCCGGCGCCATCTTCTTCCCGTCCAGGTAGTAGCTTACGCGCTCCGTCACGGGCAATTCCCTGTCTGTCGTACCTTGATAATAGATATCCTTCCCTTCCGCCTGCCAGGTAAGCTCCTCTCCCGACTGTGTAAACGTTTCATCCCCTTTTACATTCTGGATTTCCCTCAAATCCGAAGCATCCGTAATGCTGGAGGATTTCCCCTCATTCTTCAGCCATTCGCTGACTATCACATTTTTGGCGCTTCCGTTTGGCGCGGCAACAATATATACTGTCTCTTCTTTTTCGGCGTCCTCTTTCCTTTTCTCCGAAGACGTGCCCATATCTGCCTGTGCATTCCCTGCCTCCTTTTCCGTTTTGCTGTTATCTGTACGGTCAGTTCTCTCTGCGTTGCCTGTTTTATCTGTGTTCTCATTGTTTTTGTTTTCGGCGTTTGAAATGCCAGTTGTATTTTCATCGCTATTCTCTATAGTTGCTGCGGTTTCCTGTGCGTTGCGCTCCGCCTGCACCAAATAGGTATTCATGCCTACGCTTGTTCCTAATACTGCAATTGTAACGGCGCCTGCCGCTACGCGGATGAGATATTTATTTTTAAATTCTTTTCTGAGTTCTAAATGTTTCATGTGGATACCTCCTGATAATTTTTGATACTGTTTACTATACCGTTAATGATGGTTGATAGGTTCTATATTTCATAGATTTCATAAAGTGATGTCTTAGTGATTCGTTCCCACAAGTGTTGCCCCGTCTGCCCCAAAATGCCTGCTTGTAGCGCAGATCACTTTATCAAATACCATAAACATCGCCGGCAAAATAAATATCGCTACAAACATACTAATGATTGCTCCCCTTGACATCAGTGTACACAGCGACCCGATCATGTCAATCCTTGAATAAAGCGCCACCCCAACCGTAGCCGCAAAAAAGCTCAGCGCACTGCCAATAATAGAAGAAATCGAAGTAGACAGCGCAATTGTAACGGCCTCCTGCTTATCCGCTCCTCTCTGCCGTTCCTTTCGGTACCGTGTCGTCATCAATATCGCATAATCCACCGTAGCCCCCAGCTGTATCGTGCCAATTACCACCGAGGCGATAAACGGCAGCACTGTCCCTGTATAGGCCGGAAGACCCATATTGATGAAGATGGCAAATTCAATTACCGACACCAGGATAAGCGGAACCGTAATTGACTGGAAGGTAAGCAGTATAATCAGAAATACCGCAATAATAGAGATAATGCTTACAACCTTGAAGTCTTTGTCTGTAATTGTAATTAAATCCTTCGTGCAGGGCGCTTCTCCAATCAGCATGCCGTTGGGGGCATACTCCTTGAGGATATGGTTCAGTTCCGCAATCTGCTGATTCACTTCTTCCGAAGCAATCTTATATTCTGAGCTGACCAGCATCATCTGGTAGTTCTCGTTCATCAATTTCCCTTTGATATCGTCTGGGATCATTTCCAACGGTACGGCCGCCCCTACGACAGATTCCAGGCCAATTACTGAGGATACGCCCCCCACTTCCTCCATTTTGGATGTCATATCCCGCACATCCTTGGGGGAGACGCCGCTGTCGAGCAGGAGAATATGGGTGGTGTTCATCTGGAATGTCTCATCCAGCTTTTCATTTGCCTGTACGCTGGGCAGATCCTTGGGCAGCGTCCCTGCCAGGTCATAATATACATCCGTATGGGTATACCCATACAGCGCCGGCCCTAGGGCAATCAGGAATATAGCGACAAATACCTTGTAATGTTTTACAATAAAGGGAGCCATTTTCCCCAAATCCGGTACCAGCGGCCGGTGCTTGGTCTTAGAAATCGGTTTATCAAAAATCAGCAGCATGGAAGGCAGCACGGTTACGCAGCAGATTACCCCAATCAATACGCCCTTGGCCATGACAACCCCTAAGTCCAGCCCCAGGGTGAAGGTCATAAAGCACAGAGCCACAAACCCGGCTACCGTCGTGGTGGAGCTGCTCAGCACGGAGCCTAAAGTGTTGGAAATAGCATGGGACATCGCCCGTTTCTTGTCGCCAGGGAACCGCGCCTGGTTCTCTTCATAGCTGTGCCAGAGGAAGATGGAATAGTCCATGGTCACGCCCAGCTGCAGGACGGCTGCCAGCGCCTGCGTAATGTAGCAGATTTCGCCGGAAATCATGTTGCTGCCGAGGTTATAGAGGATGGCCATGCCGATGCTCAGCAGGAAAAATACCGGAGCCAGGAAGGAATCCATCGTCAGCGCCAGCACGATACAGGACAGTAGGGCGGCGATTGCTACATAGGCGGTCATTTCTTCGTTGCAGATATCTTTGATATCTGTAACCACGGCTGACATCCCGCTGACGAAGCACTGGCGGTTCGCCAGGGTGCGGATTTGCGCTACGGCCTCCATCGTCTCGTCTGAGGACATGGAGGAGTCAAACAGGATCGCCATCATGGTGCAGTTTCCTTTGGTAAATTTGCCCTGCACATCCTCTGGCAGGATTTCCATAGGCACGGACAAGTCTGCAATGGAGTCATACCAGATGACGGATTTCACATGGCTGACGCCTTCGATCTGTTTCCGTAACGAGGCCACTTCCCGGTTTTCCATCCCCTCTACCACACAGATGGAGAACGCCCCGGTCTGGAACTCATCAATCAGGATATCCTGCCCTTGCATAGTTTCAATATCTTTGGGCAGATAAGAGAGGATGTCATAATTTATCCTCGTATTTACAATCCCTAGTACGGAGGGAACCAACAGCAGCAGGCTGAGAATTAAAATCGGCGCCCTCATCTTTACAACGCCTTTTCCAAACTTACGCATAGAAATTATCTCACTCCTTTTCGTTTTTTCTCTTTTCTGAAAAAGAGTATAAAAAAAAAGATTGAAAAAAGAAAGATTCAATCTTTTTTGTCTGTATATCCCTCTTATACATTCTCTGCAATTTGTATATCGCCGTTTGACATGGGGAAAACATTGTAGTTTAACCGCAACGGCTTAAATCCGTCTACAGCTCCTCAATTACCTGGCTCATGGAGCGGGTGATCATATAATTGTAAATATCCGTAATCTCCTTGGGTTCCACGGCCATGCCGCCTTTGATCCAGTTTACTACCACAAAGCACATTGACTGCGCATAATATTGCGCCACATGCTCTGGAGTCAGCCAGGGATGTACTTTTTTGCGGTTGCGGCTGTTGGAGCAGATGACCTCCAGCAGCGTGTCCGCAATGCATTTCTGGATAATCGCCTCAAAGGAATTCTGTCCCTCCAGACGCACAGCCTTCTCATAAAAGGCCTTTTCCTTCTGTACCGTTGTAAAAATAAGGATAAACGCCTCATCCACCATCCCGGCGGCAATCAGGGGCTTTGCCGGTTCCAAAACCTGCACACGGATAATCCACTCCAAAAGCTCGTATTTATCCTGGAAATGGTTGTAAAAGGTAGGTCGTATGACCCCGGCCTTGTCTGTAATTGCCTTAATGGTAATCTTTTCAATGGGCTGCTGGCAGGCAAGTTCCTTAAAGCCTTCTGCCAGCAGCAAATCAACAGTTTCCTTCTGTATTGCCATGCTGCCCTTTCCTTTCGGTTTTATTCCAAAATTACCAGCCCGCCAGCGTTCTTGGAACGCAGATCCAACAGTTCCCCAGATGAAATCACTTTGACCCGCGGCGTTTGCATGGCATCCCCGAAGTTTTCCATCACGATGGCCAAGCTTCCGTCCGACAGGAGTACCTCGCATCCAGCCAGATACAGAGCCACCTTCTGCTGGAAGATATCCACAAGCGCTGGATCAAATTCTGCGCCAGCGCTGTCGAGGATGTATTCCGCGGCCGCAGAGGGGGGGATGGGCTCGTGATAGGGGAGCTTGGAGGTCATAGCGTCATAGACGTCCGCCAGCTTGACAATCCTCGCATAAAGGGGGATTTCCGCCCCGGATTTGCGCATGGGATAGCCGCAACCATTGTACCATTCATGGTGTTCCAGCACATTGATGCATACCTCTTGGGAAAAATGGTAATGTTTCTGCAGAAATTCATATCCTAGCTTTGGGTGCTGTACAATCAGCACGCGTTCCTCATCCGTCAGCATCCGTTTGGCGCTCAGCACCTCTGGTTCCACATAACGTTTGCCGATGTCATGCAGGAGGGCGGCCAGAGCCAGCTCTACCAGGCCTTCCGGCTCCAAATCGCAGGACATGCCCAAAATTACGGAAATTACAGCCACATTTACGGAATGGAAATATGTATAATCCCCATAGGTCTTGATGTCCCGCATATTATAAAGTGGATTCTTGTGTCCGCGGAGTTCTTCAACCAAATCTTGTGCCAGACCCTGGATCTGTTCCTGGGAAATATCCGGTTGGCGCTCATCCTGAAACAGGCCAGAAACCAGCTCCAGCGCCCGGCGGCGAAGTTCCGCTGAAACAGCCATTGGCATTGCAACGCCTTTGCCCAAGGCGTCTTCCAGGTATACGCCCGGGCAGCCCAGGCTTTGCAGCTTCTGGATATTTTCATAAATCAGCGCCATGCCCTTCGGAAACAGCAGGTTTCCACAGCCATCATAGATATCCTGCCCTAAAACCATGTCTTTTTGTAACTTTGCCGTTGTCATATACCGCATTAATTTGTGCCTCCTAACCCGCGCCGCAACTGTTCTGTTTCCTGGCAGTTACCGTGCGTTTCTATTTTGATGTTTATGATATTTTACTGCGCGCCTGCTTCTGTTCTTTTTTCTTCTGGTACATCTTGCCGTCTGCCCGTTCCATAGTATCCTGCAGGTTTACGTCCTTGCTTTTGTTAAATGCCGCAAAGCCGGAAGCAATCTGCATGAAGTCCTTGACCTGCGAGCCCTTGAGGTTTTCAATCCAGTCGCTCATGCGCGCTTCCCGTTCCTCATAAGCCTCGCGGCTGAGATGATCTGAAATCAGGCAGAATTCATCCCCGCCAATGCGGTAGATTTCGCCAAATTCCCCAAAGCAGTCCTGCATGACCTCGCTGGCAGTGATAATATAGCAGTCGCCCATTCCGTGCCCATAGGTGTCATTCATTTTCTTCAGGTTGTTTAAATCGAAAAGGACAAAACTGTATTTGGCATATTGTTCCGGTTTCACCGTGCGCAGGGTGGCCTCAAAGGTGCGGCGGTTCTTCATCATCGTCAGCCCATCCCTCTCGGCCTCTTCCCGCAGGCTCTCTGCTTCCTGCCCGGCGGCAATCAGCCGCACAGAATCTTTCAGGAAGTGGAAGGTCTGGATTAAGAAGAATGCCAAGCAGCCAAAACGGGAGAAAACCGCACCATCCAGGGAGCGGGCAACGAGATAGTTCCAGGCATCTGCGATTATGCATCCTATAATCAGGAGGATGCCAACGGTATTGAGGATGGCCTTCTGCCTGTCTGCAAAAAGCTTGCTGCGCTTCTTATAAAGCAGCTGTATGCCATAGAACAGGACGGCCGCAAGGGTTAAAATTGCCAGGATATGGGTGATCCACATCATCTGCTGGTAATCAAACCAGCCAAAGAGCTGCCCCAAGAAGCCGATGGAGAAGTCCAGGAAGGAAAGGCGTATCAGCAGATTGAACGCCCAGTTTTCCTCCATGCGCAAAAATACCTGTAGGAAACAGAGCATCGGAAGCAGCATCAGCTTCAGGCTGATGCAGATGAGCTGGCTAAACAGGACTTCCCGGCCGAACATAATAACGGGAATCCCGGATTCGAGGACGGACCAGATAGAATATTGGATGGAAAAGAGTCCGATCCACTGGATGACCTCTGAAAAATGTAATTTTTTGCCAATGGAAAACCAGCTTACCAGCAGCGTCAGGCCCAGCATCAGGAGGATCATGCTGATAATCAGGGCAGGCAGTTTCTGGCGGATCTGCCCGACGGTAATCTCTGATTTCATACCGAGGATAAAGTCCGGCACACGCATGGCCTGGGAAGGATATGCATTGCGGATATGTATTTCCAGGGGCTTCCCGGCATAAGCCTTGTGGAGCCGTATAAAGTTCCAGCAGTTTCCGGGGGTCTTGCTCCTGGCGCCGTCTGGGACATGGAAGCGGTAGATTTCTTCCCCATCCAGGAAGGCAGTGATGAACTGGTGGGAAGTATAAAAGCCAATAGCATTATTGTAAAGGATGGTATCGTCCAGTGTGCGGGACAAAATCATTTCGCCTGTGTCCCCCAAAAGGCGTATGCTGTCCGGAAGCTGGCGGTATTCTGTGCGTTTCCCATCTATGGTGCAGGTCCAGCCGTTGTTATAGGGGACGCCTTCTGGTTCGGCGGTCTTTCCTGTGCTGTGCGCATAGAGGAAATAGCCCCAGAGGATGAATAATGCTGCAATGGTGATTTCTGCCAGATGTATTTTTAAAGTTTTCATCTGTGTCCTGTTCTGTCCTTTCTGAGCAATTGTCACCTGCATAAATGATTCTGCAGCTGTTCCGAAGTTCTTTTTCACATTTTAACATATTTTATGGAAAAGTGAAACAAAAATATCAAATTAGATGTTGACATGCAAAAGTTCTTATAATAGAATGGAAAAGTATGGCGAGCGAGAAATGTAAGCCAAGCCCCGGCGAAGCGTTTTTGCTTTGAAGTACAAGGAAAAATGTAAATGGTGCAAAACCGATAGCCCGGATGGATTTCTCCCTATGCCCTGCAGGCAGGCCGCCGGCGGGGAAGGGGCATTGCAGGCATGTCCATGCAGCCGCAGGGGCGCGCCGGTATTTCGGACGGCGTCTGGATATCAGAGTAGCATCGTAAAATTCAAGGAGGTAACATACAATGAGGACTACTTTTATGGCCAGCCCGGCCACAATCGACAGGAAATGGTATGTAGTGGATGCAAGCGGGAAGAATTTGGGACGCCTTGCATCTGAAATTGCAAGTGTATTAAGAGGGAAGCACAAGCCAATCTTTACGCCCCATATTGACACCGGCGATTATGTCATCGTAGTCAATGTAGACAAGATTAAGGTATCCGGCAAGAAACTGGAACAGAAGGTGTACTACCATCATTCCGGCTATGTAGGAGGGATGCGTGAGACTACATTGAAGGACATGCTGGCGAAAAAGCCAGAGCGTGTATTTGAGCTTGCTGTTAAGAGGATGCTCCCCAAGGGGCCTCTCGGAAGGCAGATGTATAAGAAGTTATTTGTATATGCAGGACCAGATCACAAGCATGCAGCTCAGAAACCGGAGACTTTAACATTTTAATCAGGAGGTAAAGAAAAATGGCTGATACAAGATATTATGGAACTGGAAGAAGGAAGAAATCCGTTGCCAGGGTGTACCTGATGCCTGGTACTGGCAAGATTACAATCAATAAAAGGGACATTGACGAGTATCTGGGCATGGAGACTCTGAAG
>Ga0137306_102176_pt1 | contig 17165 bp, 19 predicted proteins | sample Inofroosms_March_FD_97187 | JGI IMG/M metagenome (GOLD analysis project Ga0137306, IMG submission 97187) | Mouse cecal microbial communities from Vienna, Austria - N-Acetylneuraminic and N-Acetylglucosamine D2O microcosms_March | ecosystem: Host-associated > Mammals > Digestive system > Large...
AAACAGAGAATACAACTCAAAAGACGAATTGATTAATCAGATCATCTCAGAAGAATACCGAATGTTTTCTGAGGTACAGAACATAGGCGGCCGCGCTTCCTGCCAGGATGATTATGACACGTTTTATATTATGCGGTGCGCCCAGCACAGCATTTTTGCGGAAAATACGCTGAAAAGCTATCTGCAAGACATAGAAGACGCACAGAAGGCAGAACGAAACCTGATAACAGAAAAATATTCCTGGATGATGGAAGAAACCGATCCGGTCTGGTTTGAGGAAAAGTTGAGTCCGCATCTGCCCCGGCTTAGCCCGCGCAAGATGCGTTTGGTGGAAAGTATGACGGTTACTTTCATGAACTGTTATGAGGACGTGAAAAAGCAGTACCCCAATATGCTCGCCTGGGGACGCGATCCGTATGACAATCAGGGCGGCGCTTCTATCCGGCTGTATTTTTCCGGTGAACTTAAGACATGGTCGGAGGGGACCTTGCTGCTGGCTTGCCAGGATATCATTTCGCATCTGGAGAAACACGAAAATCCGGTGCGTATGATCTACGAGAAAATCATGGATTTTTACAGCCGCGTACTGATGTAAGAAGGCAGAAGAAGTACGGGGCAGAATTCCCGTTAGGGGAAAGGGGAAAAATCTGTAAAAACAGGAAAAAAAGGGCTGTAAGTTTTTTTAGAGCGCTGGATAGAAGGTTAACGGGGATTTTCAATATAAAAATTGCACAAAAATGCAGATAAAAATAAGTTGAAATGTACAATATTGACTTTGACCGATAGGGAAATGATACCTTATAAAAGGAATAAATAATGTAACTGCCGGATATCAAAGACAATATCAAAGACAGTTACGTTCAGGAGGATCAAGAAAGGAGGAGACAATGAGATATTACGGCGAAGAGGCTTTGGGAATGGTTGAGACATTAGGCATGGTTCCTGCTTTAGAAGCGTGTGATAAGATGCTGAAAGCAGCTGATGTCGAATTGGTCTCGTATGAAAATGTGGGCTCTACCTTGGTGACGATTATGGTCAAGGGAGACGTTGCCGCATGCAGGGCGTCCGTTGACGCAGGAAAAAGAGCCGCGGAACAGATAGGCAAGGTGACGGCGGTGCATGTGATACCTAGACCGATTCGGATCATCGGTGACATCGTATCCTGTCACGATGTAGACATTTATTAATACATAGGGAGAGGGAAGACTTATGGCTAAATATAATGCTTTAGGCATGATAGAGACGTTTGGTCTTGTGTTTGTACTGGAAGCCGCTGACGCTATGGTAAAGGCCGCTGACGTGGAGCTGGTGGGCTATGAAAACACAGCTTCCGGCTATATCTCAGTACTGGTTGCAGGAGACATTGCCGCCTGCCAGAGTGCGGTAGATGCCGGCGTGAAGGCGGTGAAGGATATGGAAGGCAATCTGTACAGTTCCGTGGTGATCGCAAGCCCGCATCCGGATCTGTACAAGATCACAGAGCGTTACCGGTTGGATAAACTCCTTCCGCAGATCGATTAGAACGCTTAAGGGAAGGAGACGACATGAATATTATCGACAATGATCTGCTCTCCATCCAGGAAGCCAGGATATTAGCTGAAAATGCAGCGATGGCAAAAAAACAGCTTGCCCAATTCTCTCAGGAAAAGCTCAACACCATTGTGGAAGGAATGCTTGACGCAGTAGTTATGCATCTGGGAGAACTCGCCTTATTGTCCCATGAGGAGACCGGTTATGGGAAGGCAGAAGACAAGGCTGCAAAGAATTATTTTATCTGTGAATCGGTAAGACGAAAGATCCGCAATATGAAATGCGTCGGATTTATAGAGGAAGATGCAGATAACTGCACGGCGAAAGTGGGAGTGCCCTTAGGAGTGATCGCGGCGCTGGTGCCGTCTACCAATCCGGTATCTACCACCATCTTCAACGCGGTGATCGCAGTAAAGGCGGGCAATGCCATTATCTTTTCCGCGCATCCAAGAGCAGTTAAGACAGTCGGAAGAACATTGGACATATTGATCAAGGCCGCCTGCGAACACGGTATGCCGGAATATGGGATCTCCTATCTGCACGCGGTGGACAGGGAAGGGACCAATACCCTGATCAGGCATCCTGAGGTGAATCTGATCCTGAATACCGGAGTTCCTGCATTTCTGGATGAGGCGAACCGTTCCGGCAAGCCGCTGATCTACGGCGGAAGCGGAAACGGACCTGCGTTTATCGAGAGAACTGCCGATGTGAAGCAGGCAGTCAGCGACATTATCGAAAGCAAGACTTTCGATTACGGAATGGTATCTGCCGCGGAACAGTCCGTCGTAGTGGAGCGGTGTATCGAACCGGAAGTCCGGCGGGAACTGACCGCGCAGGGAGCGTACTTTATGACGGAGGAAGAATCCGTCAGATTAGGCAGGCTGCTTTACAACAGCGACGGAAGCATCAATGCGGAATTCGTCGGGATTTCTGCAAAACGTCTGGCGTCAAGAGCCGGATTTTCCGTAGACGGGCAGGTAGAATTGCTGATCGCCGAAGGGAAATACGCGCTGAGCGACAATCCATATAACAAAGAGAAGCTTTGTCCTGTGCTTGCGTACTATATCGAGGATGACTGGCAGAATGCCTGCGAGAAATGCATCGAGCTGTTATTTGCCAAGAACGGCGGGCACACGCTGGTGATCCATTCAACGGACGATTATGTGATCCGGCAGTTTGCACTCAAAAAGCCGGTGGCGAGGGTGTTGGTCAATACTCCGGCGTCGCTTGGCAGTATGGGCGTGACTACGGCTCTGTTCCCGGCGATGACGCTTGGAAGCGGCGTGACAGGACAGGGTATCACGTCGGAGAATGTATCGCCGCTGAATCTTGTGTATATCCGCACGGTCGGGGCAGGTATCCGGGACAGCGCATATATCAGGAGATATTGCGGTGATCAATTGGCGGAAATTAAGGAGAAACGCAAAATGGAACGTGAAGAGGGGATGCGACTGATCAGGCGTCTGATCGGTGAGGCGGTTTCCTCTGCATCGTAATAAATGAAAAACAAAAAAAGAAAGTGAGGTATATGAAAATTGGATATTCGTGAATTTTCTACAAAACTCGCAGAAGCAACCAGGGATATGACGCCGGCAGAGCGCCAGGCGATCCAGAAGATGTTCCAGGGAATGAGCGAGCAGATCACAAAAGAAGATCCGGCGCCGGCGTCTTGCGCGTCCGGATGTAAGGACGGATATGCAGGAACGGCAAATCACGGGACAGCTATTCCGGAAGGACCGACAGAGCGTATATTGGCTTTGAAGAGACAGTATATGAGTTGGAAACCGTCCATCACAACACATCGTGCAAAAGCAATCACCAAGATTTACAAAGAGAATCCGGGAATGCCGAAGATCCTGCTTCGCGGAAAATGTTTCCGTTATTGCTGTGAGACGGCTCCGCTTGTGATCCAGGAGAATGAGCTGATCGTCGGCAACCCGACAGGAGCGCCGAGAGCCGGTGCATTCGCTCCCGATATCGCATGGCGGTGGATGCAGGATGAATTGGATACCATCGAGACACGTGACCAGGATCCGTTCTATATTTCACCAGAAGATAAGAAATATATGAGAGAAGTTCTGTTCCCATTCTGGGAAGGAAAATCTGTAGACGAATACTGCGAAGGCCAGTACCGTGAATGCGGCGGCTGGGAATTATCCGGCGAGTCCTTTGTATCCGATTGTTCCTATCATGCATTAAACGGCGGCGGCGATTCCAATCCGGGCTATGACGTGATCACCATGAAGAAGGGTATGATCGATATACAGAATGAAGCCAGGGAAGCGCTGAACCATTTAAGCTACACGAATCCAGAGGATATCGATAAGATCTATTTCTACAAATCTGTGATCGATACGACCGAAGGCGTTATGATCTATGCCCAGCGCCTCTCAGACTATGCCCGCCAGATGGCGTTAAAGGAGACGAACCCGCAGCGCAGGGCAGAGCTTGAGAAGATCGCAGAGATCAATGCAAGAGTTCCAAAATATAAACCGGAAACCTTCTGGGAAGCGATTCAGGCAGTATGGACCATTGAATCCCTGCTTCCTGTAGAGGAAAACCAGACGGGTATGTCGATCGGCCGTGTGGACCAGTATATGTATCCGTACTATCGGGCAGATATCGACGCCGGGCGTATGAACGATTATGAGGCATTTGAGCTTGCAAGCTGTATGCTGATCAAGATGTCCGAGATGATGTGGGTAACGTCTGAGGGCGGTTCCAAGTTCTTCGCCGGATATCAGCCGTTTGTAAATATGTGCGTCGGCGGATGTACACGTGCCGGTGCAGATGCGACCAACGATCTGACATACCTGCTGATGGACGCGGTAAGACACACGAAGATCTATCAGCCGTCGCTTGCATGCCGTATCCATAATAAATCTCCTGAGAAATATCTGCGTAAGATCGTAGATGTTGTGCGTGCGGGTATGGGATTCCCGGCCTGTCATTTCGACGATACGCATATCAAGATGATGCTGGCAAAGGGCGTGTCTGTAGAGGATGCAAGAGATTACTGTCTCATGGGCTGTGTTGAGCCGCAGAAGGCAGGACGGTTATATCAGTGGACTTCGACTTCTTATACACAGTGGCCGATCGCCATTGAACTTACGCTGAACCACGGAGTTCCGCTCTGGTACGGCAAACAGGTAACACCGGATGAAGGACCGCTTACCCAGTATCAGACTTTTGAGCAGTTCGACCGGGCTGTTAAGAACCAGATCGACTACATCACAAAATGGACGGACGTTATGACGGTGATCTCCCAGAGAGTACACAAGGAACTGGCGCCGAAGCCATTGATGTCCATTATGTACGAAGGATGTATGGAAAAGGGCTACGGAGTTGAATCCGGCGGAGCTATGTACAATTACGGCCCGGGCGTCGTATGGTCAGGACTTGCCACCTACGCAGATTCCATGGCGGCGATCAAGAAGCTTGTATTCGAGGATAAGAAGTATACTCTGGAACAGCTGAATCAGGCTCTTCTTGCTGATTTTGAAGGATATGAGCAGATCAGAAGAGACTGTCTGGACGCACCGAAGTATGGAAATGATGACGATTATGCAGATAGCATCTGTGCGGATATCATTCAGTACACAGAACATGAGCATAGAAAATATAAGACCTTATTCTCACATCTGAGCCACGGTACGCTGTCAATTTCCAACAATACACCGTTTGGTATGATGACAGGCGCGTCTGCCAACGGAAGAAAGGCATGGCTGCCTCTGTCCGACGGTATCAGCCCGACACAAGGCGCGGATTACAAGGGACCGACGGCGATCATCAAGTCCGTATCAAAGATGGCGAACGACAATATGAATATAGGACTGGTACATAACTTTAAGCTGATGCCTGGACTTCTTGACACAATGGAAGGCGAACAGGGATTGATCACACTGCTGCGCACGGCAAGTATGTACGGCAACGGCGAGATGCAGTTCAACTATGTGGATAACCAATCTATGCTGGAGGCACAGAAGGATCCGGACAGCCACAGAGACCTTGTGGTACGTGTCGCAGGTTACAGCGCGTTCTTTACCGAGCTGTGCAAGGATGTTCAGGACGAGATCATCAGCAGGACTATGCTGACAAAACTTTAGACGATTACACGGAATGAAGGAGTTCACTTATGAGCGAAGTGCAAAATGAAGATATTGAACGGAAGGCAGTCATATTTAATGTGCAGAAGTATAACACATTCGACGGCCCCGGCGTCAGGACTCTGATATTTTTTCAGGGATGCCCGCTCAGATGCAAGTGGTGTGCGAATCCGGAGGGCCTTGAACGGAAATTCAAAGTGATGTTTAAGGCTGACGTATGTGTAAACTGTAATAGATGCGTTGCGGTGTGTCCGAACGGCGTCCATCAGACGTCAGCCGATACAGGCAGACATCTGATCGACCGCAGCAAGAAGTGCATCGGCTGCCGGGCGTGTGAGTCGGCTTGTCTGGTCAAGGCGCTCAACATTGCCGGAGAGGAAAAGAGCATATCCGAGCTTCTGGATATCATAATGGAGGATAAGGACTTCTACATGATGTCAGGAGGCGGGGTGACGCTTGGCGGAGGCGAGGTGACCAGCCAGCCGGAAGCGGCAGGAAGCCTTCTGTCTGCGTGCAAGAAGTCGGGAATCGGGACCGCGATCGAGACCTGCGGTTATGTGAGACAAGAGAATCTAAGGATGCTCGCGCCGTTTGTAGATCTGTTCCTGTTTGATATCAAGCATATCGATTCAGAACGGCATTATGAGTGGACCGGCGTCCGGAACGAACTGATCATTGAAAATGTGAAGTGGCTTCTGGGAAATAATAAGAATGTCAAGATCAGGATGCCTCTGTTAAAAGGAGTAAACGACAGGCGTGAAGATATTGAGGGAATCGTAAAACTGCTGACACCGTATCAGGATTACAATAATTTTAAGGGCATAGACCTGCTGCCTTATCACAAGATGGGCGTCAACAAGTATAAACAGCTTGATATGGAATATCAGATTGAAGGAGATCCCTCTCTTTCGGCAGAAGATCTGGACAGGATCGAAAAATGGATCAGCGGGTATGATTTACCGGTAGCAGTAATCCGGCATTGATGGAGGAAGGAAAATGGGATTTCTTGACGACAGCTCCGATATAAGGAATCGGATCATTGAAGAATCGGTACCCGGGAAACAGGTGACAATTGCACACGTGATCGCATCGCCCATGCACGATATCTATGAAAGGCTTGGGATCGAAGAGGCGGGAGCGATCGGGATTCTTACGCTTTCGCCTTATGAGACAGCGATCATTGCAGCAGATATAGCCGTGAAAGCGGCGAATGTGAAGATAGGCTTTCTGGATGGTTTTACGGAATCGGTGTTTTTAAGCGGTGATGTCCAGAGTGTGGAGACCGCTCTTGCGGCGGTCACCGATACACTGAAGAATATGCTGGGCTTCACCGTTGCGCCGATCACCAGAACGTAGTACGGAGCATTGGATGGAGGAGAGAATGAAATTTATAACAGAATATGATCTTCGTGCCAGGTTCAATGAACAGCCTTTTACAGACTATAGAATTGAGAAAAATACCCGTCTGACGCCAGGTGCAAGACAGTTTTTGGCGGATCGGAGGATTACCCTATTGGAGGACGGTGCCGAAGCTTGTGAAGCAGCGGATTCAAAGAAGGATTCTCTGGCGATTGCAAAGCTTCTAAGCGATGTGGAAGTTCTGGAAGCGGAATTCCTTGTCATAACGAGCCAGATCATCGAAACGGATATTGAGATCGCCGGACAGATGTCAAAAGCCGGGCATGAGTTCGGCAGGATCAAGACTCTTCTGACGGATGGAGCGGCAGATCTCAATATCAGCTTTGAGGGATGCACAGGGATGGATAAGGATCATTTCGGTAAGGACCTGGGCAATTGTTTTGACATTACAGACTTCTATATACAGTCGCCGAACGGAAAAATAATTGTTCAGATGAATGCCCTGCGGGCTAAGATCAGAGCGATGAGGATCAGCGCTGCAGAAGCGCTGAGCGCAGACAAAGAGGAGAAGCGCCAGGAGGCAGTGACAGAGGCAGTCAATCAGATCATCAATAAATTGTCACAGCTGATATGTATGGCGGCGGGGGTGAAAACATGCAGAAGGACGTAATAGATTTCAAGTTCTGCGACGAACTTGTAGAAGAATTTAAACAGGTGGTAAAACACCCGGTCCGATCAAAGAGTTCCGTCTACTATGTGGGCGTGGATCTTGGAACTGCATGTGTAGTAACCGTGGTTCTGGATGAGAACCGCAAGCCTGTGGCAGGAGCCTATGAATATGCAGACGTGGTAAGGGACGGAATGGTCGTGGATTACATCGGAGCGGTTGATATCGTCCGCCGGATGAAAGCAGAACTGGAAGAAAAGCTCGGCGTAGAAGAATTAGTATATGCGGCGGCGGCGATCCCGCCGGGGACAGATACCCTGGATGGAGGAGCAGTCAAGAATGTGGTGGAAGCGGCAGGCTATCTTATCACATCGCTGGAAGACGAGTCTACTGCGGCGAATAAAGTTCTCCGTATACAGAACGGCGCGGTGGTAGATATCGGCGGCGGAACTACGGGAATATCCATCTTCAAAGACGGAAAGGTAGTATACGTGGCAGATGAGCCTACCGGAGGAACGCATTTTTCCCTGGTGTTATCCGGCGCTTACCGGAAGACCTTTGAGGAAGCAGAGCTTTTCAAGAGAGATAGGGCGAATCATAAAGAGATACTGCCTGTGTTAAAGCCTGTGATCGAGAAAGTATCCGCGATCATCAGCCGGCATATTGAAGGGTATCAGGTCGACAGTATTTCCTTAGTCGGCGGTACCTGCTGCCTGGCGGGAATCGAAGAGATCATTGAGAAGAATACCAGGATACCAACTTATAAACCGATAGATCCCATGTTTGTGACGCCTCTGGGAATCGCATATAGTTGTACTGACAAAGAGAGATAGGACGGCGGAGAAGATATGGAGTTTCGGATCATTAAATCCCCGACAAAAGGAACGCTTGATATATTAGAGCGTCGGAAAGGCTCAGGCAGCAAACAGACGCTTGGGCACGTGGGTGCGGTTGGGCTTGTACAGGGCAGGCTGATCGAGATGATCGCGGCGGCGGATATCGCCGAGAAAGCGGTCGGTGTCACGGTAGAGGACATCAGAGGAAGCTGCCCGCAGAATATGATATTGCTGGCGATATTTGGAGACACTTCTTCGGTAGAGTCTGCGATTGAGAAGATCAAGGAGAGCTTGTAAGAGGTGAGGAATTATGGTGACAGCGAGATTGATCGATAATATCTGGGCAACCAGGAAATCAGAGCTTCTAAACGGCTATAAGCTGATGCTTGTTGAGATAATAGGCGGAATAGAAGCCGGTAAGAGACTGGTGGCGGCAGATGTGATCAGTGCGGGGATCGGAGACCGGGTACTTGTGGCCACGGGATCTTCTGCCCGCAGAATGTTAGAAAACGATAATATTCCGGTCGATGCAGCGATCATCGGAATTATTGACGAGGATTGCTGTTTTGAAGAATAGAACAGGAGGTGAAAGACAAGAATGAAAAGACTGATTGATGTAGCCGCTGTGAATGAGATGAAAGCAAACGGGCAGAGTATCGTCTATACAGACGGGAATACATTGCTTACGCCGGCAGCGATGGACGCGATCAACGCGAATGGCATGACGATCGAGGAAGGCGCATGTCCGGCAGCAAAGGAGACGCCGTCTGCTTCCTGCTGTCAGGATCATAAGACTGCAGCGGCAGGGGCGCCGGAAGGAGAAGTAAGCGCGGACCTGATCTTCAAAGTCCTGTCGAGCCTTTCAAAGAGCGGGCTTCTAAATGACATGCTCGCGGCATGCGGGGCGGACAGTAAGCCGTATGAGGCAGAGTACGATCCGGCAGGATTCAAATTGATCCGCGGCAGCAGTGTCAGGACGGAGGTCTTAGACACAGGCGATCCTGCACAGGCAGGCAAGGTCAACTATAGGGAGATCATAGGCGCAGACGACAGATCTTCCATAGCGGCGGGCATTATTACGATTGACGACGTCAACTTTGGCTGGGAAACCGAATGTCAGGAGATCTATTATATCATAAGCGGCTGTATTACTGTTACGATCGGCGGAAAAGTATATGAAGCGAAGGCTGGCGACGTGTTCTTTATCAAGAAGGGAATCAAGTGTGCGTTTGGCGCCAAAGGACTTGGAAAGGCATTTTATGCAACATACTGATCAATTAGGAGGATGATATATGCAGGCTTTAGGTTTTATTGAAACCAGAGGGCTGATCGCAGCCATTGAAAGTGCGGACGCTATGCTTAAGGCGGCCGAGGTACGTCTGGTGGAAAGAACATTCGTAAAAGGCGGTATCGTCACCATTACGGTCACAGGAGATGTTGCGGCGTGCAGGGCTTCCGTGGATGCGGCGGCGTCTGCGGTTGCCAGAATGGGAGGAACGATTCTTTCCACACATGTGATCCCGCGTCCCCATGAAAGCCTTGACGGTTCGATGATCGGTTCTGTAGATCCGGTTTGGGAACAGGAAGAGATTGAGAACACAGAAGATAAATTAGAAGAAGAAGCCTTTGAGGAAGAGCCGGAAACGGCAGAAGAAGAGACCTCTAAGGAAGAGCCGGAAGCGGCCGGGGAGGAAAAACCGGATCAGAACCCGGAATCTGAGGCGAAGAAAGCAGGAGCAAACAGGGCATATGTTGAGAGTACCGCGGAAACAGACGGGATCGACAAGGCAATTTCAGTGCTGAAACGCTCCAGAACAGCCGAGATAAGAGAAATGCTCCTTGGCGAATATCCGGAAACGAATCTTAACAGCGAATCGGCGGCAAACATGACAAAGAGAGAAATGCTGGATTGGCTGAAAGATTTCTACACTGAATCATAGTGAGGAGGAATATTATGGATAACATGGATCTTGATCTGCGGTCCATACAGGAGGCGAGGGATCTCTGCAAATATGGTTCCGCCGCCGCCGAGCGTATTGCGAAATACTCGGAGGATCAGATCGACAAGATTCTGCAGAATATGGTCAGAGCCGCAGAGGAACACGCGGCAGAACTGGCGCAGATGGCTGTAGAAGAGACTGGCTTTGGAAAAGTGCAGGACAAAATATATAAGAATCACGGAGCATCGACTCTGGTGTATAATTATATCAAAGATATGAAGACACAGGGGATCATCTCAGAGGATCCTGTGAACAAGATGTTTGAGGTTGCCGATCCGGTCGGTTTGATCATGGGTATCATCCCTTCTACGAACCCGACGTCGACGGTGATCTACAAATCACTGATAGCGGTTAAGGCGAGAAATGCAATTGTGTTCTCCCCGCATCCGTCAGCGCTTAAGTGCACCTCCAGGGCTGCGCGGCTGATGGCACAGGCGGCGGTAGACGCAGGGGCGCCGTCGGATACGATCGGATGCCTGTCTATGTGTACGATGCAGGCGACGAATGAACTGATGCACAACGACGCGGTCAAGCTGATCATCGCGACAGGCGGTCCGGGCATGGTAAAAGCTGCTTACAGTGCAGGCAAACCGGCGATCGGAGTAGGGGCGGGCAACTCTCCTTCCTATATCGAGCGTACTGCCGATGTGAAAAAAGCCGTATCGAATATTATCGCGAGCAAGACATTTGACAACGGTACCATCTGTGCGTCGGAACAGTCTATCATAGTAGAAGAGTGCAATCACGACGCGGTTGTTGCGGAACTGAAGGCGCAGGGAGCATATTTCATGAATCCTGATGAAGTTAAAAAGGTATGCTCTGTACTGTTTAAAAACGGCCATACTATGAATGCGAAGTATGTGGGAAGATCTGCCAAGGTCATTGCAGACGGCGCAGGAATCAGCGTACCGGATAATACGACCGTGCTGATCGGAGCGCAAAGCGGTGTCGGAGAAGGGAATCTCCTGTCATACGAGAAGCTGACCTGTGTGCTTGGATTCTATGTTGTACGCGACTGGCATGAGGCGTGCGAGCTCTCTATGAAGCTGCTCCAGAACGGGATCGGGCATACGATGAACCTGCATACCCAGGACGAGAAGATCGTCCGTGAATTTGCAGTTAAGCCGGCGTCTCGTATTCTTGTCAATACCGGCGGAAGTATGGGCGGAACCGGATTAAGTACCGGGCTTGCACCGGCGTTCACGCTTGGCTGCGGAACCATGGGCGGAAGCTCCGTATCGGAGAATGTAACGCCGCTGCATCTCATCAATAAGAAGACGGTATGCTATGGGATCAAGGATGCGGTTACTCTTGCCAGTGATGATCCGACGTTCCATGTATGCGCTGATGCTTCAGCAAAGAGCCAGACATGTTCGTCTATTCCGGCAACGCCGATCTCTTACAGTACCGGATGCAACAGCTGCGGATGTGACGCACAGTCACCGGCAAGCTTCGTCAGAAATCCGATGGCAGCGGCTCATGCGGCTTGCGTGGCAGGTACACAGACTGTCTCAGAGGACATCGACAGCAGGAAGATGGCATCGTCAGATGAAGGGATCAATCTTGAACAGTTGAAGGATATGATCAATGGGCTGGTGAATGCCATGAAGGGAGAGTAAAATGGATAATAACAGCTATAATGAGATTCTGGAGCTGTTCTTAAAAGCAGTTGAATCTGTGAAATCTTCCAACTCTGACGCATATACAGAGGATGCAAAAAAGGGATTGGTCCCGGTAGGGATCTCCAACCGTCACGTGCATCTGACAGAAGAGGCGGTTGAGGTACTCTTCGGAAAAGACTACGTGCTTGAACGGATCAAGAATCTGTCCCAGCCGGGGCAGTTCGCCTGCAAAGAGTGCGTGACGCTGTGCGGTCCGAGAGGCGTGATCGAAAAGGTCCGGGTACTGGGGCCCACAAGGCAGCAGAATCAGGTAGAGATCCTTGCCGGCGATATGTTTAAGTTAGGCTTACAGGCGCCTCTTAGGCAGTCCGGGGATCTTGCGGAAAGCGGCGGTATCATCATGGTGGGGCCGAAGGGTTCCGTACAGATCAAAGAAGGCGTTATCGTGGCTCAGCGGCATATACATATGAATCCTATGGAGGCAAAAGCTTACGGGGTTCATGACGGGCAGAAGGTAAAACTGGCGGTTGACGGGCCAAGGGCCGGGATCATGGACAATGTAGTAGTCCGTGCAGATGACAAAGGCGCTCTGGAGTGCCATATTGATACAGAAGAGGCAAATGCATACTGCATTAACTCAAAAACCAAATTAATGATAATTAAATAACAATATTATTTATAAAACAGGAGGAAATAAAAATGACAAAGTATGATGCATTAGGAATGATCGAGACAAAGGGACTGATCGGCGCGGTAGAGGCAGCAGACGCTATGGTAAAAGCGGCTAACGTTTATCTGATCGGAAGAGAATTCGTAGGCGGCGGCCTGGTTACCGTTATGGTCCGCGGAGACGTAGGAGCCGTTAAGGCTGCGACAGATGCCGGAGCCGCGGCTGCACAGAGAGTCGGCGAACTGCTCTCCGTACATGTGATCCCGCGTCCGCATCAGGAAGTGGAATCTATTCTTCCGACAAAAGCAGAGTAATTCATCATGATCGGGCCTGCCCAAACACAGGCCCGATTTTTAAAAGGCGCTGGAAATCAGGATAAAAGGAATCGTGTGGTGAGGATGAGGGAAAACAAGAAAAAATTATATTCTATTGGCGAGGCTAGTAAGATCTGTAATGTCTCTACAAAAACACTGCGTTTCTATGACAAGATGGGTGTTGTAACACCGGATTACGTCAGCGAAGAGAACGGATACCGTTATTACAGCAGTATCACGCTGCTGAAAATTCCTGTGATCAAATATTATAAGCAGCTGGGGTTTAAACTGGAGGAGATGGTAGGACTTCTGAATGGGGAATCTTATCATGGTATGGAGGATAATTTCCGTAAGAAAATAATAGAACTGAGCCGGGCAGAGCAGGAGATCCATAAGAGCTATGTGTCTGTGAACGACTGGTATGAGTTGATCCGGGAAGCAAAGACGGTATCCGCCCAGGCTGAGTGTCCGGTATGTATTAAATATCTGCCTACTCAGGAATATGCGTATCTGGATCAGGAGTTTTCCTATAACTACAGAGACGCCGTGATCAATATACCATGGACGGATTACCTTTCCAGTATGAATTGTTCCATTACCGGTCCGATCATCATAGAATATCCTTCCATGCAGGACAAGATGGAAGGAGTCTGCCGCACTGCACGGATCATGCAGCGGATCGTCGGGACTTGTGACAGACGGACGAACATCCTTGTCATGAAAGGACAGATGGTGGCGTCCCTCTATCATTTGGGCGGTTATGACAACATTAAGGAGAGCTATCAGAAGATCCTGGAATATATTGAGAAGCAGGGATATGTCTGCAAAGAAAGATCGATAGAACGGTATGTATTGGATTACTGGACATCGGAGATCCTGGATGAATTTGTGACAGAGATCATTATTCCGATCTGTAAAAAAGCATGATTTTAGACAGCGAAAGAAAGGAGGAGTTGACTATGGAAGAATTTACTATGAACACAAGAATATATATGGGCGAAGATTCCTGCGAAAAAATAAGTGAATTTGAGATAAAGCGTGCATTTATCTTCTGCGATCCTTTCATGAAACAGTCAGGAAAAACCGATCTGATCGTGACAAAGCTAGCCAAGATGCGTGTGGAATACTATATTTTTGCAGACGTAGTTCCGGATCCTGACATGGCGGTGATACAAAAGGGATTGAATCAGCTGAATGCTTTCAAACCGGATACAGTGTTCGCCTTTGGCGGCGGTTCTGCCATTGATACGGCTAAGGCGGTCGTACATCTGTATGCCAAGATGCATGATATCGCAAGACCTTGCATCATCGCGGTCCCGACCACAAGCGGGACCGGAAGTGAAGTGACTGCGTTTGCGGTGGTTTCAGACAGGGAAGCGGGAATTAAATATCCGCTGATCGATTCCCGGATGATACCGGATGCGGTATTCTTAGATCCGAAGCTTACGTCCACCGTACCGCCGTCCATCACGGCGGATACTGGAATGGATGTGCTTACGCATGGACTTGAAGCCTTTGTTTCCACGGATGCCAATGATTTTACCGACGCTATGGCGGAGAAGTCCATACGGACGGTCTGGGATTATCTGGAACGCTGTGTGGCGAGCGGGGATGATATGGATGCAAGAGCCCATATGCATAACGCGTCCTGCATGGCGGGCATGGCGTTTAATGCGGCTTCACTTGGAATCTGCCACAGTATGGCGCACGCGCTGGGGGCACAGTTCCATCTTCCGCATGGGCGCTGTAATGCGGTGCTTTTACCCATCGTTATCGAATATAACGCCGGACTTGAAATACCGGGTGAGACAGACGCGCTTTTGCGTTATCTGGATATTGCAAGGCTTCTTGGGATCTCGGCAGGAACGAATAAAGCGACGGTCCACCTTATGGTACGCCAGATCCGCAGTCTCATGAGCCGGATCGGCATTCCGGTCCATTTTGCAGAACTGAATATCGATGCTGACAGCTATCTGCGATCGATCGACGTTATGGCAGAGAACGCACTGAAAGACCGTTGTACCGCGACCAATCCCAGAGTACCGGCGGCGGAGCACATCAAGCGGCTGTATAAGAAGCTTTATCAGTCGTAAAAAACAGCATTAGGAGGAAAATATAATGACAGTAGACAAATCACATTCCATTGGTATCTGGTCAGGTATCATATCTGGCCTTACATATGGGATCTATACGACACTCGTTATGGTGGCAGGCTATTATGAGCCCCTGGTAACGGCGGCGGGACTGCTTGCGGCGCCCTATGTGTGTTCCGGGTTAAACGACCTGTTCGCGGGAATCTGGCTTTCTATATATAATATAAAGAGGGGGCGGATGGCGGAGGTATGGCAATGCCTGAAAACCCGGCCGGGACAAATGATCGTCCTTGGTTCTCTGCTCGGCGGCCCCGTAGCAAACGGAGCCTATCTGGTAGGCTTGGCACTTGCCGGAGCCTATGCGATCCCGATCTCTGCAACATGCAGTCTCTTCGGCGCTATCTTCTCATGGATATTCTTAAAGCAGAGGCCTACGAAGAGAGTAGTGGCAGGTATGATCATCTGTGTGTCGGGCGCTATCATCATTAACTGGGTGGAACCGGAAGGAACGAAGAACTTTACTCTCGGTATCATCTGCGCCCTGATCGCGGCGATCTGCTGGGGACTTGAAGGGATGTTCTCAAGCTCCAGCGGTGAAGAGCTGGAACCGGAGATATCCGTGAATCTGCGTGAATTGATCTCCGGTATCGTGGATCTGGCGATCATCGTTCCGGCTGTCAAAGCATTGTCGCTCCTTGCGGGAACCTTACAGGCGGGGATCCCGGTTATCTGGCTCCTTGTGGCGGGGCTTTCTGCCGCGGTTTCATTCCTTACCTGGTATAAGAGCAATGCATTGGTTGGATGCGCCATCGGAATGTCGCTGAATGTAACTTATGCATTCTGGGGAGTATTATTCTGCGTATTATTCCTTGGACAGGAATTGACGGTTACGATCGTCGCAGGATCTATCATTATCGTTCTCGGCGCCGTGCTTGTTACGATGAATCCGCTGGATCTGTTCCGGAAGAATCAGAGCGCATAATTGAATTATGAAATACCCTGAAGCAAGTTTGTTTCGGGGTTTTTTTATATTGGAAAAATTATCTAACGGTTAACTGTTGACAGTTTTAGCGAATTAAAGTAAAATAGTGTCAAGAAGGAGAGATGAAAGAAATGGCGGCAAAATGTCAGATTGTAACTTTGCGGGAACAGGTGAATAACTTTATCAAGTCCCGGATCTTGAGCGGAGAGATCAAAGCAGGAGAAAGAATCAATGAATTTGAACTGGCAGAAGAATTAGGGATCAGCAGAGGGCCGGTAAGAGAAGCGCTCAGACAGATTGAGCAGGAAGGACTTGTATCATATGAGGCGAATAAGGGCTGTAGAGTTAAGAAGCTTACGATCCAGGAAATATACGAGATGAGTCTGTTGAGGGCAGATCTGGAGATTCTGGCAGTGAATGTGTGTAAAGGAAATTATTCAGACGCTTCGCTCAAAGAGATGGAGATACATGTTGAAAGAATTGATGAATATGACAAAGAGAGAAACCTGGGGAAGATCATAGAAGAGGATCAGATTTTTCATGAATTACTTGTGCAGGAACCAGGTCTTTCATATTTGATGAAGCTATGGCATATGCTGGATGTCACAAATTTCGCGGTATATTCCACTCTGGATTCCCTTGGTCTGCTCTGCTATGGGAAGATAGGGAGGAATCACAGGGAGCTTCTTGAATGTGTGAAGACCAGAGATGTCGAGGTTATCACAGATAATTTAAAGCACCATTATATCAGTGTCTCAGAATTTGTAAGAAAAGTCATGGAGAAATAGAAAGGGAGGACGGATATGTATAATTACCCAGCTGCAAAGCGTAAGCTTAAGGAGGTAAGATTTGGAAAGCATAGTGTAGAGGATGAGTATGAGTGGATGCGTGATGCTGCCGCACCGGATACGATTGCATTTACTGACAGCCAGAATGCGTTTACAGACCAGTATTTTACGGATTATCAGAGTAATCTTAAAGAGTAT
>Ga0137306_102177_pt1 | contig 17162 bp, 9 predicted proteins | sample Inofroosms_March_FD_97187 | JGI IMG/M metagenome (GOLD analysis project Ga0137306, IMG submission 97187) | Mouse cecal microbial communities from Vienna, Austria - N-Acetylneuraminic and N-Acetylglucosamine D2O microcosms_March | ecosystem: Host-associated > Mammals > Digestive system > Large...
GAATATAAAATCCTCTGTTTTTCTAAAACAGAGAATACTCTCATGACTTCGGCCCCAATCTTTCCCTAGATTGGCCTTATTATCGTAATACCAAATAAGCCAACGGCATTTTTTAAAGTATTGCATGGAAGGTCTTTTAAGATCTGCCAAAATTTCTGAAAAGCCGCAAACGTAAAGCGTTCCTTCTTCTTTTAAGACCCTCGAACACTCGGATATCCACTCAATGGACCAGTTAATATATTCTTCGTCCGTAGTAAAACAATCCCACTTGGCTTTCTTAATGTTGTAAGGCGGATCGGCAAAAACCGTGCTTACACTTTCGGATGGAATGTTTTTTAGAAAGTCGAGGCAATCGTACTGATAAAGTTCTCCTTCAGTCGTTTTGTAAATGGGTTTCAATTTTTTCAGACCTCGAAAGTATCGTTTATTCGAATTTTACCAAATACCTCGAAATTCCCCTGCTTGAGCGTGAGGATGCAGGTGTGACGGAACTTTTCAAAAGGCAAAGTTTTGTTCTTCAAGAGAGTTCAAAAGTTGATCCGTATAAACTTTTCGGCTTCGAGTCCCCCATAATTTTCCGGCTAGCTACAGCCTGTTTCAGAGATAAGCGCTTAGCGGGAGAAGAGAAGTCACTAAGCTTCTATCTAAACTTCGGGAGTGCCTTAAACTTTGAGAGCTTCTTGTTAAATCCATTAAAATTCAAGGCCTTCCCTTCTCAGCATGAACCGTTCTTATTGCTTATCGGCACACAAAAAACAACTGCGACTCTGCACAATTAAACCTGCCATCATTCATTTTTTTGAGTTTTATTTTTTCTAAGACTTTTCCACGCTCCATACAAAATTTCTCCGCTTCTTTTATGGCCTTAGCCGATAAAAAAGAACCGGACCACTCGTTTTCGCTAATAGAACTCAGCTTGAAAGAACCGTCCTCTTGCTCTTCAATAGACGTTTTGTCTACTGTAGTGCAGCCGGCTAGTAAAAACAGCGACACGATCCAAAGAATCTTTCTCATTTAATTTTGTCCTTTTTCTGTTTCCAATTGCCCCGGAAAATCAGTTTCGGTATCTGAAATTAATCTAATCTCAATTCTTGAAGGTGACATTTCATACATTGAACGTGTTTTTGCATCCACCCCAATCCATCCTGGGATAAAGCCACTGAAGGTATTCCCGAATACATACCAAACACTATTCCTTGATTTGACTACAAGATCTACCGGACGATATCCGCCTTTTTCAATATGGATGTCATAACTTTGTCCGGAAAAATATCCCTTTGCTTTTGTCAGTTCCTCCTTAAACGGCGTTTGTCCCGTATAAACATTTTCACCATCCTTATCCTTGATTGAAATCGAACAATTTTCCGGAATTGTTGTAATCTCAATTTCCTGTACGTCTTTATCAACTATGGAGGCACAGCCAAATAAACTTAACATTGTGGAAATGCTAAGCATCAGCAATAGTGATTTACTGTTCATTGTATCTCTCCGCTGCCTTTGCGTTTTTAGCAAAGGCAACTCTTATTAGAAAATGTATTCGAATCCGATATCAACGCGGTAATCGGCCTTCAGCTTAGAGGCAAAACTTCTTTTTACGTAGAAGTGAGCAAATTTGTCTTTTTTCTGTGAGAAGGTATAAGTGCCCCCAGCAGAGACTTCTCCCCAAGTCTCTTTAAGATTAAAGCGTGAACGGTTAGAACTGCCGTCATCGAGTTTATATGTCGTATCTAAGCGGCCTTTAAACTCTCTTAGTGCATCAACTTTGACAAATGCGGAACCTTCCTTTGCTTCATATCCAAGCGCAATGCCAGCACGACCTATCAAACTATTGACCGCTTTATGGCGGACGTTAACATTATTGTTAGTCCTAAAATCAGAGCCTAAGATTCTGCCATAAATGATCTGAAGCTGTGGGTCAAAGTACCAATCTTTATTTTTGTAAATGTAATGCTTATTACCGTACTCAGCGCTTAATGTGTAGCCCCAAGTTCTGTCATGACCTTTGGTATTTAGGAGATAGTCGCTGCTCCAGGCGGAGAACTTATTGGAGAATCGGCTGACTTTACCGACGAGATCAAGATAACCGCCATTGGAAAATTTCCTAACACCGTAGAGCCAGAAACTGGCCATCCAATTGTCTGCATTTCCGCCTCTGCTAAGTTTCAGGTCTCCGTCTGTATAGGACAGACCTGCACCGTAAATCCATTCATGGGCCTTCTCTCTCTTACAGGGGAAATTTTCTCCGTCTTTATCGCGACAGCGGTAGGAGTCTTTGTATTCGAAGTAATTCCGATCTATTCCGATCTGGATACCCTTGTAATTATCCTTGAAGTAATAACCGTTATGGTTAAATCTATTGCGTCCGACGTAGCCTCTTGCCCAAAGACCTTCCAATTCGTAATTATCTCGAACTTCACCCAGTCTTTGATGGAGGGTGTCTATTTCCTGACGCCAAGTGAAATAATGACTAAGAGATACCGACTCTATGGATTTCATCGTTGGAGTAGGCTGCGGCTTGGGAATAGGTGTAGCAGGAATCAAAGGAATGGGATGAGTAAACCCGGGTTCCATAGGCTCCCAAGGGAACCATGTTGCGAGATCAATGATTTCACCTCTGTATTTTGCCCCTGCATCTTTAACTTTTTCCGGTACCTCACTATTTGCTTCTTGGACTAGATCTATATCCTCAAAATACCATTGAGCTTTAAGAGCATGGTTAACGACACCTTCCGGAATAATCACCCAACCTGCAGCATGAGCATACTTAGGATTTTCTCCGTTCGGATCGTCTCTCTTAACAATTTCATTTCCCTCTTCATCTGTGGTTTTAATCCACATAGTTCCTTTAGTCAGACCATTAAAACCTTCCTCATAGTCATCTTTAATCAGAATGTAATCCTGAGAACCAATGTTCTCTATTCCCTCTTTAGCATAAATTGAGTTTGCAGCACTTCTAAGCAACCAAAAAGCAGCTGCCAAGCGCTTATCACTTGGTGCTCCCTGCCATCCAGGAGCAATTTCTTTAGTATCTCCGCAGCTTTCTCCGGCGCAAAAATTATCTGCATTTAATGTTCCGACTGTTGAAACCCCATCTTTATAGAAATTTGTTGGTTTTACATAAAAATCCAGAGAAGATGCATTGGAGCGGTCTGCCTTGACAGCTTTTCCATCAGAGGTTTCTATTTTTTCAAAATAGAAATAAGGGGCCGTAGTTGCGGAGCTTCCAATAGCCCAATAATTCATGTAAGGACCATTTCCATAGGGATACTTATATCTTACCTTGATCTCCGGAACCTCAATATCCGGCTCATCTGGATCTTTCGGCTCTTCAGAACCTTCATCCGGAGTCTGAGAAGCAGTACTTCCTATAAGAGCAGAAGGTGTCAAACTGTTAAACTTTATCGCCCCACCGTCATTTTTTGAACTGCCACCCTCAGGGCTGCCACCTTCAGGGAATACTGGATCCGGAGAGTCGGGATCTGGCTCTTCAGTATCGGGAGAGGGAGGGGGTGAAGGCTGATTATCTGGATTTACATGATTAGAACTAATGTAAACAGTATTAAATTCAAAAGAGGATGTAGCCAATGACGTTCCCTGGGACGGATTAACAAGAGGTGAGGAACGCAAAACGCCTAGATTATGGATGTAGTTTGAGTAGCTCCAGGTCAGACCAGAGTTAGAAAAAATTAGTCTTGTATTGTTATAAGCATTTTCATCCCCTTGTAAAGGTGTTGTATTTGTACTCTTTTCAATATCAATGTAAGCTCCGGGATTAAATTTACTTCCTCTGCCAAATTCGTTGGAAGAAAACTCTAATGCAGAAATTCCTTTTTCCAAGGGAGGTTTAGCTGAGGACCCTATCCATAAGGTAGACCTTACCTTTAGTGGAGCAGTAATTGTAAATGGCCCTGTAAAACTTGTTTTTGTGAGAACGCTTTCCCGACTCGAGTCGTTTTTATTGTTAATTTGTCCCTGTACGAAAGCTGTATAGCCTGCATTACCTATTAAATTGATTGCTACTCCCTCATGATTTAATGCTTCTATTTCCTGCACGCCTCCAATATTTTGCAGTGCAATTGGTACTCGTAAACTGTCTTCTACACTTATTCCGACATACTCGTCACCAATTTTTTTCCCTCTGAGCCCAATGTATTGTCTTCCCCAACTTTTGTTGCCATTATCGTTCCAGTTATAAACAGCAATAGTGTTATATAAAGTTCCAGCTCGTTTTAAATCTATCATTTCTACAGATTTAAGGTACTGTCCAGTTGGTTTTCCGAATGTTGTTAGCTGGTTTCCTGAACCATGCTCCGACCTATAATTACGCACCCCTCTAAAGGTTGCATAAATTGTTCCGACTTCTTCTATATATTGATCAGCCTGCTGAAGCATTGAAATTCCGTAAAGGAAACGATTGGAAGCAGAACCAATATCTCCGATAGTCCCTAGGAAAGCTTGTTCAGTAGGAGCAGGATAAGAAGTGCTATTCGGATTATCTCCACGGACATAAATCGCCGTACCAAGAGCATTCGAACCTGTTGATATGGCACCAATATTCCCATAAAAAACCTGACGAGCGCCTGTAGTTAGCGAAATAACGCCATACGGAGCACCCTGTTTACGCGGTGTTTCTGGGGTGAACTCTCCATCAATATTTAGTGGTCTAGCAATTGATCCCTTAGTAACGAAGAGTTCTTCTATATCTCCATAGACATTCTGCTGGCTCAGAAGTCGTCCACTTAAATTTCCTATTGCAGAGAAAATCACGCCAGAAGAAGAACTGATAAGAGGGGCTTTTTGTGTAAAATAAATATTTTGTTTCTGGGTATCTTTGGGAGAAGATACTTGGAAAATATAAAATCCGCTACTATTGCTTTTATTTATTAGACTAATTTGTGCAACATTATTAAATCGAAGGTTTTGTTCGCCACTCGTGTTAGCAAGTTGAAAGACATTCTTTACAGATGAGGAAACTTCTTTTAAATCATTGTAAGTCTCGCTTGATGTAACCTGCGCCGTTATTTCCAACACATCTGTTGGCTCAACAGGTGGCTCTGCAGCCACGACTGTCCCTAGACCTACGATTGGCAAAAATGCAAACTTACTGCGCTGCCCCACCGTTAAATTTTTATTTAAAAGTTCAGACAAGATCTGAAAAATCTTTCTTTTTTTATAAATCGGACAATGATCACAGTCCGAAGAGAGTGTTAGTAGCATTTAATTCCTCAGGTGTGTTTTTTATCTTGAGACTTTTTCTTATAATTATTATACTAAATTCGAACAAATTCACAATGCTTCTGGACTCTATCGGGGGGGGGTATATACTTGGAATTTCCCTATATTAAATCTAACGAAGAAGTAAATCCAGCTTAGAGTTATAACCGCCGACGATGGCGCATAAAGAGGTGATCTCCTATGACACGCCTGAGTATGTCTTTGAAGAACCAAATGAGAAAAAAGAGAAGGAGCTAGGTAGACGGTCAAATCATCAAAACGGTAAAATCCAGAGATGAAGTCACTTTAATGGGTTTTGGCACTTTTAAGTCAGCCAAGCGCGAGGCTCGTGTTGGTCGAAATCCTGCGACAGGTGCAGAACTTAAAATTCCAGCTTTGATTCAGCCGAAATTTGTTGCAGGAAAACTTTTTAAAGACGCACTAAATACAAAATAATTTACTTTTAAATAAAAGAGGCCGCTTTCTCTGCGGTCTTTTTTTTGACCCGATAGACTGTTTTATTGTGGTCTTTTTTTCATAGTTAAGAAAGCCGAGTCGGAAGAAAGTTGTTCCGGAACAACTTTCCCAGCAAATCAAATCGGAAATCAGAAGCGGTCGAAACTCCGGAGTTTCGAAAATAAAGATTAACGGATTCCGTCTATCTTATTGTTGATTTGTTCAGAGATATCCAAGCCTTTGTCTTCATATCGACACATTAGGAAAAGGCATTCTCCATTGCTAGCTTTTTCCCATTGCTTGCCGATGTCTCTTTTTAATTGTGAATCGGTGTTGCTCCACAGTTGCTCGCCTTTATATTCGACAATGAATCGTCGACCATCTTCTAATTGGACATAAAAATCGGGATAGAAGAAACCGAAAGGCGTTTCCAGCCTAAAAGAGTCATCAGACTTTTCTATGATCCGAATCCAAAATTCAACTTTCGGATTCATATCAATTGCAACCGCGCATAAATACTCTTCAGAGACAGCGTTGCCGCTGGGAGTTTTGTAATGCAAGTCATGGATCTTCGGGAAATAGTGCTTTTCGAATTGTCTTGAACCTTGTTCAACTACATAACAATTTCTTGGGGTGTATTTTTGAGGATCGAATTTAAAACAAAATTCCTCCTTGGCAGGCTCCATAAAAGTAAGTGGAAGGGCCCATTGGTAATTGGCCGACTTTGATAATTTGAAATTTGATTCGAGAAGGTTTTTAATTGCCTTAGCCAGCGGAACACGACTTTGATATAAGCTTTCAAGAGAATAGCCCTTGGACGTAAGAAGATCTCTCGTAACAATGGCTTCCACAAATTTTCTGACAGTTTGAGGAGTCAGATCATTCCGTTTGACCTCTCTGGACAGCCAATATATCAGTTGTTCCTTCGTTATCAATTCAAACTCGGAATTGAAGACAGGAGTTTTTTGAGAGATAGAAGATCGAATCTCGTTTAGCTGGAATTTTCCGTTTTCTTTCGAATCAAACAGGTAGCCTTTCAACTCTTTAACAGGTGTAAACCCTTTTAATTCGTATCCATATTTGGAAGGCTCCCATTCCTGACTGTTCAGAACCTCACAGGAAAAAATTCTGTCCTCCCCCTCTGGGTCTTTAAGTAGAAGAAGAGGGATTGGCTTTATAGGCTCTTTTTGAATGCTCTTACAACGTTCTTTATTTTGTTGGTAATAAAGATCGTCTATCTTTTCTTTATTGGTATCTAATAGTTTCTTTGGGGTATTGGACAAAATTATGTCTATCAGCTTCCGGTTTTCTTCCTCGTTTAAGGTGGGCGTGGTAATAATCCATGTCCTTTCTTTTTTGGATTCATCCGGGTTCAGCTCAGATACTTGAATGTCTTTAATTTCTTTTTCTTCAATCAAGCTAGTGAGGTCTTTATTGCCGAGCGTTACTGCTATTTGAGCCACAGGAGTTCTTTTTTTAGCGTTATCCGAATCTTTCCTATCGTCACCGAGCTCAAATAAAGAAGGTTGATCTGGACAAGTCTCAATATCTGGCTTAACAGAAAGTTGGATCAAGTCTGAGGCGTCTTGTCTGTCAAAGCCCATGTTACGGACGAAACCTTCTTTTAAAGTCAGGGCAAGCTTCATCGTAGCAGAGGATTGAATATTAGCGTAAGCCTTGTTCAACTCCGGATGTACCCGCTTTTCTGCATAGGGCATTCTCAAAATTCTTCCAAGAAGCTGCTCCGTATCTTTTGCATTCTTTATGTTTTGAAGTCCGCATAAAACATAGGCAAAGGAACAGTCCCAACCTTCAGCCAAAGCTTTGATGGTTATTACATATCGAATCGGGCAATTTGGAGAAAAGAGTTCATTTCCTGAAAAATCCTTGGTTTCTCCGGTATAGACAGCAATTTCTTTTTCGAGAATATTTAAATTAGCTGTCATATACTTTTTAATCATATCGACGGTAGCCGTCCCTTCTTTTTTCTCTGCTTGTATCAGTAAAATTGGTCTGATGTATTTATTTTCGGTAATAGAAAGCTTATCCAATTCTTTCAATTTTTCTATTGATTGAATCAAACAGTGTTCCCATCCCAATTCTTCTCCCGTAAGAAGGATAGGGATCTTAATCATGTTTTCGGCCTTTAAATCCCAAGCACTAACCGTAAAGATAGTATTGTTCATTTTCTGCGGGGTTGCAGTTAATTCCAAAGAGGCCGAAGGGTTGAGCCGGTTCAAAGTGTTGAAATAAGTCTCAGTGCGGTTGTTGTGTGCCTCATCGACAATAAGTATTGGCCGGTACAACTTTAATAAATTTGCTAAGGAATATTTGACTCGGCCTTCATCCTGCCTTGTCAGAACTCCATTTGGATACTCTTCAATTTCTTGTTTCGTGACTTTTTCGAGGCTTTCTGTTTGTTCGGCGCTCAAATCAAGAAAAAAAGATTCTAAATTTTCATTAAATGAATATGCATTTCTCTTACCGGTGTCACGAATATTGAAGGTTTGGTTGGTAGAAACTATGACGATGCAATATTGACGAAAATCACTTGGAGCCAAGCTTTGAACTGAGTCAATATCGCAAACTTTGACCTTTCCGGGATATTGTTTTTCCAAGGATTTTCTATACGGGTGACTGGGACTATTTAAGGCCGAAAAGGTTTGAGTTGTAATGGCATCAGACGGTGTTAACCACAAAACGACCGGGGCTCCGGTGTCCAATGTTCCTTGGTCTATTGTCTTGATAGAAGAGGCTGCAATTATCGTTTTTCCACCCCCCGTAGGGACACGGAGACAAACGGCCGGTGCTCCATTAAAGAGATCGCAATATTCACTTTGCTGTCCCCATCCGTTGAGCACGCAAAGTTTTCTATAAGCTTCTTGCGCTCCTTTCTGTTGATGAACGGAAAGAAATTCGGCGAGGGTATCTATCGCCGTTTGTTGATATTTTTTCAGCTCGAACATAAAAATTACTCCGTTATATCGTAGGGGATTTGTTTAAAAGTGATACCTTTTTTATTGAGCTCTGTTTCCGAGAGGCCAATTACGGCTTCCCCATAAATGATTTTTTGTCTGCTTATCGGATACTCTTTTTCTAATATCCGTAGGATCTTTGGAGTAAGAACATTACCTGCTTCCGGTTTTTTATCGCCTAGGACTCCGTTATAAAGGAGAAAAATAGAAACTTCGTCAGTGGTTCCGAGATAAGGAGACTTAGACGGAACTGTTACAGTATTTGTTTCTTTTTGCCAGATATATGCAGCGAGAGTTTCAAAATCAACATTTGTGTTGATACTGCCAAATTGATCGAAAACTTTCGGACCTAACTCATAAAAGGAAAAACCTCCCCCACCAGTCCATCCAACAACAGCGCTAACGCCGCCCCTTTCTCCCTGTATTACTTTTTCAAGCCGGGGCAGGCAATGTGTGCGTGCGTGTTCTCCAAGTTCAACTCCTATATATTTCCTTCGCATTTTATGTGCAACCGCCGCAGTAGTTCCAGAACCAAGGAATGAATCGAGAACAAGGTCGCCTTGAGAAGTAGAAATCTCAATAATCCTCTTAATCAGAGTCTCTGGTTTAGGAGTCTTGAAAGGAGTTTGTCCACTATCTTTTATTAGTTGCTTTTGTTCCGTAGCTGCTCTACGGTTGTGTCCGGTTTCTTCATGGTCAACCCAGAGAGAAGACGGTGGAAGACCAGCCATATCTTTAAGGTACGTCCTCCTAAAGATCCCATTCATAGAATTGTTGAAACGGATTTCCCCACTTTGCAATTTGTCCTTTAACGTTTCTTTCGACCATCTCCAACCATTTTTTGGTGGCTTTATGATGTTTCCGTTTGGGGCCACAATGTCATATATTAAATTTTCCCGGTAGTTTGGAGAGTTAAGGGGATTCCCATCAAAATAAGGGCCGTTTGGATCGTTATCCGGATTTTTGAAATGTGCTCTCTTATTCGGATCGTTTAGTTTGTTGCTAATCCATCCTTCAGATTTTGAATAAACTAATATCTCGTTATGGTCGGTTGAAATTTTCTTTTCATCGTTGTTGCTATTGTCACTTGATTTCCAAATTACGCTACTAACAAAACATTTACGGCCAAAAATTTCGTCGCATATAACCTTCGCATAGTGAACTTCTCTATCGTCTAATGTTATCCAAATCGTTCCGGTCTCGCATAAAAACTCACGAAGGAGGACCAAACGAGGGTACATCATGGAAAGCCATTGAGAATGTTCTAAATGGTCATCATAGTGTTCAAAAGCGCTCCCAGTGTTATAAGGAGGATCAATATAAATACACTTCACCCCCCCCCCGATAAAATGGCAGTAATGCCTTGAGTGCGAGAAGATTATCTCCTTGAATTAGCAGATTTTCTTTTACGGCCTTCTCATCACCATAGGAGGAGATTTTCTTTAAAAGATGGAAGGGAACTTCTGTCGCAGCACTACGTGCTCTTTTGTCGTTAATCCAAGTTAAAAGCGGCATTTTGGTATTCTTTAAATTGATTCTTTCAGGCCCTTGAATTCTAAAACATTGCCATAGCAGAACTTCCAGAAAATGAGGACAACTCTCAGCGGTCAGAGCAGTTACCCACAATTTTGCTAAACCAAATTATGGATAACTGCTGAAAAAATCCACAACAGGAAAATCGAATCGGGGAAAAGTTGTTCCGGAACAACTTTTCCTGAAATCAGATCGGACATCAGCTTCAGCATTCCGGCTCTGCCGGCAATGCTGAAGAGAGGAAAATTCCGCCAGCATGGGTTACTGCCGGATTTTTCAAAAGATAGAGCCTCCACTTCGTGAGAAGTCAAAAGTTGATCCGTATCAACTTTTCGGCTTCGAGTTGCCCAGAATTTTCACTTGGTTCACTACGGCCAGTTTCGGAGACAAGCGTTCACCGAGAGAAAATGAGGACAACTCTCAGCAACCAGAGCGGTTACTCACAATCCTTGGCAACCCGGATTAGGGATAACTGCTGAAAAAGACGGCAACAGAAAAATCGGATCGGGAAAAAGTTGTTCTGGAACAACTTTTTCTGAAAATCAAATCAGAAATCAGCTTCGGCATTCCGTCTCTGCCGGCAATGCTGAAGAGAGGAAAATTCCGCCAGCATGGGTTACTGCCGGATTTTTCAAAAGATAGAGCCTCCACTTCGTGAGAAGTCAAAAGTTGATCCGTATCAACTTTTCGGCTTCGAGTTGCCCAGAATTTTCACTTGGTTCACTACGGCCAGTTTCGGAGACAAGCGCTTACCGGGAGAAAATGCGGACAACTCTCAGCAGCCAGAGTAGTTACCCACAATTTTGACAAGCTGAATTGGGGATAACAACTGAGGATGTACGACTAACTACTGCTAAGGCAGGATCGCATCTTGATATCAAATGTATACATTTGATACCATAGATGCATCAACACCTCGCCGAGGGCTCGGTCGAAAATTTCATTTTCGGTTGTCCTGCCACACCGCTAAGGCGGTCGAACGCGGGAGCGTTCGGTGGATACGTTACACACGATCTGAGTTAATACCAAAAAGGTTTGTCATGCCAAAAAGAGGTTCAGAAAAGAAAACCAGTGTTCTTACGGCTCGCGTTCAAACGGAAACAAAAGATGCAGCCAAGGAGTATGCGAAAAAATCCGGAGAAAGTCTTTCGGCATTTATTAATGCAACTATCGAAGAAAAGCTGAAAGGCCAGAAAAACTCTTCGGACAAAAGTGTTATTAGGACTGTTTTTTCTGAAGCCAAAGCAGAAGAATTCCCAGAAGAGAAAAAGATTCCTCTTTTCTTAAGGTTAACAAAAAGTGAGCTGGCCGCATTAGATTGCAGAGCCAAAGAGTTCGGCGTTTCTAAACAAGGTTACCTTACGTTGCTTCTTAGAAAGGATCTTCTAGGTACGATAATGTTGTTGGAAAAAGAAAGGGAGGCCGTTATCGATTCGACAGTTGCGATGAATAAAATCGGAGTTAACTTAAACCAAATTGCTCATGCCTTGAATATATTGGTGGACAATCGCGAGAAAAGGTCAATCCCATTCAAAGAACTTAAGCTCCAAATTGCCAAATTAAGTTCATTTATTGAAAATCATTTGTACAAAACGGAGAAGATTTTGAAAAGCGCAAAGACGAGAACTAATATAAAAATGTGATGGTCGGGGTGAGAGGATTTGAACCTCCGACACCTGCGTCCCGAACGCAGTACTCTACCAGGCTGAGCTACACCCCGATTTCACCAAAGACACGTAGTCTATCACGTCTACAGAATAAAGTAAGTTGCTCACGAGTCTTTTATTTGAGATGTTTTTTCTCGAACCGCAGATATACAATACTTTCCCCAGGCATCCATTATTTTTCTTCTTTCGGTTAAAAGCCTCGCCCTGTCATAAGCACCGTTATAGACGTCTCTTTTTGAATGCAATAAACAAAGTTCTACAGCTTCTTGATCAAAGACTTTATTGTTCCCAATAGTGTCGTCTTTTGCCCAAGTTCTGAATGTTGCACGTGCACAACCGTGAGGAGTAACGATGCAATCTTTTTCGGTTCTCTGGCTTTTTTCTTTATCAATCCAACCGATACCGTCTATATTTTTTTGCTTTTTATGCAATCGCCTAAGAACCATCGACATAGTCATATCAGACAATGTTTGCATTTGATTACTTAAGAAGACTTTTGTTTGTCCGGTGTATCTTGGCAAATCTTTAAGTAGTTGGACAGCTTCGTCAGAAAGAAGAATGGTTCTGTCTCTCTTCGCCTGTTTCATTTTGTCGTGTTCAAGCGGAATATTCCATATCTTGTTTTCGAGATCGAACTCATCCCAAGTTGCGAGCCGTACCGCTTTGGATCGAGAAGCGGTAAGGATCGCGAACTGACAAGCACGAGGAGAGGTTCCCTGAAGTTTATCCAGCGCGGCATAAAGCGCTGGAAGCTCCTCAACGCTGATGGCAGCATGATTTTCTTTTTCGCGTCGATTTCGTTTTTGAGGTTCGAGCAGAACGCCTAGCGCAGATCTCAAATCAGCAGGATTTTCGCGGTCTTCCCTAATCCGAAGAGCAATTGACCAGTTGAAAATCTGCCGTAAGTAGGTTAGTGCTTTTTGAGCAGTGTTTGTTTTAGTTTCCCATAAAGGTCCGATAATATCCCTGATCATTTCAGGTGTTATTGCATTGATAGATTTAGCCCCGAGTTTTGGGAAAATATGCCGATTTAAAACCCAAAACGTTCGGATTTCACCTTCCGGGTTGTTTCGGAAAAATCCGTTTCTTGCGCGATCCTTAAGCCAATCATTAGCTACTTTTTCGAAGTTTGGGATTTGTTGCTGTTTTTTCTCTTCTTTGATTTTTTGTCGAGCTTGTTTCTTTTCTTCAAGAGGATCTCTTCCCGCAAGAATCTTGGCTTTCAGCTCTAATGCAATACCCCGTGCTTGGGATAAGCTCAGAACAGAGCGCGGACCGATGAAAACGTCATGCTTTTTTCCGTAGGCATCCGAATATCTTAAAACGTAACTGGCTGAGTTCTTTTGGACCTTGAGGGCAAAGCCTGGCACTCCGCCCAAAAAGTAAAACCCAACCTCGGTAAGTCGTTTAACGGCAAGTGCAGATAACTCTTTCGCTCTTTGTGGCATAGATGACTATTGAGAGTGCTGTTTTTTATAATTTTAACAGACATAAAAATAGTCATCCTAAAACCATGTCATTGTTTGGCACTGGTTGGCACGGTTTGTCACAGGGAGATTTACTAAAAGGTGTTCGAAAAAGCGACATTTACGGAGTTTTCTGTATGACTTGTCATTGCTTGTCACTCCGATTTGGTCGGAGTAACAGGATTCGAACCTACGACCCCTGCGTCCCGAACGCAGTGCTCTACCGGGCTGAGCTATACTCCGACATTTTTAACTTCAGAGAGTAATTATAAATCTCTCTCCACAGTCAAGGAGAGCAATTTTACCAAAGATTCTTTATAAAGGGAAGGTTTTAAGAAAGAAATCGCATCTATTCCGGAAGAAACAATTTGTTTTGCGGTGATTGCGCATTCTTCAATTGCTCCTGTCTCTTCAAGAATACGAGTAATGGAGTTGAGATCTCCTTCCCCTTGTTTAACGGCTTCTTTAATTTCTTTGGCCTCTTCGTCTGAACATTTTCTCAATGCATAGATCAAGGGCATCGTCATTTTGCCTTCACGCAAATCTGCACCTAAGGCTTTGCCGGTCTTTTCTTCATCGCCGCGGTAATCTAAAACGTCATCGATAATTTGGAAGGCCGTTCCTAAGGCTAAGGCGTACTGTGTGAGCTTTTCTTCTTCTTCTTTAGTTGCTCCTCCAATCGTTGCTCCCATCCGGGCGGCGGCTTCGAATAGAACTCCGGTCTTTCTTTCAATGACTTCAAAGTAGCGCTTCTCGTCTACAGTGGTATCGTGGATGTTAAGAAGCTGAATTACCTCGCCTTCGGAGACTCGATTGACGGCACCGGAGACGATTTCGCAGATTCGGATGTTTTTGGTTTTGACCATTAATTGGAAAGCCCGAGAGTACATGAAATCGCCTACCAGAACGGCAGCTGAATTTCCCCACTTAAAGCAAGCTGTTGATTTTCCGCGTCTGAGATCGCTTTCATCGACGACGTCGTCATGCAGGAGGCTGGCTGTATGGACATATTCAATCATCGTAGCCAGGAAAATATGTTCCTTTCCTTGATAGCCCAACGCTCTGGCAATAAGGATAAGAATTAAAGGTCGCATTCTTTTGCCGCCGGCAGAAACAATGTAATCGCTTATCTTCTTTATCAGAGGAATATCACTTTGCAGATCGCTAAGTACCGCTTTCTCGACTTCAGCTAAATCAGAAGCGACGGGTTCAATTATCTGTTTTACTGTTTCTGCAACGTGTGACATTGCTCCTCCTCCTAGTTCTTAACCAAAGCATATTACCGAATTTTTTCTGAGTGTGAAGAGATAAAAAAGAGGTTTTGAGGTCTAAGTTTGAGATTAGAAACAGAAAATATCGTAGACAAAAATTTATTACGCTGAAATCAGCAAAATTTTTAACTTTTTGAAATCGCTTAGAACCGCACATCTATCAATTACGAATATGCAGCACTGACGGTTGCTACACTTTGAATTCTCAAAACCTTTTTTTCAGGAGCACGACTAATGACAATATTAATTAAGCCGGAACAAATGGCAGAGAGCGCAAAAATCGGCACCGATATCCGCCACAAAATCCATGAAGAACCGGAGCTTGGTCTTTGTTTATATAAAACTCAAGAGAAAATAACGAAAGGCCTTGCCTCTTTTTCTTTGAATGAAGTGTATGAGTATGTTGGAGGAAAAGATGTGACCGGCGTAGTTGCCGTTATCCGTGGGACAAAACCAGGTAAAACAATCGGGCTTCGCGCAGATTCTGACGCACTTCCATTGGAGGAAAAAACCAACGCTGCCTGGGCAAGTCGAGTCAAAGGGAAAATGCATGCTTGCGGCCATGACGGACATGTCGCGACACTACTGACGCTTTGTCATTATGCGGCCCAGCATCGAGATTTTGCTGGAACATTAGTTGCAATTTTCCAGCCCGGAGAAGAAGGTTTTGCCGGCGCAAAACACATGATTGCTGACGGCTTGGTAGAAAGATTTGGTATCGATGAGTTTTATGCACTTCATGCCGAGCCAAGCCTTAATCTCGGTGATGTCGGTTTTATTCCGGGATACGCCACTGCAAATGCCGACAAGTTCGAAATCACCTTCAAAGGAAAAGGCGGACACGGCTCTCGTCCTCATATGACAAAAGATCCTCTGGTGGCAGCTTGTGAATGTGTATTGGCACTCCAAACGATTGTAGCTAGAAGTGTAGATCCGATGAAAACCGCTGTAGTTTCTGCCGGATGCATTCAAAGTGGATTTGGAGATGGACCGAGCGTTGTTCCGCAAGAAGCCAAGATATCGGGAACAGCCAGATCTTTTGAACCGGAAGTTCAGGAAACAATTATTAGGAGAATGAAGCAGGTTGCCGATGGAATTGCTCTTGCCAATGATATGGAGGTCGAAGTTGAGTACACCAAGCTTTATCCGGCGATGTTTAATACTCCTGAGCTGGTGGAAAAGGCTTCCGGTTATGCTAAAGAATTATTGGGCGAAGAGCGCGTCAAGCAATGGCATAGAACCTGCGGTGGAGAAGATTTCTCCTTTATGCTTTTAGCCAAGCCTGGATGTTTGTTCCGTCTGGGCATGAAAGATGAAACTCACTTTGCCAGTGTTCATCATCCAATGTTTGACTTTAACGATAAAGCGATTCAAGTAGGTGCCGCAACTTTACTTACAATCGCGCTGAATCGCGCAGCTTCTTAAGGCCTCGGATAAAGCAAAAGCCGCGAAAGCGGCCTTTGCAGAATAAATATTAGGCTGTCGGTTCTAGGTTTTGTGCTTTTTTGCCTTCGAGAGCTTCCAATGCTTGTTCTGCTAGATGGATGTAAGCCGGGTGAGTGTGCTTCTTAACGGTGTCCATGTCAGCCTCTTTGACCCAGTTGCCGACTACGATACAGGCAATGCCGTTCCCGATCATATTGGTAATGGAACGTGCTTCACTCATGAAACGGTCGATGCCGAGAATCAACGCCAATCCGGCAACCGGAACATCGCCGAGAGAGGAAAGGGAAGCGGCAAGGACAATGAAGCCAGAGCCAGTGACGCCGGCAGCTCCCTTACTTGTCAACAGGAGCACCGCAAGAAGAGTCAGTTGCTGGAAGAGCGTCATCTGAATGTCGCAGGCTTGAGCGATAAACACAGCTGCCATTGTCAAATAAATAGCTGTCCCATCAAGATTGAATGAATAGCCGGTCGGAATTACCAGGCCGACGACGGACTTGCTGATGCCGGCATGCTCCATTTTTACCATCATTCTCGGAAGCACTGATTCAGAAGAGGAAGTGCCGAGCACGATGAGAAGTTCGTCTTTGATATATCTCAAATAGTTAATAAGAGAGAAACCGTGGCTTCTGCAGATAGCTCCGAGAACACCGAAGATGAAGATGAAACAGGTGAAGTAGAAAGCACCCATTAGTTTGGCCAGAGGAAGTAGGGAAGAAATACCATACTTGCCAATCGTGAAAGCCATTGCACCGAATGCGCCGATAGGGGCAACTTTCATGATCCAGCCGACTATCAAGAAAAGAATTTTCGAGGTTTTGTCAATTAACTGGAAAAGCTGAGATTTCTGGCCGCCCATTTTTTGTAAGGCAAAACCAAAAAGAATAGAGAAGAATAAGACCTGAAGAATGTCTCCGGATGCAAAGGCACCTGCCACTGTTGACGGAATGATATTCATAAAGAAGTCAACGGTGGAGTGGGAAGAGGCATGCTGGGTGTAGGCGGAGACGGCCGACATGTCTAAAGTGGCCGGATTGACATGCATCCCTGAACCGGGGGAGAGGAGATTAACCATCAATAAGCCGATTATCAGAGCGAAGGTTGATACCACTTCAAAGTACAGAAGAGCATAGCCAC
>Ga0137306_102179_pt1 | contig 17159 bp, 12 predicted proteins | sample Inofroosms_March_FD_97187 | JGI IMG/M metagenome (GOLD analysis project Ga0137306, IMG submission 97187) | Mouse cecal microbial communities from Vienna, Austria - N-Acetylneuraminic and N-Acetylglucosamine D2O microcosms_March | ecosystem: Host-associated > Mammals > Digestive system > Large...
TTCCCACAAGCCCCGCTTCAATGTCTGCAAGCATGGACTGGAAGCCGGGTCTTTGGAAATTCGCCCCGGAAAAACCGTCGTCTATCTAATTGCCGTCTTTGATACAATGTAACTTTGCCCCAAACCTTTTAATTTTGCCCTATACTTTTTAATTTTGCCCCCATACTTTTTAACTTTGCCTCTGAGGGGTGTACACGGAATAAAAAAGCCTTTGGGATATCTCCTGAAAGAAAATCCCAAAGGCTCCACCTGGCATTATTTATTCTCGTTAAATAACGTTTCTAAAACATCTCCATATTTTTCAAAAATTTCAAGAAGATAAGTATTCCAATGGCGGGCATCTTTTTCCGTGTTTCCGAATACATAATCCTCCTGCCCATAATCAATGACATCGAATGCCGGCATTGCCTTGCTTGCCCCTGCCGTCCTGTAAGCTGCGATATCTTTTAAAGAAAATGTGACTGCGGAAACATCCTCATGGTTTACCCAGCCGCTGATGTCCTTCCCTGCAGCTTCTTTGGCCGTTCCATTTGACTCCTGCCCTGCCGCTCCCGGCTTAGAAACAGAAACGGCGCCATCCACATATTCCCCATACATCTGGTCAACATAGAGGGAAAAGGAATCTCCCAATGCTTCAGACGGGACATGGCCGCCGTCCCACTGCCATTCAATCTCTGCATCAGCCCCTGCATTCAGCCATGCGATCTGCAGGTTCAGGGAATTGAACAGTGAGATGTCCCCTTCTGATGCACCCATAATGATTTTGATCCATGTTGGATCATCCGTGTTTTCGGCGCCGATGTAGTTTAAGGGGTTATACAGAGAAACAATATGATTCCCATACTTGTCTCCTGCATTGACCTCTTCGATATCCGCTTTATATGCAGCAACCATATCTTTGTAAGACTCATAGTTTGCAGAATCGCCCTTCCCGGTGGCAGACTGCGTTGTCCCGCCGTCAGGTGTCCCCACTATCATCTCCCCGGATTCTCCGCCCGGCATTCCGCTGTCAGGCATATTTCCGTCGGGAGGTGTCCCTCCAGGACCGCCCTCCGGCATTTTGCCGGACATTTCTCCATCCGGCCTGCTACCGCCCGGCATTCCGCCTCCGGGCATTTCTCCATCCGGCCTGCTACCGCCTGGCATTCCACCTCCCATCATGCCGCCGCTGCTGCCTTTTGCATAACGTCCTTCCAGAAATGCCTGCGCCTTATCTTCCCCTGTCATTGCCATGACAGCTTCATTACTGAGCGCACGCCCGTCTGCATCAAACCATGTCCACCCTTCGGCATAATCAAGGTTATCCAGATACCACTGCAGGTTCTGCGTAAATTCTGCCAGATACAGGTCGAGATAGGTCCCATAATACCCGTTGGTATCTGCGTGTGTTTCCGGGTCATATTCAATGGTCAGTGCAACCGTGTCATCCATATCACCATCACGGTTCAGGTCAAACCCTGCTGCACTCTCTGCCACGGAAAGTTCCTGCCCATTGATATATTCCATATAGGATTCCGACAGATACTCTGCAAGCTGCGCCTGGAAAGGCGTCTTGAAAGAGTATTCCGTGTTCAGGTAATACTCAAATGCCAGAGCCATATCCGCTTCATAGAGGGGTGTAATTGCACTGTACGCAATGCTCCCCCATGCACTGTCTGAGATTTCATAGTCCGTGCCGTCAATGGTGACCGTGGTGGAATATGTCCCATCCCCGTTTTTATACACGCCCACAGCGCCGGCTTCAATCTGGTAATCGTAAAAATCAGGATGGTTGGAGGTGGCTGCAAACATCGCCGCATGGGCGCCCCCGCCCGAACCGCCGGTAGATACAAAACAGTCCGCATTGCCGGGCAGGTTTCCGAGAAGGATATTGTACTTCACATATCGCGCAGCCGCTTTCTGGTCTGCCAGACAGGACGGGGCATCGCCCGTATAGTAAGTATTTCCCCCGTCATCAACAGCAGTATCCTGTTTTCCCCTGTTCCCGCAGGCAACATTAATATAGCCGTCAGCGGCATGGGATACAGAAGCCGCAGAATTGTTCTGTGAGCCATAGCCCGCTGCCCCGGTATTCAGGATCACAGGCGCTGTCGCCGCCGTATAGACCTGTCCGTTTGTACTTGTTATTTCTGCTTCATAGTCTATTACGAGGGAGCCTTTCACGGCAGCCTCTGCATTTTCAGACGTGGCATCGGCGTTTCCGTCCCCATCGGTATCAATGCCCTTAATATAAGCGCCGGGAACACATACCGATACCCCCTGCTGGTCGGGCAGTTCGGGATAAGCAACGGCAGACACGACGGAAAGCACCCATGCGTCCGCATCTTTGGAATATGTCCATTCCTGCCCTTCATTTTCTGCAAGGTTTAATGTCTGCTCAATATACGCTTTCTTTTCCTGATCCCCCTGACTGCCGCTTTCCCCTGCATTTGCCTGGGCACCGCTGCCCTCCTGCGGGGCATCCGTATTCCCCGGCTTTCCTGCGCAGCCGAAGGTCCCTGCCGCCATTGCGAGGGAGAGAAACACTGCCAGTATTTTTTTATATTTTCCCATGAATATAGCCTCCTTTGCTCTGATGGCTTCATGGTACAACAGAAAGATTGAAGTTTCATTGAAAGGTTTCCTTTATTTCTGCAGGGGGATGCGGACGGCAAATTCCACTTTTGCCTCATGGCACAGCACTTCGATCCTGCCCCTGTGCGCCGTGACAACCGCCTTCGCTATGGCAAGCCCCAGTCCGTAATTCCCACTTTCACTGTTCCTTGCCTGGTCTGCACGGTAAAACCGTTCAAAGATTTTTTCACGCTGCTCTTTGGGGATTTCTTCCCCGTCGTTTATGACAGAAAGGAAAGCGGCATTCTTCCCTTTCGCTAATACAATCCCCACCGTCCCTCCATGCCCGCAGTGGCGGATGGCATTATCCAGAAGGATGGAGATAAGCTGCCTTAACTGGGTGCTGTTCCCGCTGACCTGCACGCCATCCGCCACGCTGCTTTCCAGCGTTACCCCATTTTCAAAAGCCACGCTTTCAAAAGGCAGCGCTTCCCCGCTGACCAGACGGCCAAGGTCAATGCATTCCATCCGGGGGCTGACATTCTCCGTCCGGGCAAGTTCAAGGAGCTGGGCCACCAGTACGCCCATCCTCTCGTTTTCATACTGGATATTTGACAGCCACTGGCTGCTGCCCGCTTCCCTTGCAAGCAGCTCGGCATTTGCACTGATGATGGAAACCGGCGTTTTCAGCTCATGGCCTGCATCTGAAATAAACTGCTTTTGCCTGCGGTAGCTTTCCTCCAGCGGCTTCACAATCTTTTTTGCAAGATATATGGCAAGGAAAAAAAGCAGCAGGATCGCACCACCGCCGAACACACATGTGTAACGGAACAAGGTAGCCATGCTGCCCTGCATGACCGTATTGTCCATAAACGCCACCAGCGTATAGCCTCCCTTATCTGCCATGAGGAACATAAGGCTCCCCCTGCTGCCATGTTCTTTCCCTCCATCCGCAATTTCCCTGGCAATTTCCGCAAGCTCCTCATCATCATAAACAAACCGCCCATCATTATCCGCCGCAAGCATCTCCCCGTTTTTGGAGAGCGCCACGGAATAGAATGTGGACAGCCGGAACGCAGGGGTATCCTCCGGGGCGTGCCTTCCCATATCCGGCCTGCCGTCAGGATGCCCTCCTGCTCCCGGCTGTGCCTCCAGCGAATAAAGCTCCACATAGCGTTCCAGCATTTCCCTGTTGGTTTTTGACACTTCATGATAACTGGAAGCGTAAATGACTGCAAGTGTCCCCAAAAACAGCAGGATCAGCACGGACATGATCGCAGCCACAATTTTCCGTCTGGATTTTCTAAACATTGTCGCACCTCAGTTCATACCCGATCCCGCGCACCGCCTTGATCTCCGTCTTTGCCCCCACAAAATGCAGCTTTTTGCGTGTGAACGACATATATACTTCCACATTGTTATACTCGGCTTCGTTTTCATACCCCCATATTTTCAAGGCAAGCTGCTCACGGGTAAGGATCTGTCCCTGGTTGGCGATCAGGTATTCGAGGATGCGGTATTCCTTTTCGCCCAGACGGACACTCTGATTATTCACCGTACAGGCCAGGGATAATGTACCTGTATCAAGGACGATATCCCCGAATGACAGCGTGCCGTCCGATGAATGGATGTTCCGCCTGCCAAGGGCACGGAGCCTTGCCAGCAGCTCCTTCATCATAAACGGCTTTGTCAGGTAATCGTCCGCACCATTGTCAAGCCCTGTGACTTTATCATCAAGCTCACTCTTTGCCGTGAGCATCAGGACAGGTGTGCGGATGCCTTTCTGACGTGCGTTTTTTACAATTTCAAACCCGTCCATTCCCGGCAGCATGACGTCAAGGATGATGATATCATAAACATTGCTTTCCACGGCATCCATGCCGGACACACCGTCAGCACAATGCTCCACCTTATATTTCTCCATGCGCAGGATTTCAACCAGCGCCTGCGCCATTCTTTTTTCATCTTCCACAAGCAGTATTTTCATATGGACACCTCCATCTTTATTGTAGCATAAAAGATTGAGGAAAGATTGAATTTACTTTTACTATTTTTTATGCTGTTAAAATAAGACGGCTTGGGAAACCAAACCGCCATATAGCCTTTATTCAGAATTGACCTCGAAGCAATACCCGACCTCCCTCACGCACCGGATGGTAAAAGGCGCATCCGGCTCCGCCTCGTACAGCTTTTCCCGCAGATGGCGGATATGGCATCCGATGGCATTGCTCTCATCCCCGTAGGAATCCTCTCCCCAGACCTTCCGGTATATCTGGTCATATGTAAGCACCTGCCCCCTGTTTGCCGCAAGCAGGCACAAAAGGTCATACTCCTTTGTGGTGAGGTTGATCTCCCTGCGGTCACGGTAAATCTTTCTCCGCCCAGGATAAATCTCCAGCCCCGGAAGTGACAGCATCGGCTCATCCCTCACTCGCAGGCATTCGATGTCAGGGTGGGATTCCACTATCTCCATGATTTTATCGAAGATATCAGAATCGCTGTCATGTATTTCAAATACCACTATGCGCACGATGCCGCCACCTCCTTGCTTTAATTCTTCTTTTGATTTTTGAGAATGAATAATGCTGTTCCAACCTAATAGACATAAAATCTTATATTTATAGTAATTATTTCAATTTCCACCCGATAGTTTTTTCCCTAATCGCAATAAAATCGGTATAGATCCCCTGCTGTGCAAGCAATTCTTTATGGGTTCCCCTCTGTACAATCTGTCCTCGGTTCAACACAATAATCTGATCAGCATTGCGGATGGTTTTCAGCCGGTGCGCAATCATAATCACGGTCTTTTCTTTTGTCAGGGATTCAATCGCCATTTGGAGCTGTCTTTCATTCTCCGGGTCAATGTTGGAAGTGGCTTCATCAAGGATAATCACAGGAGCGTCTTTCAGAATTGCCCTGGCAATAGAAATCCTCTGCCTTTCTCCTCCGGACAGCGTAGAGCCGCCCTCTCCAATCACCGTATTATAACCATTTGGAAGTGCCGTGATGAAATCATGGCAGCACGCAGCTTTTGCGGCGCTTTCCACTTCCTCCATTGTGGCATCCGGCTTTCCAAACCGGATGTTGTTTGCAACCGTGTCCTGGAACAGATAAACATTCTGAAAGACCATGCTGACATTTGCCAGCAGGCTGTCCAGTGTGTAATCCCGTACATCCGTGCCACCCAGCTTAATACTGCCTTTATCCACATCCCAAAAACGGGAAATCAAGTGGCAGAGCGTAGATTTTCCGCTGCCGGATGGCCCGACAACGGCGGTAAAGCTCCCTGCGGGAATGTCAAGTGTCACATCATGCAAGGTTTCTCCATATCCATAGGAGAAAGAGACACCAGAGAGCGAAATATCTGTATTCTTTGCAGAGATTTCTTTGCCGTTCAAATCCATGCGCGGCGTGTTGTTGAGTGCTTCAACCTGCTCCATAGCAACGCCCATCAGACCTAAAGCTGCCACCATATTTCCGGCAGATAACAAAGATGAGTAGACCATAAATGCAGCCACCACCATCAGCAGACAGTCAGCCAGAACCATCGTACCGGAGAAATAGAAACGAACCGCCAACGCGATAATCACTATATCAAACACATAGAGAATCAATTCCTGAAACATCGTAAAGGGAACAATCGCATATTCAAGCCTCAGATTCTCCTTCGTACTGTTTTGAATGGAGCGCAAAATCCCGGCACTACGACCTTTCAGGCCAAAAGATTTAATCACGCCAATTCCGCCTAAAAATTCCATTGTATTCTTAACAAGTGCTGTCTGCGCCTCCTGCTTTTTAGGAGCGTTTCTGGCCACCCGTTTATTGTAGAGAGAGGTCGCAAACAGAAAACATACAATACCCACCAACATGATCAGCCCGATCCGTACATCAAAGAACAGAAGCGCGGCAGACACGATCACTGCTTGAATAAAACCTCCAAACATCAGAATCAGGGAACGGGGCGCAGTATTCTCAATATCTCCCATGACAGAAGTAAGCACCGCCGTAATGTTTCCCATGCTGGTTTCATTGAAATAGCCCATAGGCACATATTTCATCAAGTCTGCAATATGTGTTCTTTTCTCGGCGCACATATAATAACCGGCTTCGGTCATGCCCTGATTGCTGAAATAGCCGGTAGCTGCTTTCCCTAAAATACTGACAAGCATAATTAGTGAGGTTATGGCAACCGGGTGACTAACCGTCTGATTCCCTAAAATGGTTTGCAGGGCAATCATAATCGCAACAAACTGCAGGGATTCAAAAACAGCATTTAAGATACTGGCTATCAGGGATTTTGCCAGCACACTCTTTTTTGAACCGGAAAACTGCCAAATCTTTCTCAATGTCTGAATCATAACGCCGCCTCCTTTTCATCTGCCGCCTCCTGATTGGCCGCCCACATTTTACGGTACAGCTCACAATGTTCCAACAGATGCAAATGTGTTCCCTGATCGTCAATCCTGCCCTTGTTAATAACCACTATGCTGTCTGCATCTGTAATCGTGGACAGTCTATGTGCGATAACAAGCAACGTCTTTCCGGTTATCAGCTTACCGATAGCCTCCTGCATGATTGCTTCATTTTCCACATCAGCGTAAGCCGTCGCTTCATCCAAAATAATAATGGTAGCATTTTTCATCATAGCGCGGGCAATCGCTATCCTCTGCCGCTCCCCGCCGGAAAGCTGACCGCCGCTTTCGCCAACCTTTGTGTCATACCCCGCCGGTAGTTCCCGGATAAAATCGTCACAGCCCGCAGCCTTTGCCATTTCTTCCACCTGCTGATCAGTAGCATCCGGATTCCCCATGCGGATATTTTCGCGGATAGTATCATCGAAAAGAAAACTGTCCTGGGAAACGTAAGCAACGAGTTTGGAAAGCTGCACTGTCGGAACTTTCCGGGTGTCAATACCTCCCAACTTAATAGCTCCGCCCGTAACATCCCAATAACCGGCAATCAGCTTTGCAATCGTTGACTTTCCGCTGCCAGATAAACCGACCAATGCCGTCACGGTTCCCGGGGTGATATCAAAGTCAATCCCATGTAAAACTTCCGTGTCAGTGTTATATTCAAATCGGACATTTTCAAGAGAGAGTGTCGTGTCAGCCAATTTTTCTTCCTGTATCGGACGTATAAGCTCTGGTGCGTCCAAAACGCTGCGGACTTCTCCCGCAATCGTTCCCAACATGGCAAAATTATCGGTATAGTCCACAACCGCCAGTAAAGGCTTGATGATTCCCAATGCCAGAATCATGATCATTACAAAAGATGGAGCCGAAAGCGAGCCACGCAGATAAAACAAAGTGCCAAAAGGAAGAACCGTTGCAAGAACCGTAGGCATGACAGCACGGCTGCCTGCCATAAATTTCTGCGTATCGTGCATCCAATTTACATAAAAGGCGGCATTTTCGTTTACTGCGTCCGTGAATTTCTGATATGAGGCCGCAGACTGGTTAAATGCTTTTATAACCTCAATACCGCCCACATATTCTACAAGAGTCGTATTCAGTTTTTTTGTAATCCTTATCTGTTCCTGATACTTTTCAGCAAATCCTTTCATACATCCCATTTGCAGGGCAAAACCGACAGGCAGTACAATCAGGGAAATGAGCGCCATACGCCAGTCCAGCATAAACAGATAGACCAGAATAGCGACAGGAACAAGGATATTTGCTGTGATTTCCGGGAACATATGGGCTAAAATCGGCTCCATACTGTCAATCCGGTCAACGAGAGAGGTTTTCAGGTTTCCAGAAGTATTGTCCTGGAAATATCCCATTGGAACATGCTGCCACTTCTCAATCATTGCTTTTCTAACCATTTCCAGGGTGGAAAAGGTAGCCTTATGCGACAGAGCGGTGGAAAGGTTTGAAAAGCATACTTTCAGGACATACCCGGCCAGCGCTAACAGCAGCCACGGCGTGATCTGCCTGAAGTCTGTTTCACCCATAATCAACGCTGTAATAATCTTACCGGCGCAGATATACGGAACCATGCTGCAAACCACCCCTAAAATGCTACTGACAACAGACCACACATATCCAGAACGATTCGGCTGTATAAATTCACCCAACGCCTCCATAAAAGATTGTTTTTTCTGTTCCATATCACACCGCCTCCTTTTTCAGCATGGACATTCTACGAAACTCTGCAACCGCAATTCCCATGCAGATAATAAAAATAATCGCATCTACCAGAGCAGGAGCCGCCCATACGCCCCGGATTCCCATGCCGGCTACTTTCGGTAAAAGCATGACGCATGGAATGAAAAGAATAATCTGACGCAAGAGTGACATTGTGCCTGCCTGTTTCGCTCGTCCTAAAGCCTGCAGCAATGTAATGACAACGATCATAGAACCTTGCAGGATATAGGAACTGAAAAAGATGCGGAAGTTTACAACCCCCTGTTCCACAATTGAAGGGTCAGTAATAAACAGTGACAATACTGCTTTGGGTGCAAGCTCAATGGGGATATAAAACAGCAGCGACACCAGTGTAGCGCCAATCATAAACACTTTACAAAGCGTTCTTACACGGTCATACTGTTTCGCTCCATAATTCGTGCCAGCGACAGGCTGAAAACCCTGGCTGATTCCCCATACCGGGATAAAAGCGAAAGACTGGATGCGCAGGGCAACGCCTAATAAGGTCTGCCATGTATCACCGCCGTAATTTGCCGCCACATTGTAGAGAACCGTCTGCTGCAGCAGCGTTGTGACCTGCATGAGCATAGCCGAGATTCCAACGCCTACAATCTCTGGAAACAGCTCACGGTCAAGCCTGACCTTGTGGATACGGACATTCCGGCTCTTTTTCATAAAATACCAAAGCGTGATAGCAGCCTGGACAAACTGCGAAATAACCGTTGCATAGGCGGCAGCCTCTATCCCCATCTCATAAGGGCTAAGGAATTGAATCATAATCGGGTCAAGGATGATATTCAATACTGCTCCGATTCCCATGATTATCATGGCCCGCTTCAATAAGCCCTCACCGCGCATGACCATGTTGGCGGATTGGGAGAAATTCACAAACATAGAGCCGACATAAACAATCCGAAGATATTTTACGGCCAGCTCCAGCTTTTCCCCGGATGCGCCAGACAAAAGCAGGATCGGACGGGTAAATACCGTGCCGATCACAGTGATGACAAGGGAGCAGACAGCAATCATCATAATCAGGTTGCCCATAATCTTATCCACCGTGTTCTGGTCTTTTTTGCCAATGGCACGGGACAGCACCGAAGCGGAACCGACACCTACCATGATGGCAAGGCCATTGTTGATCAGGGTGAAAGGGTAAGAGATCGATACCGCACCCACGGCGGCGGTGCTGACCATCTGCCCTACAAACACCCCATCCATAAAAGAGTACAGCCCGACTACCAACATTCCGATCACTGCCGGAACACAGAGCGAAATCATAAGAGGTATCGGGTTCTCTGTCAGCAATTTTGTCCTGCTGTCAGAAGTTTTCATGTTGAACACCTCGCAATCTTAAAAAAATAAGTGGCTGATTAGTCTCTTCTAACCCTCCACTTATTATAATAGCATTTGATTTTTCCTTCCACTCTGTACAGTTCAAACCTACTCCCTATGGCTTTTGAATTTCCGATAATCCATTGGGGTCATCCCTGTGGCCTCCTTAAAGGCTTCTGAAAATTTACTGCAATTTGTATATCCCACTTTAGCCGAAATAGCCGCGACCGTTTCCTTTGTTTCTGCCAGCAAATGGCTGGCCATATCCATGCGGTAGGAACGCATGAACGAATAGATTGCCGTTCCGTACACGCCTTTAAAACATCGTTTCAAGCTGGAAACAGGAATGTCAAACTGTCCGGACAATTCTTCCATTGTGTAATGCTGCTCCGGGGATGCGGTAATGAAGTCGTGAATCTCTTTGACAATCTCAACCTGCTGTTTCACAAAATAAGGCCGTTCAATCTGTTCCTTTGGCTTCTCCATATTTTTGAGCTGGAACAGGATTTCCAGCACTTTTATTTTATAATATTCCCCGCTTTCGTCCCACGGAACCCCTTCTATTTCCTCAAAAATATGATGAATGATTTCATTTCCCTTTGTAATAAACGGCTGTCCCTCCGAAACGAATTTATCCCGGATGGCATAAACATCAATGTCCACGCCCTTTACAAACTCCGCTAAAGACTGATTTGCCTCCTTCATATGAAGCCGCAGACTGATTCCATGGTAATGGCTCATAGGGAAATGCAGGGTAAATTTGCGCCCGGCCCGAACGTCGATGATATAATTGCCGGATTCCAGATATACATATTTGTCCTTGGATATTTCCCATTCCACCCGTCCTTCCCTGCAGAAGTCCAGCCAGAGAATATCAGCATCGTCATTTTTGACCGTAGGACACTCCTGCATATGGAAATCCGAATGGAGCAGATAGATTCCCGGAAATACCCGAAACGCCGTGGAAATCCCGTCGCCGGTTTCGTTCTCCATGCGGCTCACCTCACAAATATCTGATTTGTAATACGGCTTCTTGGTAGTTCCGCCCATTATTTCACCTCACTTTCCTTATTTGCTGATTCTATTATACTAACGCAGCTCAAAGAAATCCAACAGTTTTGCAATTCCCGCACGATCAAGGGAATATTGTTCTGTGAGGCTCCCATTGTCAATGTGAATGATGTTATCGCAAGTCTTTAAGATAAATTCCGGGTCATGGGTCACGATCAACAGAGTTTTCCCCTGCCTTTTTAGTTGCTGCATAAGTCCGGCCACCTGTTCCATGTGCCTAAAATCCAGACCGCTTGTCGGTTCGTCAAAAAGAAGTATGTCCTTGCCGGAGAAGATTGCTCCCGCTATTGCTACACGCTGCTTCTGGCCTCCTGATAAGGACATAGGGTGTCTTTCCTTAAATGGCAAAAGGTCAAGCTGGTTCAGGATATTTTCAGCCTTCTCCATGTCTGTACTGTCAGTTCCCAAAACAACTTCGTCCAGCACACTCTCTGTAAATAGCTGGTGGTTCACATCCTGCATGACAAGATAACATTTTTTGGCCCATTTACGCAAGGGATAGGTTTTATTGTCAGTCTCAACTTCACCGGAACATTTTTTCTCCAATCCGCACAGGCAGCGCAGGAGCGTACTCTTGCCCGCACCATTCTTTCCGATCACCGCAGCCGCCGCACTATGCGGCAGACTTAAATTGGGGATATTCAGTGATTGCTTTTCTCCTTTGTAGGCAAAGGCCAGATGCCTTACCTTATAAGAGCCGGAACTATGAGCGCCAAATCTGTGAATCCCGCAAATCTGTTTTAGGCTGGCAGGCCGCAATCCGAATTTTTCTACCTCTGCCTGTGACATCTTCAAGAATGCTTCAGATGTCCATTCATGGCAAATTTCGCCATGCCGCATATGGATAATGCGGTCAGCCAGCTCCATAAGATAATAGAGCCTGTGTTCCGCTACGATAACTGTTTTCCCTGCAGCTTTCCAGCATGAGATAATATCTCTCAAATCATCAATAGCGGTTACATCCAGATTAGACGACGGCTCGTCTAAAACATAGATTTCCGGTTCTCCTGCTGAAACCGAAGCACAGGCGATTTTTTGCTTTTCACCTCCAGACAAATGGAAGATATTCCTGTCCATAAGATTTCCAATATGGAATAGGGAAACCGTCTGTCTGATACGCCTTTGTATTTCTGTTTCGGGCAATCCCTGATTTTCACAGCTAAAAGCAATCTCGCTGGTCGTGTCCACATTAAAAAACTGGCTCCGGGGATTCTGGAATACCGAGCCGATCTGCTGGCTTAAAGTATGGAGCGGCTGCTCTCTTATTTCTTTATCAGCCACTTTAACGCTGCCGGTCAGTTCCCCTTCATAGTACCAGGGAATAAGACCATTGATCAATCTCGTCAATGTAGTTTTACCACATCCGGATTCCCCACATAAAAGTACGACTTCTCCCTGGTTAATGGAAAGATTGATATTTTTCAGATTTCCTTTTTCCTCACTGTTGTTATAAGTGAATGTCACATTTTCAATCTGAATCATACGATACCTCCCATATGCAGGACAAAGCATATCCAGCAAACGATACACAGCAGGAAACATACCAGGTCGGGAAAGTGGAATCCAATCTTGCATATGTTCGTGCGTTTTATATCCCCGCTCAATCCTCTTGTCAGTGCAGAGATAGATAATTCTTCCCCAATCTTCACAACCGACATCAAAAGGGGAACCAGACGGTATTCCAGCATTTCCATAGGATTCCGCAGGGAACTGATCCCCCTCATGTGCATAGCATCCTTGATTGCGGAGCTTTCCTCTTTGATTGTCGGGAAGAAACGAAACATCACCGACATGGGAATCGTAATCTTTGTGGAAACGTGCATATGCTCCATAGCTGCATTAAATTCACTGACCTTTGTTGTGTTGACAACGAAGTAACCTGTTATCAAACTGGGCATCATTCTGTAAATAATACCGGCAGTTGCCCCGATAAGAATACTGATGATGCCACTTGTTGCAGGCATAACGAAAGAAATCATGCTGTATGCGGCGGCATAAGCAATCATGTAACAAACGGCAGCTTTTACACGGCGCGAGAAAAGCAGCAGAACAAATGGAACCAATGCCAGTATAGGATGTATCACTGTCATGATTCCACCAACTCTGCCGCTTATCATAATCGTGCAGACCGTGGCTACAAGGGCTAATTTTGTCCGTGGGTCAAGTGTAAAGTGTGCCGTATTTTCGCTGCCTGAAATCAGACCGACAGACACTTAGACAATACCTGCCCGGACAAAATGCTTTTTCAAGACAGCTTTTCCAAGTGCAGCCCCGATCAATCCGCCGATGAAGCAGGCTGCCAGCAAAACAAGAAACATCCAGCCAGGAGTGTAGGCACGAAGCGTATCAACATATTCCTGTCCATAGCCGGATACCAGAGAAGCGAAATAGGATTCACGGGTCAGGTAAAGGGGGATGTAATTGCCGATGAACCAGACGCTGTATACCGCATAGGCCAGAGTGGTATTCTTCTTGCTGGAATAATCCCCGGCTTTCAGAATGAAGTCCGCCGCAAGACCACAGATTAAAGCTGTAATCATTGTAAAATATCCCATGCCGAATACAAACATCAGAATCCCGCAGATAACCGCTGTGATTGTTACCATGCCAAACTTTTTGGCCTTTGTTAAGTAGAGCATAAAGGGAATCCCCGTAATGACAGGGCCATAGAACGTCATTGCCAAAAGGAATATTGGAATGAAGCCCAGCATTGCGCACGCCAAAAAGATGACAAAATAGATGGCGGTAAAAATGCCTACCGTGATTAGGTCTTTCGCCTGCAATTTTGAAGATTGTTGATTCATAATCCTGTCCTCCGTTTCTTTTGGGTTAGATTTATCTAACCCTATATCTTTTGAAAAGAGTGCTGTTCGGTTCATAGCACTCTTTTCAAAAATAGTATAGCAGTTTTTTTTCCTCGTATCCACTCCACGCAGTTCAAATATGCTCCTATTAGCTCACAAATTTTACAATGCTCTATATTGTTATCCCTGCTTCATTTTCAAACATAAACAGAACATTACTATTCCATCGCCCAATTCTGGCTCTGCGTCTGGAGCTTCACCATGCGGGCATAGATACCATTCTTTTTCAAAAGCATATCAGAACTGCCCTGCTCCGCCACTGTTCCGTCAGAGAGAACAACAATCTGATCCGCCCCGGCAACGGTACGCATACGGTGGGCGATAATCATTACCGTCTTATTCTCAATCAGCCTTGACAACGACTCTTGAATCAGCGTCTCGTTTTCCACATCAAGGCTTGCCGTTGCCTCATCCAGCAGGATAATCGGGGCGTTCTTTAAGAATGCCCTGGCAATCGAGATACGCTGGCGTTCCCCGCCTGACAGCTCGCAGCCGTTCTCACCAATCAGGGTATTCCACTTATCGGGCAGCTTCTCTGCAAATTCATCCACGTTGGCAAGCCTGGCAGCCTCCAGCACCTCTGCGTCAGTTGCGTCCTTGCGCCCCAGGCGGATATTCTCCATGACCGTGTTGTTAAACAGCGTCACATCCTGGAACACGATGGAATACAGGGACATAAGCGTCTCGGGTTCGATCTTCGAGATGTCCATGCCGCCTACCGTGATCTTTCCCTTCTGGATATCCCAGAACCTTGAGGCAAGGCGGGAAACCGTCGTCTTTCCGCCGCCGGAAGGCCCCACCAGCGCGGTGACCTGCCCCTGCTTCGCAGTAAAGGACACATCCTTTAAGACCGTTTCCCTACTGTTATAGGAAAATCCCACATGGTCAAAGGCGATGTCATATCCTCTGTTTGTCAGCTTCTCTGCGCCTTCCTGTTCCGGGTGGCTTAAGATTTCATCCATCCGCCTGCACTGGATATTCCTTATCATAATGACCGCACTTAAATTATCCAATGCAGCGATCAGCGGGTCATATACACGGGAAACCAGGATCATAAAGGCAAAGAACGTGAGCAGGGTAATTTTACCGTCTGCTAACAGCGCACCACCCACCAGCACGGTCGTGGCAATGCCGAGCTTCAGCACCATGCGCCCGCAGGTATGGAATACCGCATTGGTAAGCTCTCCGATCACCGTATACTTCTCCACATCCTTTATTTTTCTGTCCAGCCCTTTCAGGTATCCATCTTCAGCATTGTTCGCTTTCAGGTCGCGCAGCGTTTCCAGGCATTCCTGTATGCCGTCCGAACACGCAATGGACACCTCCGTCACCTTTTCCTGCCTGCTGCGCATGACTCCCGCCGATGCCAGTATAATTCCGAAGGAAACAGGCAGCACCCACAGGGAGGCAAGCGCCATGCGCCAGTCAAAGATAAAGAGCCCTGCCGCAATCAAAAGAGTGGAAATAAGCGAACCTATAAATTCCGGCACCCAGTGGGATAATCCGCCCTCTAATGTGGCACAGTCCGTCATAAGAACCGTTGTCAGGTCGGACAGATCTTTTTTCCCGAAAAAGGACAGGGGGATCTTCCGCAGCTTCTCTGCAAGGGAAAGCCTGCGCACGCCGCTCTCCACATAGGTGGCGAAAAAGGTGGCGTTGTACTGGATATAATAAGTCAGCATAATGAATCCGAGGGCGATGACAAGCCCCACAATGTAAAATGTACTTTTTCCCTCCGGGATGCCCCCATCCAGCAGGTCGCTGATAAGGTTATATAACAGCACCACCGGAACCATCAGGGAAAGGTTATGCAGGATGCAGGCGAAAAACGCCTTTACCATGTCCTTTGCTCCCCTGTCAGACAGGGCAAACGTGTGCTTTAATTTTTCATGCATTTGAAACACCTACCTTCCATTTTGCGGCTTTGTTGTACTGTCTCCACATTTCGGCGTACAAACCGTCTTTGTCCTTAAGCTGACCGTGTGTGCCTGTATCTTCTATCTTCCCGTCTTTGATTACTACAATCCTGTCTGCACCGGTAACCGTGGAAAGCCTGTGTGCAATCATTAGCACGGTCTTTCCCTTTGCAAGCACATTAAACGCCGCCTGTACCTTTGCCTCATTGTCCGGGTCAGCAAAAGCGGTCGCCTCGTCCAGAATCAGGACCGGTGCATTCTTCAGCATTACCCTCGCAATGGAAATACGCTGCTGCTCCCCGCCCGACAGGTACACGCCTTTTGCACCCACCACCGTATCCACGCCCTGCGGCAGCTTCTCAAGGATATCGTCGCACTGTGCGTCATGGAGGGCTTTCAGGATTTCTTCGCAGGAAGCGCCCGGCTTTGCCATCCTTACATTTTCCAGGATAGATGTTTTCAAAAGTTTAGAATCCTGAAAGACAAAGGATACCGTATCCATCAGCTCTTCCTTTGCAATCTCCTTTACATTAACGCCGCCGATCTTCACGCTGCCGTCTCTTACGTCCCAGAACCTTGCCACGATACTGGCAAGGGTGGTCTTTCCTCCGCCTGACGGTCCCACGAAAGCAACATGTTCACCCGGTTTAATCGTAAGGGAGATATTTTCCAGCGCGTTCCTCTCAGCGTCCTTATAGCGGAAGGAAACCCCGGAAAGCTCCACGGAATTGTCCTTCGGATGTCTCGGATGATCCGTTTCCGGCAGCGGCTTCATTTCCAGGATGCTGTCGATACGTGACATGGCATCCGCCACGATCAGCTTGTTTTCGCTGGCATACATGATCTTTGTCAGCGTCAGCGTAATGATTGGTGTTATAATGATGTAATATATCAGGTTCAGCAGAAATTCATTTGTCACCCCGCCCGATGCCATCACCAGCGCCGCCGCAATCAGTACCGCAAAAATCCCATTCACCAGCGTGGTGTAGCATATCATGGGGAAACGAAGGTCTTTCGTATAGGCGATCACCCACTTTTCATAATTGTCGATGGCTTCCTTGAACCGCCTGAAAGAGAACACCGACTGGCCGAAGGTTTTGACCACCGAAATGCCCCTTACATACTCCACCGCCTCACCCGCCATCTGCCCCAGGGCGTTGTTGTATTCTTCCATCTTCTCTGCCATGCGCTTTCCCGTCATGACGCTCATGATGACAAACGCCGCTGCAACCGGCAGGAGACTTAAAAGCCCCAGCCGCCAGTCAAAGACAAGC
>Ga0137306_102180_pt1 | contig 17146 bp, 15 predicted proteins | sample Inofroosms_March_FD_97187 | JGI IMG/M metagenome (GOLD analysis project Ga0137306, IMG submission 97187) | Mouse cecal microbial communities from Vienna, Austria - N-Acetylneuraminic and N-Acetylglucosamine D2O microcosms_March | ecosystem: Host-associated > Mammals > Digestive system > Large...
AATGTCGAAATTGTTATAATTCCTTTGAAAGGAGAATGTAGGCAATGAAACAACAGGTTTTAAAGGCCTTGGCAAACCCGGCGCGCATATTTTATGTGCCGTATTCACTGGCTGTGATGAATTTCGTAATCCAGTTTTTGATATTCGTGACGGTATTTACTGTCGTGATTGTTTTTACGCGCGGGAAAGTCGCAATAAATCCGATGTATTTTCTGTTGTCGCTGATCGGCGTTCACATGATTTTGGCCGTATTTTCAAAACGGGAACCCCAGTTGGCACAAATAATTTCTGCCAAAATAAAATTATTAAAAGAAAAAATCCCGCGGAGGCTGGTTTCCTAAATGAATAAGTTTTTTGAGTATTTTGCCGGCGGACAATTTCCCATGACAATTTTAATATTGGTTATGGCGGTAATTTTTGTGTTTATAATTTTGATGGTTTATATTCCGGCACTGTCCCGGCGTATATTTCCAATGTTCGGATATACACATTATGCCCAGTATTTGCCGTTTAAAACGGTGTTTAGTGATGATTCACTGGAACTGACCGATGGTGCATTGACACGTGTTTGGCGCGTAAACGGAATTCAGACCGGTATCCAGGATGATGCAACACGTGAAAAGTTTTTGGATTTGCGGGCATCTTTGTTCAATCAGATACGCGAACCGGGTGTAATTTTACGATTTTTCACCGTCCGTGATGCCAACCCAGAGCGTACAAATTACGAATTTTCGCAGCCTGTACTGCAAAAGATATACGACAAATGGCGCGGCCAGGGTTTGCGTATATACGAGAATAATTATTACATAGTAATGACGGTGCGCGGCGCCAGTGCCCGTGACAAGTTGAATCAGTATGGTAATCTGCTGGAATCGATTTTGGCCCCGTACAAGCCGGCCGTAATGCGCAACGAAAGCCGTGAAAACATGGCAAAGTTTTTCGGTCGTATCCTTTCGCCTATAACCAAGCCCGCCCCCCTGACGTGTGACGGGGATATTGCATCTGTTGCAACGGTTGATGACGTGGAGTTTTTACCAGGCGGCCTGGTCCGATATAACAGCGGTGATGCCCAGATGTTTGGTGCATTATTATCTTTCAAGGCATCGCCCGACTATCTTGATGAAGAGTTTTATGACACTGTTTCAACTATTCAAACAGAAATGATATGCATGAATGCGATTACAACAATGGGGGCGGCCGATATTGATATCGCCCTGCGCCAGCGTCGCAATACCGCATCCGATGAAGAAGGCACCGCGCATCAGCAGATTGCCCAGGCTGTCGGCGCCATGGATGAAAATATATCCGGAAACCAAAGTCTGGTTAATTATTACCCGCTCTTTATACTATTTGGTGCAACCGAAGAAGATGTTATGTCCAAAGTGGACGAGTTTAAGAAAATCTCGGCCCAGTTTGGTATTTCACCGGTTGTAGAAGACTTTGCGTCCAAGGTTTCGTGGTTTGCGCAAATTCCGGGTTTTGATGTTTTCCCACGCAGCTTTAAGATGCTCTCCAAAACGGCGTCTATAAGTATTCCAATGTCGTCCACACCGCGCGGTGTTGCAAATTCCGACTGGGGTCCGGGGCCATTGGTTGTATTTCCAACCGCCCAGGGTACCCCCTATATGTTCCAGTTTCATGTATCTGATAAGCCGGCCGCGGTTGCGCATACATTAACAATCGGACCAACGGGTGGTGGTAAAACAACACTATTTAGCTTTTTAATTGCGCAATCGCTGCGTTATCCAAAGCTAAAAGCGTTTTTCTTTGACCGCAACAAAGGGGCCGAGATATTTACCCTGGCCGTGGGCGGGAAATATATCACCATGCAGGGCAAGGAAAAAAACACCGACCCCATGGAACAGAGTTTCCAAACACATCTAAATCCTCTAAAGATGCCCGACAGTGCGGCGAACCGTGCCTTTTTGCGCAGATGGCTGGCTATTATTTCAAATCAAAACGATGCGTTCGCCGCCGATGAGATTGCACGCGCTGTTTCTGTTAATTTTGATTATTTGGCGCCGCGTGATCGCTTGCTAAAGAACCTGTGGGAAAGCTGTTTTTCATCATCGGGTAATATGCGTCCTGCGCTAAAGAAATGGATAGATCCGCTGCAATACGGCCACATGTTTAACGAGGAATCAGATACCCTGGATTTGGAATCCAGACTTACCACATTTGACTTTACCGAAATCCTGCAGGACGAGGTATTGGCCCCGGCTGTAATATCCTATATTCTGCACAGAATAAATACAACAACCGTTGCCGGTGGAAATCCGTCGCTTATTATGATTGACGAAACGGCGCCGATGTTGGAAAACAAAATGTTTCGTGATAACTTTATCGCCGGCCTGCAGGAAGGGCGCAAAAACCGCCAGGCGTATATGGCCGCCTTTCAGCGTGCAAATGTGTTGGATAAACTGGGCATTGGCGACGTTGTCCGCGGCCAGGCCCAGACGGTTCTGTTCTTCCGTAATCCGGCGGCAGATGCAAACGACTATGCCCATTGGAATTTAAATCCGTTGGAAATGGCATTTATCCAGGGCAAGGCCTATCCGAATCTAAAGCGTGCGGTTTTGCTGTCCCGGCCGGTGACCGGTGAATCCGTCATTTTGAATACAGAGCTCGGCGGCCTGGGCAATCTGCTGCGGCTGTTTGAATCGGGTCGTTCTTCGGTATTGTTGGCCGAAGAATTGTACAAGATGTACGGCACTAATTTTGTTTCGGAATATCTAAAACGACAAGGCGGCGATGTTTAAAGTTTTTTGCGTATATTTTTTGGCTTTTTTGTTGCCGAATATTGCGCGGGCCGATGATGACTGTTTGGCTTATAAAATACGGCCGCGAATAACGGTTGGGGCGCCGTCATGGACCAAGCAGGTGGTTCAGCCCCTGCGGGAAATGGACCTGCTCCATGGTGATGTGATTGCGACGCTGGTTGATAATTATGATATAACAGGCGATGTAACAGGGATAGAGGACGGTTTTTGCGTTTCCTTGAAATCTGTTGCGGCGACCGTCGGCTACAGCGATTTTTTAGTTCAGATAGACATCCGGCACCAGCCCGATACATGTGCTTATAATGCGGTCCTCTCGCACGAGGATGAGCATATCCGTGCCTATCTTTCCATAATAGACGATTTTCAAACAGAATTGCATGATGCCATATATTCCGCAGCAGATTCCGTAATGCCTGTTTTTGTTCGCCATGAGGCGGATATAGACAGCGCCCTTGATTCGCTTAATCAAAAGCTGCAATCGCATCCGGATGTTGTTTTGGTAAAACAAAAGATAAAGGCGGCAGAAGAGATAAGAAACAAGCGCGTTGATACAAACGATGACGGCGCACGCTTGAAACAATGCATTTAAAACGTTTTTTTACGCACTTAAGATAAGAATAAAATCCTGTATCAAATGGGACTAGAAAAATGAAAGACATATTAAAAAAGATTTTATTGTGGTTTTTCTCTGTCATAATTTGTGGCTTTTTGGTTGGAATACTGGGTAACCGTGTATATTACGAGTATTTTGAAAAAACAAATCTGGCCTATGCCAGTGAAACATTTCGTTTGGCATACAAGGACAGCCAGCTGCGCAAAAATTTAAAAATTACAATTAACGGGAAAAATGTAAATGAACTCTATATCACGACGATATCATTGGTAAACAATGGGAACGCGACATTATCACGCCCTGATTTCAAGGCCGAAAGCGACCCGTTACGCATCGAAGGTCGCCATATCGAAAGTGTTTTTGTAGATAAGATAAACACCACCGCTAATTCTCGTATTTCGCTAAAGAAACGTCGTGGCGGTATGCGTGTTAATTTCAAATGGATAAATCCCGGTGATAAAATTGTTTTAAAGGTAGTTCATCACAGTCCGGCCGACCATATACGTGTACGTGGTTCATTCCAGGGGATATCACGTATATCGCGTTTGGATGATGACTATAACAAGCTGGCCTATACCCGTCGTCATGTTGTATGCACGGGAATTGTTGCGGTAATAGGCACAATATTGCTAATCGCGGCTTTGTTTAGCGCGCTGTTGATAATGCACCGTGTGCGAATAATTAAAACAAAGTAAAGTTATTTTCAAAAGCGTCGCGCATGGCGTTGGTAACCTCGGCGGCATCCAGCCCCCCCTCGCGCAGGAATTGAATCTGGGGCGCGGTTGGCCGGTATAGGGCCGCACTGTGTCCGGCGGATGTTGGCACAGACGATATATACTGGGCCGGTACAAATTCAACGCGTGCCCCCGCGGCCGTCATTGCCGAAAAAGCAATATCCGATACGCATCCGGGGCATTGCTTTTTTATCAGTGCAGAGCCCGATATTTTAGAAATTGATTTTTCCCCGGCAATTATATTTGTTTGAACTAAAATACCGGTGTTTTCCTGCTCGTGTGTCGCTATACAATCAAATGTCAGCTTAGATTCGTTTTCCAGCAAAACATGACCGCGTAATTCGGAATTTTTCCCGGTGTTTTTGATAAAAATGTTTAAAAAAGCCGGCTTTTTATTTTTTACACGCACATCCAGGAATACCGGTTGATTTGCCACGGAAATATCAATATTTAGCCGGCATTTACCGGCTATTTCGCCAATATATATAATATGAACCGGCAAATCATAGTGTGAATCGATTGTTCCGTCCGGCAGTGTTGATAAATCCGCACAATACAGGCCATCGCGGTAAACTATTGTTTCCGCGGCAAAGGTTTTTATATTGAATTCATCCCACATGTATGACATATTAAGCGCATTATAAAGGATTTATCTATGGGATTCAATTGTGGAATTGTTGGCCTGCCAAATGTAGGCAAATCGACATTATTTAACGCATTAACACAAAGTGCGGCCGCCGATGCACAGAACTATCCGTTCTGTACGATTGAGCCAAATACCGGCCGCGTGGTTGTACCGGATGCAACGCTGCATAATCTGGCGGGGGTATCGGGCGCGGCACGCATTATTCCAACCCAACTGGAGATTGTTGATATCGCGGGCCTGGTAAAGGGCGCGTCGGCCGGCGAAGGTTTGGGGAACAAGTTTTTGGGCAATATCTTGTCTACGGATGCAATAATTCATGTTGTTCGCTGCTTTGAAAACGATGATATCGTTCATGTAGATGGTCGCATTGACCCATTGTCCGACATTGATACGATTGAAACAGAACTGATGTTGGCCGATATGGAAAGCCTGGACAAGCAGATAAAGAATCTGGAGAAAAAGGCACGCGGTCTGGACAAAGACGCGGCAAAATTGCTATCTGATGCAAACGCGATATGTGCGGCCTTGGCCGATGGGCGTCCTGCGCGTATGTCCGGTGTGGATGCGTCGCCATTTAATCTGTTAACGGCAAAGCCGGTAATTTATGTCTGCAATGTCGATGAGGCATCCGCCGCAACGGGTAACGCTTTCTCAAACGCTGTGCGTGAAAAATTCGGCTCAACCAATCCTGTACTGGTAATATCATCAAAGATTGAAATGGAAATATCACAAATCGTTGACCCGGCCGAACGAAAAATGTTTTTAGATGACTTAGGCTTGTCGGAATCCGGCCTGGACCAGGTTATAAAGACCGGTTATGCAACATTGGGTCTGCAAACCTTTTATACAATAGGGCCCAAAGAAGCACATGCCTGGACAATCACCCGCGGTATGACCGCGCCCCAGGCAGCCGGCAAAATTCATACTGATTTTGAAAAAGGCTTTATCCGTGCCGAGATTATATCACCGGCCGACTATATCGCCCTGGGCGGCGAGGTTGCCGTAAAAGAAGCCGGAAAAATGCGCCTTGTTGGCCGTGATTATGTTATGAACGAGGGTGATATTTGCCACTTTTTGTTTAATAACTAATGGGCATAAAAACATATAAAAAGGCCGGTAAATGCCGGCTTTTTTTATATTAAATAATAACCAGCATTTCCTGCTTGGCGCGGACTTTTTCCATATCCGCATCAATGGCGGCAATTTTATCCTTTACATCCGCCCCGGCCAGCATTTGTGTCATATAATCTTTTTTGTCCGCAACCAGCTTTTCCATATATTTTTGCAGCTTTAGCGAAACAACATACCGTTCGGCGGTAATAGTATCCATATTTAAATTTGCCGCCGGCCCGTCAAAATCAATATTAAGCGTCGCCAGAAAATCACCATACCGCTCGACCAGTTCCGGATACGTATTTACGATATATACCAGTGTTCCGCGCGTTATTTCATCAACAGAGGGCAATTGAAGAGATACTTCTTTTTTCTTTCTGCTCCAGCGGCTCCACTGATTAAATTTACGTGATGCATATTCTTTTTCATACGCGCGGCGCAGTGCTTCGTCCTTTATTTTTGCGATTTCGGCGGATAGAAACTTTTCCGCCTGTGTCTGGCCGCCGGGGGTGGATGTTATATAATTTTTGTTAGCCAGCTCCCACAGAAAGTCTGTCAAATCAGTTGCGCCGTCGATAATCTTGCGCATGGCGTCCCTGCCGCCTGTCTTTAAAACCTCGTCTGGGTCCTTGCCGCCGGTAACAAATGCAAAGCGCACATCGGATGTATCGCGCACAAAAGGCATTACAATAGATGCGGCGCGTGCGGCGGCCTTTTGTCCCGCCCCGTCGCCGTCAAAGCAAAATGTTATATTTCTATTAGATTTGCAAAGTGCGGCGATATGATCTTCGGTCAGTGCCGTCCCAAGTGGCGCGACCGTTTCACCGAATCCGTTTGATTGCATTTGTATTGCGTCTATCTGCCCTTCGACGACAATGCTGCGCCCGGCGCGGTATATTGCATCACGTGCAAAGTTAAGACCGAACACAGTCGCGCGTTTGTGAAACATTTCTGTGTCGGTTGTATTTATATATTTAGGTTCCGAACCATCCAAGCTGCGTCCGGAAAAGGCGACAATCTGGCCGCGTACGTTAAAGATAGGAAACATTAGCTTGTCGCGGAAAAAGTCATACATACCGTAATCGCCGCGTCGGCACAGACCAGTTGCGATAAGATTTTCCTGGCGTGCGTTTGCAAAAGTATTTGCGATTAAATTATTCTTTGGCGCATACCCTATGCGGTATTTTTTTATCATGTCGGGTGTAAAACCGCGCCCTGTTATGTATGCCAATGCGGTGGCACCGGCGGGCTCGAATAACTTTTGTTGAAAAAGTGCGGTTGCCCGTTCTGTGATTTGAATATAGGATTCTTCGCGTGCGACAACCTTTGGGTCGCGTGGTTTATAGTCGGGCATTTTCATACCCGCCTGGGATGCCAGTTCTGTAATCGCCTCCCTGAATTCCATATTTCCGGTTTTCATTGTAAAGGAGATAATGTCGCCATGCTCTCCACAGCCGAAACAGTGATAAAACCCCTTTTCCTCATTTACGGAAAAGCTGGGTGTTTTTTCATTATGAAAAGGACAGCACCCCCAGTAATTTTGCCCCTTGCGGGTAAGCGGAACGCGGCGCCTCACAACATCCACGATAGAGAGCCTCATGCGCAGTTCATCGGTAAAGTTGCGGTCAAGTGTCGCCATTATTTCTTTTTCTTAAAACCGCCGCGTCGCGTCGAAGGTTTTTTATTGTTAATCAGTTCCGCCGCCGTTTCCAAATCAGGTTGTTCTTTTACAGAAACATTGACCTTATCAGATGAGATATATGCGCCATAGCGGCCGGTCGGATAAAAGTAAATCATTTTTCCGGTCGCGGGATTTTCGCCAATCTCTAGGGGCTCTGGCTTGTTGGCGCCAGCGCTAAGCAGTTCTTGGGCGATTTCCAATGTAATGGTTTCCGCTGTATATTGCTTTGCTGCGGCGTTCTTTTTTCCGTCTGTTACATAGGGGCCGAAGCGTCCGACTTTGAACGAAATGCCATTACCTAAATCAACAGATGAACCGGCCGGTTTTTCCCCAGCATCTGTCGGGCCGTCCGTTGCGCTAAGACGTTGTGTATAATCGCATGTCGGATAGTTTGCGCATCCGACAAACGCGCCGTACTTGGATAGTTTTATCCCCAGCTTGCCGCCGCATTTTGGGCATGTGCCGTCGCCTTCGCCAAATAGATGCGTATGCATGACTTCGTTGATTGCATCTATTATTTCGGTTGTTTTTATATCACGCGCCGCATCAATCATGCTGTTGGTAGGCGTCCAGAACGCGCTTAGCGATTTTGTCTTGTCCGCGCGTCCATTTGATACATCATCCAAAGTGTCTTCTGTTTTTGCGGTAAAGTTAACATCAACTAAATCTGTAAAATATTTTGCCAGATATGCCGCAATAACCCAGCCGCCCGGTGTCGGGTGAAAGCGGCGCTGCTTGTCCTGCTCCACATACTTACGGTCAACAATAGTTGACATAATTGTCGCATACGTAGATGGGCGCCCTATTCCTAATTCTTCCAGCTTTTTAACCAGTGATGCCTCCGTATAGCGGGCGGGTGGCTGGGTAAAGTGCTGTTCTGGCATCAGATTTGTAATATCTACCGCATCACCCACATTCAGCACCGGCAGCTTGGATTCGGCCGATGCATCGGCATCGTCGCGACCCTCGGTATATACTTTCATAAAGCCGTCAAATGTTCGCGTTGTGCCAACTGCATGGAATATCGCCGCCCGGTCTGCGGTTTCTATGTCTGCGGAAACGCTGTCGAATTCGGCATTTGTCATCTGGCATGCGATTGTGCGCTTCCATATCAGGTCGTATAGCTTTGCCTCGTCCCCGCTTAGTTCCGGGGTTCCGGTATCAAAATGTGTGGGACGAATTGCCTCGTGTGCTTCCTGTGCATTTTTGGATTTTGTAACATATACATTGGGTGTCTTTGGAACAAATTTATCACCGTATGTATTTGCGATATAACTTCTAATATCGGTAACCGCATCCGCAGACAGGTTTGTCGCATCCGTTCGCATATATGTGATAAGTCCCTGCTCATATAATTTTTGCGCTGCGCCCATTGTTCTCTTTGACGAGAAGTATAGTTTTCGTGCGGCCTCCTGCTGCAGGGTACTGGTTGTAAACGGTGCCGCGGCGCGTCTTGATGTTTTTTTCCGTTCTATGTTTATAACAGATGATTTTATGACCGGTTCACCTATCTGGCTGATGATTTCATCCATACGCGCCTGGTTGGCAATTGACATTTTCTCAATCTTTTCACCACGAAACGCGGACAGCATGGCTGAAAATCCGTCGGTCCCACGCATGCACTCTGCCCCCAGGCTCCAGTATTCTATTGGATGAAAAGCCTCTATCTCGCGTTCGCGGTCCACAACCAGCTTTACCGCCACAGACTGCACGCGTCCGGCTGATTTACCCAGGTTTCGCCGCCACAGTAATGGCGATATTCCAAACCCAATCAGATAATCCAACGCGCGTCTAACCAGATACGCATCGACCAGATTCTGGTCAATCTCGCGCGGGTTTTGAATTGCGTTCTGTACGGCTTTTTTTGTAATTTCATGGAATGCAACACGATAAACTTTTTTCCCCGCCAGCAGTTTTTTATCTTTTAAAATATCAAGTATATGCCAGGCTATTGCCTCCCCCTCTCGGTCAGGGTCCGATGCCAAATAAATTGCATCGGCTTTTTTTACCTCATCTGTAATCAGTTTTATCTGCTTTTCCTTGCCTGGCATAATCTGCCAGCGCATTGCAAAGTCGTTTTCTGTATCAACACTGCCGTTTTCAGGGACCAGGTCGCGAACATGACCCACCGATGCAATAACACGCCAACCGGCGCCTAAATATTTGCCAATAGTTTTTGCTTTTGACGGTGATTCAACAATAAGTAAGTTCATTTTGTTAGCTTCCCTTTGCAGATAATTGCTGGTCTTTGTGAATGTGCGCATTCTGGGCCAGACCAAACCCGAACATCAGTGCTATAAGACTGCTGCCGCCAAAAGACATCAAGGGCAGCGGCACGCCGACAGTCGGCATCAGTCCCAAAACCATAGAGATATTTATAAAATAATAAATGAAAAAGTTCAACATAAAACCAAAGCAAATCAACTGTCCGAATCTATTCCGGCATGTTTTTGCGCACCAAAACAAGACCATTATAATCATACTGTATAGCCCGATAAGACCAAATGCCCCGATAAAACCGAATTCCTCGCCTAGCATTGTGAATATAAAGTCTGTCTGCTTTTCCGGCAGGAAAGATTGCTGGGATTGGCTGCCTTTCATATAGCCTTTGCCAATAAGGCCGCCGGAACCAAAGGCTATTTTGGCCTGGTTTATCTGGTATCCTGCGCCGCGTGCATCATGGTCGGGATTTACAAATGTTATTATGCGCTGGCGCTGATAGTCATGCAGGCCACCAAACCATACGACCGGTGCTGCGCATACCGCCAAAACGGCACCGATTATGAACCATTTTTTGTTTGCACCAACGATATAGAAAACACCTGTCGTAATCATCGCCAGTGACAGCGCCGTTCCCAAATCAGGCTGTGCCACAATCAAACCAAAAGGCACCAGCAGCATGGCCGCCGGAATAATATAGTTTTTAAACTGGGACAGTTCCACAGAATTCATCCATGCAAAATATCGTGCCAGCGCCAATACCAGTGCTATCTTTATAAGCTCTGACGGTTGTATATGAACAAACCCCAGGTTCAGCCAACGCTGGGCCCCCATTCCCGTATGACCTACAAATGTAACCAGGATAATCATAATCAGGGCAATGGCATAGATAACATAGGCCGACTTTATCCATGTCTTTATATTGGAAAATGCGGCAACGAAAAATATTCCAAAACCTACCATTATTTTTGCCGACTGGGATAGTGCAAACGGGCGCCATGCGCCCCCACCTGCGGAATAAAGAACAACGATAGATATCGCCAAAACAATGCACATCGGCACGAATAACGCCCATGAAAAACGCTCTAGCTTTTCAGAGAAGGTCATCATAGATGCGTTAGAAACGCGTGTTTGACGTGCCATTTTACTGTTCCTCTTTTAGCAAACTTCTCATCACGGCTGCGGCGGTTCGGGCGGCTGGGCCGCTGCCGCCGCTATGTTCTGTTACGATGCAGACCGCATACTTTGGCTTGTCCGTGGGTGCATATCCCACAAATAGCCCGTGGTTTCGCATGTTCCAGCTTAGCTGCTCGTTCGTCAGAACACCTGATAAACGCTCGGCTTTTGAAATGCTGCGCACCTGGGATGTTCCGGTCTTGCCCCCCATTTTTTTCCCGCCCACATTTATCGCGCTGCCGGCCGCAGTACCGCCCGGGCGTGTTACCTCTTCCAGACCGCGAAACACATATTCTATATTTTTTTTCTGTAATCCTAACTCCGGGAAGGTGGGCTTTGCATCAACTTTGATAAGGCGGGGCGATACCTCGCGGTTGGATGCAACACGTGCCATCATCACCGCCAGCTGCATGCAGTTGGTTAATATAAAACCCTGGCCGATGCCGGATATTACCGTGTCACCATGAACCCAGCGCACACCGATATTCTTTTCCTTCCACTTTCTGTCGGGAATAACCCCTGTCATCTGGCGTGCGAAAATATCGGACATGTATTCCTGGCTCAGCCCCAGTCGCAGCGCCATGTTTTTAATTGCATCTATACCGATTTTTAGCGCCAACTGGTAAAAATAAATGTCACAAGAATGCTTTAATGCCCCGGCCAGGTCCATGTGACCGTGACCTTTTGCCTCCCAGCAGTGATAGCGCCGGTCGCCATAATCCCAGTAGCCGGGACAAAATACCTTGTCGCGCGGGGTAATCGCACCCGCCTCCAGTGCGGCCAGCGCAACAATAATCTTAAACGTCGAACCGGGTGGATACAGCCCCTCTAAGGTTTTATTCATAAACGGCTTCGCAAAGTCAGAACGCAGACCGGCAATATACTCATCTGCATCGTCGGCACCAAATATGTTGGGGTCAAAGCTGGGTGTGGATACCATCGCCAACACATCACCCGTTTCTATGTCCAAGACAACCCCGCATCCCGCGCGGTGCGATTCCAGCGCATCGTAGAGAACGCGCTGTGCATTGTCATTTATTGTTGTGGGTACGTTTGCACCTGTGATTGGGGCCTCGAACTGTGATTTGTCTTCGCCGGTTACGCGCCCGACGGCGTTTGTTATCATAACTGTTTGGCCCGGTGTTCCCGCCAGTTGCTGGTTAAAGCGCCGCTCAAGTCCTGTAACACCCGCAGTAAAGAACGGTGTGTTTGAAACAGGCTTGTCCGGTGCACCGACATAACCGAATATCTGGGCGCCGGCCGGTCCCATTTCATAAACGCGTGCAAAGCCGTTTTGCACATGTAACCCCGCCAGGTTTTTTGCCTGTAACCCCGCCAGGCGCGACCAATCTGTATTTTCGCTAACCAGTACGGGTTGAAACTTTGGCTGCTTTTTTATTTTTGCCCAAATGCGTTTTACCGTTTTCGGGCGCAGACCCAAATCCGATGTAACAATAGACACCAAAGATTCCAGGTCGTCTGTTTCCTCTGGCACGATATATATTCTATATACGCGTGCGTCGCGTGAAATAGGTGACCCATTCGCCGCCAGAATTTTGCCGCGCTCAGGCATGTTTATCTGAATACGAAAGGAATTGTTTTCGCTTTTTCGTTTATATCCGCGATATCCAAACACCTGCATTTGCAGCATGCGCAGCACCAATGCCGATGTTAAAACAGCCCCGGCGGTAAAGAACAATGCAGACCTGCGGTCAAAAAGGCGGGAAACTTCTGTATCAATCATGGCCGGCCTTTTTAATTAGCATTACGATAGGAAAGTACATTGCGCATTCCCATATTATTGTCCATATCAAACGTGCAGCGTTTGTAAAATTTACAATATGCGGAATGGAAATAATTATCGCTGCGGTTGCAAAAAATATGGCAAATGCCCCGGCACCGTCATTTTCCGAACGGGTTAAATCAACCGCATGCTGAAAACCGTTCGCGGCATAACAGGCACAGTAAACACTGGTCCAGTATAGCAGTGTGTCAGACTGGTAATCGATAAGGAAGCACATTAAAACCCCAAACGGCACAAACCAACGCACGGGTCGGATAAACGTGGAAAAAAATATCGCCGCCAGTGCCAGCAGCCCACCGGGATTCAGCCATGCCACCGATGCACGCCATAAAAACAGCGTAACCAGAAACGGTATGGATGCGCGAAGAAAATCAATTACTTTTCTTTTCATTTCCGTAGCGTCCCGTAGAGTCAAATTTCAATATCATTACGCGTGACAAGTCGCCCGGCGATTTTATTCGGACATCAGTCTCGTTTTCCATTTCGCCAACCATTATTCCGCTTGGCAATATTCCGCTGATTCCGCTGGTTATCAGTTTTATCCCGGCATCGGGTTGAAATTCGGGGTCGCTGAAAAATCCCATAACAGGTCGCATGGCACCGGTACCCTGCATAAAGCCATATACTTCGGACCCCGCGACGCGTACCGCAATATTTGTTTCCGCATCGTTTAAGGCACGCACCCGTGCAAACCCCGGTGCCGCGTCTATCACAATCCCGGCCAGCCAACCGTCAAATGTCACCGCAACCTGGCCCGGTTCGATGCCGTCGCGGGCGCCCTTGGATATAAAGTAGGTGTTATGATGCAGCGCGGCATTATCGTGAATTACATCGGCTGCGACGGTTGCGGGCCTGGTGTGTACGATATCCAGTTCCCGGGCCAGTTTTTGGTTTTCCAAAATCGCGATGTCACATTCATTGCTGCGCGCACGCTGTGCGGCCAATTCTGCGCGCAATTCCGCGTTTTCACGCCGCAGCCCCGATAGTTCATGCATGTTTTTTATCAAATTACCGCCCGCCCTAAAAGGCCATGTCAAGACATCACCCACGGCACCGCCCACGGGTACAATAACATGTGCGGCCGCGTTCATTATTCTGTAATCGGGTTTAGCCACCATAATATATATAAAAAATACAGGCAACACGGCCGCCGCCGCCGCCGCCTTTACCAGCGAGAAAACCCTAGATGTTAGCTTTTTTTGATTCATGTCGGGGCTTAGTTTAACCCTTAAAAGGGCAACATTCAATAAAAACTTGATTTTTCATTTAATTGTGTCAAAATAGCCCGGCACATCCAAAGTGGCAAGGCATTGCCACCAGGAAAAAGTAAAAGGATAGTAAAATGCCAAAGTTGAAAACAAAGTCGTACTTGAAAAAGCGCGCATCCATGACTGCGACCGGTAAAATTCGTGTTGCCAGAAATGCCCACAAGAAACTGTTGCGTAAAAAATCCGCGCGTGCAAACAAAGCCGGGTCAAAACCGCAATATCTGAATGACAACATGGTCGGTCAGGCGAAAATCTTGGCCCCGTATGGTTTGAAATAATTTGGGGGTAATTTAAAATGGCAAGAGTAAAACGCGGAACAACCGTAAAACAAAAGCATAACAAGATATTGGCGCGTGCCAAGGGTTACCTGGGTCGTCATCATTCGACGTATCGCGCTGCGCGTGAAAAGACTGAGAAAGCGGGTCAGTACGCATACCGTGACCGTCGCGTTAAGAAACGCGAATTTCGTGGTTTGTGGATTGTTCGTATCAACGCTGCATGCCGTATGAACGGTATCAGCTACAGCCAGTTTATGTCGGGCTTGAAAAAGGCCGGTGTTGCATTGGACCGCAAGGTTCTGGCCGAAATGGCCTATGCCGGTGATGCAAACTTCGCAAAATTGGTTGAAACCGCAAAACGATTTAACGGCGCCGAATCCAAATAACGCTTGGCGGTGCTAGTTTGTTTTGTAATAATAAAAGCCGTCTAAGCGACGGCTTTTATTTATCATGTAAGGAATTTTGTTATGCAGGAAAAGATAAAGACTATAGATTCATTGGATGAATTGCAGACGCTATATTCGTCGGTTTTCGGCAAGAATGGAACGATGACCGCGCGCCTGCGTGACATGAAAAATCTTGATGCCGCCGCGCGTGCGGAATTAAACAAGGAAAATGTCGCCTTGCGCGAATTGTTTCGCATTCGCCAGACGGAACTGGAACAGGCTGCACTGATGTCACGCCTGGCGGGCGAAAGAATGGATGCCACCCTGGATGCGGCGCCGGAAAACCGTGGTACAATACACCCCCTGACCCAGGCCCTGGCCGAGGTGTCGTTAATTCTGGAATCTTTTGGCTATACCATGCATACCGGCCCCGAGGTTGAAGATGACTGGCATAACTTTACGGCGCTAAACACACCCGCGCATCATCCCGCGCGTGATATGCAGGATACTTTCTTCCTGCCCAACGGTAATGTTTTGCGTACACAAACGTCTGCGATACAAATCCGCGCGATGGAAGAAAACGGCGTTCCGATTAAAATGTTCGGCGTCGGTGCAACATATCGCAAGGAAATGGATGCCACACATGGCCCAATGTTCGGTCAGATAGAGGGGTTGTACATAGACAAGAATGTTACAATGTCGGATTTAATTGGTGATATTCGCGCATTTCTGGCCCGCTTCTTTGAAGTGGACGATGTTGAGCTGCGCATTCGCCCGTCGTACTTTCCATTCACCGACCCCAGTATTGAAATAGACATGAAATTCCGTGGTGACAGATGGCTGGAGATAATGGGGGCCGGAATGGTTCATCCGAATGTTTTGCGTAATTGTGGCATAAACCCGGACGAGTATCAGGGCTTTGCCTTTGGCTTTGGTTGGGACAGACTGGCGATGTTAAAATACGGTTTGCCTGACTTGCGTGAATTATATGGAAACGATGTTCGTTGGCTGCGTCGTTATGGTTTCTAATGCGGGGGAATAAAAGATGAAATGGACATATGATTGGTTAAAAGATTATTTGAAAACAGACGCATCTGCGGAAACTATTGCGGATACTCTAACCCGTATTGGCCTGGAGATAGATGATGTTACCACGCCTATTGTTCCGGTGGCTGCAAAAATCATTGAATGCCACCCGCACGAGAACAGCGACCATTTACACGTACTGCAGGTAGATGATGGTACCGGCACCCTGCGCCAGGTTGTATGTGGTGCGCCCAATGCGCGCGTGGGGTTGATATCTGCGCTGGCGCAGCCGGGATGCGTTATCGGTGGGCACGAAATTCAAAGCGGTAAGCTGCGTGGCGTTATGTCCAATGGTATGATGTGCTCTGAAAAAGAATTGGGTATATCTGACAATCACGATGGTATTATTGAGTTGCCTGCGGATACACAAATAGGTTCACCCGTATTGCCTGCGCCAACGGTATTTGATGCGGGAATTACACCGAACCGACCCGATTATCTGGCGGTGCGCGGTATTGCACAAGATTTAGCGGCCGCCGGTGTCGGCCAATATCTGGCAAATGGCAATATTCCCCTGCCCGAAGAAGGTGCAGGCCGTGGGGTAAGGATAGAAACGGATAAATGTATGGTTTACCGCTATGCGGAAATCCACGACATTCAGGTAATGCCATCGGCTGAAAAAATTGCGCGTCGCCTGCGTGCCATTGGAATCAGCCCAAAGAATGCACCTATTGATGCGACAAACTATGTTTGCTATGACCGGGGCCAGCCTATGCATTGCTTTGATGCCGATGAAATAAAGGGTGATATAACCGTTCGTATGGCTATGCCCGGAGAAGAATTTACAGACCTGTTCGGTACGACGCATACGCTGTGTGAAAAAGATATTGTTATAACAGATGAGGCGGGTGTTTTGGCACTGGCGGGCGTTGTTGGTGGCGCACGTGCAATGACGACTGATAAGACAAAAAACATATTGCTCGAGAGTGCTTATTTTGACCCTGTCGCTGTCCGTAAAACAGCCAAACGTATCGGTGTATCGACCGACGCATCATATCGCTATGAACGCGGTATTGACCCGACTGTATCCGATGTTGCATTGGCGGCGGCGGCACGTATGATAATTGCAACATGTGGCGGCACGGTTTGTGTTGTTTCCTCTGCGGGCCAGATTCCGGCCGACCGCGTTGTTATTGATTATTCGCCCGATATGTTCGCTAAGAAAATGGGGTTTGACGTGCCTGCGGAAACCCAGACAAGCATTCTGACCGCATTGGGTTATACTGTTGGTGAACATGGCAATAAATGGCGTGTTTTCCCGCCTCGTCGCCGTGTTGATGTTGAAATCCCAGAAACTGTTATTGCAGATATTGCACGCATATACGGCTATGACAAAATCGCGGGTACGGCGATGCATCGTC
>Ga0137306_102181_pt1 | contig 17142 bp, 18 predicted proteins | sample Inofroosms_March_FD_97187 | JGI IMG/M metagenome (GOLD analysis project Ga0137306, IMG submission 97187) | Mouse cecal microbial communities from Vienna, Austria - N-Acetylneuraminic and N-Acetylglucosamine D2O microcosms_March | ecosystem: Host-associated > Mammals > Digestive system > Large...
TTTTTAATCTTCCGTCTGCAGGCTTTTTGGCACTTTTGGGAATCAGCCAGGTGTTTCCCATTTTAACAGCACCGCCGATCCGTCCGGCATTGCAATACTGTAATACCCGCCTGTCCGATATGCCCCATATATCGGCGGCTTCTTTGGTTGTCATGTAATCCATACCGTACCTCTGAAAAAAATATGATATGCTTATTATACTTCGTTTGTCCGAAGAATACAAGTGGAATATGTAAAAGCCCCGATATCCGCATTAAATTGTGGAGTTTCAGGGCTTGTTATGAAACGCAATTTGATTTTTTATCACCTTGCAGGCATCTGAAAGTCTGCAAGAGCCTTATTCAGATAATCGTTAAACGGTTTCATAATGTGAAAAAGATGGGCTGCCTTTGAGAGAAATGCTTCGGCATCCTGCAGCTCTTCATCTTTGAGCGGATATTCCAGATACCAGCTTTTATATTTCAAATATTCTGCCTGTGGATGTTCCTTATCATATCCGGCCGGGACATTTTTAAGTGCAGATCCCTGTACCGAGAAATATTTTTCAAATTCCGGATCATGGATGATGTTTTCAAATTCCCTGCCGTTCCCAACAATATAGTCCCGGACCATTGCCGTTGCATCTTTGAACATATCTGCAAACAGGCCGCCGCCTAAAAAGGACTGGCCGCCGGGCTTTATCATAAGATAATAGCCAACAGGAACCGGCAGCTTTCCCTGTGAGGAAATATGGGCACGGAACGCTGGATGATAAGGCGACTTATCGTGGCTGAACCGGGTATCCCTCACCAGCTTAAAGGTAAGATTTTTTGGTTCATTATGTAGTACGCTGCTGTCAAATTCACCAATCCGGAGGATCAGCGCCCCGACCAATGCTTCAAATTCTGTGTTTGCCGCCTTGTTTTCTGCTTTATGTTCATGGTACCATTCCCGGTTATTGTTTACACTTAAATCGGAAAGGTAATTCAAAATAAGCTGTGTATTCATTTTCCCGTTCCTCCTACGCATTCGTGACAACGGAAAAGGAAGTTCCGTCTAAGAATTTTTGGATAAACTCTTTCAGGCTTGCCGGGGACTGATAGATTTTGCAAAAGGCAAATTCCTGTGAAAGATCATCAATGTTTTCCATAGCCTGTTTTACTTCGAGCATGGTACTTTTGGGGACAGCAGAAGTGAAAGGAAGCTGTGCAGGGTGGATCCTGTGATTTTGGATGGCATAATTGACCCTGTCTGCACAGCGGCACTTTCCGTTTCCATACTCGCCACAGTATTCCTTTAAGAAATCTGCCATTTTTGCACGGATCCTGGAAAGCCGCTTCCGGTAAGCTTCCGGCGTGATCCCCAAAATGTCGCCCGCAATCCGGCTGTCCACTTTGAACATCGTCCCTAATATAAAGATGCACCGGCTTTCAGTATCGAGACACTGCAGCATGACATTCGTGCAGGACAGTTTCAATTCTTCTGCCAAAATAGATTTTTCCACATTCTGCGAAAGATCGGGTACGTCACTGATTTTTCCGTTTTTAATATCATCCCCATAGAATTCAAAGCTAAGGGGATATTTTGCGAACATATGCTTCTGGTAGTTTTTCAGATGGTTCGTGGCAATGCGGAATACCCATGTGGAAAATGTGCTTTCCCCCTTAAAAGAGGACAGGTGCGTCATAATCTTTAACAGAATATCCTGTGTGGCGTCCTCTGCGTCAGGGAAAGTGCCGAGCATTCGCAGGGACAGGTTAAACACCAGGTCCTGTACGCTGAGAATGACAGTTTCCAGAGATTCTTTGTCTCCGGCAGTGGCCTTTCCAATCAAAGTCAACAGTTCTTCGTTCGTTATATTTTTCATGGTTTTTTTACCTCCTATATTTTATTAGACAACGGAAAGGCTGCCGTGTGACAGGGAAAATAAAATTTTTTAAAAGCTTCAAGGGCAGACATTGCCCATGTGAGCGATATCTGCCCTGTTTGGGATGCTTTGTTCCCGACAGTTCTCTGATTGCCTGACAGCGGAAATGGCTGCATTTTAGGCGGCAGCGATTAGTTTCTCCAGCGTTTCAGTGTCGGAAACCATTCAAGCATGGCTTTTCTGGCTTCTTCCTCGCTCATATTGGGATTAGCCGCTGCCATATTCGGTACGCATGCCTCAATCATTTCTTCCATCGTGCCGTTAAAAGTAAACTTACCGTTTTCAAAACAATACTTGCAGTATTCTTCATTTTTACTGCCATCGGCATTTGTTCCGTACAGTTCATTCGTATCTCCCATCGGCATACCACAGCACTGACAAAATTTCTGGTTCATTTCATACATTTTCTTTACCTCTTTCTAATGTGTTTAAAGTTTATGTATAGCCCTATTGCTATGGAATTTAGTATATCACACATATCCTGACACCGTTTGTCAAGTTTTATTTTTTTTATAAATTTCCTGTGCCTGTGCAGCTAAAATACCTTTTAAGTATTGGGGTTCTATGATTTCTACCTGCGCCCCAAATGAAAGCAGATAACCAATCAGCCATGGATCAACAGGTATCCTGGCACAGACGGCCAGATCGCCGTTTCTTTTATATTCAATTTCTGTTTCGTCAAATTCATCATAGACACGGTATGCAATTTCTTTTGAAAACAGAAGGACGACCTGGGGGTATTCCTGCTGCGTGTTATTCCCTTCTTCCGGGTATGGCCTTGGAACAAATGTATTCTCTAATAATTCCAATTTTAATATGCGGTTTAGTTTGAATAGGCGAAAATCCTGCTTTTCCTTGCAGAACGCTTTCAAATACCATTCTTTTGATTTATAAGATATTTTTAATGGCTGGATAATTCGTGTGCTTCTTTTACTGTCTGTGCTTTCATAAACAATCCTGGCTTCTTTGCAATGGATGACTGCTGTTTTTAATAGTTCAAATTTCGAGTTATCATAAGCACGTTTTCCCCAACGTGAAAAATCCACTTCAAGCCAGTCTTTTGTATGAACATGGAAAAGCGCTGATAACTTTGACAGCATTTCTGTTCCGCCAGTATAACCTGTGGCAAATATACTTTGTATTGATGTCAAAACTTCCAGTTTTTCATTTTCAGATAATAACGCCCTGTCCAAAACGAAATCCTGCAATAAGAAGATACCGCCATTTCTTCCCGGCTCTGCATAGATTGGGATGCCTGCGCTGCTTAGGGCATCAATATCTCTGTAAATCGTCCTTACGGATACTTCAAACTTATCTGCTAATTCCGGAGCAGTTGCCCGTCCTTTATCGAGTAAATGATAGACAATCTTGAATAATCTGCTTTCCTGCATGGCCAATCCCTCCTTGCTTTGATCATAGAATACCATCAAAACCCTGACATGAAATGTCAATATTTATTATAATCATTTTTCTGCTTATTATCAACTGGGTCGATATAAAGATTGGTCTGGAAGAACAAGAAAATGATGTATATCTTGCATTTCGCTAAAAAATCTGCTATACTGTCCATATCAGTTTCAGTAATTGCTTCACAGCGATTATAGTTTACCGGGTTACACAGTGTCTGAGAGTTTACGCTTTCAGGCACTTTTTTTGTTTCTTATGCTTCTTTCTTTAAGAGGCACAGATTGAGAAAAACGGGGAGATATTCCCTGCCATTTCATTCTGAAAATTTCATATTGGCCCTTGGGCAACAAAAGCACTCAGAGAATAAATTCATTCTTTGGGTGCTTTTTTTATATAGATTTGGAGCCGAAAGGTTCCCCTTACTCTTTGTTCCGGGGGCCTTTGGCTTACCCGTATAGATAAATATTTTACGCAAATATGCAGAAAGGAAATGACAGTATGATTCTTTATTTGAGTGCCAGTACCGATTTGGAAGATCTCGTGATTGACTATATTGAGATTAAATTGGTCACTGGCGAAACAGTATCCCTGAATTGGGACGAGAGCGATATCGAACGGTTAGACAACGGTTTTAATGCCCGTTATAAAGGCGTTTATTTCGATGAGGAATACGCGAACGGGAAATTATCCAGTCTCCGTGAGATACAGATTGACAAGATTGGTATCTATGCTGAATCCGGAAGTTATTCAGATATTGTCATAACTGAAATGATTTTTGAAGATGCCGGAGAGCAGTATGACCTGGAACATCTCCTTCCCTATGTCACAAATATGAAGGAGTGTGAGATGTCATGAATAACAAATCTTTGGAAGAACCGGATTTTACGGTTGTTATGATTCCGTATTTTGCGGAAGTAATTGCCGCGGATATTTCTGATTCTATCAGGATGCTGCGCTTTGATGCGATGAAACGGGTGCAAAGCTATCTGAGCCATTATGAGAAGCTGGGCTATATGCCTAAGCTCTTATGTGCCATTGCAGAAAAGAAATGCGAATACATTATGGCAGTTACCACGAAAGCGGATGTAGAGCAGATTGTTAAGCCCAGTTGTCCACATTATACTGGCAATGGGTTTATTTCGGGTCGATTTAGTGTCCCGGAAGAAGAAATGATTTGCTGGAGTGAAACATCCCTGAAGGCACCGTTAAATTCGGAAGCCTGTAAACGGTATTTGGACTCTTTAAGCAGGTGCTTCCTGAAGAGAGCAAGCTTTTGCCCTTTTGAAAGGAGCTGTGATATGAGTCTGACACAAAAGCCAATTGAAGAACTGAAATTTTCAGATCTGCGGGTTCATTACGGAACCGGCAGGTCTATTCATGTTTCCGGTACAGGTCGCGATAAGAAATTCCGGTATCGGTATGGTGCAATGACGGATCTGGGAGATTTGGAGATTTCGGAATGGAAGTCTTTGTTGAATGCGTTGATCGAGCATCATGGGGAGCAGGAAATTCAGCAGCAGCTCCGGCAATGGAGTGAAGCAGAATGCCCTTGGCTTCACAGTAATGATGATGTCGAGGAATATGCGTTAAGGCTGCACGCCGCTCGGATATTTGATAATCCGGCATGGGCAGGCTATATTCCCTTTAACCGTCAGTACCGACCAAATGTATTAGAAACAACAAAACGGGTCTGGATTAGGACCGCTTGCTGTCAAGAGGCAGGGCAAGTAACGAAAGAGCAGCTGGATAAGGCAGTATGTATGGATAACAAAATACGCTGTCCGCATTGCGGCAGATATTCCGACTTCCATATCTGCAATCCAGAAAATATTCAAAATGAAGAGGAGACTTAAAAATGGGCTATTGCATTGAAATGAAAAGCAGCAAATTTTTTGTGCCGACAGAGCATACCGGGCGTGTTTTTGCCATGACACAGGGGCAGCCTTACGATTTTCAGCTGGATTCGGATGGAAATATTACGGAGCTGGAATTTATAGGCGAAAAGCTTGGCAATGATTTTGAGATGTTTCAGTGGATTGCACCTTATGTGCAGGATGGCAGTTATATCTGGATGATTGGCGAAGATGGCGACCAGTGGCGCTGGGTGTTCCGGTCCGGGGTGTGCAAGGAAATCGAAGCAAAAGTGGAATGGCCGGATGAATGAACGGCAGATGATTACAGGAAAGGAGCTTATACATGGGAGCAAAAGAACACAAAGCAAATATCAGAAGAATGAAGGAGCTGATTGCTCAGCTCAAAGAGGCGGATATTGCCTATTACAGAGATGACAAGCCCATTATGTCAGACCGGGATTACGATGTGCTGACAGATGAGCTGAAGAGCCTCGAACAAAATACGGGTTTAACCCTTTCGGGTTCACCGACGCAAACCGTGTCCGGTGAAATCCTGGAGGAACTGACACCGGTACGTCACACCAGACCGATGTTATCTGCGGATAAAACGAAGTCCGTTGATGACCTGGTAAAGTTTGCAGGTACGAGGGATGTTGTGCTGTCATGGAAGTTGGACGGCTTGACGCTGGTGCTTCGCTATGATAATGGTGAACTGCAGCAGGCAATTACCCGCGGCCGGGAAGGAATCATCGGAGAGGATGTCACACATACTGTCCGAACCTTTCTGAATGTGCCGCTGACGGTCCCTGTCAGAGAGCCGTTTGAGGTCCGTGGCGAAGGCGTCATTTCATGGGCTAATTTTGAAAAAATCAATCTGAGTCTGGAGGAACCGTATAGCCATCCAAGAAATTTGGCGGCCGGCAGCGTGCGGAAGCTGGATGCAGCTGAGTCTGGGAAGCGATTCCTGGAATTCTTTGCATTCGACCTGGTAACAGATCTGAAGATACCGACGAAATGCCTGCAGATGGATTTTATGGAGGCTAACGGCTTTTCAGTAGTACCACATGCAGAGCTGTCTGGCATGGATGCCTCTTACATTAAGGCAACGGTGGAACTGATGGATCCAAAGCATTATGACTATCCGGTAGACGGGCTTATCATGGAATATGATGATGTCAGTTATGGGAAAAGCCTGGGGGCTACAGGACACCATGAGAACCGCTTGATTGCTCTGAAATGGCAGGATGAGCTGTTTGAAACAAAGTTTCTTGGAGTAGAGCTGGCGACAACCCGTACCGGTATGGTGAGTATTACCGGCTTGTTTGAACCGGTAGAAATTGACGGAACGGCAGTCAGCCGTGCATATCTGCACAATCTGGACATCTTTGATGATTTTCAGTTTGGTATTGGGGACACCATTAAGGTTTATAAAGCAAATATGATCATCCCTCAGATTGCGGAGAACGATACGCAGAGCAATACATATACACTGCCGATGACCTGTCCTTGCTGTGGTGAACCTCTTACGGTAAAAGCCACATCGGGCGGTACTCGCCAGCTCTTCTGTGAAAATCCTCACTGTACTGCCAAACTGGTACAGAAATTCGACCATTTCTGTGAGAAAACCCGTATGGACATTGAGGGACTCTCAGCAACTACGCTTGAGAAGTTCATTGGCCATGGGTGGATTCGCAATTTTGGGGATTTGTATGACCTGGAGCAGCACCGTGAGGAGATTGTAAATACGGAGGGCTTTGGCGAAAAATCGTTTGAGCGTCTGCAGGCATCTATCGAAAAGAGCCGTAACTGTACGCTGGCAAAGTTTATTGCCGGTCTCGGTATTCCAATGGTAGGAAGACATGCCGGCCGTGACCTTGATGCGTATTTTCACGGCTTATGGGATGAGTTTGAGAACGCCATTATAAGGGGTTTTGACTTTACACAATTGCCTGATTTCGGAGAAACGATGCACAAAAATATATATCAGTGGTATCAGGATGCGGAGGAAGCAAAGCTTTGGCGTCCGCTGTTATCTAAAATCAATTTTATAAAGGAGAGTTCAATTATGAATACAAATTACACTACACCGTTTTATGGAAAAACCGTTGTTGCTACCGGAAAGCTGGAGAATTATACCCGTGATGGAATCCAGATGAAGCTGTTGGAGCTTGGCGCTAAACCTGCCAGCTCGGTTACAAAGAAAACAGACTATTTGATCGTCGGAGAAAAGGCCGGCAGCAAGCTTACAAAAGCACAGCAGTTGGGTATCAGGACTTTGACGGAAGAGGAATTTGAGGACATGCTGGCATAGTAATGCCGGAATAACAGTGGCGGAGTGGGAAACTGCTCCGTCGTCTTTTTAGGAACGGAGACCTGTATGGATAGAGAAAAAAGGAATAATAGCATTTTGCAGGAGCAGACTCAGGAAATCAAAAAGCTGGTGTCGGATGCCAGGCAGGCTGGAATGGAACTGGAAGTCATGCAGTTTATTGATGCGGAGCATTGCGCCTGTATCTGGTATGGCGGACAAATAGCGCAGGCTGTCAGGGGAGATTTGATCCTTGACATTTATGCAGCAGGAGATGTTATTGCGCGTTTGAACGGAAAGGGCGACCGTCAGCTTTGCTTTGTAAAAGATAAACGGAACCAGGGTACATTCTTTCAGGAAATGCGCAGTTACCTGGCAAATGATAAAGAGCTGCGCAGGGCAGAAGAATCAGGCCGTCTGCAATTTTATAACAATAACTGGTTTGAATGGAGAATGTATGATTTGCAGGCGAAAGAGTACATTGGCCCGTCTTTGCTGGATAATATTTTTGATGCGGATGATATTCTTGAGTGCCTTTCGGTAAAAGAATTGCAAAGCATATTTGAATACGCAGTTTTATGGCAGTCAGAGCAGGAGGGAATGTATGAAGAAAACGAAATCGGACCGGTTCTGTAGAGCAACAGAAGTAAGAGTCAATAAGAACACTAAAATTTCTTTATCCGGCAAGACCAATATATCGAAACATCAGGAGATTGTATTGCCCTTGCCGGACGGAACTTATCTGAAAGCAGTTGCGATCACTGACGAGAATTTTCCTGCCATCAATATCTACTGGAATTGCGGCAAGAGTTCGGAAGAAATCATCTGCTTTGCAGAATACAATCTGGAACGCAGCCCCTGCCACGAAGTTTGCATCGGAGCATATCAGTCGGACAAAGATGACACAACTTATTACAAGCCATATATGGCAGAAAGGGATTCAAATGAAGAGAATTAAAATAAACGGCACAGAGCTGGATATGGAGGAATTGAGGAGCCGTCAGGAGCTGATGGCATACTTTAATGAAAATGGCCCTACCCATTCTGCACTAATGGATTTCTGCGAAGAATATCGTGAAAGGTACGGCAACGAGCTTTGCTGGAGCTATCCGATTTCGGACGGAAAGCATCTTGGAACCTTTTTGGTTCTGGTAAAGGAAGGCATTTTGAGCCTTCCCTATGACGATGCGGATAAAGTAGGCTACGAACTGTTTTGCGTAGATGATGCGGTAATGTTCGGGGACTATGCGGACATGGACATTTTCATAGATGACTGGAATATGTTCCATACCGATTTACTGCAGGCAATGAAAGCTATGCGGGATTATCTTTACAACAAGGAGGTGTCTGATGATGGCAAAAATTGACTGGATTATTCATTACTGCTCCAATGGCGTGGTATGCAATGAATGCAGAAAGGTAGAAACGGGATTTCTGCAAAACACCTGTAATGCCCATACACATGGCATGGGAAAATATCACCACATGGATTTCCAGATAGTGCTTTCCCTGCCGCCGAAAGAAATCGGGCGCATACTGAACACATTAGGACTTCGTGTTCAGGCCGGCGAGCGGTTTCAGGATGGAGACCTGGTCTCCGGCATCTATGAAGATTGTGACATCCGGCTGAATGAGTATGAGGAAACTGGCAGAACTGTGCTGCGTGTGGTAATTCCTGATAAATACAATGTCTTTCCGGAGGAGGAGCGCTGCATGCTGGTTTACCGTCTGCAGCTACTGAATACAGAGGACTTGTACAGTGAAAGCGGGTGGATCTCATGAAAAGAATTCTCAAACTGTCCGAAGATATTGCTTGCCCATACTGGTTTTTGCTCCAACCCGGATTCTGTGCTTTATGAGCATACAGAAGGCGGCCTGCGCAAAAGGAGATATGGAAGCTGCAGTGATGAGAATTTTAAAGCAATCGAAACCTGGTGCAGAGAGCATCAAATAGAATACAAGTATCTGTGAGATACAGAAAGGAATTTGCGATGAAAAAATTGACATTGAACTATAAAGGACGAGACAGCTGGAGCAGACCGGTATACGAGGCAAACGGAAATCTGTATGTGGATGTTGATCCGCGTAAAGGCTGGAAACCCAATATCCATACCAAGTACAACAATGAGTTTGACGGTGAGCCGGACATGCCGATTTCGGAGAATATTCAGATTGAGTTTGCACCATGCCGTGACACCTGGGATTAAGGGGGTGTGGTATTCATGAAAGAATTTCTGATGAAAATGGTTCCGGTCGCTCCAAAAGAACACTTCCCTTTTCAGTGTAGGCAATGCGGTGAGTGCTGCCAGCATGTAAAAGAGAGTGTTCCGCTGGAAAGTCTGGATGCATTTCGGCTTGCAAGGTATCTGAGGGACAGAGGAGAACCCATCCAATGTATGGATGATGTGCTGGCGAGGTATGCGGTACCGGTTTTGCTGCATGAGTCCGGATATATGGTTTTTATGCTGAGTACAGTTGGGTCTGATGATGCGTGCATCTTCCTGAAAGATAATAAATGCACCATACATGCCGCAAAGCCGAGAGCGTGCCGTACATATCCCATTTCTGTGGGACCTGCTGAGCACGGAGGCTATGAAGCATATCTCAGTATGGAGCAGCCGCATCACTTTAAAGGACCGCAGCAATCGGTCAAAAAGTGGGTTCAGAAGCGATGCTCACGGCAGGACTATGATTTCTGGGAAACGGATATTGGTTCTGTGCAGGAGATTGCAAGACTTTTGGACCAGCTTTCCCTTGTACAGAAAAAGGGGGCACTCCTTCAGTTCCTCCGCTATAAATATTCTGATTTTGATCTGGACAAGTCCTTTACGGAACAGTTTAGGAGCAATAATCAGAAGCTTTTAGAGGCTCTGAGAAGCCTGGTGCAGAAAAGAGATGAAGAATAGCGCACTGGAAAACTAAGTTACTATCAACAATTATCATGTCAATATGACACAACCAATGAGGCGCCAAATCCGGCGCCTCTGATTATTTTAGGAGGGAACTACTATGGATAAGAGATTACAGTATATTGCAGAGAACCTTGACACAATGACAGTCGGTGTGGATGAGCCATTCAAATTCCATTGTGATATGTGCGGGAAGTGCTGCATTAACAGAGAGGATATTCTGCTGAACGCAAAGGATATCTACAATATGTCAAAAGAGCTTCAGATGGAACCAGTAGACATGTTCAAAAAGTATTGTGAAACCTATATTGGGGAGTCTTCCAGGATACCTATTGTCAGGATCAAGCCGCGCGGTTCCATTAAGAGATGCCCGCTGATGAAAGAGCATAAATGCTCCGTGCATAAGGCAAAACCGACCGTCTGCGCAATGTTCCCGATAGGCAGATGCATAAAGATGGATGCATCCAATCAGAATGTCGAGATAAACACCAGTGATATCCGGTATATTTTTACCGATCCCGGATGTGGAGACAATTCTGAAACGCATACAGTACGGGAATGGCTGGGTGAATTTGGGATTCCGTTGGAGGACGAGTTCTTTTTGGCGTGGAACCGGATGATTTCTGAGCTGGGTGCAATATTCCATAAAGGTGAGAAGGTTTTAAGTGAAGAGGGCATGATGGCCGCGTGGAACCTGACCTTTGTAAAAATATATCTTGATTATGATATGACTAAGGAATTCCTGCCTCAGTTTAAAGAAAATGCTGAGGAGGTTCTTGCTGTTATGCGCACAATGCCTACGAAAAAAGATAAGAAGAAAGGCGGAAAATAAGATGGCAGAAGACCGTAATCAAAATCAGATTATCCGTAAGGATGCCCGTAACTGCTTTGTGGAGAGTCTGTGCGATGCTTTCGAGATTGGGAGGATCCACTTGGCGTTTGCTACATATGACCTCAGCAAGCCCGCCGGTCAGCGGCAGACGAATAATATCCATATCTATATTGCTGTGGATGAATTTTTGGAGCTTTGCCGTAAGATTACATGCGGGGAGCTGCGGTATATGCTGCAGAACAAAAAGAAAAGCGGGGACAAATCCCCACTGTATCAGTGCCTCGGCGGAACTTCCGCTGAAAAGCTTGCAAAACAGGGACGCAGCCGTAAGGATGGGAAGAGCCTGTCAAGGACTGCCCAGCTCTTATGCGGCAGCAAATCGGATTTCCTTTTTGTTGCGGACAGCGGACCCGGTCAGACAGATGCCAAAGGCCTGATTGTTCCCAGGTTTGGAAACAAACCGGAAAACCATGTGGCGATCAGTATGACATTTGAAGTTTTCAGCGAACTGATGCTTCTTACAAAAGCACATTTTGAGGCATGGTTATCCGCATGGTATATGCAAAAGATTCATTCTGGGAAACAAGAGCAGAATCAGCAGCAGGCAAATTTTCAGTATCAGGAGAGTGGTTATGGGGTTGAGTATGCCTCAGATCCCATTTTCTAAAGTATTATAAAAAGAAACGGTGCAGCCTATACTGGGTTGCACCGTTTTTTAGACTGCATATAGCATGGGTGCAATCTAGAGGGTGAAAGTTCCTAATCCGCTCTGCAGCGGGAAGTATATAACCAAGAGCAAAGGTGTCGTGGGTGACTGCGAATCTGAAGGAAGCAATGTATCTGTTTCCTTTTTATTTATATTTTTGTCCAAATTGAATAAAAACGAAAAATGGATGTGATTAATGATATGCAATTAATGATATGAGATATAGATGTGATATCGTTTTTGTGTTACAATTATTAAGAAATATCAGTCTACGAAAAATGGCAGGTGTACAATTTACCATAAACACATGCGGATAAGAGAGGGAATAATGAAGTTTTTACATATTTCAGATATCCATTTTGATCCGGTGAATGACGGAAGGGCAACCCGTGATTTACGGGGCAAATTTAAGGAATATATATATGAGAAAGGCATTTGCGGTGTGGACGAAGTATTCTTTACTGGGGACTTTCGCCATGCAGGAAGACAGATTTATCAACAGGATGATCTGGTTGCAGAGAATGCAGTTAATTTTTTAAGGGACATAGCAGAGAGCGTCGGAATAGTATCCGACACGCACATTCACATCGTTCCCGGGAACCACGATCTAAAACGGTTTGATGTGACAGATGATCCTGTCAAAAACAGATTATTAAAGCAGAAGTCTGCAGAATTACTTCAAATGGTTTATGAAAACTATGAGAAGTATATGGGGAGATTTGAGGGAATGACTGATGGGATAAAAGCACTCTCTTACTTGAGGTCTCGTTTTGTTTTTTTTGAAAAATGCGCCTCCCTTTTAAATAATGAAGTCTGGAAAAATTTTAATGACGGATTGATTCATAGGGTTCGGGTATACGATGATTATGGTATTATTTACCTTAATACAGCAATTGCAAGTGGGCGTGATAGTGATAGGCATAATTTGCTTATCGGGACAGACGATTTTGACAAGGCAGTACGTAGTGTTGGTCAGAAACCAATCATAATACTTGCACATAATCCTCTTTCACATTTGGATGAAGATGAAAAAAATACAGTAAAAAATATATTAAAAGATAATAAATGTCCTGTTTTATGGTTCTGTGGTGATGCGCATGAAACGCAGTACGACAATACCTATAACATAGCCTGTATTACAGCTGGTTGTATGGTTCAGGAAAGAGGAACAGAAGCAAGTTTTTTTGTGGGGGAATTTAGAGAGGATATTGGTGTCCAGATAACGGCACACGGATATGTGGCGCGTCATGGTTATTGGCAGCCCGAGGAAGCAGTAACAAAGCGTGTCAGAGAGTCCATTCCGGAAGAATTGAAACCACAGCCATGCGGAGAACTTCCAATCAATAATCTGCTGCCACGTAATGAATATTTTACTGGGCGGTCTGCACAGTTGAAACGGATTGCGGATATATTCAAGTCCAAAGACAGAATTGTTATAAGACAGACGGTTTTTGGGCTGGGAGGCATAGGTAAGACACAGCTTGCCCGTGAGTATGCCTATAGATACGCATCAGAATATTCAACTATTGTATGGGAAATTAATGCAGAAAGTGAAGAAACGGTATTTGGTGGATTCAGTGAATTTGCCAGAATACTGGATTTTGATCTTCCACAGGATTTTAACGAGGAACAATTAGGCAGTGCCGTAAGAGAGTGGATGCAGGAAAACAGCAAATGGTTAGTTATTTTTGATAATCTCGATTTTGAGAGAACAGTTTCCCGTTATCTCCCGCAGAATAATATAAAGGGACATATTCTGGTAACAACCCGGAATACAATGATTGGACATGGGGAAACGCTTGAAATTGATGTGTTCTTACAGGAGGAAGCATTGGCATTCCTCTGCAATCGGCTTTCAAACTGCAGGTGGCTTGAAAATGATGCCGCTATCCAGATGGCATTAGTAGAACGGTTAGGGTGCTTACCGCTTGCTTTAGAGCAGGCAGCAGCATATATTTTGAATAATCCTTCTTGTAATTACGGAAAATACCTGCTGATGCTGGAACAGTCTGGTTTAGAGGTTTTTCAGGAAGAGGCATCAAAACCAGAATATTATGAAAAAATTGTGGTCACAACATGGAGTATATCCTATAAAGCACTGTCATTACGGGGAGCAAAACAGCTTTTTAATATGTGCGCGTATATGGGATCAGAGAATATACCAATTGACTATTTTGTAAAGGGGCGGAATCTGTTGCCAGCACCTCTAAAAAATGATGTTTCAAAAGAAATAAGCAAAAATAGAATATTAAAGCAGTTGCATGATTATTCTCTTGTCAAGGTAGATACAAAGCATATTCACATACATCGGCTTGTTCAGGAGGTAGTCCGTAAGAAGCATGGAAAAGACACAAAATGGTGTAGGTTCTGTATAGGTATTATACATTCTCAGTTTCATTATAAGTGGGGGGATGAGGAATCCATGAGAACATTTTACAGGTATGTCAGCCATGCAATTGCAGTAACAGATTATGCGTCAAAGCGGATTGCCTATCATGATGGTTCGATGGTTGAGGCAGCACGGTTGTTAAGTGTTATTGGATATGGATTCCGATATAGTGGGATGTATCAGCAGTCACTTGAATACTATAAAAAAGCATATGAAATACGCAGGGAACAGTTGGGTGAAAGAAGTTCAGAAATGGCTACGATCTGCGATAATATTGCAAGCACATACGAGGAACTAAATGACCATGAAAATGCCCTGCTATGGTATGAAAAAGATAGAGAAATAACCGAGATTTTACATGGTAAAGACAGCATCAGCACAGCATATACTTATAATAATATGGCTGTTACATGTAGTAATATGGGACAGTACAAAAAATCAATTGAATATCTGAAGGAATCCCTTGTTATATTGCGGGCAGTACTCCAAGAAGATGATCCGGATATTGCAACGGCATATAATAATATTGCAATGAATTTTGATAAACAGGGACAGTATGACAAGGCATTGGAGTGGTACAAAAAAGATTTGGCCATATGTGAAAAGAAATTGGGTGTAAGTCATCCTGATACAGCTGTAACATACAATAATATTGGCATGGTTTATTATCGAAAAGGTGATAATGACACTGCTTTAGAATGGTATAAAAAAGCACTGCGTATTTATTGCTGTAAATTAGGGATGGATCATCCTAAAACACAAAATACCTTGTTTAATGCAAATCTAGCATATCATGGTGTTGGAAAAACAGAAACTTTTAGTGAATGGATTGATGATGTATTGCATTAAGCTTGTATACTATATTAGCAAAAGTATGAATTTGGGTGGTTTCTTGTATCTGGCACAGTTTGGAATAATTACTGACTGCCCTTAATAATGCTAATGATGATGGGCATGCAAAGAAATGAGGTTAGATATAATATCATATATGATTTTTAAAATATTGTGGCTCATATGCTTAGGTATACTTGGAAATATGATAGGATGCTTAAGGAAATGTGTAATCTTCTGGAATTTAGAAGCTATGAATCCGCAACTCCTTTTGACAGGGAAGGTAGAAAAATAATTGATTTTATACAAAAGAAAGCCTATTGATTCGAAAAAATGAGAATCAATAGACTTTTACAGTATTTTTATGAGAACCATAGTCTTTTTACTAATATCAATCATGATTTACTTTTTTTGCTAAATGGGCATATAATCTAATTCATACTTAGAAGAATAGTCCTTAATGAACATTTGATACCTTGGAATACCCTTATCGTCTGCGATGTGCATTAGCATTTTCCGATAAAAATCGGGAATCTGGCTGCCAAAATAAATTGCTATGGGTTTTTTCTTAATCGGATAACGGTCTTTCTGTTCCACAGTTAAATTAGGAGTAGAACATGTAATTCTCCATTCGTTTTCATAAGACCAATCATTTGATTTATGTAAAGCAGCTTTTGTAAACAAAAAACCATCATCGTAAAATTCTTCTGTAGGATTTCCTGTTATGCGGTTTATTTGCTGTTGCACAATCCATTGCCCATATCTTGTTGCATCATAACGTTTATCTGAATATATCACAGGATATATCATTCCTAGTTTAATGTCAGTACATGAACGATTCGGGCAATTAGAACATTGTGTTATTTCATTATTTCTAAAGTCATATCCTATAGCAAAGCCTTTGTGATTATCTGCATAATGCGCCCACATTAGCGGAGATTTGATACTTTCTGATAAACATACCATTTTTGTGCGTTCTCGTATTCCGTCTTTTGCAAAAGAAAAACACTGATCCAGCCATTGACTGAAGCCGGGCACCGATTGCCAGACAATATCCGTGAGTTGTTTGGTATCTAATGAAGAAAACATTTCCGCTGCCCAGTTCTGTAAGTCAGCATTAGGAAACTGTACTTGTTTTATTGCTTCGATCATAGAAGGAACTGCACCAGAGGAAAACATTTTTTCTATGGAATCAAGTATGGCGTCCTTATCAAAAAAGAAAAGGCTATCGTGGAGATCGTTAAACAAGGCAGCTTTGGAAAGCCAAAGTTCGTCTTTTTCAAAGGCATCTATGCTGTACTCGGCACACCCTCTGAATTTATAAAGTTGCTCTGGAACATTCTTTCCTATAAACTGTATCAACGGAAGAAATTTGCGATCAATTTCCTCTTTAGGTGCATTGGGGCTTATCTTGATGTTCTCGATTGTTTTTTCAAACTCGTTTCTATAATTCATTCCTCATTCCTTTCTAAGCGAGCCACACTATCTATTAAATCATATATTTTAACCCTGACTTCATTTATTTCGCAAACATGTCCATTTAGTATCATAATGTAAGTGATGATAGAGAATAATTGTCCGCTTGTATAATTACCCATATAAATTGTAAGCACTATTGCGAAAATCAAAAATCCTGATTGTAATACATCAGTCCATAAATATGCTTTTGCGTCCAAATCGGAGCTTGATACTCTCAAATTTAGGATTGTTCTTGTGAATCCTTTAAATCGTTGCTTATTTCTACTTGAAATAACTTCTTCTCTTGTTTCATCATGATCTTGGAGCTTGATATTGTTACTTGCAATTTTTTTGTGATATTTTTTGGTAAAAATATAAACCAGAATAGAAATTGCAATAGCTGAGAAAGATAACAACAGGCCGGAGGCGGTAAATAAATATATAAGTGAAAATGCAATCCCTCCAAACATATCTATTATTTGAACTAAATCAATTTCAAAAAAACTTATAATCGTGTCAACTAAATTCAGCCTGGAACTTATT
>Ga0137306_102183_pt1 | contig 17118 bp, 12 predicted proteins | sample Inofroosms_March_FD_97187 | JGI IMG/M metagenome (GOLD analysis project Ga0137306, IMG submission 97187) | Mouse cecal microbial communities from Vienna, Austria - N-Acetylneuraminic and N-Acetylglucosamine D2O microcosms_March | ecosystem: Host-associated > Mammals > Digestive system > Large...
TTCATCTGTGTATTTTAGTTCATTTTCCTCCATCACGCGGATCAGCTCCCGCGTCAGATTGCTTAGATAATAGCTCATATATGTACTCATGCTGTACTCTTTATTCCCATATATTACTTCCCCCCGTTCCACGGCATCGGAGCGCCTCTGGTTTTCTTTTTCCATGTCTTTCTTGATGTCCTGAAAGGAGGCGCTGTCTGCCAGGCCTTTTTCTTTTGCCAGAAGCAGCAGGGTGTATTCATATGTGCACTGGTCCTTTGCTGCTTCCTCTAATTTTTCTGAGACTGTCCTGCCGTCTTCTGTTACCTTCTTCCAAAAGGCATCATCTATGTTTTCCTGCTCCTCCTGGAACTGACTGATTATGTTGCTGCGGTTTTCGGCCAGATAATATTCAAACTGTTCTTGTCCTACCTCATAATCTTTGATTTTAAAAATTACTTTCTCTGTTTTATTTTCTTCTCCATTCCGGCATCCTGTCAGGATCGTGCCGGCACTTATGAAAATGCTTATCATATAGATCATAGATATAACTGTAAAATTCCTTCTCTTCCTAACTGCCATAACTTCCTCCATCGTAGCTTCCGCTATCTTAACCTCCGGCATCGCAACATACTATAACCAAAATCCGGGCTCCGTAACGGAGCCCGGATACCATTCTACTTCACAATCTTCACCTTAGATGAAAGTCCCTTCTTTCTCAGCAGATTCTTGTAGGATGCTAATTTTTTAGCCGGAACCTTTACTTTAAGTTTTTTGTAATTACTGCTTCCGGCTTTGGTAAATGCCTTGCTTCCCACGCTCTTTGCTGTCAGAAGCTTTGATTTAATTGTCAGCCCTGTCAGCTTCTTGCAGCCATAAAATGCTTTGCTTCCGATCTTCTTAACCTTTGCAGGAATCACAACTTTTGTCAGCGCCGTGCAGCCCTGGAATGCTCCGGATCCAATCTCTGTTATGCTGCCTGCAATTGCAACCTTCTTCATTTTCTTATTATTTTTGAAAGCATTCTTTGTCACAGAGTTCACCTTGTAAGTGATTCCGCCGATCTTTACCTTTGACGGTATGGTTACAGAAGTTGCTTTTTTATTCGTTGTCCCTGCATATGCCACTGTCTTTCCCTTAGATGTTACCTTGTAGCTTCCCTTTGTCTTCTGATCTGTAAGCTTTGTGCCTGCCGCCGGCTCTTTTGGAACCTGTGTACCTGTATCTCCCGGCTTCTCCCCCGGTTTTTCTTCTGGCTTCTTATCATCAGAAGGCGGGGTGGTCAGCTTATCAATCGCCTTTTGCAGGGCATTGACTGCCTCGGTCACCTGGGCTTCATTCTCTGCTTTTTCGAACTGTGCTTTTGCTGCGGCAATTGCTTCCTGGAGTGCAGCATAATCAGCTTCTGCATGGGTTCCCTTTTCAATATACTTTGCTTCTGCAATCTTCTGGCTTAGTGCAGATTTGTCCAGCCCGCTGTAGTCTCTTTCAAATACCCTGAATTCTGAAAAGCCCGGCCAGTAATCATATCCTGGGAATTTTGTCAGTGTAACACGCACATAGCGGTAAAGGCTTCCTGGTTCGAATGTTCCGCTCTGCACTCTGCTGCCATCTGAATTATCGGCCGCATCACACAGAAGCGTTTTATCAAAGTCCTCTCTGGCACTGTTTTTTCCATCAATCTGGTATCCCCAGGCTCCCTCTGCCTCATCCTGCTCGAATACCAGTTCAAAATCAGACAGATCATAATCCTTTCCAAGGTCCACAATCCAGTATTCATTCAGATCCTCGCCTGCATGAATCCACATGGTTCCTTCATCGCCGTCATTTCCCCAGCTTCCCGGGTTCTGGTCATAGCCACTGGTCTCTGTCGGTTTATTAAGCGCCAGGTTCTGTCTTTCATACTCTGCATCTTCCAGAATCAGATCATCAAAATACACACTCTCGCTTCCAGACATACCCTGTACGGAAAATTCCACTTCATCTGCCGCTGAAGAAAATCCTGTATCAAAGCTTGTCCCTGCTGATGTAACACAGTAGGATTTGTTATAGCCGCCTGCGCTTACCGTAACCCACGCAATGTCCTCACAGCTTGCAGTAAAGCTCTTTAACGCCTTTCCCTTCGGAAGGCCGATCATACCAGTATCTGTCTCATTAGACAAATACGCCACTTTATTTCCATTCTGTTCCTTCGTATACCATCCCTCGCCGAATTCACATTCTGCATAGCTTCCCTTAAGCTCCGCCGCCTCTGTGGGACGATCCTCAAAGTTAATTGCTCCTGCTGCCTGGGAAACTTCTGCCCCGCTGTTGTCACAGCCTACATTCGGCGTGCCTGTCATGGATACTGGATTTCCCCAGTAGTCTCTTCCGCCGTTGCCTGGAATCACAGTTCCCGCTTTCCGGCATTTGGAATCTGTGCTTAACTGGTATCCGTCTACACTGTCAATCCCAGTACCGCCGCTTCCGATATTCTTAAGATCCTCCGCTGTAATGGCTACCGCCTTTTCATCATCTTCTCTCAGGATCTTGCTGTCCGTTCCGCCGTAAGCATTATTTTCTGCCGTTCCCATCAGATTCTCATCCCAACCCTTTGACTGGGCATCGCTGTAAATGATGTTATTGGTAAATCTGAAGTTTTCTGCATTGACAGGATAACCGTCCCAGTTATTGGTAATAAAGCTGTCACGTCCTTCTCCCAGATAGAAATCATTATTGTACACATACAGCTTATTCTTCGGATCGCTGGACCAGCCCCCAAGTGTAACAACCGCTCCTCCGCCGTAGCTGTTTGTCCCGTATCCGTCATTCTGGCTGATATTATAGCGGATATGGGTCGTATAAGGCGTCCCCAGGGCACATTCAAAATACGCTCCTGATGGATTGTCATGGGTATAATTATACTGAATATAATTTAATTTCGCATTCACATCCGCGTCAAATGCCTGGGAATCCTCTTTGGATTCTGACGCCCCGGATCCATAGACCTCATTGAACTGAGCCACTGTGTGCTCGCCGTTTTCCCACCAGATGGGCACATTCCCGTTGGGCCCGCTGTTGCAGCCATTGCAGGTGTTGTATTCAATCACTGCGTTTTTATATGCAGACGGACAGATTGCAGCATTTCCAACATCCTCACAGTAATTATTCCTGATTATGATATTGGTACTGTCATATCTTTGTCCAGGATATTCAGCGTCCGGAATTCCCGTCTCATGCTCAAATCTGCTGCTTCCCCATGTAGACAGTAAGTTTATTCCATAATGATTGATCCTGGGGCCTACGATATTGTCCTCTATCACAATGTCATTCCAGTTTGTAGGAACCTGATTGCCGCGTATCACATAGATGATGCCCCCTCTGGCGATTCCCGCCTGCTGTCCGATTGGGTGGGATACTACATCATGGACATACAGATTCCGGCAGTACATATGCTCTAATGTCCCGGCATCCCTGCCCATAATCAGAACGCCATACTTTTTAATATGGTCATCCGGGTTCTCTCCCGGTATTCTGTTTGTAATTTCCAGAGACGTAATCTCCCAGTACTGCTGGTTATAGAAGAACACCGCGGCATTGAAGATCTTGTTCTCCAGGTCATCCCCTTCATCTGCGCACCAGTTATTTCCCTGGATCAGCGGGCGCGCCTCTCCATCGCCGTAATCCCCGATGATAATAGGATTTCCCTTTGTTCCTGAACCCTTAGGGCTTAACTGGCCTGTCCACACATCGCCCTTCTGGAACAGAAGCCTGTCGCCGGGCTGGAATTCAAAGCCATTTACCTTCTCCAGCGACGCCCATGCCTGGTCCGGAGCGGTTCCGGTATTATCATCGCTTCCGCCGTCACTGTCAACATAATAAGTTGTCCCCGCGCCTTCCTCTGCCACGGCCTCCACCTCATAGAGAGGGAGACAGCTTACTAGCAGAAACAGGCTTAAACAGATACTTAGCACTCTTACTCTCATTTTCATCTTCATCATATTACTCCTCTTACATTTCATTTTGTGCTGCCAGAAAGTCGAGAAAGCTTTTCACGCCTCCTCCTACCAGCTTTACACCCTCTGGCCTTTTTCCCCTGACCTCTGACACATCAAAAAAGTCTCCGGCAGAGGTCTGTTCCGTGTACATAAAGCTATCGCTTCCAAAAATATCTTCCTCTATTCCCACATATTCATCTCCCCAGAAAGCACATTCCCCAGCCGCTATAGAACATTCTTCCCGCATTTTCCCAAGAATTGCCTCTACATTATCACTCTTACTGGAGATCCCCACTTCCAGATACTTGGCATCACATGTGGGAATCACCTCCAGGTAATGGCTGCGCCCTATTCGCACCGCTGTCTCCATCAGACCCGAAAGTCCTTCCTTCATGCCGTGCTCCTTCATCTTTTCCCTAAGCAGATCCAGCTCATCTTCCTGCATAAACAGATTATCCCCTCGTCTGTTTTCTGTCATGAGATCAATCTTGCAGTAATTCGGCCTGCTGAACACAATGTCTGTGTCAAAGTCGTATTTCTCCTTTAATTCTGCGTGAATCTCAAAACAGATTCTATGGATTGTAAGCAGTCCGGCAGCATCCGGGATCCGGTTCTCGAACAGGTATGGCTTCCCCTCCTGAAACCCGTAATTATATGCGCCCCTTCCAAGTCCAAGATACAGATTCCCAAGCTGCTTTTTGCTAAAATACTGTCCGATATGGCCGCCTGCAATATTTTCTATGGTGGTTCCGCTAATGATCGCAAGCTTTACCCCATTTTCAAGAAGAGGCTGCATAACCGGCACAACATCATCTACCGGGGCTGTTCTGGATAAAACGGCTGTGCCGTCCCAGTCAAAAAAGACTGCCTTATATCTTTTCAATATAGTTTCCCCCCTTCTCCCGGATGGCAATTTCCTTCTCCCCAATATAGAAGACAACCTGTTCTCCCTCCTCCAGGACAAATTCTGCCTCCTGGCGGGATATGGTAAGCTTTAACACCGCGTTCCTGTACCGGATCTTAAAGCTGTACCATTCCCATTCTTCTGGTATGGAAGGCTTGAACGAAAGACGTGAATTCTGGCACCGCAGGCCTGCAAAGCCATTTACAACCGCCTGCCACGTCCCTGCCATATTGGCTCCGTGGATCCCTGCATACAGATTATTGTGGTAGTCGTCCAGATCCATCCTGGCAGACTGGGAAAAATACTGATAGGCTTCCTCGTAATATCCAATTCCGCAGGCAACAATCCCGAAGATACAGGTAGAAAGAGAGGAATGATGCAAAGTTACCTCCTGGTAAAAATCATAATTCCGTCTGATCTCCTCCTCGCTAAAATAATTGCTGTGCAGATACATCCCCAGTATTGCATCTGCCTGCTTTGACATTCTGTGTCTCATGATAAACAGAGGATGATAATTTTCATACAGCCATGCCCGTTTTTCCTCAGGGATCCGTTCCTCATCCCAGGGCTTCCGCATCATAAATCCGTCGTCCAGCGGATAGATCCCCCGCTCCTTATCATAGGGGAAATACATCCTGTCAATAATTTCCTTCCACAGCTCTGTCTCTTCCAGCGAAAAATCCAGGCGGTGTTTTAGCTTTTCCAGGCAGTCCCTGTCATGCTCCCCAAGATACTCCACCGCTCCCAGTGCTGCCTTCAGATTCTCTCTTGCCATCAGGTTGGTATAAAAATTATTATCTACCAGTACATTGTATTCGTCAGGTCCTGTCACGCTGCAAATGCAGTATTTTCCGTCTCTGCACGCTGCAAAGCTTCCTACATCCGCCCAGACCCGTGCTGTTTCTATGAAAAGCTCCGCCCCCTTCTCCATCAGGTATTTTACGTCTCCTGTAACCTGGAGATACAGGGCAAGGGCATATGCAATGTCTGCATTAATGTGGTACTGTGCCGTCCCAAGGGGATAATAGGTGGAGGCCTCCTCTCCGTTAATGGTTCTCCAGGGGAACAGGGCGCCCTTCTGATGTCCCAGGATCCTCGCCCTTTCCCGTGCCTTTTCCAGGGTTATGTACCGGTAATCAAGAAGCTTTTTCGCAACCTCTGGTTCTGTATAGATGAATACCGGAAGCATATACATCTCGGTATCCCAGAAGTAATGTCCTTCATAGCCTTCCCCGGACAGCCCTTTTGCTCCCATTCCGGTCTTCCCGTCTCTGCCTGCTGACTGCAGAATATGAAATAGATTAAACCTGAGCCCCTGCTGCAGAAGTTCACTGTCCTTTCCCTGAATCCGGATATCAGCAGTTTTCCAGAAGTTCTGCATATAGCTCCTCTGGCTCTCTTCAAGCCCCTGGAATGTTCTCTTATGCGCCAGGTCCAGCGTATCAGATACAAACTCCTTAAGTTCCTCTGGCTTTTTGTCCAGGTCTGTGGCAAAGCAGAGCATCTTTTCCAGTACAACCGGCTTTCCTTTCATTCCCTGCACTGTCAGCACCAATTCCGCATCCAGCTCTCCGGTCCGGACCGTATGGCGAAGAGCGCCCGCGCCTCCGTAGATTCTGTGGCTTCCTCCGCACGCCATAGTCCGTCTGCTGCCCTTAGTAATCCCCTGATAATAAAAGGCCTGCCGGTCTCCCTCCAGTAAAACCGGAGAGAGTCTCCTCCCAAAGGGGCCGTAGTCTACTATGGGGTTTGTCTTTCTTGTATGGTTCTCCACATCCGCCGACAGCCTTGATACGAACTTGATCTCCCCGGAAAAATTCAGAGGCGTCACCTGATACTCCATTGCCATGATATGCTTCATCTCAAAGGAAACCAGCCTTTTGATGCAGATCTCTGCCTTTCTGCCTCCGGGAGATGTATAGAGCAGGGACCGCGTAAGCACGGCTCCCTTCATATCCAGGATTCTCTTATATTCTTCTGTCTTTCCCTCCTCCATCGTGAACAGCTCACCCTCCAGATACACCTTTGTTTCCTTCATATTGGGAAGGTTCAGAAGGGACTGGCTGAATTCCGGTGAACCGAAATTTGCTTCTCCATACCGGATTCGTTCACTTTCATAAAATCCGTTTACAAAATTTCCTTCAAGACCAGTCTCAATGTCAAAAGGGTACGCTTCCTCAAAGGTTCCTCTTGTGCCAATATACCCGTTGGCCAGAGAAAAAGCGGTTTCATTTCTGTAATTCTGCTCTTTATCAAAGGACGTTTCTGTAATGGTCCAGGGCTCTACCGGATAAATTGGCGGTTTATCTGTCCTCATGCTCTTAATCCTTTCTATCCTTATATCCTTTTCATTCTTTTATCGTAACTGTTCCGTACCTAATGTCATTTAGTTAAGCCAGTACACAGCGTCTGACATGATGTAGTTCTCCCACAGACCGTTGGAAAATGCCGGCACTTAGCGAGGTTTTTCACGAGCTTAGTACCGCTGCGTTTGGAACCGAGCGAAAGCGTGTCTGAAAGAGAACTACATCATGTCAGACGCGTCCGGCTTATCTAAATGACATTGGTTCCGTACCTTTACAGTTACCTTTTATCCTTTTACCGCTCCTGCCGTCAGACTTTCCATAACCTGTCTCTGCAGAACGATGAATACCACGATTGTAGGCAGGACTGTCATCACGACTGCTGCGAATAAAGCAGAATAATTATTTGCAAATGTACCCATATAGTAATTCAGGGCGATTGGCACTGTCCTCGCCGTATCCCCGCTGGTCAGCATCAATGCAAAGTAGAATTCATTCCACGTATTGATAAACTGCAGCAGTGCAATTGTCACAAGTCCCGGTTTTGCAAGGGGCAGGATAATCCGGAAGAAGGTCTGCAAAAAGGTTGCCCCGTCTATGTATGCAGATTCCTCCAGTGCAGTGGAAATGGTTTTATAATAGCTGACCATGACAAAGAATGACATGGGGATGCCCATGGCTGAATATACAATGATCAGCCCCAGCTTTGTGTCAAAAATTCCCAACTTCTGAAAAATCATAAACAGAGGCTGCGAGATCGCCTGTGCCGGAAGCATCAGAGATGCTGATATGAATAAAATAATCAGCGTCTTCATCTTAAACTCAAATCTTGACACAATGTAGGCACACATGGCAACCAGCGCCACAGTCACCAGGACGCTGCACCCGACAATAATAATACTGTTTACAAAGTACTTTGCAATGGGCGCATACTGGAATGCCGCCTTGTAATTATCCAGCTGAAATGAGGACGGCCAGGACAATGCGGAGGAATTAATCTCCGCATATGTCTTAAAGGAGCTGATAAATGCCCACACAATCGGCCCAACGGCAATGAATGTGAAAAAAGCCATAAATAGATATTTTAAAATCCTGGAAGCATTTTTCATCTCGCGTCCTCCTTCTTCTCCCTGAACAGCCTCTGAATCAGAAGCACCAGTGCCAGACCCACTGCGATCTGTACCGTTCCTACGGCATTCGCCTTCCCGTAATTATTTTCAAGGGTGGCCGCCTTATAAAGGTAAATCGGCAGATTCAGCGTTGTGTTGCCCGGGCCTCCCTTTGTCGTCATATAGATGATGTCAAACTGGGAAACCATGGCTACAGAAGCAAGGGTGACACAGGTTCCGAATATATTTCTCATCAGGGGCAGGGTAATAAAGCGGTCTAACTGCCAGGGGCTTGCGCCGTCCACTCTTGCAGCCTCATAAATCTCTTTATCAATTGCCCCCATCTCTGCCAGGAATATAATGGTGTTAAATCCTGCATATAAAATCCATGTGGCTGTGACTGTCCAGAACGCATACTTGGAATTACCGAATAAGTTTGGCGTCTGTGAAACCTCGATTCCAATTTTTTCCAGGAACGGCTTCACGATTCCAAATGTAGGGTTCAGAAGCAGTGTAAACATCACTCCTGTCGCTGCTGTGGGTATGATATTCGGAATCATATATGCAGTCCGCACGATCTTCCAACCCTTCGGCTTGCGCCTCAGAACCAGGGCCATCACAAGCCCCAGCGTGACATGAAAGACCGACTGCAGAAGCACCCATATCAACGTATTTTTAATGGATACTAGAAAGTCCTGATCCCCAAATATACTGGCAAAATTCTTCATCCCTGTAAAAGCAGGCGGCGAAAAGGTCGTGTAATCACAAAGTGAGGTATACAGAACAGTCACAATCGGAGCCGCATATACAAGTGCGAACAGGACCATGCATGGCATTGTAAATGCGGCGATCCAAAAGCCTTTATTCTTTATCTTCATAATCTGTTATTCCTGATTCTTTGCTGCAGACTCCGTCAGTTTCTTACAAAATTCCTCTGGCGTGATGTTTCCGTAAGCAAGCTCCGGAAGCTCCGTTGAAAATGTATCAATGGTATTCTGATACCAGTATGCCTGGTTCTGTCCATAGGTAACTGCCGCCTCGTTCTGGATCTTAAGAACCTCTGCCATCAGCGGATCACTCTCTGTCAGCTCTCCCGGGATCTCAAGGTCATTGGATACTGGCTGTAAGCCTGTCATTTCAAGAGCCTTAATCTGGTTTTCCGGACTTGTCTCAAACTTCAGGAAAGCAACTGCTGCCTTAATCTTTTCCTCGTCTCCTGACGCGCCTACCATATCACCAGGCGTTGGCACCATCTCCATGCCCTTTCCTGGCATCAGCATTATGCCAACCTTGTCGTAGAAGCCTTCTGGCGCTTTTTCTGTCTGTGAAAAGTCTGGTATCATCCATGGGCCATTGGGAATCATGGCAATCTCTCCGTTGAAGAAATGTGTTGCCATCGGGTCGTATTTTCCACCTACCGCGTCATCCGTTGTATACTCCTTAAACATAGTCTGAATCGTCTTGGCAGCCTCTTCTACCTCCGGTGTATTGAAGTCATCTGGATACATGGTGTTCATCCACTCGCTTCCAGCTTCCCCGTTTGTACCGATCAGGGCGCTCATCCACAGATTCGTAAGCCATCCCATATCCGCAGTGTCCATACCTACTGGCGTAATTCCTTCTTTTTTCAGTGCGTCACAGGCCTTAAAGAAATCATCCCATGTCTCATAGGCAACCTCTGGTGCTTCAATTCCTGCCTTCTGGAAGAGTTCCTTATTGTAATAGATATAAGAAATCTCCTTCGAAACCGGCACACCGTAGATCTTTCCATCTACTGTATTAAACTCCAGGGAAGTGTCGTCAAATAGTCCCTTCCACTCCGGGTCTTCCTCAAAATACTGAGTAAGATCTGCCACCTTGCCGGACTTGGCTGCCAGTTCTGTAATGTTATTTCCTCCATTAAATACAATATCCGGAAGGTCTCCGCTGGAAATCAGAAGCTTGATCTTCTGGTTGTATGCATCTGTTGTGGGAATTTCCTCAAAATTAAACTCCACGTTCTTACCTTCTTCTGTTTTCTGGAATTCCTCAAACAGATAGGAATAATACTCTGCCGCATAGTCTGTACCTACATGATAGTTGATCACATTCAGGACAACCTTACCGGAATCCTCTGTCTGCGCCGACCCGTCGGAACCAGATGAACCGGAAGCCTTCTCTCCTGTTTCACTGCTGCTGCAGGCTGCCATGCCCATCACCATAGCTCCGGCAAGTACTGCAGCAAATAATCTCTTCACACTTCTTTTTCTCATTATTTTCCTCCTTATCTTTCTGATGTGTGTTTCTGGCAACTGTCTAAACAGTCGCATAATTTGGTATCTGATGGTATTATATCCCTTCTAATGACAGATTTTAATAAAGAGACCTGTCATATTCTTGTATTATTCCGCTTCCAAAGTCTAGTACAGGGTCCTCTTTTTCTGACTTTGGCCTGATCCTTTCAATATTTTGTTATACTCTTTTGTTATTTTCGCTTCTGACAAAAACAGATTGAATGTCACTATAAATTATGGGATAATTGCCATACAACTAAAAGTATGTGAGTGAAAGCAATTGATATGAAAACGGAAAAAAACAAAAAATTACCAACGCTGAACCTTTTTATAACGATTACAATGTCCTCCATTATTACAGTCATACTGCTATGTTCCATTCTTTTCTACTATATCAGAACGGAACAGATCCTTACAAATAATTACAGACATTCTATTACCAGCCAGTTCAGCCAGGTGAACCAGAAAATCAACAGTCAGATAGAAGCCATTGATTCCATCATCCCGCTCTATCTGTCCAACAGCACGATATCAGCTGCACTGGAGACTGCGCAGCCGGACCTCTTAAGTCCTGAAAAAAGAATCAGTATTGAAAAGCAGATGGCTTACATCTATTACAGCACCTCTCTGTCTGCAAAGAACTTTACGAAGTCCATCTGCATCATGGGCCAAAACAACAATGTTTTCAGCTTTGCCGCCTCTGCTTCTTCCTTGTCGCTTTCTTTTGGAAACGCAGAGATTTTCCGCACGATAGACAAACGGGAACATCACCTGTTCTGCCGGATGCTTCCCGGAGATGACAGCAGCATCTATTTTATCCGGAACCTCTTTAGCAGCAACACCGGCAATTACTGCGGCACCTTCATGATCCGGATCGACCTTGCCAAATGGTTTTCTTACTGTGTAGAAGGCCTGGATCCCTCCTGGTTTATCTGCATGTATGATTCTTCCATTAATGTCACTTCCTGTCCGGATATGAAGGCGGAATGCCAGGCTCTTAAAAGAATGATGAATGAGAATACCGCCTCATCCATCTCCTTTCGGGAACTTACCCTTTGCTCAGAGGATTACTTTATTGCTTCCCGGAAGCTGGAAAAGATTAAACTGGTTTCTACCGTGGTTGCGCCCCAGGATGTACTTCTTAAGGATCTGAATGAAATATTAAAGCTTCATCTTGTACTGCTTGCCTGCACGTTAGCCCTTGCGCTGTTGCTTGCGATTGTTATAAGCAGAACTATAACAAAGCCGATTGATAAGATGATCTACCATATTAATCAGATTTCAAAAGGAGAGCGTACGGTCCTGCCGCCCATGAAGATGTATTATGAATTTGATGTCTGGGCTGAATCCTTTAACAAGATGCTCAAGCAGCTTGACACCTACTATAATGATAATTTTCAAAAACAGCTTTTGCTGAAAAGCTCAGAAATCCGCACCCTGCAGTCCCAGATGAATCCTCATTTTTTATTTAATGTATTGAATACGATTGCATGGAAGGCGCAGATGAATGATCAGGAAGAGATCTATCAGATGGTGATTTCCCTGGGAGAGCTTCTGAAAATGAATACTCTTTCTAAGGAAAAGGACTTTGTCCGGCTGGAGCAGGAAATCGAATATGTGAAGTTCTATGTCTATCTCCAGCAGATGCGCTTTGAGGATAAAATATCCTGTACCCTGCGCATTCCGGACGAGCTCATGAGCTATATGGTTCCAGTTTTCTGCATACAGCCCCTGGCGGAAAATGCAATTATACACGGACTGGAGCCAAAGGATGAAAAAGGAAGTCTGATTATCCAGATATTGAAACCAGACGGCAGCGACTGCATGGAGATCTCCATCATTGATAACGGCGTTGGTTTTGAAACCATCCCTGATATCCGCGCCATCCTTCCTTCTGACGAGGATGACCACACCCACGTCGGATTACGTAATCTGGACAAGCGTCTGGAATTACTTTTCGGACCAGGCTCACGTCTTAATATAGACAGCATACCTGGAAGTTACACAACCATTTCATTTAAAATACCCTTAAAGAGAGAGGAGGATTCCTTATGATCTTTACGCTCTTAGTTGTTGATGATGAAGCTGTCATACGCAAAGGCATTTCCAGCTTTATCAACTGGGATTCACTGGATTGCCAGGTTGCCGGTACTGCATCCAACGGACTTGAAGCAATTGAGTTTATAAAAGAACACCCGACAGATATTATCATCACGGACATCAAGATGCCTGTGATGGACGGACTTGTGGTGGCCAGATATGCTTATGAAAACTATCCGGAAACGAAAGTGATCCTGCTGACCGGCTATGCAGATTTTGAATATGCAAAGACTGCGATCAAGTATAATGTGTCTGCTTTTATCTTAAAGCCGACAAACAAGAAAGATCTGATTGAGGCCATCCAGTCTGCCCAAAAGCAGATTGTAACCTCCAGGAAGCACTCCTCCATAGCAAAGGAAGAGATTGCATTTTTAAAGGACCAGCTTCTTCTGGAGATGACCTGTTCTCCCTATACCGCTGCCTTTGGGAAACGGCTTGCAGAACTTAAGATTAATCTCAGCCACTATTACATTGCCGCCTTCCAGCTTGTTCCCTTAGAAAATGATCTTGCGTCCTTCAAGAAAATCATCATTAATGAAAAAAAACGTGCTTACTGCTACCGCTATAATAATCTGATCATTACGGTCTATTTTGTAGACGGGTTTTCCTCCCACGTCCCTGACGCGGTTCTGGATAACTGCCGGGAAATCTCTGTCATTACACAAATGCTGGACTCCAGACAGGTGTCCGTGGGAATCAGCCAGTATCACAAAGGCGCCGGGGAATTCTGCCACGCAGTATCAGAAGCCATCTATGCCCTGACACTGAATTTCTATTCAGAAAAGGATATTGCCCTGTTTGAAGATACACCGGAAAGCAGCGACTACGACCTGACTGCCGAGAACTCCATGGACCTCTTTCATTTTGAAAACAGCCTGCACAGCTGGATGTTCGAAGAAGCAAACACCATTCTTCATAAGATGTTTACAAAATTCAAGACAAACTTTGTAAATTCGGCTGACACCAAAAATATCTGTTCCCAGATCTACTATATCTGCTGCAGAGTTCTGATGAAGCGTGAAGCCGAGCCTCCTTCCGGCGAATATCTCGCAGGCATCAATGCTGCCGCGGACATCTTCTCTCTGGAGCATACCATACAGGAATTAATGGCAGATACACAGAAACGCTCTGCCGGAAACATCACCATGCAAAACAGCCTGGTAGAAAATACCGCAAAATACATCCACTCCCACCTGGCAGATCCTCTATCCCTGGAAACCATCGCAGAGCATCTGCATATCTCCCCCTCACACCTGAGCCGGACCTTTAAGAAAACATGCGGGGAATCCCTCATCGAATACATCAATAACACGCGGATAGAAAAAGCAAAAGAATACCTCCTGAAGCCAGATATCCTGACCTATGAGGCCGCAAATCTAGTGGGATACAATGATGCAGCCTACTTCTCCTCCACCTTTAAAAAACTGACCGGATTAAGCCCTACTGAGTACAGGGCAAAGATGTTGGGGACGGGGTAATTTTAAAAATACCCCGTCCCCAGTTCAATTTGGGACGGGGCAATTTCAAAAATGCCCCGTCCCAAATTCCCTGTCCAGCAGATAAGAATGCTCCACGCGGTGCCGGCAATCAAAAAAATTTCCTCTTTTAAAGGCAGTGAAAAATATTTCCGCCGAAATGTGGATAAATGAAAATTCAGTCCCTACTGTTGTGGCATATGGTTCGTGGGATAGGGTACAGCCATTCAGAGCCTCCCTTAAACTGAAGGAGGCCCTGGAAAATAATGGCATAGACTATCAATATTTCGAGATGAAGCATTCGGGACACGGATTACAAAATGACAGTAAAATGTATGCACAATATATGCGGAAAGTCCTGGAATACCTTGATACTTATATGCCTGCAAAATAATCCGCTTTCCCCATTACTATTCACAGACTGGGAGGCCGCCCATAGTAGCGATCCGGGACGATATTTAAAGTCTTGCTGCGCAAATACTACTCCTCACTCCTGCATCATGTTCTCACGGAATGCGCAGCTTACGCGCATTCCTGACCCATGAATCGTAATCTTTCCCCTTTCGTCAGGTTTCCATCTTTGCGTAATAATTCTACAAGAGCTTGCGTAACTGGTCTGCAACTTCCTTATCAAGTTTTTTACCCCCAGAAAATGCAACCATAAATTTTTCAATCGAATTGCCATAGGATTTTTTTACCAATTCTTTTGTCCAATTATGTATATGCTCTTCTTTCGTGCATGTTGCATAATAACTATAATTTTTTTTACTGTCTACCGCTTTCACAAGACCAGCCATCTGAAGATTTTTTAAATAAGTGCTCAATGTCTGCCTTTTCCAATCCTTATGAAGTTTTTCATTCGCATAAATTAGGATCTCCTTAAATTGCACTTCATTTTCTTGACTCCATAAAAATTCCATGATTTCCATCTCTGTATAAGTTAAACCATATTTTTTTTTCATTTAATAGATCTCTCCTTATTATTTTTACCTGTTTATACCGACTTCCATATACCTATGCTTAATATCCCTTACAACCAGTAAAGAATTACTCATCTTATTACTTAATCCGTCAGAATGTAGCGCGCAATTGATATTTCCATGCAAAAATTAATGTGGACAAATATCGTACGTTATTGTATATAAATGTTCTTTTCGAATAACATTTCTACATAAACTACATCTTTTTGCTTTATAAACATCTACTGTACATTTTTTTCCAATAATCGTATGGTTGGATAGTGTTCCAGAAACATACTTATGGATACAGGCGGATTTTTCTTTTGAAATCCCAGCGTCTGTTTCAAAAATATTTCCATTTTCATCTGTAAAAAAATTATCAAAAGGTATCTCTTCCAGTTCTTCTAAAGTTCCTTCTGGATTAAAATCTGCCCACTGGGAGGAATTTAGCTGAATATCTTCCAAAGACCCCTCTCCAAGTATTTCCATCTGAGGAGTGTTATCATAAGCAAAAACCGTTGATGTACCCACCGTACAAATAAGCATTCCAACTAAAACAGATAATTTTTTTAAAGTTCTTTTTCTTTTTGTCTTCATTTCCAAAATTCGCTTTTTCAAAATGCTCCCTCCATTGTTCACAAGTCTTGATATAAATCTGTTTTTCATTTTTGATCTTTCTTCTTCAGATATATTAATAAGCAAATTTCCATATCTGCTTATGAAATCCTGTTCTTTGTTATGTATCATCGCCTCATCACAATAAATCTCACTAATATTGCAAATTTCATAGAATAAACAGTAGCACAATGGATTAAACCAATTTAATGCAATTGCAAAAAGAGCGAGGAATTTAACACGCAAATCTCTATGCTTTACATGAATCATTTCATGCATGATAATTATCTTAATACTTTCTGATGAAAATCTAGCAAGATAAGATTCAGGTATATAAATAACAGATCTTGCTAAACCAATCACACTTGGAACTTCTATGTATGGCGAAAATACAAGTGATACTTTTGTGTGTATATTTAAAGTCGCTTTCAGATCAGCAATATACCCTGAAATATATTCCGGGGTTTCAACATTATTCTCAGCACTTAACTGATTTAGAATCCTTCTAAGTTCAAAATACTGATAGATCTGTATGCATAAAATAATAGCAGCAACACACCCTGCAAAAATAAGATAAACAATTCTTTTTTCAATATTATGTGATGCATAGAAATCATCTTCTAAATGTATAATCAAATCCGAATAATAATACCTTTTTGGAAGATCCGACGTGAGCTCCGGCAAAGGAATAGCAGTTATGTACTCCTTTATTTTATATTTAAAGCACGGAAACGGAAACAAAAAAAACAGCAAGGCCAGTTTCAAAATATTATACCGCCATTTTACAGTAAAAAATCTTTTTGCAATCGGATATATCAATATATAAAGGATAAAAACAGCAGAACCCGATAAAGACATCATAAACAATACGCTGTTTCTCCTAATCCTCTCCCCAATCTGTTTTATCCTTCAGTGTATTCTATATCTATAGAAATATTATCTTTCAAGATTCCATTGAAACTTCCTATTATCAGATTTTCGATTGCTATTCGTGATTCTTCTGAAATTTCATTATACGACTCTGTATGTAATGTTACATTCACAGTAGTTTCTGAATGATCTGTTAAATCATAATTATGTATGCTGACCAAAGGGTCGCTTCCTTCAGCTATCTCTTGGATAGTATCCTGTAACATCCTTTCTAAATCAGCCTTTTGGTAATCTTCCTTTTTATTCATATCAGTTTCATGTTCTGCATTAAAACTTTCATATTCGATATCATCAGCAAATATAAGATTATTTACTATAACTCCCGCCAAAACGCAAATAACAAATAGGCTAATACATAAATATACTCTTTTTCTGTATTTTTTCTCCATTTTTTCTCCATTTTCCTCTCATATATTAAAACATATAGTTATAGCAAAACTGCAATGTTTTGTTAAAAACATCACAGTTTCATACTACAATTATATAAGACTACT